>Ga0181530_10000079_pt1 | contig 111206 bp, 81 predicted proteins | sample PEATcosm2014_Bin_42_FD_119769 | JGI IMG/M metagenome (GOLD analysis project Ga0181530, IMG submission 119769) | Peatland microbial communities from MTU Mesocosm Facility, Houghton, MI, USA - PEATcosm2014_Bin10_60_metaG | ecosystem: Environmental > Terrestrial > Soil > Wetlands > Peat | place... | reverse complement strand
CTGGGCATCGGGATACGGCGATACCGAAGTCGGCATCAAGGTCCGCTTTGTCGATGAGACAGAAACCATTCCCCAGATCGGGATTTTCCCAATGGTTGAGCTGGATACGGGCAATAGCGGCGAGGGCCTTGGCAATGGGCGCAGCTGGTACCGGCTTCCCGTATGGCTACAGAAGAGCTGGGGTCCCTGGACCTCATACGGAGGCGGGGGCGTCGCGCTCAATTCCGCCCAGGGAGAACGCAATTCGGGGTTCGCTGGGTGGCTCGTTCAGCGCGACATTGGCAAGTACCTGACGCTGGGCGCGGAGCTTTTCTGGCAGGGAGCTGACGCGATTGGCGGACCGGGCTCCACTCTCGCCAATGTTGGGGGTTCGATCAATTTCACGGAAAAGTTCAACGTTCTATTCTCAATCGGCCATTCGATCTCCGGAGAGCGGGATACTGTCTGGTACCTTGGACTCTACTGGACCGGCGGGCCGGAAAAGGCCGATAAGAAATAGGGCCAGCACCCGGCAGCCGGATTGAAGCGAAAAGAGAACAAGGACCCGCTATGCAAATGTCCTACCGCGAGCTTATAACCGCCCTGCATGGCATGGGCTTTGGAGCGTTCTTCTTGCTCACTTTCTCAGGGGTATTGATCTTGTTACATCGCATTCGGACATCGAACGCCCCCTCGGCCATCAGCAGGGGCGAATTGAGGCTTATGCGCGCCTATCTGATCGCCATGTGTGTACTTGGCTGGGGCGCCGTTCTCTCGGGCGCCTACTTCGTGTATCCTTGGTATCGCGCGCATCCACCCCCCGGAATCACAGATTATGGCGAATACCCTCAAAGAAGGCTCTTATCGAATCCAATGACGGCTGATTGGCATCGCTTTGGAATGGAGTGGAAGGAATACGTGGCTTGGTTCGCTCCGATTGCAATGACGATGGTCGCATATGTCGCCATCAAATACGGCACCGATCTAGCCAAGCACCGAAAGGTGCGAAATGCCGCATTCACCTTTGCCGCTGCGGCCTTCATTGCCGCCGGAGTCGCCGGAGCCCTGGGAGCGTTGATCAATAAGAATGCCCCCGTTCAAGGCGGGGCGACAATGACCCTAATGGGGAATTTGAAATGAATGCACATCGAATATGAAGAACCACCCGGCAGAGGTTGACGAGGATTCTGGTTCGGCAATCCAGAACGGACCTGCTGGTGCGGCCATCCTATCTGCTGGCGTCGGATGCGTTTCTCTCGGGATCTGCGCCTGGCTGGGAGACGCCTTCCCCGCGATCGCGCGCATCTTCGACTTTTATGCGCCCACCGGGCCCCTTTCGGGCGTGACGACAACAGCCATTATAATCTGGCTGGTCTCTTGGGGTATTCTGGCAAAGGCCTGGAGAGGGAAGTCGCTTCCGCTGGGAATGATCAATATGATCGCCTACCTCTTGTTAGGAGCAGGAGCGCTGCTGACGTTTCCTCCTTTCGGAGACCTCTTGCAAGGCAAGTAGCTCCAACCGGCTGATGGACCCCCTGAGAGACCTGGCAGGGAGTTTTAGGCCATAGAGTGATGCCAAAGGGAAGCAGGCCATCGATCATCTCAGCACACCCCGCTTGCGCATTGACCGGGCGTAACCCAACAACAGCACACCAATCACGAAAATGGCGGCGCTGAATGCCAACGTTCCAACTCCCCCCATAATCTCCAGCCCGTTGGATAGAGCGAAATTGTGAATGTCCGTGAGGACAATGCATGTGAGCGACGCGAAAAGGAGATGAACCGCCAGACGTTTGCGGAGCAGCAGTAATAGTGATCCCAATACGCCGCCCCACACGGCAATCCCCCAGGTGGCCACAACCCAGATAGGAAAGCCGTAAAAGAAATCCAGCTGTGCGGGCGTGAAGCCACTCATGTAGGCCTTGTTCTTGGTCTCGGTCATGACGAAATCCATCGCTCCGGCTGAGTTCCATAGCAGGGAACCGACCCCCACCGCCCAAAGGTGCCAGGGCGTTCTTGCGGATCGGACGGTTTCGTCAGCCACGGCTTCAGAAAAAAAGCCCCCAAGAATCAGTCAATTCCAATGACGGGCTCCCCCGCGGGTGCGCCAGATTCACAATGGCCCTTTGCTCAAGCAAGTCACGGAGCACTGCGCATTTCGAAACGCCGCCGGCTAGCAACGGAATTGGCAACAGCCACGCGGCCGATGTTGGACCGGCCGCTTAAGGGCAAAGACTATCCTGAGAGCGCCTGAATCGCCTCGCCGATGCGCCGGATGCCTTCCTCGATCCGGGCCTCATCGGAATTCGAGAAATTAAGGCGCAAGTGCCGGTCATCCTCGATGTCGACGAAGAACGCCCGGCCCGGCACAAAGGCCACCTGGCGTTTGATCGCCTCGGCGAACAGCGCCTTGACCGACACACCGGCAGGCATGCGCACCCAAAGAAACATGCCGCCGTCGGGCTCGCTACATTCCACCCCGGACGGGAGATGGCGCTTAATCGCTGCAATCATGCAGTCGCGTTGCCGCCCGTAGAGTCCGCGCACTTTGGCGATGTGCGCATCGAGATCATGATCGACGAGGTGCTGGTGAACCACACGCTGCGAGAAATAGTTCGAGTGCAGATCCACGCCCTGTTTGGCGATGACTAGGCGATCCATTACGGGGCGCGGGGCGCAAACCCAGCCGAGCCGCAGGCCAGGCGCGACGATCTTCGAGAATGAACCCAGCAGAATGCTTCCCGGACAGAACTTCCGCAGCATCGGTAGAGTCGCTCCCCGAAACCTCAGTTCGCCGTATGGATCGTCCTCGACAAGAACCGTCCCGCTTTCCGCCAGCAATCGTCCCACAGCCGCACGTCTTGCCGTGGAATACGAGAGGCCCGTCGGGTTCTGAAAGTTCGGCACCGTGTAGAACAGCTTGTGCCGGCGGGTTGCCAGCGCCTTCAGCAGATCGTCCACGGCGACACCATCGTTCTCCAGCGTGACGCCGTCAAAGTCCGGCTCGTAGGCGGAAAACGCCTGGATAGCGCCAAGGTAGGCAGGCCGCTCCAGCAGAATGCCGTCGCCCGGATCGACAAAGATCTTTGCGAGCAAGTCCAGGCCCTGCTGCGAGCCATTCGTGATCAGGATTTCGTCCGGATCGATGTGCAGGTCGCGTTTCTCCTGATACCTGCGGGCAATGAACTCACGTAGCGGCCGATAGCCCTCAGCCGTTGCGTACTGGAGGGCGGAGCTGCCGGCGTCGCGCAGAACCCTCGCCGCGGCCTCGGCTACATCCGCCACCGGGAACGAATTCGGATTGGGCAACCCGCCCGCGAACGAGATCACCGCGGGGTCCTCCGTGACCCTGAGGATCTCACGGATGGCCGAACGCTGCATTCGTCGCGTGCGGCGGGCGAAGGCTGGGGCCGAGGAGGAATGGATCGTCATGATGGCATGATGGCCAGAAGGTCATCTTCGAGCCGCATTTCCGGCTGAAATCAGCGTTCCGTGAGATTGACCTGCTTAATGCCCTCGTCATCGGCGACGAACGCTGTACCCGGAAAGAAGCTCGCATTCCCGAGGCGAAAGCCGATCGGGTGCTTCAGCCCACAGTGCTCCGTCACGTAGGTCACCTTTCCGTGGCTGTCGATCTTTACGACCTCGCCCATGTCGAAGTCCGCGCCAAAAATGTTCCCCTCCTCGTCAACGGCAAATGAGAAGATCGGCGGGGCGCTTGCAGCGACGAGTTCCGGCGCGCCGACGGTCCCGCCCGCGTTCATCGGGTACCTCCAAAGCGTTCTCTTCGCCGCCTCGTAGGCGTATAGGTGCGAGTAATTCTGGTCGAAGGCGAGCCCCCCCAGAATGAATTCGCCTGGGCTTAGGTGATAGTCGACCAGCACCGTTTCTTCCCGCGAATGAGCAATTCGGTAGATCTTACCTTCGCGATGATCCGCTATGTACAAGTTTCCCTTTGGATCGAGCTTGAGGTCGAAGGCTCCGCGAAAACCGCTCGCCAGAACCTCGACCCCCCCGTCGGCCGCGATTCTGAAGATTCTGTCGCCCCCTGCGAGGAAAAGGTTGCCCTGCGCATCAAGGTCGATGCCCGGTCCGACAAAGCTGCTCTTGAACGCGACAATTCTCTCCTCCTTCCCTGCAATGCTCACTTTGGAAACATAGCCGTCGACCCCCACGGCCGCCGAGTCGCCGCCAACGGCGTACAAGGATCTGTCGCTCCCGATCGCGATCCCGAAGAGCCGCATCTTTGGATCTCCGGCATATTTGAGAAAGAGCCTGGGCCCAGTCGATCCATCGGGCCTATTCGTTTGTTGGCCTAGCGGCTGCGCCGGAGCCATTTTGGGCGCCAAGGCAAGCGTCAGGACGATGGCTAGAATGGAGTTAACGTCTCTCATGCGGGGAATGGTCTAATTGAAGGCGCCAGCAGCCCTGACGCGGGGCCCTCCGCTTCAACTCCATTGCGTAGCCCTGCCGCTGGCGACAAGCGGCCCAGCCAGTCGGCCTCGCTCGACTGACCGATGCGCAGCGATTCCTTGTAATTCATGATTAGGCCGAAGCCATGTGCATAACACCCAGCACGCACGATCCCTCCTGTCCAATAAAGGGAAATAATCCCCTTTATAGCCCGGATAAGCCCGGCGCTTGTTAGCATGTCGGACGGCCATCGGTCCCCACGGGGAGCCGCTGGCTTCGCCATTTAGAGGAACGCCGCTCGGGGACATGCCGATTCCCCACGGCGCCGGCGAGGTTGAAGGGGAACTCGCGCGGGCGGTGTTATTCGAAGCGGCCCTGTATCATAATGAATAATACCATAATCGCGCTTACTCCGGTGCCGCGCCACGCCTTTCGCTCCCAAGGCCCGCGCAATCAACCCGTCATCATTCCATCCGGCCGAGGATCAGCCCGACCGGGGATCCGGTTGTCCCCAAGACAAGGCTTTTGACCGTGAACGCATCACAGCCAGAACGCCCTTCATACCGCCGGTGCATCCGCGCCGGCGATTATGGGGCGCTTAACCAAAACCCAGAACAACAACTCTCCGCCAGCGCGGAGATTTAAAAGGAAGCCATGACAAACAAGAACAAGCTAGCCCTGCTCCTCAGCCTTGGAGCGCTCCTGCCATTCGCCGCGTCGGCGAGGACGCTTGAGCAATCCTACATCGAATCGTGCCGCAAGGGAACCGATGTTCCCGTGCCCATCGCCGTGGTTGCTCCCGCGGCCAAGGGATACGACATCGGCCAGACCGTCGAGGTTAAGTTCGTCGTCGACACGGCGGGCCTTCCCTCGGGCATCGCCATCAAATCCGCCTCGGACAGCGCCTTCGCGCAGGCCGTGGTGGATGCGGTGAGCCAGTGGCGGTTCACTCCCGCGCAGCACAACGGCACCCCGATGGTAATGAAGGTCATACTCCCGGTCCGTGTCGTTAAGGCCGTCGATCGGCAGGCTTGAGCGGCGCTGTCCGCCTGAATTCGACCGGAAGGCCAAGTGAGGCTGCCAACGAAGGGCGCCCCCGTTCGCGGGGGCGCCCTTTTTGAATCTCCGGGAGTCGTGGCCGCGGAACACCCGGCTCAACAGGAGCAACGCCAACGGGAACTCCCCGCTCCTTTGGTTGGCGCGTCTTAACTCGCTTGAAGAGCCGGCTTGGTCCTAAGAGAAGTCATCCCATGCGCCCGTCCAATCCGCCCCCGCCCTTCGACGCTGCCGCCACGGTCCCAGAGGTAATTCAGGCCCTGGCCGGATTCGTCGCGTGGTGCGAAACCAACACCAGTCGCCTCGGATATTTCGCCGCGCTTTATATGCGCATCACTAAGGCGGTCGAGGCCGCGCTTATCCAAGGCACGGTGTTCCAAGACAACGAGCGCATGGCACAGCTGGATGTCACCTTTGCCAACCGCTACCTCACCGCGCTCAACGGCTACTTCCATCCGGAGACGTCTCCCGGCATCTCGGGATGCTGGCTGGCGTCGTTCACCGGGGCCGAGGCCGCAGGCGACACCGTCGTGCAACACATGCTGAGCGGCGTGGCCGCGCACATAGGCCTCGATCTCGGCGTCGCCACCCAGCAAGTCTGCGGGTCACCGGCGAATCTTCAGCAGTTCCAGGGCGATTTCGACCAGATCAACACAGTGCTGGCCCAGCAGGTCCAGACGGTGCTCGCCGAAATAGACACGGTGTCCCCGCTGCTGACGGATCTTTACCTGGTCCTCGGCAAACATGAGATCGCCCTTATAGACGACGGCCTTGGCGGCTCGCGCACGGTGGCGTGGAAGCTCGCTACGACGCTGGCAATCCAGCCACCCGCCCTACAAGCGATGACGATCGCCGCGCAAGACGCGCTTGTGGCGGGCTTGATCCCGGTCCTTTTCAGCCCGCCCGAGCCCCTCGAGGCCGTCGCGGAGATCATCGCGCGGCAGGAGAATCAAAACATCGCCCAAGTCATCGCCGACCTGCAGCCGCAGAACTGACCCAAGGGGGCCGGCTGTCAGATGCCAGACCCGAAGGCCCCCTCTCCGGCTGAACCTATTCGTTTCGCGGAGGAATCGGGTTGCTTAGATCCGCGCTTCGACCGGTGACTCTAGGTTCAATTCGAGATCGAGACTTTTCCAAATGACATTACTCCAAGGCAAATGGACACTGGTCACCGGCGCGAGCCGCGGCGTGGGCCACCATCTGAGCGAAGGCCTCGCGCAGTTGGGATCCAACGTAATCCTGCACAGCCGTGAGCCGTCGCACACTCAGGCGCTCGCCATCAAAGTCGGGCGGCTCGGCGTGAAGGTGGCCACGGTCTCCGGGGAGCTCTCCGACCAAGCCCAGGTTGACGCAATGCTCGACGAGGCGATCAAGCAAGCCGGACATGTTGACATCGTGTACAACAACGCCGCAGTCATGACGCCATGGAGGGAGAATCCGTGGGACATTCCCGCAGAGGACTTCAGGACGAGCTTCGAGGTTAATGTCATCAGTCTTGCGCGGATTTGCTACAGGCTGGTGCCATCCATGCTCGCGCGGAAATGGGGCCGCGTGATCAACGTGACATCGGGGATCATGAACCAGCCCAACCTCACTGCATACGCAGTCTCGAAGGCGGCCGTGGACAAGTTTGTCCGCGATTTTGCCCCTCACCTGGCCGGCTCCGGCGTCCAGATGAATCTGCTGGATCCAGGCTGGCTGCGAACCGATCTCGGCGGGCCCAGAGCGCCCAACGACCCGTCAACGGTGCTTCCGGGAGCCCTCGTGCCGGCGCTCCTTGACAACGGCGAAAGCGGCCGATTCTTCAGGGCCCAGGACTACGCCGGCCTAAGCCTGCCGCAGGCCCTGGAGAAGGCCCTAGCCAAATGAGCCGTGGAGACCCCTTCCCCGTCTCCGCAAGGACGTCTCCGAGCCCAATACCCCCACCTGAATAACCAAACCCATCGCCATCGTGAATTCAAAGTCGTCCGAAGCAAGTCGCAGAACATTCCTGAAGGCCAGCGGCCTCGCATTGGCAGGACTGCTGGGGCAGTCCGCCGTGGTGGCTGCGGGAGGCGACCCGAAAGAGGAGGAGCGAAAGCAAGTCGCGCGGCCAGCCATGCCCATGCGGAACCTAGGCAAAACGGGTCACCGCGTTAGTCTCCTCGGCCTGGGTGGGCAGTCGGCGCTTGAGCATCCCAACAACGAATCCGTCGCCGTGCCTATCGTGGAACGCGCCCTGGATCTCGGTGTTAACTACATCGACACGTCTTCCATCTACGGTGGGCCGAATCGCTGGAGCGAGCGGTACATAGGCAAGGTGATGAAGCGGCGCCGTTCGGAGGCCTTCCTCGCGAGCAAGACCAAGGAGCGCACCCGCGACGGCTCGATGCGCATGATCGAAGAGTCATTCAGACTCCTCAATACCGACCAGCTCGACCTTTGGCAGCTGCACGATGTTGGCACGATGCATGATGTGGACGAAATCTGCGCAAAGGGCGGTGCCATGGAGGCCTTGCTCCAAGCAAAGGAGCAGAAGCTCGTTCGTTTTATCGGAGTTACGGGACACCACCGCCCGGAGGCCATCATGGAAATGCTCCGACGCTTCCCCTTCGACGCCACCCTCATCGCGCTGAACGCGGCGGACACGTACCACCACAGCTTCATTAGCGAATTGCTGCCGATGGCCGTCGAGCAGCAACTAGGCATCATCGCAATGAAGGTAGTGAGCCGCGGGCGCCTGCTGGACTCTTGGACGCCACCATCCATGGAGCAGCAAAGGCATTCCTGGGAGGCGACAGGCACCTATGCCACAAGCCAGGGCACGCTCAGTTTGCGTGAAGCGCTGTACTACGCCTTCAACCTTCCGATCAGCACAGCCATCATTGGCATCGATTCGATTGCGCAACTGGAGGAAAACATCCGGCACGCCAGCGAATTCACGCCACTCAGTGACAAGCAGATGCTTGAGATCTCGGGAAAGGCCGGACCGGTGGCCAAGCAGTCTCTCTTCTTCCGATACATGCAACGGGCCTGAGGCCTTGGGGTAAAGAACTGGCGACGGTTTGAGTGTCTATGGACGCAAATACTGTCTGCTCGAAGTGGGAGCGTCAGCTGCCGGCTGATTATCGACAAAGCCTTGCGTAATCCAGGGCTCGAAACCCCGTGGGGACGCCTTGCTAAGTCTATGATATGTAGCCAGTTCCGAACGCGGCAGCCCGGAAAGAAACGCGTAGGCTATTTGGTCCGGGAAGGTTGCAAGTAAGGGGGACCTTGCGCCTACCAGCGCCCTGGAGCATCCGGGGCGAGTGGAGTGTCGGTAAGGATGGTCAAGCTGAACGCAGGCAGCGTGAAACCCGCCACGCCCTGCTTCACGGGCACAGGCTCGTATTGCAGGACTGCCTCGGGCGCCGATCCCTGCCTGGAACCGAGTTTCATGAGATTCCGGGTGCTCCCCGGCAGGTGGAGACGGGTATCCCAAGGCCCGTCAGCGTCGTTTACGATCAAGATGGTAAGACCGCTGTCCTTTGGGCTTCGGACCGCGGCAGCCCAAACCCTCTGGCAGCCGTGCGCGTTCGCCCCGGTTACGCGTGTCGCAAAGACCAGGGCGTGCTTGGGCACGTGCCGCGTTGCCAGGCCAAGGACATAGTAGGAGTCCTGATGCGCCATCGCTTCACCGAGCCAAACCTTCCACTTACGGTCCCAGGTCTCCACAAGCTGCCACTGCCCATCCATGTCGCCGCGGTTTGTGAAGCTCCAGTGATTGACGCCATCGACGCCGATGTTGAGCGCGCGGATCATCAGCTCGGTGTCCTTGAGCGAGGCCTTGAAGCCCCCGGGTGCGGGGTCGTCCGCCTTGTAGCCGTAGGTCTGGGTCCCGAATTCGGTGAGAAAGAGCCCCTTGCCCGCGGACCTCGTTTCGGCGCGGTAATTCTCCAGAGTGGCCTGAAGCCGCTCGCCCATGCGGTATGCCCCCGCCGCCGGCAGTGTCTGCGGGTCCTCCCAGTCGAAGCAGGAGCAATAGCTGTGAAAGTCGACGTCGTCCACGTGCGGCCACCACGGCTCGCTTTGGAGCTTCGCAATCAAAGGCAGGTCGGTGAAATCGGGGCCCATGATTCTAACGGGTAATCCCGCGGCTTGTACTGCCGCTCGGACCTTCTGCAGGGCAAGGGCGAGATACGCGATCTGCCTAGCGCGATCCTGGCTCCCCCCGTTGTCGGGAGGCAGGAGCCACCAGTAGTGGTTGGGCTCGTTAACAAGGTTCACCCAGCGTATGCAGGAGAAGCCGCGCCGCTCGACGAGCTCGCGAAGCAGAATAACCCAGTTCTCAGCGAACACATCGAGGTTTTCGGGGGCCGAGACCTGCACTAGGGCGGGATCCTTCCGGTACTCCGGGAACGCCAGCCAATCGACGTTGTGCCACATGCATTGAAGCATCACGTCGCTTCCATGGCCCTGCGCCCACGAGAGAATTCGGTTGAGGATCTTCATCTCCGGCGAGCCCCATGTGCAGCGGCCCTTCCTGGGCTGCCATTGGCGCCAGTCCATCTCCGCCCGGATGAACTTGAGGCCCAGCCACTCGGCATGGCGCTCGAGCGACCTCCATAGTGCCTCATGTCGGGGAATGGCAGGCGGGGTTCCTCCGAATGCGCTGCCTCCATGGCCCGCCGGCGGACATAGGATCGAATGCCAGGACGCTCCGACGCCGCTCAGCATCTGGTGCGCTATCCGATCGGACACCATGATTTCCAGGGGGCCGGCGGGAATGGTATCTTCCATGCAGGGATAGATCTTTGGGTGTGGAGCGGGAAGGATCTCGGGCTCTGTCGACTCGGAGTTTGGTGGCGGGATGATTAACACAGGCTACCAGCGCAGGGACTCTTGACCCGCCCCTGTCGCTAGAATGCCAAAAGAGACACCTGGTCAACCACGTTAACAATCTGGCAACGCCGGCAAATCATGGCGGATTTCTTCAGAACGATACCTCTTAGAATACGGAACGCTCCGGTCGCATTGAATGATGACGGCTTAATTGTGTTTCGTCTGGCTTCCCGCCGCGATCAGGCGGATTCCGCGCAATCAATGAATGGCTTTCGGGTTGGCGTGGGCATGCTCCGTCCCCTTGAATGCCAGCCTCCCACTTGTTCCCTGCGTTTCTTTCCGCATTCTTCTTCGCGCTCAACGCAACCTGCGCAAACCACAGCATTCGCGTGCTGGGCACGCTGCGGGCCAATTTGGGCCGGCTCGTCATCGGCGTCATCGTTCTCGGGTTGTTCGCCCATACGGTTGGAGGTGGCTTCACCAGCGCCGGAACAGCCTGGTTCTTCATCAGCGGAGTCGTTGGACTTGGGGTTGGAGACCTCGGTGTGTACGGCGCATTGCCGCTCCTTGGCTCCCGCATCACCGTTCTCATGGTTCAGTGCCTCTCGGCTCCGCTCGCGGCTCTTGGTGAGTGGTGGTGGCTCGGAACGCGGCTTTCGATCGCCCAGATGTTCTGGGGCGGAATGATTCTTCTCGGCGTGTTTGTGGCCATTGCTCCGGGCAGCTCGAATCCACCGCGGGTCCGGGTGAAGCCGATAGGGTTTCTATACGGTTTTGTCGGAGCCTGCGGCCAGGGCCTTGGCGCCGCTCTCCTGAGCCGCAAGGCGGTCATGGTCGCGGCCGCAGCCGGCGAATCGGTATCAAACGTGACCTTTGGACTGACTGCAGCCTATGAACGGCTCCTCGCCGGGCTTGTCTTCACCCTCGGCTGGTTCTGGATAATGCGGCTTCTACGCCGGCTTCCGGATCGGCCGTCTTCCGGCTCGCCCAAGTCTCGCACCCCATTGCTGTGGACTCTCGCCAATGGGCTCGCCGGGCCCGTCGCCGGCGTTGGCTGCTACCAATGGGCCCTTGCTACCACTCCAAGCGGCATTGTCCTTCCCATAGCGGCGACGACACCCCTTATTTCGATTCCGATCACTTTCTGGCTTGAGGGCGACCGTCCATCGCGCCGTTCGATCGCCGGCGGCATCATCGCCGTCGCCGGGTGCATCGTGCTAACTCTGGTCACCCATCACTGACCGCCTAGCGGCCCGAACCGGGGCTGGATGCTTCACTCCGGTCCGTTCCCGGGCCATTCTCCATGTAGTCGATCAGGCCCAGGAGAGCTCCCCAATGGTAGAATCGGTCGCTCGAGCTCACGTCGTCCCCCATCCCTGTGATCGCGTTGTAGTTCTCGTGCACGTGGCCGTACAGGGTCCACTCCTTGTTGAACAGGGCGAGCGACTTCTGGGCGAAATCCCTGCGCACGGAGGACAGGTCGTAGTTGCGCAGCCCCAGGTACACCAGATAGTTCATCGGGCCCCAGATGCGGCCGCGCCAGTACTCCTGGTCGCGGAACGCCGGGTCGGACCGGGCGATCGAGGGGATCACCCATTCGCCCCAGAACTCATCGGGGTTAAGCAGATGCTCATTCACCATTCGGGAGGCCTGCCGGGGCGTGGCGGCCTTTGCCAGCATGGGATAAAAGTTCGTTGGCGACATGCGCGTGCTGAGGCCGCCCGTGTCCAGGTTCTTGTTGAGGAACGTCCCGGTCTTCTCATCCCAAAGGGTCTGTAGCTTGGCTCGGTACCGCTCTGCGCGCGTCCGCAGCTCCCGCTCCTCCGGATGCTTCCCGAGGACGCCCGCGATCTCGGCGAGCGCGTCGCAGTCGGCAACGTATAGGCTCATTATGCCGACATCAGCCAAGTGCATCCTGCCCGTGTCGCGATCGAACGGGGCGTCGTCGTACATGGGGCTGTTGTCGAGGCCCTCATACTTTGCGCCCTGCAGTGTGCCGACTGCCGTGTCATCGGGGTCAGCTGGTCGGTTGCCTGCGTCGGTTCCAAGGACGAGATAGCCGCCGAGTTCGCGGTGCTGATCCCACCAACGATTCCAGCCGAGAAGCGGATCGAAGGCGTCGCGCAGGAACCAGATGTCCTGGAATTTTCGGTACAGACCCAGGACCGTTATCGCGCCGACTGGCGACTCGGAGCGATCGAAGCTCTTCCAGCCGCCGGGGCGGGCATAGTTGGGGACGAGACCCGCGGGGGTGGCCGCCCGCAGGATTTCGATGGCGTTGGCGTACGCGAGGTTGCGATCCCCGACTGCCGCCAGGGATGCCGCGAAAAAGGTGTCCCACTCGAACAGGACATAGCCGCCCCAGCCTGTCGACCACAGGCGGCTGACGGGCGAGATGACCCGCGACTCCGACGGGTCGAAGACCGTGTCCCAACCCATCACGCTCTCGATCGCCCGCGGAATTCCCGCGTCCGGCGGCCGCTGGCGCACAAGGACCGCGCGGATCTGGTCGACCGACCTTGGACGGCCGGTGCTGACGCCCATGGGGCCCTGGAAAGGCGCCGCGAAATACGGCGTGTCGATGGGCAGTGCGGCGGCCGGCTGTTCCTTTCCCGTCCAGTAGACGGAGACCTTGCGGGAGGGGCTGCTGAATTCGATATGGTCCCCCGATTTCACTGCGCCGCCCGGGCGGCTCCAGAGCACGCCGGCCGAGACCACCAACGTTGGGGGAAGACCGGCATCCGATCCGACGGGCGTCGCCAGCATGACGAGATCCCCGCCGTCGTGGGCGGTCTGCAGGAGAAGCCCGTGTTCGCGCCACGACAGCCGCAGCTCCGTGTAGCTGCCGTCCCATGTGTGCGGCCCCGGGATGACCTTCTCTGCGCCCTTTTCCTGGCGCCCGATCAGCATGTCGGACAGGAAGGCGTCGGCATACAAGGCGGAGTTGTGCTTCAGCCCGACGCGGATCGTGAATCCCTCGGGGAGCAGCACCTGCGCCCCGACGCTGTACACATCCCACGTGTTCCAGCCCTGCGCCAGGTTCCTCTGCACCGCGTCATACTCGGCCGAGCGGGGCGAACCGGCGGCAACCGCCAGGGGAAAGAGAAGCGCGCCTGCGCAGAGGAGATACGGCCTGGGCCCGGCCGGGGACAAAAGCGGCGTTCTGATCATCCGCCTGAGGTTGGTAATTGGGCAGAGGGACATGGTGAGTCTTGGGATCGCGGCACTGCTGGCGTCACCCCGATGGGGCGAGCGGCTTGAACAGCCGCTTGGCCCGCGGGGCTCGAGCCTGCGGCGGATTCTGATCGACGGCGGCGCCCCGGTGCAAGCCGGAGACTAGCGCGCGCCCGTTGCGCAGGCTGGAGCCGGCGGCCACAGTCGTCTTGCAGGGAACTGAACGAGGCACAGTGTCTTGGTTGCCTCGATGCCCGGGGAATCGTCCCGTTTGCCCCGGGCTGCGGCGTTGCAGTGGTCAGGTTCATGCAAGTTCATCCTTTGATCGGGCCGACCGATTCAGCTTCCAGGGGTGCATTCCGGAGACCCTGCCTCCGAATGGCCGGGCTATGGAGGCTGGGCACCGTGTGTCTCTTCGCCGCAGTCCTGCTCCCCGCGGCGCCCGGGAAAGACGCCATTGCGGAATCCGGCGGCTCCCGGACCGCCAACTATGCCCGGCCCTGCGAGCCCGCGGTGCATGCCGCTTTCCTCCAGCTGCCGCCCGGGGCGGTGGAACCGGCGGGGTGGCTGCGCGACTGGGCCGAGTCGGCCCGCGACGGCATCACCGGGCACCTGGACGAGTGGCACCCAACCTTTGCCGACGGTTGGAAGGGCACTCCTATCCACGCTCCAGGGGCCAAGCCCGACGGCACCGGCTGGCCCCTCGAGCAGAGCGCCTATTGGCTGGACGGCGCGCTCCGTCTTGGGTTTGTGCTGCACGATGAGGCCCTGGTCCGGAAGATCCGCGCCCGCCTGGATCCCGTGGTCGAGGGCGTGACCCGGGCGGAACCTGGCACGACATTCATCTACTGGAGGCACGGGTACAAGCCGGATGGCTTCGAGGGCTGGGCGCATTCCCAGATGGGCAGGGCCCTGGTGACCCTCTACCAGGGCAGCGGCGACAGGAGGGTCCTTGATGCTCTAGTCAAGGTGTACGCCGACTACCCGGCGGGCATGGGAGGCATCGACCTCGGCGGAGGCGACGTAAGCGGGCTGTGCAACGTGGATCCGATGCTCGAAACCTATTCATATTGCGGGGACCGACGCATACTGGACCGGGTGCTGAGGGCCTTCGAGCAGCCGGGCGTGGCCCAAGCGTTGGAGTCATGGACTGCGGGGCGGCTGTCTCCCGGGCACACCGTGATCTTCTACGAGAACATGCGCCTGCCCGCGCTGGTTTACCCGTGGTCGGCCGATCCCAGCCAGATCAATGCGACCCTCAGCGCGTTCAGGTGGCTGGATGAGAACCACACGCTTCCCTACGGGGTGGCCTCGGGCGAGGAGTTTGCCTCGGGAATCGGCGCCTTCCGCAAGACCGAGACGTGCGACGTCACCGCAATGCTTCTATTCACCTCGTGGATGTACCGCATCCAGGGCAGCCGTGAGTGGGGCGACCGGATGGAGCGGGCCTTCTTCAACGCGGGCGCCGCGCCCGTGGCACGGGATTTTCAGACGATGTGCTATTACCAGTCCCCGAACCGCATCCGGGACGGATCGTTGCCGTGCGAGCAGCCGAACTGCCCCGGGCCGGAAGGCATTCGGTTTCACCGGCTGGGCTGTCCCACGGTCCTCTGCTGCGTCGGCGCGGTGAACCGCATCATCCCAAGCTTCATAATCCACATGTGGATGGCGACCCGCGACAACGGGCTGGCAGCGACCCTCTACGGCCCCTGCACAGTCTCGGCGCTGGCCGGGGAAAGGGTTCCCGTGAAGGTGACAACCGCCACGGACTACCCTTTCGGGGACCGGATCCGCCTTGGAGTGGAGCCCCGGGAGAACGTGGCGTTTCCGCTTTACCTGCGCATCCCCGGATGGTGCAGGGCGGCACAGATCACCGTGAACGGCACCCCGTTTGCACCGGTTCCCGACGGAAGGGGTTTTGTGAGGATCGCGCGCGTCTGGACCAAGGGTGACGCCGTCGAGATCAGGTTCCCGATGCATCCCGAGGCGGCCTGCGGATACGAGACGGAGTTCCCATCCGCCAACCGGGACTACTTCAACTTTGAACCGGCGGAGGTCTTCCGGCCCCGTCGCTTGCCCTACGCAAGCGTGTCTTGCGGCCCGCTCCTGTTCTCCCTGCCGATCCCCGACACGGACCCGAATACTCCGGCCAAGGACGGGAGATGGCAGTATGCGCTCGACTTGGATCCTGGAAAGCCGGACTCCGGAATCACCGTGGATCGCGGTCCGATGCCGGCCCGCTGGGACTGGCCGCTCAAATCCCCGGTCGCGCTCCTGGCGCCCGCCCGGACCTTCGACTGGCAGCCGACCGATGCCCAGGCACTGCCGGACAGGCCGGTGGACGGATCCGCGTCCGCCACGATTCGCCTGGTCCCATACGGCTGCACGAAGTTCCGCATCAGCATGTTCCCGGTGACGCCCGGCACGTGGCTGCGGCAGCCGGCGCATGGCCCGCTGGAGAACCCCGCCGCTTCGCCGTGAGCCTTCCCCGCCCCCCACTTTGCTGGATCGCCAACCCTAAACCCCGAGACACGAAGTTCCGACCATGAGAAACCTCCTCCTGCCCCTGTCGCTATCGCTGGTGTCCTGCGCCGTCGCCACCCGGGGCGCCGCTCAAGGGCAGGTTGCCGTCTATGAGACCGCCGAGGCGCCAGCCCACCGGCTGACGCGGATCGCGGACGCCCAGCTTGCCCCGGGCGGCCCCTTGGCCGAGGCCCGGAACTATGTTTTCGTCGACCCCGGCAAGGCGTTCCAGGCGGTCATCGGGATCGGCGGAGCGCTGACCGATGCGGCGGCGGAGACGTACTACAAGCTGCCGGAATCCAGCCGCCGCGAGCTCATGCGAGCCTATTTTGACCCGACGGACGGCATCGGGTACACAATCGGCCGGACCCACATCAACAGCTGCGATTTCTCGAGCGAGAGCTACAGCTACGTTAAGGATGGCGACGCGGCGCTTGCGACCTTCAACGTCGGGCACGACCTCAGGTACCGCATCCCTTTCATAAAGGAGGCTATCGCCGCCGCGGGGGGCCGGCTGAGGCTCTTCGCCAGCCCCTGGAGCCCGCCCGCCTGGATGAAATCGAACGGCGACATGCTGCACGGCGGCACCCTCAAGCCCGAATACCGGGACAGCTGGGCCCGGTACTACGTCGCCTTCATCAGGGCCTATGAGAAGGAGGGCATACCGATCTGGGGCCTGACCGTGCAGAACGAGCCGCTGGCGGTCCAGAGCTTCGAGTCGCAATACCTGACGGCGGAGGAGGAGCGCGACTTCATCAAGAATTTCCTCGGGCCGACGCTTGCCAGGAACGGGATGGCCGACAGGAGGCTCATGATCTGGGACCACAACCGGACGTTCATGTATCAGCGGGTGAGCGTCATCCTGAGCGATCCCGAGGCGGCGAGGTACGTTTGGGGCGTCGCCTACCACTGGTACACGGACCCCGCCTACGGGAACGTTGCCCAGGTAAGGGAGGCCTTTCCCCAGGCCCATCTGATGCTCACGGAGGCCTGCGGCTACCCCTTCGACAGCTCCAAGGTCCACGACTGGAACTGGGGCGAGCGATATGGCGCCGCAATGATCGAGGACTTCAACAACGGGGCCGAGGCCTGGACGGATTGGAACGTGCTGCTCGACGAAAAGGGCGGGCCCAACCACGTCGGCAACCTCTGCTACGCCCCGGTCCACGCCGACACCCGGACGGGCGACCTGACATTCATGAATTCATACTACTACATCGGCCATTTCTCGAAGTTCGTCCGCCCGGGAGCTAGGCGCATCATAAGCTCATCCACGAAGGATGCGCTGAGGACCACCGCATTCCTCAACACGGACGGCTCGGTCGCGGTGGTGGTCATGAACGCGACGGATTCGGCCGAGCCGTTCAGCCTCTGCGTCGGACCCGACACTGCGGCTCTCGGCAGCCCGGCCCACTCAATCCTGACCTGCGTCATCAAGGCGCGCTGAGCGCGGGCAGGCGCGCTTGCTTCCTCGGCCACCAGGGTGGCTTGACCGGACCGGTGGTCTCCGCGCCGAGCTTCCCGGGGGAAAGGTCGAGCTTGCCGTCCGGATCCAGCGAGATGACATCGCCCTTCTTGAACGCATGGCCCTGGACGTTGAAGTCGCGCGACAGCATGGCCTGCCGGAGGCGGCTGTCCTCGTAGAACCATGCCATGCGCTCGGTGCCGAGGAACAAGACCCGAAGCGGCATCGCGACCATGCTGGCGCTGCTTGTGCACGGCACGCCATCGATCACCTCGTCCTGCTTCAGCCAGATGGCGCACAGCCTCCCGTCTCGGTACATGTAGTGCCCAATCCCGTCGTCGACGGCCTTGCAGAGATGGCCCTGGATGAGGATGTCCCTGGAGGGCCAGAACCTGATCCTCCCGAACATGTCGGCCCCGAACACCCTGGACTTCGCCGGCAGGGGCAGGCCGCAGATGGTGGCATCCCGGCCAAGCAGGTAATTCCATACTTTCCCGCCGGGCGTGAACAGAACCTCGGTTCCCTCCGGCAGGGGCTGGCCCACGAGGGTGTGGTCGCGCGCCAGGATGCAGGATTGGATCCGGCCGTTCTCGAAATAATCCACCCTGCCCTGGCAGGGCAGTCCCTGAATCTCGGCCGGCCGGGACAGGATTCCCGACCTTTCCCCGGCGACGGCGCCGCTGGGGCCGCAAAGACAAGAAATGGCGGCAATCCACAGGAAGAGACGTCTCGATCTCACCTCTTGGGGGTCAGGTAGCCTTGCAGCCGCTTCAGAAGGAGCTTCCCGCAGGGCGGAGCTCGTCTTGGGACGCCGCAAGGTGGCAGGCAGGGCGGGGTCCGGACCATTGATCTTCATGCCGGGATCCTACCGCGCGCCGCGCAGCGGGCGTTAATTGATAAATGAGATGCGCGCCATTGACCGGGCCGATGGCAGGACGGAACTGCTTTGCCTCGGCCGGCCACGCGCGGCAGTGTCCGAGACGGCCATGAACATCCACCACCTGGAATTGTTCTACTATGTGGCGAGGCACGGCGGCATCAGCCGGGCCGTGCGCAACATGCCCTACGGCATCCAGCAACCGGCGGTCAGCAGCCAGATCCTGCAGCTGGAGGAGGGGCTTGGTGTGAAGCTGTTTGAGCGAAACCCATTCAAGCTGACGCATGCGGGGGAGGAGCTGTTCGGGTTTGTGCGCCCCTTCTTCGAGAACCTGGACTCGATGGCGCGGAGGCTGGGCAAGCAGGCCGCACCGCTCCTGCGCATCGGGGCCTCGGAGCTTGCCCTGCGCGACTATCTGCCGGCAGTCATCGGGCGGCTGCGGCTGCTCGAGCCTAAACTCCGCCTAGGCCTCCGCTCGGGGTTTCAGGCGGAGCTGGAAAGATGGCTGCTGGACCGCGAAATCGACCTGGCAATCACCACGCTTCAGGGAAGGCCGCCGGCCACGATCAGTTGCCTGCGCCTGGTGCGGCTGCCCTTGGTGCTGCTCGTGCCCAGGAAATCGAAGATCAAGTCCGCGGCCGCGATCCTCGCCTCCCGGATGGTGGAGGAGCCCCTTGTGTGCCTGCCGGAGAGCGAGGTGATGACCCAGATTTTCCGGAAGGGCCTGCGGGACCGGCGGGTGGACTGGCCGCAATCCATCGAGGCGAGCTCGATGGACCTCGTGACGCGCTATGTCGCCAATGGTTACGGCGTAGGCCTCAGCGTGAACGCCGCCGAGGTGGTCCGGCATCCAGGGGTCCGCGTGTTGCCGCTCGAGGGCTTTGACCCGGTGGAGGTCGCGGTCCTGTGGAAGGGCGAACCCGCACCGCTGCACCGCGCCTTCCTTGAGGAGGCCCGGCGGTATGTGGCGCAACAGTGGCCCGCCTGGGCATGCAGGGAGGAGCCCGGGCATGCCTGAGGCGGCCCCCGCGGGATTTCCCGCGCCGTCTAACGCCCGGTCGGTCGATTTCCTCAGGCGCGCTGCGCCGCCGCCTCGGCGATGCCGATCGGCTTCATCGTCTTCCAATGTCCCCGCGTGAAGTCGGGGAACCCGACCGGCATGCCGCCCGCGGCGACCGAGCGCGTCGAGAGCTCGACGATGCAGCTCCATGCCGCGGCGTCGTAAACAACGCTGTCGGGCGTGATGCCCCTGCGGACGCAGTCCAGGTGGCGCCAGTTCATCACGTAGTCCATGCCGCCGTGGCCGGAGCCCGCGGCGCGCTCGGCGAGCCGGGTCCAGAGCGGGTGCGCAAACATCTGCCGCATCTTGGCGAGGTCCTTTTCGCCCAGCCATTCATGGGAGCCTTTCGCCTCGAGGCCGTATAGGGTCGGGTCGTTGATCGCCAGGCGGGCCGGGTAATCGAAAAACGTGCCGCCCGTGCCGGAGACGGCGTTGATCCGGCTGTACGGGCGCGGGCTGACCACGCTGTGCTGGATCATGACGGTGCGGCCCAGCTCGGTCTTGATGATCGATGTGTTCATGTCGCCGCAGACGTATTTCTCGGCCGCGTGCCGGCCGCCGTTGGGCTGTTTCCCGTCGCGATAGCGCGTGAGGCCGGCCTCGATAGAGCTCATCGACACCAGAACCTTGAACTGGTCCCCGCGGCCGAGCCCGAGGTATTGCGCGACCGGGCCGAGGCCGTGCGTGGGATAAAGGTTCCCGTCCAGCTGGCGGTGGTAGTCGCGCCGCCAGTCGCCCTCGGCGCCCAGCTCGAAGAGGACCTGCCGCAGATCGTGGATATAGCCGCACTCGGCGTGCGTGAGTTCTCCGAACACGCCTTGGCGGACCATGCTTAGGACGAACAGCTCGTTCTCGCCGTAGCAGCAGTTCTCCAGCATGACGCAGTGGCACTGGGTGCGCTCGCTGGCGTTTACCAACTGCCAGCAGTCCCCCACGGTCATCGCCGCGGCCACCTCGACGAACGCGTGCTTCCCCCGCTCCATCGTCCGGAGGCACATCGGCACATGCCAGGCCCAGGGTGTCGCGATGTAGACGATGTCGATGTCGTCGCGGTCGACCATCTTTTCCCATGCGTCCTCCGCGCCGCTGTACACGGCCGGGCGCCGGCCCCCCTGCTTCACGCACGCCTCGGCGGCCGCCTGGGCGCGGTCAACCCGCAGGTCGCAGACCGCCACCACTTCCGCGAATTCGATGGCAAGGCAGTCATTCACGTGCTCCATGCCCCGGTGGAGGCCGATGACCCCCACGCGCACGCGCTCGATGGGCTTGGTGGTGAGCGTGTGCACCGGGGACTGGCCGCCGGCCCGCGGAGGAATGCCCCCGGTGTCCTGCAGGACGCCGCCCCGGCCTGAGGACGATGCGGGCTCGGCGGCCCGGGCCGAGCCTGCGTTGGCAAGACCGGCGATGGTTGCCCCAAGGCCGGTCAGCGCGGAGGCCTTGATGAAACCGCGACGGGATATGTTCATGTTGGCCATGGATTCAAATGACAGGAGCTTCCCATGCGGGGGTGTGAAACGCAATGCCCTTGGCTGTCCCCGTTCCGGAAGCATCGATGGCGTAGGAATCCCATCCATCGCATCTCAAATCGGCGCATCGGGCCTCCTGCTGCAGCTGGGGAGGATTCGCTTTGCCGATGGGGGCGGCGCCAGCCACGATTCCTGGTCACACCGAAGCGCCGTTCCCCGATTTGACGGATACTTTCTTATGCCACGTCCCCATCCAGATGTCTCATGCCCCAGCGCCAGGTCCCGCTTAAGTCGGCTCTTGTTGCCATGTCTCCTCCTTTGCGCGGGCTTGGCTCGACTTTCCGCCATGCCCGCCGACGCCGGCCCGGTGGTCAGCGTGACCGGCGGACTCATCCGGGGCCGGCTGCTGCCGGACGGCCGCGGCGCGGTGTTCAAGGGCATTCCCTTTGCGAAGCCTCCAGTCGGTGACCTCCGCTGGCGCGAACCCATGCCGGTCGTCCCCTGGGCGGGTACGCGCGATGCGGATGAATCCGGGCCCCCGGCCGTGCAGGCGGCGCTTGGATGGAACGACAAAGCGGCCTCCGCAAGCCGCGAAGACTGCCTGTATCTTGACGTCTGGACGCCCACGGGTCCCTCGCATGGCCGCAATCCGGTGATGGTCTGGATCCACGGCGGAGCGAACGTCGCGGGGGCCGGCGGCTTCGATCCCCTCTACGACGGCACCGCCCTGATTGGGCATGGGGTCGTGCTGGTGGTCGTGGAGTACAGGCTCGGCATCCTCGGATTCTTCGCGCACCCGGAGCTCACGCGCGAGTCGCTGCACCACGCCTCGGGGAACTACGGGATACTGGACCAGATCGCCGCCCTGCAATGGGTACGCGGCAACATCGCGGGATTCGGCGGGAATCCGGGAAACGTCACCGTCTTCGGCCAGTCGGCAGGCTCCATCGACGTCCTAGCCCTCATGGCATCGCCGCTGTCCCGCGGCCTGTTTCATCGCGCGATCGGCGAAAGCGGAACGCCGGCAAGGGAAATGACCCAGACGCTGGCCGAAGCCGAGGATGCCGGGGTCCGCATTGCTGCCGCGCTGGGTTCGCCTGCGCGCGGCGCCCTTGCCTTCCTGCGCTCCCTGGCGCCCGGCGAGCTGCTGAAGGCCGGGGCAGGGATACGCCCATTCACCACGGATGGCTGGGTCTTCCCCGACTCCCCCGCCAAGGTCTGGTCCGCGGGGAGGGAGCACGCCGTGCCTCTGCTCATCGGCAGCAACGCCGTGGAGTTTCCCGCAAACGGCTCCCTCGACGACATGAGGCATGCGATGCGCGACGTCTTCGGGGACCTGGCGCCGAAGGCGCTCGCGCTCTATGGGATCGCCGCCAACGACCAACCGACGGCTGTCGACCCCGTCTACGGCGGCGTCGCGGACCAGTGGGGCAGCGATCTCTTTCGCTGCCCCGCCGTGATTCACGGGCAATGGCACAGCGCCGCCGGGAACCCCGTCTGGGAGTATGAGTTCGCCCGGGCCATTCCCCCACGTCCCCGTGTCGGGCATTCCGGCGACCTGCCCTACGTGTTCGGCAACCTATGGGCGACGGGCAGCCAAGGCGGCGATTTTCAGGCCGCCGACCGCGACCTCTCGACGATCATCCAGGAATACTGGACGAATTTTGCGAGGACTGGCGATCCGAACGGCCCCGGCCTGCCCGCATGGCCGGGATACGACGGCAGGGGGCGGAAGTATCTCGCCTTCACGGCCGCGGCGGCCGTGGTTCCCGGCTACGACGAGCGCGGCCCATTCTGCGATCTGTTCCGCGAGGTCATGAACAGGACGGCGGCGCCGCATTGATCCGCGCCTACACCAATCCGATCGCTGCAGCCTCCCGCAATGGAACGGCAGCAGTCCCTTGCTCCGGTCCTTCCCACCTTGGGAGCCCCGCAGCGGCAATCGATGCAGTTAAGGGCAGCTTCACGAGCCGGCGGATTCGTTCCGGTGCATGGGCGTTGGCGCCACCTTATCCGAGGCCTAATGTTGGGACCAGGCGTGCCCCTCTGCCGACAAACCGGAAGGCTTCAGGCCGCGAGGCCAGTGTCCCGCGCTGATGCCCGTTGACCGTAACTAGGCACGGAATATCTTCGGCGTGCATGAAACGCATCCGGGGTACTGCTGCATTCCGCCTCATTCTTTCCGCCGCCGCCTTGATTGCCCGTCTCGCCGCCCAAGATGTTACGGTATCGCCGTCGGCGTGGGTGCACCCGGATGATCCGCCCGATCAGCTGCCTGCGCCAAGGCACCCTCTGCACCTGGACTTTCCCGAAGTGATGTTAAAGACCCCCGACTTCGGGTATGTCGCGGAGGAGGTGTTTGTCGACGACCGGGGAAAGGTGCTTTCCGCGGAGATTCACAGCACCATGCCTGCGTACGAACATGATCTGGACCGGCAGGAGGGAACGGAGGAGGGTGGCGCGTCCTGGAAATTCAATCCAGCCCGGCGCGCCGGGAAGCCGGTCAACTCGCTGATACACTTCTCCGTGGTCTTCAATCCCGCTTCGGCTGGCATCGCGGGCCCCGACGCAACCCCCAGGCTGCTAGACGCATGGACCGTCGTTGATCCGAGACTAAAACCTGCAAAGAACGAGGCGCTTCCTCAGGAGGTGCTATGGGCGATTGTGAGCGTCGATGAGCTGGGACACCCGACGGCTGTAAAGGGTGCGCCGGATACGGTGGCCGAACTTCTGCAGCAAAGCGTCAAGGCATGGAGTTTTGCGCCGGCCCGCCGGGCCGGACGCGCGGTGGCGGAGGATGTGCGCGTTCCCTTTATCATCATCGCCGCCAACAACGGACTTGCCAAGAATAAGACCCCCCCTCGGGTCATTCGGCAGGCTCCGCCGACATATCCATTGTCAATGCGCCAGAGCGGGATGCGCGGGGAGGTGCTGGTCCAGTTCATCGTGGACATCGAAGGACACGTGAAAAGGCCGTTCGTGGTGCGCTCCCTAAACCCGGCGTTTGATGCTCCCGCCCTTGAGTCGGTGCGCAACTGGGTATTTGAGCCCGGCCGCGAGAATGGAGTCCCGGTCTACATGCAAATGCAGGTGCCAATATTTTTCGCGCTGAATAACCTCGAAGGCGGCGGGAGCGACGGCATCAAAGTCACATGGGGCGGCGACAAGTCCAAGCTGCCCAACGATCTGCAGGTGGATGTCCAACCGAAGATCCGCAGCCTTGCGATGCCCGTGTATCCCTACGAGCTGTTGCGGGGCGACGTCACGGGTTCCTCCGAGGTATCCTTCATCGTCGATGACCAAGGCCGCGTGGCCAGCTCCCGGGTGGTCAAGGCTGACCGGCCGGAGTTCGGCCTCGCGTTGCAGGCTGCAGTCGAGCGCTTCGAGTATGAGCCCGCCATCAAGAATGGGCGGCCGAACAAGGCCCTGCTGGCATTCGAGCAGGATTTCCTGTCTTCCAGCCGCGATATCGTGACGGGTGACGAGTACAGGCTGCTGCGACTCGAGCAGAAGCACCCTGACCGCATCGGAAAGGCGGGCGACCTCGATTCGCCGGTCAAGGCCGTGGTCACCCGCTCCCCGATCTTTCCCCGGTCGTTGGTTGGCCGTGCCACGCGCGGCGCCGCACTGGTCGAACTGCTTATCGACGAGGAGGGGCACCCGCGCCTTCCGCGGGTCGTGTCCGCAAGCGAACCCGAGTTTGGTTATTCTGCCGTGGAGGCCGCGTCCCTCTGGCGATTCGCTCCACCGACGAGCAAGGGCAAGGCTGTCGTAACGCGGGCGCGGGTACCGTTCGTTTTTGATTTTTCGAGCGCCGCCCCCGAGACCGGGAAGCCGCACCCGACGTGAGCCGCCTGCGGTCGGTCCCCTGCGTCTTGCCCCTTGCAATCGCTCTGTCGGCTGCCGGCGCCACTGGGCCGGCGGCCGCCGACGCCGGCTTGCCGGTAGAGGGCGCAGCGCTTCTGCGCACCTGGGCGCCTCCCGAGTATCCGCCCGACGCGTTGAAGGAGAATGTCGGCGGCATGGCGATGATACGCATGATCGTTGGCGAGAATGGCAATGTCTCATCGGCGCGCATTCTCGACGCCACCGACCCGCGGCTGGGGGCGGCGGCACTGGCTGCGGCGAAGAAATGGAGGTTTTCACCAGCGCTTGCCAGCGGGCATCCCGTGGCCTGCTCGATGGATGCTCCCGTGGAGTTTTCCCCCGCCGAGGCCGTCAAGAAGAAGAAGCCGGGATTCGTGCCTCCGCCGGATCAGACTCCGCAACTCTCGCCTCTTTCTTCCGCCAAGCCGAGCACGACCTACTCTGCCGACTATCCCGATTCCTTGCTGGAGCGCAGGCTGTCCGGCCTAGTGCGTTTTGCGTGCACTGTCACAGCGGATGGGCATGCGGCCGATGTAAATGTCGTCGCGGCTACCCATCCGGACTTCGTGCTTCCGGCCCTTAGGTCCCTGGATCGCTGGCAATTTACGCCCGGCATGCAGGGCGATTTGCCGGTCCGGTCAGAGGTTGGCGGAGATATCACATTCGATGCGACCGCGACTGGTCCGGCGGAGGTGCTGGCCGCGAATCTAATCACTGCGCCCGACGGCACGGCGCCTAATGCGCAGCCAGAACCTCGCATCGTCGCAGATCCCGTGCTGCCCTACGATCTTCTGATCAAAGGCGAGGGCGGCTCCGCCGCCGTGACTTACACAGTGGACGAGGACGGCCGCCCTCGAGACGTGCAGGTTCAATCGGCAACTGAGCCCGAGTTTGGCAAGGCGCTTGTTGCGGCGGTCGAGGCGTGCGCATTCCTGCGTGCATTCGACGGCGGCCATGCGGTGGCCGTTGCGCTGATGCAGCGTGCTCAGTTCCCGGCGATTTCACCCGACGCGAAGGACGACTCCGACCCAATCATCCGGCTTGTGTCGGCGTTGCGCTCGAAGCAGATCGGCAATCCCCAGGGACTCGATGAAAAACTGACCCCGGTGTACCGCGTTGCGCCCGTGTATCCCGGTGCCCTCAGGAAGAACGGCCATCCCTCCGGCAGGGTAGAAATTGACTTCATAATCGATCGGGACGGGAGGGCGCGTCTGCCCCGCATTGTTTCCGCAACGAGCGAGGATTTCGGCTGGGCGGCTGCTACAGCTGTTTCACAATGGATCTTCAAGGCCCCGCTCCGCAACGGGAAGCCTGTGGACGTCAGGGTCAGGATCCCTTTTGAGTTCTCGTCGCCGGCCAATTGACGCGCTGGCGCGGAGCTAGGATTCGGCCCTTGGCCGGGTTGCCCGACGGCCAACCCGGCCTACTTCACGGCCGCCAGCTCGGTCGCGATCAGTTCGCGGATCTTCCCGCGGGCGTCCGCCAGCTGGATCTCCCCCTTGTCGATCTTCGCCAGGAGCGACTTCTGCGCCAGGTAGTCCTTGTTCGCCACCCCGGCCTTGCTCTGCAGCATCCGCCAGGCCTTGCGGCGCTCGACCGCAAACAGGACCATCTGGCGGGACACGGCGTAGAAGCGGATCTTCCCGTGCTCCTCCGCCTTGATGTAGCAGCCGAAATTGGCGACGAAGCTTCGGTGGGCGGGGTCGAATACGCGCCGGTGGATGACGTCGTCCTGCGTGATCAGGAGGAGTTGGTCGTCGAGCAGAGTAAGCCGGCCCGCCTCCTCCTCGCTGATCGCCTTTACGTGCTTGCGGAAACGCCCCTCCGACGCCGCCCAGTGCGCCACGTTGAAGTTGTATTCCGCGCCATCGGTGGCGTACTTCGCCCGCCACCAGTCGCGGTCGGTGTTCGGGTTGCCCTTGAGGTCGAACGCCTCCTTGGAGGTCTCGCCCCGGCGCGGGTTGAAGACGAACTCCGGCATGCCCCTCGCGTCGCGCACCATCTTCGCCTGATCGGCGCTCATGTTGTCGCCCACGCCGTGCTCCGGCTGGCATGTCGTGTAGGCCTGGAAGAAGGCGGTGCCGCGGTACTCGAGCCCGTCCAGGATCGCCTTGTAAAGCTTCGCGGCGTTGGCCATCGACACCTGCGCGATGAAGGGCGAGCCGTGGCCGCTCGTGAAGGCCTCGGCGACGTTCTTCTTCTCGATCAGCTTGCCCTGCGAGGCGACGCCGAACTGGTTCATGTCGTAGCCGCCGAGCATCGTCGACGAGTCGGAATTCTGTCCGCCGGTGTTCGAGTACACCTGGGTGTCGAGCATCAGCATCTTCACGTTCGGGCGATTCTGCAGGATCACCTTGGACACGTTCTGGAAGCCGATGTCACCGAGCGCGCCATCGCCGCCGATCACCCAGACCTTGGGCAGTTCGCGGATCTCCTGTTCGGTCATGAGCGCGTCGTCCAGGTGGGTGAGCGTGAAGTATTCCGCCTCGCTGGCCACGCCCGCGGCGCGGTCGAGCAGGGCGTCCGCCATGCGCTCGGGCGCGACCGAGCGCCGGGCGTGATCCATGATGACCGACTCGGCCATGAGCCAGGAGATCGTCGCCCCGTCCTGGAACAGCGAGTTCATCCATGGATACGGGTGGGGATTCGAAGGAGGCGTGGAGCCGTAGACCGTGTTGCAGCCGGTGCTCGCGCCCATCATCATCACGGACATTCCGTTGGCGCGGCGGCCGTCGACCGCCTGGAGGTCCCTGTGGTTGAAAGCGTCCTGCCGGAGGACCGCGGCGAGCCCGCCCACGATCTGTTCGTCAGTGATCGGTCCGTGCTTCGCCTCGTAGTCCGCCAGCCGCTTCGCGCTGTCGGCGTCGCTCTCCCCGCCGAGGCCAACGACCAGATGGGCGAAGGTCTTGCGGAACAGCCCGTATTCCTCGGGACTGCGGCCCTTGAGCGCAGCCAGCTTCGCGGCACCCTCCTTCTCGAGGCGCTCCGCCTTCGCCCTCAGGCGGTCCGCCTTGCGGTGGTAGATGGGCCGCATGTACGCCTCGGTCACGCTGGCGCAGGCGCGCAGGACGCTCTTTTCGCCGCACCCGGCGCAAGCCCCGTCGCCCGACACCAGGGCCTCGTAGTTCCGGCGGACCATCAGGTGGTTGCGAAGCGCGGCTTCGCGGGAACCCGCCGCGTCCGAGTCGTTGTAGAGCCCAAGGAAGCGCTGCGGCGTATCAGGCAGCAGCCTGGAGAACATCTGCGCGGTCGTCAGATCGGCGTTCAACTCCTCGGTCTCGCGGGCCATGCGCAGCGCGTCGTGGTCGCCGCAGACCTGGACGCATTCCCCGCATCCCTTGCAAAGGTCGGACACAAAGATCGAGAAGAGCCCCCCGCTGCCGGGCGCCTTCGCCTCGAGCGACCGGAAGACGGCCGGGACGCTTGAGTAGGCCATCGGCAGCTTTGCGATGATTCCCGTCAGTTCCGACCGGCCCCGCTCGGAAACGGCCGCCAGCGCCGACACCTCCTCGCGGACAATGTCCTTGAACGGCATCTTGGTCTTCGCCTTGACCGACTCGTTCATCTTCGCACGGATGCGGGCCTCCAGCCCGGCCAGCTCGGCGCCGATGGCGCGCCGGTCCGCTATGTCGGTGACGTAGTTGTTCACCGCGGTCTTCAGGACCGTGCCCACATCCTGCGCCATGTTGGGCAGCGCCGTGTCGGGGCAGGCAGTGATGCAATCCATGCACTGCGTGCAGTTCTCCGCTATGTATACCGGCGTCTCCCGCCGGGCGACATACTTGGACTGCGTCGAGCCGGTTCCGGCGCCCATGACGCCGACCGATGCGAACGCGCCCGACGGCTGGTGGTAGCCCAGGCCGGCACGGAATTCTGAGTCGAACTTGGCCAGCGTCTGGAAAGGCGCGCGGCCACCCTGCTGGGCGGGCATCGGGATGCTCGAGCAGCCGGCGCCGCAGCCGGCGGTCGGGATGATCTGGTGCTCGCCCTGGGGGGCGAGCGGCGGATTGCGCATCGACGAGCGGTCGGCGCCATCGGGCCGGCCGTACTTGATCTCCGCGACCCGGGCAAAGCCCTCCGTCATGACCGTCATGTTCGAGGCCACCACCGCGTCGCCGAAACGCCCGAACTTCTTCTGGTACTGCTTGCGCACGCTCTCCAAGAACTTCTCCTCAGAGACCTTGTAGGTCTGCAGGAACGGGCTGACCCGGAAAAACGCCCCAAGGAACGAATTGCCCTGCATGCGAAGCTGCAGATCGGGCTGGCTGGTCGCCTTGCGCGCAATGTCGAAGCCCGGCAGGATGAAGACGCGGATGTTGTTCTCCTCGACGAACTGCCGGTAGCGGGACGGGATCCGCTCCCAGGCGGTCTCCGGCGCCTCGCTCGATTCCCAGACCAGGCACCCGCCCTTCTTCAGGCCCTCCAGCGGATTCGTGTGCGTGAACGCCTTCGGATCGCAGCAAAGGACGACGTCCACGTGATTCAGCTCGCAGTTCACCTTTATGGGCGACGGCGCGACCGTGAGGTAGTAGTTGGTGGGAGCGCCCTTCTTCTCGGAGCCATACTTGGGGTTGGCCATCACGTGGATCCGCTCAACCAGGAATCCGTCGGCGTCGTACACCGGGTCGCGCTCTGAGACGAATCTGCCGAACTCCCCGATCAGCTCGCCAAGGTTCTTGCCCGTGGTGATCATGCCCCATCCGCCGATGGAGTGGAAGCGGACGGCGATCGCGCCCGGCGGCAGCAGTGAGGGCGTGTCCTTGCTGATGACGGCGTACGGATGCTCGACCCCGAGGACGAAGAAGGTCTCGCCGTCGTCGGCTCCCCGGCCGTCCCGGCGCCGGGCCTGCCCCGTGGCGAACTCGAAGGCGCCCAGCGTGTGCTCGGGCCGGAAATCCCGGGAGCCGATGCCGTAGGCGCCGCGGAAGAACCGCGGCGTCTCCGCAGGCGTGAGGCCGGGCAGCTCGCCGCCGTATTTCGCCGCCTCGTTGGCCTTGCCCAGCGCCACCCTGATGTCGCGGGCCAGCGGGTTGTCGCCGGCGAGCCCCTCGTCCGTGCGCTCGAGGATGATGACACGCTTCTTGCCCCGGAGCGCGTTGATGATCGCCGCCTCCGGGAACGGCCGCAGGACGTTGACATGGATGGATCCGACCTTCGCGTTGCGCTGCTCCCGCAGGTAGTCGCAGGCCGCCTCGATGTTGTCCGCCGCGCAGCCGAGGGACACGAACACGGTGTCGGCGTCGGCGGTCTTGTATTCGTGCACCAGGCCGTAAACGCGGCCGGTCAGGCGGCCGAACTCCGCGTACGCCTCCTCGAGCATCGGCAGGATGTGCACGTTGAAGTTGTTCCGGCGGGCCACGACGCCGTTCATGTGGTGCTCCTGGTTCTGCACGGGCCCGAGAAGGACGGGATTCTTCAGGTCCATCATCTGCGGAACCCGCCGGCGTTTCGGGCCGAAAAGCTCGCGCTGGGCCCCGGTCGGGCAGTCGATCTGGTCGTCCGACGCCCCGAGGAACTCGCGCAGCAGCTCGGCTTCGGGGGCGAGGTACCCGCGCTCCGAGTGGGTGGTGAGCATTCCGTCCTGGATGTTCATTCCCGGGTTGAGCGAAAGCTCGTTGACCCGCCGCAGGATGATCGCCTGGTCGGCCGCCTGCTGTGCGTCCTTGGCGACCAGCATCGTCCAGCCCGTGTCGAGGGCGCCGTAGAAGTCGTCGTGGCCGCAATGAACGTTAAGCGCATGCTTTGTCAGCGCCCGGGCGCCGACCTCGAGCACCATCGTGGAGAGCTTCCCAGGCGCGTGGTAGTATTGCTCCATCGCATAGGCGATGCCCTGCCCGGAGGTGAAATTGACCGTCCGCCTCCCCTGCACGGCAAAGGACGTGGCGCCACCCTGCGCGGCGTGCTCGCCCTCCGCCTCGATGGCGACCTTCTGCTGCCCCCACACATTGAGCTCACCCTGGGCGAACGACTGCTGGTAGATCTCGCCGCCCTCGGTCGATGGCGTGATCGGGTAGAATACCCCGCCTTCGGTGATCCGCGTCTCGACATGCTGTGTGACCAGCTGGTTGCCGTTGCAGGTCACCCGGATGCCCGGGTACTTGGGCTTCTGCCGGGCCGCGGCATGCGCGCCAGAGGACGGCTTCTTCGGGGCGGCTGCTGGGGGGCTCATGGACGAAGGTAGTTCAGGATCCGAATCACTGCCTGAATCAGGTGGTCAATCTTGGATGGCTAGTATCAAACGTTATCAGCGGTAGAAATCTACGTTATTCTTCTTCATCTGGCGCGCAAGGGAAAGTCCGCAACGGCGATCTTCATGGACCGGGCCTGCAACCCCGGCCCTGGGGACGCTTCCCCTTATAACGGACTCGCGTTGGGCGTGTTATTTGCATCTTCGTCAGCCCTCGACGATAAGCATGTCTTGAGCCAATCGGCATAGCCCGCCAGTCCAGACAGGGCGGGAGCCCAGGCTCATCAACGAAAGGCAATCCCCATGAGTTCCACTTGCCGGCAACAGAGGAGAACACTCCCGGTTTCACCCCGTCCCCGGCGCCCAGGCTGGCGTCTGCTGGCCTGCATGGCCGCCATGGCGGGCGCGGCATTCGCGCAGCCCGCCGATGCCGATGCGCCGTTCCGCATCAGCGGAAACCACCGCTACCTCGTCGACCGCCACGATGTCCCGTTCCTGCTCCAGGGCGACGCTGCTTGGTCCCTGATCGCCAATGCCACAAGAGAGGACGCGGCCACGTACCTTCAAAACCGCCGCGTAAAGGGCTTCAACGCGATCCTCGTCAACCTGATCGAGCACAAGTTCGCGAAAAACGCGCCCCGGAACGCCTATGGCGAGGCCCCGTTCCCCGATCCGTCCGACCTGTCCGCCCCGAATGTGAAATACTTCGAGCACGCCGACTGGGTCATACGCAAGGCCGGCGAGAGCGGCCTGGTGGTGCTGCTCGCGCCTTTGTACCTTGGCTACCCGGGACTGGACGAGGGCTTCTACGACGAGGTCATGGCGACCGGCCCGGAAAGGTGCCTGGCGTACGGCCGTTTCCTCGGCCAGCGGTACAGGGGCTTCGACAACATAATCTGGGTGTTGGGCGGCGACCGCGACCCCGGCCCGGCCCGCGAGAACGTGGACATGGTCGCGTACGGCATACGGGAGTCCGACCGGCGCCACCTGATGACCGCCCACTGCCACTCGGATTCCGCTCCGGCTGAGCAGTATCCCGGATCGTGGCTCCAGGTCGGCACCTCCTACGCCTATGAGATCGTGCACCTGCGCCTGACCTGGGACTACGAGCGAAAGCCGGCCATGCCGCTCTTCCTGATAGAGTCCGTCTACGAGGGGGAGCACAACTCCTCGCAGGTGCAGGTCCGCCGGCAGGCCTACTGGGCCGTCCTCTGCGGCGAGTTCGGCCACGTGATGGGAAACTATCCCCTCTGGTCGTTCAGCCCCGGTTGGCAGGCCGCGATGGACGCGCCGGGATCGGTTGCGCTCATGCATTGGGGACGGCTGTTCCGCTCGCGCCCCTGGTACGGCCTGGTCCCCGACAATGACCACAAGGTCGTCACCGGCGGGATCGGGGAATTCTGGGGGATGGACTACCTGGCGGCTGCGGCGGCGCCCGACGGCAGCGCGGCCATCGCCTACATGCCCACCGCGCGCACGATAACGGTCGACCTGTCGAGGCTCGCGAAGGGGCGGGCCAACGCCTGGTGGTTCGATCCGCGCACAGGCAAGGCGACCGCGGCCGGGACCTTCGCCACGGAGGGGTCGAGGGAATTCGCGCCCCCAGCGGACGGCGACTGGGTGCTCGTGCTGGACGATGCCTCGAAGCGGCTGCCCGCCCCCGGCCTGTAGGCGCGGCCGTCTCGCTCAGGGATAGAGCCACTGCTCGCTCCACTGGCCGTTCTCCCGCACGTGAAGGACGCGCTCGTGCCGGCGGAACGGCTTCAGCTTCCAGAATTCGATGCGGTCGGGCACCACGCGGTAGCCGGACCAGAACGGCGGCCGCGGCACCGCGCCTATGTGAAAGCGCAGGGCAAACGCTGCGCAGGCCTGCTCGAGGTCGTAATAGCCCCGCATTGGCCGCGACTGCTTGGACGCCCAAGCCCCAAGCTGGCTGAGGCGCGGCCGGGTCGCGAAGTAGGCATCGGCCTCCGCGTCCGACACCCGTTCTGTCAGGCCGCTGATGCGCACCTGGCGGCCGATCAGGTTCCAGTAGAAGCACAGCGCCGCCCTCGGGTTTGCCGCGAGGTCGGCGGCCTTGGGGCTCTCAAGGTTCGTGTAGAAGACGAAGCCCCGGGCGTCGACGTGCTTGAGGAGCACCATGCGGACGGCGGGCGCCCCGCTTGCATCCGTTGTGGCGAGCGCCATCGCGGTCGGCTCGGGCTCGCCGCTGCGGGTGGCCTCTTCAAGCAACGCGGTGAACTGGACGATGGGATCGGTCATCATGCGGGGCTGGGACGGGCGCCTGGCCCGGTTGCCAGGCATCCCTCTTCGCTCCGGCCCTGGCCCGGGCTGGAGCGGTCGGCGTGGCCGGCCATCATGTCCGATTGGAGCAGCGCCTGCACTGGCGTCAGTCGCCCAGGCACGTCCCCACCGATCGGGCCGACGCGATCCATGGATGATCCAGGGGAATGAGCTTCAGCTTGCCGGCCACCGACGCGATCGGCACCGGCTGCACGCCGTGGCCGCGCACGGCCACCATGATCCCCTCGGCCCCATTGGCGATCAGGTCGACGCAGGCGGTGCCCAGCCGGGTCGCGAGCAGGCGGTCGTTGTACGACGGCGTGCCGCCGCGCTGCACGTAGCCTAGTATCGTCACGCGGGCCTCAAGCCCCGTGAGGCCCTCGAGCTGCTTGGCGAGGCGCAGCGTGTTGCCGGCGTGCTCCGACTCAAGCTCCGAGAGCCGCAGCTTCGCAAAATCCTTTTCCTCGAGCGTCCGGGCCTTCGCCCTGCGCCTCTCCGCAGCCACAAAGGAGGCGGCGTCCTCCTGGGTCTTGGCGCCCTCCGCGACCGCCACGATGCTGAACTTGGTGTCGAGCTTCGACCGCCTTCGTATCGCGGCCGCGATCTTCTCGAGATCGTAGGGTATCTCCGGGATCAGGATGACGTCGGCTCCTCCCGCGATGCCCGCGCCCAGCGTCAGCCAGCCGGCCTTGTGTCCCATGATCTCGGCGATGATTATGCGATGGTGGCTGTGCGCCGTGCTGTGCAGGCGGTCGAGGGCCTCGGTGGCAATGCCGAGCGCCGTGTCGAAGCCGATCGTGGCGTCCGTCAGGGGAACATCGTTGTCGATTGTCTTCGGCAGGGTGACAATCCTGAGTCCGAGCTCCGCAAGGCGCAGCGCATTCTTCTGGGTCCCGCCGCCGCCTATGCAGACAAGCGCGTCGAGCTCGTGCATCCTGTAGTGGCGCGTGATCGCCCTGGTCATGTCGCGCTCCCGGCCATCGATCATCATGCGATGCACCTTGTCCCTGCTGGTGCCCAGGACCGTGCCGCCGACCGTGAGGATGCCGCTCAGGTCCTTCTTGTCGAAGCGCACGAAGTCGTTCTGGGCGAGGCCGAGATAGCCGTCCCGGAATCCTATGAGCTCCCAGCCATGCATGCCAATCGCCGCCTTGCCGACGGCGCGAATTGCGGCATTGAGGCCCGGGCTGTCGCCTCCGGCGGTGAGGATTCCGATGCGTTTGATTCGCTTTACGGGCATGGGCGGATGGTCCGCCGAGTCTGGGGAGGGTGTGCGCAGGGATCAACCATTGAGCTCCGGGAAAATGCTTCGCCCCGGCGCTCGGCCCTCTCACCTCCGCGCCTTCGCGGACGCCAGCGATCCCGCGGGGGCGGAGGAATCCCCTGAAGCGAACGCCGGGACGTTTCGCGGCCCGGCCACAGGCGGCGGGCGGATTTATTTGGCGGCGTCACTTCGGCCGCGGGGCATTCTCGGATGTTGAGTCGCCCCCGTCCTTCCGTCCCGCCTGACGGAGGGCAATGTCAAGGTTCCTTCGGGCTTCCGAGTAGCCCGGGTCGATCTTCAGCGCCGTCCCGAACTCGGCGGCCGCCTCGTCCGCCCGCCCCTCCTCGACGAGGGCTATGCCCAGGTTGTTGTGAACCCGGGCGTTGTCGGGCTCGATCTCCAGCGCCTTCCTGTAGTCGGCGGCGGCCTGCGCCGGGCGCCCGTGCTTCAGCGAGAAGTTCCCGAGGTTGACGAGGGCGGGCGCGAAGTCCGGCTTGATCTCCAGCGCCTTTCGATAGTGGGCGACGGCCTCGCCCGCCCTTCCCTCCTCCATGAGGACGGCCCCGAGGTCGTTGTGGGCCTGCGCATTGTTGGGCTCCAGCTCCAGTACCCTCTGAAGGTGCGCCGCGGCCTCGTCCAGCCTCCCCTCCTGCAGCAGTGCACCGGCGAGGTTGTCCTGGGCCTCGGCAAAGCCCGGCCTGATCTCCACCGCCTTCCGGAACTCGGCGACGGCATCGTCCACCCGCCCGCCGAACAGGAGCGCGTTGGCGAGGTTGAAATGGGCCTCCGCGGATCCGGCGTTGATCGCCACGGCCCTCCGGAAATGGGCAATGGCCTCGCCGATCTCCCCTTTCTTGAGCAAGGCATTGGCGAGGTTGTTGTGGGCGTCGGCATAGTTGGGCCTGATCGCCACGGCCTTGTAGAACTCGGCGACGGCCTCGTCGGCTTTCCCCTCCATGATGAGCGCATTCGCGAGGTTGAAATGGGCCTCCGCGTAGCCGTTGTCTATTTTAAGGGACCTTTGAAATTGGGCGACGGCCTGGTCCAACCGGCCCCCCTTCACCAGGGCGACCCCAAGGCTGTTGATGGCCTCGGCGTCGCCGGGATCGATATCCACCGCCGTCCGGAGCTCGGCGATCGCCTCGTCCCTCCTTCCCTCCTGAAGGAAGGCCCTGGCGAGGTTCTTGCGGGCCAGGGTGTTCTTGGGCTCCATCTTCAGCGCCTGCTGCAGATGGTCGGCTGCCTCCCCGGCCTGCTGCCTGCCCAGGAGCGCCGCGCCAAGGTTTATGCGGGTCTCGGCATTGTTGGGAGCTATCTCCAGCGCCGTCCGGAGCTGTGCCACCGCCTCGTCCACCCGCCCCTCGCGCAGCATGGCGACACCGAGCTCATTGAGCGCCCCGACGTCCCTGGGATTGATCTTCAGCGCGCCCTGGAACTGCTTTTCGGCCTGGTCCACGCGGCCCTCGTTCAAGAAGACCGCCCCGAGGTTCTCGTAGGCCATCCAGCAACCCGGGTTCCTAGCGATCGTCGTCCGCCAGAGCGTCTCGGCATCGGCATACATCTTGCACTGCCGGGCAGTAAGCCAGGACAGGCCGGCCACGATGCCTGCGGCTGCGATTGTCGCGACGAAACGCCCGCTCCCTTGCAGGCGGGCCGCGGCGGTGGCGAGCGCCGCAGCCGCGGCCGAAATGGCGATGGCCGCGGCGAGGTATTGGAAATGGTCGGCAACATAGGAGTAGACGAATGGATAGACGTTGATAAACCCCAGGGCGGGGAAGAGCGTGCCCGCAAAGAGCAGCGCGGCCGCCAGCGGGCCCCGCATCCGGCCGCGTAGGGCATAAAGGACCGCCAGCGCGGCCGCGGCCGCGGCTGGAAACAGGTACTGCCACCACTCGCGGGCATCCACGGTCCAGCGCGGATAGATGAAGGTAAGGCCGGCCGGCCAGAGGATCTTCCCCAGGTAGAACCAAAGGGCTCGGCCGGCCACCAGGACCCTGTCCGCGAGGCTCAGGCTGAACGCCGCGCCGCTCGCTCCGATGTACGTCCTTTCCACCCAGACCGTCACGGCACCGGCGGCGGCCCCGGCGCACAGCCATGGCACAAGGGGCGCCACGTCGCCCTTCCAGGACAGCCGTCCGCGCTTCCACCAGAGAATGACAAGGAGGGCGGCCGGAAGCGTGGCGGAAACGCTCTTGGCCGCCAGCGCCATCACAAAGAGAAAGATGCCAAGGACGTACCACCGGGTCCGGCGCTCCCGGACGTACCGGAGATGGACCAGCGCGGCCGCCAGGCAGAGAATGGCCGAAAGCGTGTTCTTCTGCTCGGATATCCACGCGACGGACTCCGCGCAGACTGGATGAAGCGCGAACGCCGACGCGCCAAACAGCGCTCCCGCCACCGAGAGGCGCCGCAGGAGGCGGTAGAGGAGGAAGGCCGCGGCCGCGTGCAGGAGAACGTTGGTTAGGTGGTATCCAAGCGCGGCCCCCCCCCACAGCCGATACTCCAGCCAGAAGGCGCTGTGCAGGAGCGGATAGTACTGCTGGGTCGCGCCGGGCTCGAACCATATCCTCCAGAGGCCGCTGAGCGGGCGCAGGTCCGAGCGGGTCACGTGGCCGTTGTCGTCCCAGATGAAGCCGGCGTGCCAAACGGACCGATAGGTGATGAGCGTAGCGCCCAGAAGCATGAGGCCCACGAACCAGTCCCTGCGGGACGGGTCGCGCCCTGATCCCGGTCCGTCGCCGCGCAATTCGGGCGGTCCGTCGGCAAACGCGCCCCCTCCGGCATCCGGTTCCTTCGCCACGGTCCGGCCCCCGCCGGCCAAAGGCAGGCCCGGTGTGGTCGCCTCCCCGCCATCCGCCCTTATTTCCGGCATTCGGCTCATTCGCTTTCCACCGATTACGCCCCAGCCGATTTTGGGATTCAAACGGATTCCAGCGCCCCGCCCGTCCCCCCAATAGCGCCAGGATGGCGTCCCCTGCCGCGCGCCGAGGCCTGTGCCTTTCCAGACAATGGTGCGTGCAGCGACCAAGCGATTCCGTATCGTGCGGATCGCAATAAACGGGAACCGGATGAGTCGAAGCCCCAAGAAGGAAACCGATAGCGGCGCGGCGACGGCGCCTCTGTCAGCCGCGGCCGCCCCAGCCGGGCTGGCGGGACCGGGGCATGGAGGCCGGTCCTGGACGAGGGATTGGCTACCCGGGCTGGCCTTGCTGGCCATGACGCTGATCGCATACGGGCGCGTGCTGCACGCCGGCTTCATCTGGGATGACGAGATGCACGTGACGCAGAATCCCGCGATAGTAGGCCCGCTGGGACTCGCGGACATCTGGACCAGCCGCGCCGCGCGATACTTCCCCTTAACGCTGACCACCTTCTGGGTGGAGCACGCGCTCTGGGGCCTTAAGCCGCTACCCTACCATCTCGTCAACGTCCTCGTGCACGGGTCCTGCGCGATCCTGCTCTGGCGGGCCCTGAGGGGCATGCGCGTCCGCGGGGCCTGGCTTGGCGCCGCGCTCTGGGCCCTCCACCCCGTGCAGGCGGAGACTGTGGCATGGATCACCGAGCTCAAGAACACCCAGTCGTGCCTGTTCTATCTGCTAGCGGTCATCTTCTTTGTCCGATGGCTTCGGGCGGAGGGACAAGATTCCCCGGGTTCCCGGCCGTGGGACTACGCGCTGGTGCTCGCCAGCGCGGCGATGGCCATGGCGAGCAAGTCTTCGACCGTGGTCCTTCCGCTGGTGCTCTGCGCCTGCGCATGGTGGATGAGCGGGCGGTGGCGCTGGCGCTACCTGACCGCGCTCTTGCCGGTTTTCCTGATGTCCATCGCATCGAGCGCCCTGTCGCTGTGGACGCAGCATCTTGAAGGCGCGAACGACCCGGCGTGGGCCCGGGCGCTGCCGGAACGCATCGCGGTCGCCGGCAACGTCGCCTGGTTCTACATCGGCAAGCTGCTCTGGCCCAGCCCGCTGGTATTCATCTACCCGCGCTGGCATGTCGACTGGACGCATGCGGCGGCGTATCTTCCCTCGGCGGCGGCGTGCGCCGCGCTCGCTATCCTCTGGTTGAATCGGGGCGGGAGGCTCAGGCCCGTCTTCTTCTCCTTTGTCTACTACCTGTTGGCGCTGCTGCCGGTGCTGGGCCTTGCCGACCAGTATTTCTGGCGCTATTCCTTTGTCGGCGACCACTTCCAATATCTCGCCAGCATCGGGCCGCTGGCCCTCGCGGGCGCCGCGATCACGACCGCGCTCCGCAATCCACGGAAGGGAATGCCCGTCCTGGCGCCGCTATGCTGCGGGGCGCTCCTCGCGGCGCTCGCGGTGATGACGGCCAGGGAGTGCCCGAAATACCATGATTCGGAGTCGCTGTGGCGAAGCACGATCGCGGCAAACCCCGGCGCCTGGATGGCCCACAACAACCTTGGCGCCGTGCTGATGCATTCCGGCCGGGTCGACGAGGCGGTGGAGCATTTTCGAAGGTCCCTGGAACTCCAGCCCGGCAACGCCGCGGCTCACGCCAATCTGGCCGACGCCCTGTTCAGGGTCGGACGGACGGACGAGGCGCTCATGCACTTTGGCAAGGCGCTCGAGCTTGATCCCGGCAACATCGCGACGGAGACCGACCTCGGCGTGGCGCTGCTGCAGCTTGGCCGGATCGAGGAGGCCATTTCCCACCTGCAAAGGGCCCTGGGGACCAACCCAGGTTTCGCTAAGGCCCGGAGCAATCTCGGCACCGCCTATCTGCAGGAGGGCCGCGCCGACGAGGCCGCGGCCCAGTTCAACGAGGCCCTGGCGGCCGATCCCGGCAATTTCGCGACCATCACCGACCTCGGCACCGCCTATGTGCAAAAGGGCCAGATGGAGAAGGCCGAGGCGGAGTTTGAGAGGGCCCTTCAGATAAACCCGGATTTCGCCTCGGCCCTGACAAACCTCGGCAATGTCCTTCAGCTCCGGGGCCGCATTGACGAGGCGGTCGCCCGATACGAGAGGGCGCTCCGCGTGGAACCGAATTCGGCCGTGACCCACAACAATCTAGCGAATGCACTTCTGAAAAGGGGGCGGTATGAAGATGCGATCGCCCACTTTCGGAGGGCCCTGGAGATCAGGCCGAACTACACGGAAGCCCGGCGGGGCCTCGGAGCCGCCCTCCTTGAGAAAAGCCGTGCGGAGCATGCCTCCCTGCCCCGGGATGCCCCGTCCGACAGGTGATGGAAAGGGGCGGCCCAACAGGGGACCCCTGTCCGGATGCCCTCTCGCAGTCTAGCGCCCATCAGGGACTTGCCGCTCCGGCGGACGTATGCACAATCTGCGTCTAGCGCCCCGATTCATCCCCCCCCCCGCCGGCCGCGCAGCGCCAAGTTCCCATGAAACCCATCGTTCCCGTCGCCCTGCTTCTCGCCATGTCCGGAATCGCGGCCTCGCCGTCGTCCGCAGCAGGCGGCACTCCGCCCCCCGCACTCGAAAGGCAGGCGGACGGCATCATCCTCGCCCGCGGCGACACTTTTCTGAAGGTCGAGGTCTGCGCGGACGACATCATCCGCGTCGCCAGCGCGAAGGACCGCAAGTTCTTCACCCATGCCAGCCTGATTGTGCAGCAGCGCGGCGCCGCACCCGCCACATGGCAGCTCGTGAACGACGGGAAGTTCGCCACCCTTCGCACGGCCAGGCTCCAGGCGCGCGTCGATCTCTCAACGGGTGACGTCTCCTTCACGGACCCGGAGGGCCGGCCGATCCTTTCAGAGGCGCAGGGCAGCCGGACCCTGGAGCCCGCCGAGGTGCAGGGGGCCAAGACGTTCCATATCCGGCAGGCGTGGGCGGCTAATCCCGACGAGTCCCTCTACGGCCTCGGCCAGAACCAGCTCGGCCTGCTCGACATAAAGGGCTACGATCTCGACCTCTGGCAGCACAACGGCACGGTCGCCGTCCCCTTCCTCGTGTCGAGCCGCGGGTACGGACTGCTGTGGGACAACAATTCCTACACCCGCTTCGGCGACCTGCGCGAATTCACGCCGATGCCCGCGGCGCGCCTGCTCGACGCAGACGGCCATGCCGGCGGCCTGACCGCCTCCTACTTCGCAGGCACGGATTTCGGAAGACTGGTGGCGCGGCGCGTGGAGGACAGGATCGACATTGCCATTCCCGACGCCGTGAAGCTCCCGAACCACGACATCAATCCCGCCCTCCCCGCCGAGGGCGGCTGCAGCGTGCGCTGGGAAGGATTCATCGTGCCGGAGACCGGCGGCGTCCATGCGTTCGAGTCTTTCTCCAACTGCGGCATCAAGCTCTGGATCGACGGCCGCCTCGTCATGGACCACTGGCGGCAGGGCTGGCTACCCTGGCTCGAGGTCGCGCGCGTGCCGCTGGAGGCGGGCAGGCGTCACAGCCTGCGGCTCGAATGGTCCCGCGACGAGGGCATGCCGACCGTGCGCCTGCTCTGGAAGACGCCGGCGGCGGACACCGCCACGTCGCTTTGGTCGGAGGTGGGCGACGGCACCGATTACTACTTCGTCTACGGCCCGCGGCTCGACGGCGTCATTGGCGCCTATCGGCGGCTGACAGGCGCCGCCCCGATGATGCCGGCGTGGGCCTTCGGCCTGTGGCAGTCGCGCGAGCGCTATGAGACCGCGCAGCAAAGTCTCGACGTTGTGAGGGGTTTCCGCAGCCGCGGCATACCTTTTGACAACATCGTGCAGGACTGGCGCTACTGGCCGGAGGGCACCTGGGGCTCTCACGAGTTCGACCCCGCGCGCTTCCCGGATCCGGACGGCTGGATCAAGGCCATCCACGGGCTGCACGCGCACCTGATGATCTCCGTCTGGGGCAAATTCGATCCCGGCACGAGGAACTTCGCCGCGATGCGCGAGCGGGGATATCTCTATGAGCGCAATCTCGCCGAGGGAACGCGCGACTGGCTGGACCAGCCCTACACGTTCTATGACGCCTTCAATGCCGGCGCCCGAAAGCTTCTCTGGGAGCAGATGGACCAGCAGCTCTTCCGGCGCGGCATCGACGCCTGGTGGATGGACGCGACCGAGCCCGACCTCCGGCCCACGCCCACACTCGACGGCCAGCGCGACTATGTGAACCCGACGGCGCTCGGCCCGGGCTCGCGCGTCCTCAACGCCTATCCGCTCCTGAACAGCGCGGCGGTTTACGAGGGCCAGCGCTCGGCAGCGCCTGATCAGCGCGTATTCATTCTCACCCGCTCCGGCTTCGCCGGGGAGCAGCGATACGCCGCGGCCGTCTGGTCTGGCGACACCTCGAGCACCTGGACGGCCATGAGGAAGCAGATCACGGCCGGTCTCGGATTCTGCATCTCCGGCCTGCCATACTGGACGATGGACTCGGGTGGCTTCTCCGTGCCGTCCAAATTCTCAGCAAGGGACGCAGAGCCCGCGGTTGTCGCCGAGTGGCGCGAGCTCAACACGCGCTGGTTCGAGTTCGCAACGTTCGTGCCCCTGCTCAGGGTCCACGGGCAGTTTCCCTACCGCGAGATGTGGGAGTTCGGCGGCGAGTCGAGCCCCGCCTACCAGGCCGAGCTCAAGTTTGACCGGCTGCGCTACCGCCTGCTCCCCTACATCTACTCGCTCGCAGGCGCAGTGGCCCAGGAGAACGGCACGATCATGCGCGCTCTGGTGATGGATTTCGCCGCTGATCCCGGGGCCCGCGACATCCGCGACCAGTACATGTTCGGCCCCGCCCTGCTTGTGAATCCGGTCACAACCTACCAGGCGCGCAGCCGCGCCGTCTATCTGCCCGGAACTTGCGGCTGGTACGATTTCTCGACCGGGGCGGCCCAAAGCGGGGGCCGGATGATCGAGGCCGCCGCCCCCTTTGACATGATTCCGATCTACGTGAAGGCCGGGTCGATCATCCCGGCCGGGCCCGAGCTCCAGTACACCGGGGAGAAGCCCGCGGACCCCGTCACCCTCTACGTGTACGCCGGCGCCGATGGGGCCTTCACAATCTACGAGGATGACGGCCTGACCTATGGCTACGAGCGCGGTGCCTTCACCCGCATTCCCGTCAGCTGGAACGATGCTACGCGCACGCTCGTGATCGGGGCGCGGACCGGTTCGTTCCCGGGCATGCTGCCGGAACGCAGATTCGACATCGTGCTGGTGTCACCGACCAAACCCGTCGGCTTCTCCTTCGTCCCCGCGGCGGTCGACCGGCACGTCCGTTACCGCGGCGACCAGGTCGAGGTTGTCATGCACTGAGAGTGCGCCCCACCCCGGGTTTCCCAGTGCTTGGTCCGGGGCGTACGCTCCGTCCGGTGGTCGCAAGGCCCGGGCAATCGCTGGGCTAGTGGAATCTGCCGGCAGCAAGGGGAGGCCGCTGAAGCTCTGAATCAGTGGCCGCAATTGACCCAAGAAACCGGCGAATTGCCCGTCAGGCTAACGGGCCGCCGTGCGTCCTTAGCAACCCCCGGGAAATCGTATAAATAAATGCTGAGCATTATCATATGTGATAATCTTTGGCCGCTGTGCCCGAAATCCCATCAAGATGGCACATTCGCCTTCGTCGAATGTCTAGCCGCAGTCATCCGTTCCCTTTTTCGATTTCCTCCGTCTTTCTTTGTCCAGCGAAGCCGCGTCGGAAGCGACGCGCCTGCGTGAAGAATTCGATGGAATGGCACGCGGTTCGTGCTGGAAATCGATTCTCATTCTCTTACCGGCCAAAATTCCTCGAAAAACATGCATAAGCTCTTCAGCCCAGTAGCTGGGCGACCATTCCTGTGCGCCTTACTCTGGTTCGCATCGCTGACGTGCGTTGCCACGCAAGTCCTGGGCCAGAGCGACTACGCCACGCCTTATGCCTTCAGTTTCGTGGCCGGAACGGCCGGCAGCATCGGCAGTGCGGACGGCACGGGCGCCGCCGCGCAGTTTGACCAGCCCTACGGCCTGGCATTGGATTCGAGCGGCAATCTGTACGTCGCGGACAAGGGCAACGACGAGATCCGAGTGATTTCGACGGGGGGCGCGGTGACGACCCTGGCGGGTACGGCGGGCAGCATCGGCACCACGGACGGGACTGGCGCCGCCGCGCGTTTCAACCAGCCCACCGGCGTCGCCGTCGCCAGCGGCGGCACCCTTTATGTCGCGGACTCCGTCAACAACACGATCCGGAAGATCTCGTCCGGAGGCGCGGTGACCACATTCGCGGGCACGGCGGGCAAGGCGGGCTCGACCGATGCGACCGGCACGAGCGCGCTCTTCAACCAGCCGTACGGCGTGGCGGTGGACAGCAGCGGAAACGTGTACGTTGCGGACTTCGGCAACTACACAATCCGGATGATCACCTCGGGAGGCGTGGTGACAACCTTTGCGGGCACAGCGGGCAGCGCGGGCTCCGCGGACGGGACCGGCACCGCCGCGCGGTTCAACCAGCCCATCGGCATCGCCGTTGACGGGAGCGGCAACGTGTACGTGGCAGATTCGGCCAACAATACGATCCGGAAGATCACCTCGGGGGGCGTGGTCACGACCCTTGCGGGTACCGCGGGCAGCGCGGGCTCCGCGGACGGGACCGGTACCGCAGCGCGGTTCCATAGTCCCCGGGGCCTGGCTGTGGACGGAAACGGCAACATCTACGTCGCGGATTCCGAGAACTGCACGATCCGGAAGATCACGTCTGGTGGAGTGGTCACGACTCTGGCGGGCACACCGGGCAGTTTTGCCAGCCAGTCGGGGACAGGAGCCGCAGCGCTGTTCGATGTTCCGGTCGGCGTGGCGGTGGACGGAAGCGGCAACGTGTATGTCTCGGACGAGCTCGGCTACACGATAAGCAAGGGCTCCCAGGCCGCCGTCGTCGCCCCGACGATTACCCAGCAGCCGCAGACACAGACGGTTCCTGTCGGAAGCACCGTTGTCTTCGATGTCGCAGCGGGCGGACTCCCCTCTCCGACCTACCAGTGGTATTTCAACGGCAACGTGCTCTCGAGCGGCGCCGGCGTCTCCGATGTCGCCGGCTCGACGCTGGTAATCAACGGCGCTACCGCGGCCAACGCCGGAACCTACTACTGCATCGCGACCAATTCCTCCGGCTCGGCCCAAAGCAACTCGGCAACGCTGGCGGTTAGCACGACGACCGACATCGGCCGGCTGACTAACATATCGTGCCGTGCGCAGGTTGGGACGGGAGCCAACATACTGATCGCCGGCTTTGTCGTGGGCGGCGCGGGCACGGCGGGCTCGGAATCGCTCCTGATCCGCGGATCGGGCCCCGCGCTCGAGTCCTTCGATGTCACAGGCGCGCTTCCCGACCCGCAGCTGCAGCTTGACCGGAGCAACAGCGACGGGACATCCACGCTGCTTGACACCAACAACGGCTGGGCTGGAAGCACGCTGATCGCGTCAACGGCTGCGTCGGTGGGTGCATTTCCGTGGACAAGCGCCTCGAGCCACGACTCGGCGTTGTTACAGACGCTGGCCGCCGGGCCATACACGGCGCAGATTGCCGGCCAAAGCGGCGACACCGGCGTCGCGCTCGCGGAAGTCTATGATGCCACGCCGGCGGGGACGTACACGCTGGCTACGCCCAGGATCATCAACATATCAGCGCGTGTGCAGGTGGGGACGGGCGGCAACATCCTGATCGCCGGCTTTGTTGTTGGCGGCTCGACATCGAGGACTGTCCTCATACGCGCGTCGGGGCCCGCCCTTGTGCCCCTCGGCGTCACGGGCACGCTGGCGGATCCGCAGCTGCAGCTTTACCGGAGCAACAGCGACGGGTCGTCTACGCTGCTCTACTCCAACAGCGGCTGGGCGGGCAACGCGCAGATCGTCTCGGCAGCAACTTCAGTGGGGGCGTTCGCGTGGGAATCGCCCACGAGCGCCGACTCAGCGCTCCTCGTGACGCTTCCCCCGGGAGCCTATACGGCACAGGTTTCAGGGGTCAGCGGCGACACCGGTGTCGCGCTTGTCGAGATCTACGAGGTCCCATAGTGCCGCGACCCTGATCTGGGGGCCCAGGCTTTAATGCCGGGCCGCGCCCGTCTTCTGTCGCCGAGCGGTTCCCGCGGCTCGCCGAATGAGCGCTGCAGGCCATGTTGACACGACGGTCGGAACGCCCAAGTAAGGAATATATGGGGCCTCACCCTATTCGAATTTTCGTCCTGGCGTTGTCGATGGGGACCTGCCTGGCGGAGGACCTCATGATTCCGAACAACACGATAATGCGGGCGGATCGAAACCTCGTCTCGATAAAGGCGGGGACCGTCGTCGAGGTGCTTGAGCGGGGAGACAAGACGATATCGATTCGCTACAAGGGTCAGACTGGGACCATTCCGACCAGCAGCTTGGCCGCCGCACCCAGTACTACTGCCGCCCGTCCGACGCCGAAACCTGCGGCCGCGGTGGCAAAGCCGGCCTCGCCCACGCCCCACTCCCTTGTCGCAGACCAGCCCCAGAGCACATACGGCAACATGGTGAAGAAGGCGGAAACGGCTGTCGCTAAGCATGATGCGAACCTCGTGAGCCCTGCAAACGGCGTCACGGACGAGTCGCCGTCGAAGTGACGCCGCGGCCCAATTCGAACCGAACCCAGGCTTCGCATGATCATCACACCGGCGCCGCGGTCGCCTGGGCCGTCCGGCCCACCTGTGCGGTGACCTCATTTCCAAGCGCCGGAATCGCACTCGGAGCGGCTGCTCTTTTTGCAGCGGGCCTGACGGCGCCGGCGCGCGCCGGCGAGGCTCCAGCATTGGACCCGGCGGTAGCCACGCTCACCGACCGGCAGCGTGATTTCATGACGTGGCGCTTCGGCATGTTCATCCACTTCAACATCGGCACATTCGCAAACCTCGACTGGGCCGGCGGCTACGAGGACCCGGCGCTGTTCAATCCAGGGAAGCTGGACTGCGGGCAGTGGGCCGACGCGGCCAGGGAAGCGGGCATGACCTACTTGGTGCTCACGGTGAAGCACACCGAGGGCATCGCGCTCTACCACAGCGCTTGGACGAGGCATGACATCACCCTGTTCAGGAACTTCAGGGGCGGCAAAGGGGACATCGTGCGCGAGTTCGTGGACGCCTGCCGGTCGCGCGGCCTCAAGGTCGGGCTGTATTACTGCTTCCCGGGCGACTACGCGGACGAGGATCACAAGAACGCGCCCCCCGCGGGAATGCCGGACCTTCATGGAATGCCTCCCGAGGCCGCAGGTGACTACGCGGGTTTCATAAAGAAGCAGCTGGCCGAACTGCTGACGAACTACGGCCCAATCGACCTGCTCTGGATCGACCAGTATGGCAACAAGTACACCGCGGGGCGTTGGCCGGAGATCCTGACCTACATCAGGTCGATTCAGCCGCATTGCATCGTGCTGGCCAACAATGCGCATGATTTGCGCGACAGCGACGTGCTGAGCTACGAGTTCCCGTGGAACGGTGGGCTTCCTCCCGAGGGCAACGTGCTGCCTGCCGAGGTCTGCGACACGATCCAGACCGGCGCCCGGTGGTTCTGGCGCGAGGCGAGGCAGCCGTCCGACCTCCAGGCGGCGGATGCGGTCGTCGCGAGGTTGAGGACATGCAACGAGCGGAACGCAAATTACCTCCTCGATGTCCCGCCCGACCGTGACGGCCTGATTTCCGGGCCCCATCTGCAGCGTTTGCGTGAGATCGGGGGCTTGCTTCGGTCGGGCCGCGCAACCCCCACGCCGGCCTCCCGGCCCGGGAATCCCTGAGCACGGCTGCGAAACGGATGGCGCAGCATTCGAGGACGGCAAGGACGGCACTTCCCGTTCATTTCATGCAGGTTAGGCTCCCGGAGCCCTTGTCCGGTTCGCCCGCCAAGCTGGGGTGAGCACCTGTCACACCGGCGGGGGACGCGCCCGCAAGAGGCCAGCCCGCAACCTTTGACACGTCCAAATCGTCAGTACTTTAGTCTCCCAGAAGTTGTCATTTTCGACGGATCAAATCACTTGAGTTAAGCGTCCAAGCCTTGTCACTACTCCCCATGAAAACACGAATCTACCCCGCGCTCGGCCTCGCCGTTCTTTGCGCCGCCGGTCTTGGCACGCAAGCGGCAGCCGGAGTCTTTTCAAACAGTTTCAGAATGCTGGTGGTTGCCGAACAGACGAAGGCCGCACCGGCTCCGCAGGACACCCCGGTGTCATACATTGCGTTTGACGGAGGGTACATCGAAGCGGGCGATCCCATCGCCGGCGAGACGCCGCCCACCGCCGACCAGGTCGCCCAGAGCCTGCACGCGGCCCTCGCCAGCCATGGCTTCAAGGCGGCCCAGACGATGACGCCCTCGGTCGTGCTCACCTATCATTGGGGCGTCCTGAGGATCGACCACCGCCAAATCGCCGTTCCCTACGGGATAAAGACCAACCTCATTGCGCGGATCGAGCTGGTCAGCACAGAGCAGCTTGGCGCGGAGGTTGAGAATCACATCCTCCTTCGCGAGAAGGGCGGCGCGATGGATGCGGATGTCTCCAGCCCCAGGATTCTCGCCGGGCCGCTGGAGACCGTCATGCAGGAATCGCGGAGGGCGCGCATCTTCGTGGTCGTCTCGGCCTATGACTACCAGAGTCTCGTCCACCGCGACGCCAAGCTCCTGTGGAGGGTCAAGCTGAGCACACTCGAGACATCCGGTGATCCGCAGGAGGTCATCCCAGCCCTCATTGCCGCAGGGGGCCCTTATTTTGGAAAGAACTTCACCAATATGCAGGACGTGGAGGGTACCCTTGCGCAGCCTGCCCAGCTCGCAGTCGAAGCCGCCTATACCCCGCCCAGGCCGGAATCCTATCAGCTGGACAAGCAATTCACCTTCAACCTCTTGAAGCAGGAGCATCGGAAGATCTCGGGAGTGGAGGACTGACGCCGCAGCTAAGCCAGCGGCCATCTTAAAACCAACGCGCCGCGCGGGTTGCCGCCGGCTTCCCGGCGATCATGGCTCGACTTGTCGCTGGCGATGGATCCAACAGGACGCCGCCCATGCGTAAGCTCGTATTCCTCGCCCTCCTGCTCTCCTGCGGGAGCCTCCCCGCGCAGCAGATCGTGGTATTTGGACAGAAGGACTATTTCGTCCTAGATTCCAAGGCCGCGGCCCCCGGCCCGAGGGACCCCGACCGGGCGGCATTCCTGGAAAGCTGCAGGGCTGAACTTGCCCGCCGGGCCCCGTATGAGGAGGCCATGGACCTGGTGAATCCGCCGGCCTGGGGGAAGACGGTCAGCGTCGCCACCCGTGGCAGAATCCGGTTTCACCCGTCCTTCCCGCGCGGATTCATCTGCCGCCTCACCCTGGAGAACCTGCTGCCCAACCACGACTACATCCTCACCCTGAATGGCAATCCCTCGAGGGCGGGGAACAGCCTGCTCCTGACGCCGGTTCCCAACAACGAGCAGGAGAGATATTATGATTTTCTGATAGCCAGGGCCGATGCCCATGGGCGTTATGACGCGAGCTTGGGCGTCTACCTCAGGCCGGGCGGGTACGACGTGCGGTGCTACGTCAAGGACACCTCGGACTTCAAGATCGTGCTCTACCGCGACTTCTTCAGATTCAAAGTCGAATAGGTTGCCCCCTTCGCAATCACTCCTCCGCTATCGACTTGAGAAGCTGGCGGATCCCCGGGCTGAGCCGGCGCAGCTCCCGCAAGTGCGCCGCCGAGAGCTGCTCGATCCACGCCTCTCCCCGTGGCGTCAGGCGCACCTCCACCCGCCGCCGGTCATCAGCGGACGGGATCCGGCAGACCAGCTGCCTCCGTGCCAGCCGGTTGACAAGGCCGACAGTGCTGTGGTGGCGCAACTGCAGGCTCTCCGCGAGTTCGCCAATTGAGACATAGTCCCTCCCGGGAAACCCCTTGATCGCCAGCAAGGCCTGGTGCTGCTGTGGCGTCAGGCCCGCGGAGCGCGCCTCCTCCTGGCTAAAGTGCTGGAAGCGGCGAAGCGCGCTGCGAAATGCCGCCAGTCTCTCGTAATGCGATTTTCCAATCCTGGATCGCTTCGTTGTCATGGTCGGACCAGACGCATCAAGAGGGCCCCTTGCACCGCTCACAATCCCATTGCAAGATATATCGCCATACGATGTTTTTCGCAATCTCGCTATGGACGCTGCAAGCTCACCCCCCCTCCCCCTGCCGACCGCTCAGAACCGCGAGGCCGGCGCGCTGGCCGATTTCAGCACCGACCGGCGCGTGCTGGTGCTATGCCTGCTTGCCGTCCCCATCGGGGCCATCGGCTCGGTCGTCGCCAAGGCGCTGCTGTGGCTCATCGCGGTGATCACCAACGCCGCATTCTTCCTGCGCTGGTCGTCGGCTCCGGTGATGCCGTCGCTCGTCCAGCTGGGTTGGTTCGTGATTGCAGTGCCGGTGATCGGATCGCTGCTGGTCGGCCTGATGGCCCGCTATGGCTCCGAAAGGATCCGTGGACACGGGATTCCGGAGGCGCTGGAGGCGATCCTGCTAGGCCGGAGCCTCATCGATCCCAGAGTCGCCATCCTGAAGCCGGTCTCGTCGGCTGTCTCGATCGGCACCGGCGGCCCATTCGGCGCGGAGGGTCCGATCATCATGACGGGCGGCGCCTTTGGCTCGCTGTTCGCGCAGCTGTTTCATCTGACGGCGGCGGAGCGAAAGACCCTGCTTGTCGCGGGCGCGTCCGCAGGGATGGCCGCGGTGTTCGCCACGCCGGTCGCGTCGATATTGCTCGCGGTGGAGCTGCTTCTGTTCGAGTGGAAGCCACGCAGCTTCATACCCGTCACCGTAGCGGCCGTGGTTGCATCGATCACGCGGGTTCCCCTGCTTGGTGCGGGCCCGATCTTCCCGGTAGCCCTGCACGCAGCGTTGTCCCCCCGCGCGCTGGGTATCGCGCTGTTGGTCGGAATCGTCGCGGGCCTGGGCTCCGGGGCGCTGACTGCGTTGGTGTATTTCTGCGAGGATTCATTCGCACGGCTGCCAATGCACTGGATGTGGTGGCCCGCTCTCGGCGGCCTTGTCGTCGGGATTGGCGGAGTCATCGAGCCGCGCGTGCTTGGGGTAGGCTACGACACCATCCATCAACTGATGCGGGGCGACGTGCTTGGCGGGTCGCTCGCGGCGCTTCTCATTGCCAAGAGCGTCGTCTGGGCGGTCGCCCTCGGCTCGGGCACGTCCGGCGGCGTGCTCGCGCCCCTGCTGATGATCGGGGGCTCAATAGGCGCCCTTTTTGGCACCGGCCTCGGCACGGGCGACACAGGCCTGTGGGCCATGGTCGGCATGGCCGCGATGATGGGCGGCACGATGCGTTCGCCGCTGACCGGCATGGTGTTCATACTGGAGTTGACCCACGATGTGAGCACGCTCCCCGCCCTGCTCGTCGGCAGTGCGTCGGCCCTGTGTGTAACCATCCTGCTGCTGCGGCGCTCGATACTCACCGAGAAGCTGGCGCGCCGCGGCCAGCATATAGCGCGTGAATACAGCGTCGACGTCTTCGAGCTTGTGCGTGTCGCGGACGTGATGGATCGCAACCCGCCGACGATCCCTGCAACGACGACCGTCGCGGCGCTGTCGGATCGCATAGCGAGGGGCGATCCCGCTCTATCCCGTCGGCAGGGCACGATTCTGGTGGACAGCACCGGCTGCCTGGCAGGGATGATCACGCGCGGCGACATCATGCGCATCATGCACGAGGGCACCGCGGAGACGAAGACCGTCCTCGATGCCGCCTGCCGTGACGTCGTTGTGGCGACTCCGGAGGAGACCCTGGAGGCGGCGTTTGCCAAAATGATGAAGCGAGGCGTGGGCCGGCTGCCCGTCGTGGAGCGACCAGGCTCCGGCAGGATCGTGGGCTACCTGGGCCGCGCGGAGATTCTCGCGGCCCGCAACCGCGTGAACGATGAGGAGGAGCGGCGCGAGCGGGGCCCGCTCCTCAGGACCGAGCGGCAGCGCTACCCGTGCGCCGGGGCCACCCCCACCAGGGGCTGACGCGCGGGCGGGTGAGGGCTGCACGGGGCTGCGCCGCGCTGGTGGTACCGTGTTTGAAATGCGGCGCCCAAGGAACGCAACTTAGGTGTTTACCAAGGCCGGGTTCGCAGCCGTCATCGCCTCATCATTATCTCACTGCGGCCCACCCTCCTCATTCTTGCCGCGCTAGCTGGCACAGCTCCAGGCCTTCGCGCCCAGGGGGGCCCTCCGATGATCACGGACGACCCGGGGACGCCTGGCGACAGGCATTGGGAGATTAACCTCGCGTGGACCGACCAGCGCACGCCCGGTTCGACTCTGGTCGGGCTTCCCCTCCTGGACGCGAACTACGGAGTCGGCGACCGGATCCAGCTCAACTACCAAGGCTCGTGGAACATGCTGAGTGACGCAGGCGACCCCCAGAAAAGCGGCATGAGCGACTCGCAGATCGCGGTAAAATGGCGATTCTACGACGGGGGCGGCACCGGCCTGCAGGTTTCCACCTACCCGCGGTACACCTTCTTGAACCCGGATTCCGACTCGGACCGCCGGGGCACGGCGGATCCCAATGCAACCTTCCTGCTGCCATTCGAAATCCGGAGGGACTTTGGTGTCTTGGCCCTAAACGTGGAAATCGGCCACGTATTCAGCGGGTCCGCCCAGGATCGTGGGTGGATTGGCGGCGTGTGCGTCGGCCGCGAGGTCTCTAAGGGCTGGGAGATCGACGCGGAGATTCACATGAGCAGTTCCGGCCACCTTGAGCGAAGCGAGGCCTTGATCAACGTGGGGACGCGCTATGACCTGTCCGGGCACTCGACGCTGCTGCTGGCCGTCGGACGGGACGCCCGCAACTCCCTTTCCCCAAAAGCGTCGCTTCTGACCTTCGCCGGCGTTCAGATTCGGATCTAGCGGGCTGCCCGTGCCGCGATCGATCACGGCTGCGCCTTGCCTGTCATGCGGACACGGCTGGTCGATTCAAGGCCGACGTTGTCCTCCATCTCGAGTATGACCCCGTCGCGGGAGAACCGCACGTCATAGGTCGTGGTGAAGGGAGTCTGGTAGCGGCACAGCATGGCTGTGTAGGTGTCGTCGCTGGTCCACGCCCCGCTGGCGGCGATCGGAACCGGGCCGTCATGGCCCATCGAGAGCGACCCCTTCACCCAGGCTCCCCTCCCGCACACGATCCTTTGGTCCTTTCCGGCGACCCTGACCACAAACGCTACATCAGTCCCCTCCTGCGGCGGTTCGAATTGAATGGATTCGAGCTCCGGCGGGTTCGACGGGAAGACAAAGCGCTTCCCCGCGATCCTCGCCGCCACCGGCGATCCCGGTTGCCCGGCCTGGGCGGGCAGGCTCAGGCTCGCGAGCTTCTCCGAAAGCCGGCGGTCCGACTCGGGATTCGCCGGAAGCGCCGCCTCCTCGAAGGCCGGAACGATCAGATCCCAGACAACGTTTAACACTGACTGCAGGTCCTTCGTGGCTGCCGTCATTGCAATGACCGCGTCGAACTCGGGCATGACGACGCAGTATTGCCCAAAGGCGCCATCGCCCCTGTAGAATCCATGCCTGCAGCGCCAGAACTGGTAGCCATACCCCTGATCCCAGTCGCTGCTGGGATCGCTGCCGTTCGAAGTCTGGAGGGAGGTAGCGGCGTCCACCCATCCGGCGGGGACGAGCTGCCGGCCGCGCCACTGCCCCCTTTGCAGGTAAAGCTGCCCGAAGCGCGCAATGTCCTCGGTGCGGATGCTCAGCCCAAAGCCGCCGAGCGATATTCCCTGGGCGCTGGCCTCCCATGTCGGGTTGGATATCCCGAGCGGCTCGAAAAGGCGCGGCCGGAGGTAGTCCAGCACGGTCTGACCCGTGACCTTCTGGACGATCGCCGAAAGCATGTACGTGGCGGCAGTGTTGTAGACAAAATGCGAGCCGGGCTTGTCCGGCACCGGAATCTCCAGGAAGGCCCTGACGAGGTCCTTCTTCGACTCGAACGGAAATCCCCTGAGGTCCTCGTCCCGCTGGCCGGTGCACATCCGAAGCAGGTCGCGCACCCTCATCGAGCCGAGGTTCTTGCTCGGGTTGGCGGGCGCCTCGTCGGGGAAGAACTTGAGCACGGCGTCGTCCAGGCTCAGCTTCCCGTCGGCCACGGCCAGGCCCACCGCGGTCGATGTGAAGCTCTTGCTGAGCGAGAAGAGCGAGTGCGGCTCATCGGCCGCGTAGGGAGACCACCACCCCTCGGCCACAACGCGGCCGTGACGGACAAGCATGAAGCTGTGCAGCGCGTCGATCTTCTGCTCGGCCGCCTGCACGAAGGCGAGGAGGGCCGCGGACGGGACTCCCTGTTCCTCGGGGGTGCTGCGCGGAAGCTTCAGGGAGGGGTCCTCCGCGGCGCCCGCAACGGCGGCGCCCGCCGCGAGGATAGACAGGGCAACTATGGTTTGGACGGGACTCATGGGGAAACAGGGGGTTAACGCAGCCGCTACGATTTTGCTACAGATGGACCGGACCGCGCGGAAACTCAAGAGGCGAGCGGACAAGGGGCAGCGTCCGCACTCCCGCGAGCCATGCCGCATAGGCCGCCAAGGGGCCAACCTACTGGCGGCCTGCCGCGGCCACCGCCTTGCCCATCCTTCGCAGAAGCGCCTGGGCGTCGTAAATCGGGGACGAGCAGGCGCCGTTTGCGCAAAGGTACGCCGCCGGCCGGTCGAGGTCCGGGAAGATGGATTCTCCGCGCGGGGGCGGTCCCTCGCGCCGGTCCCACAATTCGATCAGCCTGTACGCCGTCGGCGCGCGGTGCGCGGCCGCGAACAGGGCCTGGGTCGCCGGATCGTCCCTGTGGCCGACAATGGTCACGTGCAGCGGTTCGGTGCGGATCTCATCGCCCGCGAGCAGGAGCCCGCCGACGTATGGGCCGCGCCGGTCCACCTTTTCCGGCGAAAGCGCCCACCTTAGCGAGGACTCCGCCAATGCCCGGTCTTCCGGCCGGGCGGTTGCGCGCCCGAGAAGGTTTGCAAACCGTGCAAGGCGTATCGACTCGTCAAACTCAGGCTGCGGCGCCGGAAACGATCGGAATGTCGTGTCGGACGTCGCGAATCCCGGCTCGGCGCCCCGGGCGAAGTGCCCCCGGATGAAGTCCGCAGCCCCTCCGGCCCGTGCGAGCCACGCCGCGTCGCCCGTGGCCTGATGCAAGGCGAAGAACGCCGTGCCCATCGCGAGGGTGTCGCCGAGAAACGGTCCGGCGGCGTCGTTTTCGTCGTGCCGAAACCCGCCGCCCGGCAGCGACCTGTGCGCAACCACCCAATCCGCCGCCCGTTCCGCCTCTTTGAGCGGCGCGACGTCCCCGGTCGCGTCCGACAATGCGCAGAGCGCGGCTATCGCCCATCCGTTCTCCCTCGAATAGAGGTGCGTGTCGATGCGGGGGACGCCGCGTGCCCGGCGTTCGCGGTCGCCGAGCTGAAAATAGTCGGCGCTGTGCTTGCCCGGCACGAGGTCGGCGTCCTGGCTCGTGTAGAATGCGCCGTCGGCGCTGAGCAGGAAGCCCTCCAGGAAGCGCCGTATTCCGCCGGCCGCCGTCTGGTACCCCAAATCGGGCCATTGCTCCGACGCCATGGCATAGATGCGGAGATTGTCGGCCTGGACCGCCATGATCTTCTCAAAATGCGGATGAACCCAGTCGCCGGCGGCCGAGTATTGATAGACGCCGCCCCATGCCGGGTCGAAGAGCTGGCGCTGGAGGCGGAGCATGTCGCGCGCGACAGCCCCGGCCTCCGGGTCGCCGCGGGCCGCGGCGCGCAGGCAATACTCGACATTGTCCGCATCCAAGAACTTGTGTTCGCCGCTCCATCCTCCGGCCACCCTGTCGTAGCCCGAAAGCAGCCTCATCCTCCCCTGCTCCGTCACGGCGTCATCCGGACGGCCGTCCGCCGGGTACCGCGGGCTCGCCTCGTGCGTGACGGACGGCCCGGGCGACGGATCGTCGATGATGGCCTGGAGCATGGAGGCCATTTCCGCCGGGGTGAGGTAGCCGCGGCGACGGGCGATTTCGCTTCCGTCGGCGGCAAAGACTACGGTCGCGGGCCACCCATAGTCCTCGTAGCGGTTCGCGAGGTCGGGGCGGGAATCCTGGTCAACCCGGACGGCGACGTAGCGCGCGCCGATCAAGGCGACCACCCTCGGGTCCCGGTAGGTTGTCTCGTCCATGACGTGGCACCAGTGGCACCACACGGCCTCGAGGTCCATGATGACGAACCTGTGTTCGCGCTTTGCGGTCGCAAAGGCCGTGTTTGCCCAGGGCTGCCATGAAATCGAGTCGGCCGCGCCCGCGCTCGAGGCGGAGGCAAACAGCATGGCGGCAATCAGCAGGCGGCTCATCCAATCCCACAACGAACCGGCTTCCGGGGCGAATGCAACGCAGGGCGCGCCTTCACCTCTTCCCCGCCAGCGCGGAATCAAGGCTGGCCTTGATTGTCTCGTCGTTCGGATCCAGCCGATGCGCTATCCGGAACTGCTCGATCGCTTCGTCCCGGCGGCCCTCGCCGGCGAGCACGTTGCCCAGGGCAAAATGAGCCATGGCGTAGTCGGGATAGTCGCGGACCAAGGCCTCAAGGACCGACTGGGCCTCCGGGGATCTGGACTGGGTTATGAGGGCAAGCCCCGAGCCAAACCGCAGCAGCGGATTTCCGGGCGAGAGCAGGCGGGCGGTCTGAAACTCTCGCTCGGCGCCCTGGACGTCGCCGTGCATCAGGCTTGTGAGGCCGGAATAGACGCGGTCCGAGGCGCAGCGCTCGATTCCGTAGAGCACCGTGAAGGCCGATGAGAAAAGCAGCGCCGGGACCCACGCGCAGCGGATGGTGGCGCGCAGCCTGCCGTTCAGGGAGTTCTCGATGGCCATGATCCCCACCGATGCAAGCAGGGCCAGCTCGGGAACGAACTCGAATTGGTACCTTGAGCATGCGCCGATGAAGAAGGACAGAACGGCAAGCGAGCACAACCCGACCCACGCCGCTGAGGCCGCCACGAGGGCCAGGCTCCGGCCGACGGGCCTGAGAAGTATTAGCGCCGGCACGGCGAGCGCCGCCCAGAGGATCGGCACGTTCAGGAGCGCGCCCGAGATGTGCTCCATGCCGGCGTGATTCGGGGGCAGGGCCCCGCTCGCGGGCTCATGGGTGAATGGGAACACCGACGACCATTTGACCCCCTGGAGGAGATAGAAACGGAGATTCGTCCAGACGTAGCTCGCACTGAATGCGTGGATCCTGGCGACGTAGTGCCCCGAGATCTGGTAGCGCATCCCGAAATTGAACGGGTTGCCGAAGCGCTCGGCGTTGTACAGGCCGACGCCCGCGCAGCAAAGGGCCAGCGGAAGCACCGCCGCAGCCCACGCCGGCGCGCTCCTTCGGTTTTCCCTCGAGAGGAACGGCAGAAGGAGTATCGCCGCGCCCGGCAGGGCGATCGGCCGCGCCGCAAACGCCGCGCCGAATGCCGCGCTCGCCAACGCTATCCACCCCGCCGAATGTCCGGGGCTTTCGTACGCCTCCCACAGGCCCCTGAGCGCGACCGACACCGCGAAATAGCTGAAGGCGATCGGGATCTCCCACATGTCGCCGCGGGCGACAAGGAGGGGCGCGTAGGAGCCCAGCCCAAGCACCAGCGTGAGGACGGCCATGGTCCATGGCGGCGCGCCGGGGAACGCCCTCAGCTTCACCGCGTGGACAAGCGAGAGATTCACAAGGAGGCCCGCGGCGCAAAGGAAGACGACGGCCGCCCAGTGCGGAAGCCAGCCGCCCGTCACGAGGTGCCACGGGATGAAGACGAAAAGTGCCGGCGCGACCCCGAAATAGAGGTACAGCCTTCCCCGGTAGTAGCTGAAATCGTGCAGGTGGTACCTGGGATCCAGCCTTGCGGTCCTGTTGACGGCGGGATCGTACGGGTCGGAGAGGCTCGCGAGGACCTCGGGCGCCTCCTTGTCGAGGTAGAGGTGCCCGGACATGAGGCCGCGGGCGAGCAGGTTGTATGCGGCATCCCGGGTATAGGGGTTGCCGCGGTCCGTGACTCCCATCCCGCCCAGGAAAAGGTAAGTCGCAAAAACGGCGATGAAGGCCGCGGAAGCTAGCCGGAATTCCATCTTTCGGACCTGCATTTGGCCTCGTCTCTGGCTGAGCGCAATCCCGGCCCCACGCAATCGTTTACTGCCGGCGCGCGGTCCCGCGGATTCCGGATCACCTCTTTCCCGCGAGCGCGGAATCCAGGCCGGCCCTGATTGTCGCGTCGTCCGGGTCCAGCCGGTAGGCGCTCCAGTACTGGGCGATCGCCTGGTCCCTTCGGCCCTCGCCGGCGAGCACGTTTCCGAGGGCGAAATGCGCCATCGCGTATTCGGGGAAATCCCGGACCAGCGCCTCGAGGACAGCCTGTGCCTCCGGGTACTTGCCCTCGGTCACGAGCAGCAGGCCGGAACCAAGCCGCGAAAGCGGGTTCCGGGGCGAGAGGAGCCGGGCGGTTTGAAGCTCGTGCTGCGCGCCGCCCACGTCGCCGTAGACCAGGCAGGCGATGCCGGAATAGTTGTGGTCCGCGGCGCAGCGCTCGATTCCGTAGAGCACCGGGAACGCCGTGGATATGGCCAGTGCGAGGATCCACGCGCAACGGACAACCGCGCGAAGCCGTGCGATCGCTGCGGCCTCAATATCGATGACGCCCACCGCAGCGAGGAGCGCCAGCTCCGGCACGAACTCGAACTGGTACCTCGAGCACGCGCCGAAGAAGAAGGAGAGCGTGACGAGTGAGCTCAATGCGACCCACGCCACGGACACGGAGAGGAGGAGGACCCTCCGCCCCTGGTGCCTGAGCCGGATGAAGGCCGGCACCGCGGCGGCCGCCCATAGGATTGGGGCGTTAAGGAGCGCACCCGAGATATGCTCGACGCCCCCGTGGTTCAGCGGAAGGTGCGCGCGCAGCGGGCCCACCAGGGGCTCGTGCGTGAACGGGAAGATGGACGACCAGCGGACCTCCTGGAATAGATAGAAGCTCAGGTTCGTCCAGACGTAGCTGGGACTGAAGGCATGCAGGCGGGCGACGTAGACACCGGCCAGCTGGTAGCGCATCCCGAAATCGAGCGGATCGCCGAAGCGCATGGCGTTGTACAGGCCGACGCCCGCGCCGCAGATCGCCAGCGGCACCGACGCGGCGGCCCAGGCCCGTAGGCTCCTTCGGGTCTCCGCCGAGAGGAACGGGATGAGGAGAATGGCCGCGTTCGGCAGGGCGGTCGGTCGCGCCGCAAATGCGGCGCCGATCGCGGCGCTCGCGAATGCGATCCACTTCGCCGAGCGCCCCGGGTCGCCGAACGCCTCCCAGAGGCACCTGAGCGCGATCGAGACGGAGAAATAGCTGAACGCGATCGGGATCTCCCACATGTCGGCGCGGGCGAGCAGCAGCGGCGCGTATGAGGCCAGCCCCAGGATCAGCGTGCAGACCGCCATGAGCCATGGCGGGCCCCCGGGGTACGTCCTGAGCCTGACCGCATGGACGAGGGACAGGTTCACCAGAAGGCCGGCGGAGCAAAGAAAGACCACGGCGCCCCAGTGCGTGAGCCAGCCGCCCGTCACGAGATGCCACGGGATGAAGAGGAAAAGGGCCGGCGGCATCCCGAAATAGAGGTAAAGCCTCCCTCGGAAGTAGCTGAAGTCGTGCAGGCGGTACCTGGGGTCGTCCCTGAAGGCCCTGTTGGCAGCCGGGTCGTACGGGTCCTTGAGCTGCGCCAGGGCCGGCGGCGCCTCCTTGTCGAGGTAGAGGTGCCCGGAAAGGAGTCCGCGCGCGAGCAGGTTGTACGCGGCGTCCCGGGGATACGGGTTGCCGCGGTCCGTGACCCCGATTCCGCCCAGGAACAGGTATGTCGCGAAGACGGCGATGAAGGCGGCTGAGGCGAGCCGGAATTCCATTCCTAGACACAGCGCCCTAAAAAAATGCCCATGGCAAGCCAGCGGGATCGGATTGGCCGCGCTGGCGGCGCCACGCCGCCCGGCGCCCTCGGCGGCGAGCGGGCCAGGCCCGGGGATTCCGTGCGGGCGCTCAATCCGGCACGAGCACGGCTGCGCCGTGGAGCCCGCCCCCGCGGAGATGGGCAAGCGCCTCGTTCGCCTCGGCAAGCGGAAACTCCCGGATTGCGGTGCGGATCGGGACCCTCCCCGCAAGGGCAAGAAACTCCGCCCCGTCGCGGCGCGTGAGATTGGCCACGGAGCAGACCGTGCGCTCATGCCAGAGCAGGTCGTACGGGAACGCCGGTATGTCGCTCATGTGGATCCCGCCGCACACGACGCAGGCGCCGCGGGCCGAGGCGCGCAGCGCCCTCGGCACAAGCCCGCCGACGGGAGCCAGGATGATGGCGCCGTCAAGCTCCTCGGGAGGAAGGGAGTCCGAATCCCCGGCCCACGCCGCGCCCAGCGACCGGGCGAACGCCTGGGCCTCCTGGTCGCCCGGCCGCGTGAATGCGAAGACGGTCCGGCCCTCATGGCGGGCGATCTGGGCGATTATGTGGGCCGCCGCGCCGAAGCCATAAAGGCCCAGGCGCCGCGCGTCACCGGTCTTGCGCAGGCACCGGTATCCGATGAGCCCGGCGCAAAGCAGCGGGGCGGCCGATGCGTCCGCGTAGCCCTCGGGAAGGGGAAGGCAGAATCGCGCGTCGGCGACGGCGTATTCCGCATAGCCCCCGTCGAGCGTGTATCCCGTGAACCGAGCGCGCTCGCAGAGATTCTCGCGCCCCGACCGGCAGCTGGGACACTCGCCGCATGCCCAGCCCAGCCAGGGAATGCCCGCCCGGTCGCCGGTCTTGAATGAGGTGACACCCTCGCCTACCGCCGCCACGCGGCCGGCGATCTCATGGCCGGGGATGAGCGGGAGCTTCGGCGAGGGAAGCTCGCCGTCCACGATGTGGAGGTCCGTGCGGCACACGGCGCAGGCGCGCACACGCAATACCAGCTGGCCCCGGCCCGCCTCGGGCACGGGGACCTCCTCGGCCCGCAGCGGCAGGCCGGGGGACTGAAGCACCATTGCTCGCATGGCGACAAGGCTCGCGGATCCCGCCGGGAATCAACGGGACTTCCTCATTGGTCCGCGCTCCCGGGGGGCGAGGCTGCCAGCAGCTCGGCAACCTCGTCGTCCGTCACCTGGGTGAAGTCGGAGTACCATTGGCCCACGCTTTGAAAGTACTCCGGCTGCAGGACGGCCACGAATTCGTCCGCGGCATCGCCGAGGTCGCGGCCGGCCGTGTCGGAGGCCACCGGCGTGGCCACGACGATGCGGCCGACCTTACGCTCGCGCAGGGCGAGCGCGGCGGCGCGCATGGTGGCGCCGGTCGCGATGCCGTCGTCGACGAGGATGACGGTCCGCCCCCTGACGAGGAGCTCGGGCCTCCCGGAGCGGTATTGGCGCTCCCTGCGCTCGAGCTCGAGCTGCTCCCTCGCCCTCACGGCGGCTATGGCCGCATCCGGGAGGTCCAGCGCCGCGACAATCTGCTCGTTCATGGCGCATACCCCGCCCGAGGCGATGGCGCCCATGGCCAGCTCCTCCTGGCCCGGCACTCCGAGCTTGCGCACGATGAAAACATCCAGGGGGAGCTTGAGCCGCTGCGCCACGGCATGGCCCACGGGAACCCCGCCCCGTGGCAGGCCGAGCACCAGGCCGCCCGGATGCCCGGCGTACTTCGTGAGCTTTCGGGCGAGCATATCGCCGGCTTCGGTGCGATTGCGGAATTGGAGCATCATGAGGGTGATCCCTTTCTGGAGGCGGCGCGGGGCGGAATGAGGGGCGCCTGCACGCGGCTCACCCCCCGCCGGGGGAGAAGGGGATCGGCGCCGGATATGGCCTCGAGGCTTGAGAACAATTCGGCTGTGCGCCTGCGCCAGGCGCGGACCCTCGCGGAATATTGGCGCCGCAGCGACTTCCAAAGCGGCCCAAACCTGCCCTTTTCGCCCACCTTCTTTGCCGTGACCTGCCGGAGGCGGCCGATGAGCAGATCGAGGTCGTGGATTTCGCCCATGAGATCCAGGTGGGTGCGGATCAGCCGGATCTCCTCGGGCCTGAGCACCGACAGTTCCGCCGGGAGCGATTCGGCCAGGTATCGGAACTTCTTGAGGGCGACGCGGAAGCGGTGGATGCCGGCGGGGTCGCGGGGCGGGTCCCGGCGGAACTGCGCAAGGCGAAGGCAGGCTCGCCGGATGGCAAGCCTTGACGTCGCCCGATAGAGAAGGATCCCCTTTCGTGTGGACAGCCCCGACGCGGCGAGTCCCTTGATCGCCTTCAGGCGCCGAAGAAGCCTTCCGCTGCCCTTGAGCTTCCTCTTCGCGAGCCGGTTGAGGCTCTGCTCCTTCTTCTCCAGATGACTGTGAACGGGCGCCAGGTCCGGGTGCTCCGGGAGCATGCCCCTCACGCTTAGCAGCTGCACCTGGGCATCCCGCAGGAGGGCGGATGCGTTCAGCTGCTTTTTCAGCCTCCGCCGAACCTTCCGGAAGGTTCCGGCGGGAATGAACGGCCTGAGCAGCTCGAGCTGGGCGAGCAGCCGGCGCGTCGTGACCCGCAGCTCATGCACCGATTCGCCCGACAGGCTCCTCCGGCAGCGCCGCAGCGCCTTAGCGTGGCGGCGCAGGCACCTGTCATGGGGGCGGAGCGCCGCGTCCTGGATGCTTTGCGGGGCAGTTGCGGACTCCGGGACCCGTTTGGTGTTTGGTCGCATTGCGGTCAGTGGCCTAGGGTTCCCATGATGGCGGGCATGGTGCGTTCGCCACACCCGCCGTTTGAGGGGCGAAAACTATACATTTGCCGCCCTTGGTTGGACACTGAAATCTGAGCGGACCGGGGGTTGGACCTGCGTGATCTGGTTGACAGTCAACCGCTAGTGGTAGTCGTGCGAGCCATCCATGGGCAGCCCCAGGTCGGGCATCCCGGTTATCTCCTCCGCCATGACGTGGATGACGCCCATCTCGTTCTGCAGGCGGCCGGTGATGACGAGGGCGGGCTCGAGGTTGATCACGAGCCGGGACTCCTCGAAAAGCCGCGGGCGGACGATCGCGTTCGCAAGCCCGGTCTCGTCCTCCAGGGTGATGAAGCAGAATCCCTTCGCCGTCGCCGGACGCTGGCGCGTGATGACCGAGCCGCAGATCTTCACGCGTTCCCCCGGCCGCACGTCCTTGAGCTCCCCCGCGGCGCGGACATCCGGCAGCATGGGGCGCGCGAGCCCCATCGGGTGCGCCCCGGCAGTGAGCGACAGGTGCCTGTAGTCGGCCTGCAGGCGCTCGAGGAGCGTCATCCGCTCCAGGGGCGAGAGCCCCTCCTCGTCGGCCTCCGCCGCCTCCCGGAACAGGTCGTCGCCCCCATGGAACGCCTCGACGCGCCACAGCGCGGACCTCCTGTGGCCCGCAAGCCCGTTCAGCGCCCCGGCGCCCGCGAGCACCCGGCGCTCGGCCGCGTTGAACTGCGTCCGCCGCAGGAAATCGGCGAGCGACGCGAACGGCCGCTCCCCGCGCGCGGCGAGCATCGACTGCAGCGCCGGGCCCCGGACGCCGCGCACCGTCTCAAGCCCAAGGCGCACCGTCGTGTCCGAGTCGACCCGGCATTTCCCGTCGGAGGACTGGACGCAGACCGGCAAGAACGTGACGCCGTGGCGGCGGCCGTCCTGCACGAGGCTCGCCGGCGAATAGAACCCCATCGGCTGGCAGTTGAGAAGCGACGCATAGAACGCGGCCGGCCTGTGCACCTTGAGCCAGGCGCTTGAATACGCGATCAGCGCAAAGCTGATCGCATGCGACTCGGGAAACCCGTAGAGCGCAAACGATGCGAGCGACCTGATGAGGTATTCCACGGCCGGCTCGCTCACGCCGTTCTTCCGGAACGCGACGGCCAGCCTGGCCTTCATCCGGTCGAGCCGCTCCTGGGAGCGGGTGAATCCTATCGCCCGCCGGAGCTCGTCGGCCTCTGACGCGCTGAAGCCGCCGAGCTCCATCGCGAGCCGCAGGATCTGCTCCTGGAAGAGCACGACCCCGAGCGTCCGCTCCAGGATGGGCCTCGCCCTCTCGTCGGGGTACGTCACGGGCTCCTGCCCAGCGCGCCGCTTGAGGTAGGGGTTCACGGCGTCCCCCTGGATGGGGCCCGGCCGGATGATCGCGATCTCGACCGCCAGGTCGTAGAAATTCCGGGGCTTCATCCGCGGCAGGGTCGACATCTGCGCCCGGCTCTCGATCTGGAAGACCCCCACGGTGTCGGCGTCCTGCATCAGCTTGAACACGGCGGGGTCGTCCTTCGGGATCCGCGCCAGGTCGACCGGCTGGCCGCGCCGGGCGCAGATCTCGATCGCGTCCTGGAGGGAGGCCATCATGCCGAGCCCGAGCAGGTCCACCTTGAGCAGCCCCATGTCCTCGATGTCGCTCTTGTCCCACTGGAGGACGGAGCGCCCCGGCATCCGGGCGTTCTCCAGCGGCACGAACTGGTCGAGGCCCTCCAAGCTCATGACCATCCCCCCCGAGTGCTGCCCCAGGTGCCGGGGCAGGCCGCGCACCCGGCGGCAGGTGTCGACGAGGGCGCGCAGCCTCGGATGCGAATCCGGCACCCCGGCCATGCGCAGCTGCTCCTCCAGCTCGAGGGTCTGGGGCAGGTCGCCGCCGTGAAAGAGCCCCGAGAACCGATCGAGGGTGTCGTCCTGGAAACCGAACACCTTGCCCACCTCGCGTACCGTGCTCCGGCCCCTGTACGTGATCACGTTCGCGGTCATCGCCGCGCCCCTGCGGCCGTACCGCCGGTACACCTCCTGGATCAGCTCCTCACGCCGCTCGCCGCTGGGAAGGTCGAGGTCGATGTCGGGCCAGTCCGTGCGGCCCTCGGAGAGGAACCGCTCGAAGAGCAGCTTGCTCTCGATCGGGTCGACGGCCGTGATCCCGAGCGCATAGCACACCGCGCTGTTGGCCGCGCTTCCGCGCCCCTGGACAAGGGATCCGCGCTCGCGCGCGAATGAGCACAGGTCCCAGACGGTCAGGAAATATCCGCTGAAGCCCAGCTTCGCGATGAGCGCCAGCTCGCGCTCGAGCTGGCGCCGCACTTCGCCCACCACGCTGCCGTAGCGCTGCTGGGCCCCGAACAGGGTCATCTTCCTGAGAAACGAATCCTGCGTCTCGCCGGCCGGCACCGGGTGCTCGGGGAACCGGTATCCCAGGTTCGCGAGCGTGAACCCGAGCTGCCCCGCGAGCCTCTCCGTGTTCGCGACCGCCTCCGGCAGGTCCGCGAACAGGTCCCCCATCGCCCGCTGGTCCTTGAGGTGGCGCTCCCGGTTGGGGGCAAGGCGCCGGCCCGCCGCGTCGAGCGTCGTGTGGTGGCGCAGGCAGGTGAACACATCGAGGACGCAGCAGCACTCCGGCGTCGCGTGGAGGACGCCGTTGGTGGCGAGGAGCGGCAGCCCGCCGGCGCGTGCCCAGTCGACCAGGAACCGGTTCCAGCGCTCCTCGCCCGGGACCCGGTGCCGCTGGATCTCGACGTGCAGCCGGTCCCGCCCGAAGATCCCCGCGAGCCTGGCGCCCGCCTCGGCCGCGGCCGCCGGGCCGCGCTCAAGCCACGCGCGCCGCACGGGGCCCTCCTCGTCCCCGGTTAGGGCGACGATCCCCTCGCGCGCCTCCGCGAGCTCGCGCCAGGCCACCCTGCCCTCCCCCTTTTCAGCCCGCAGATGCGCCGTCGTCAGCAGGCTGCACAGCCCCCGGTAGCCCGCCCGCGTCGCGACAAGGACGGGCACGACGCTGCCGTCCTCCATCGTGAGCTCGCACCCCACGAGGGCCCGCACGCCGGCCTCCCGCCCGGACATGTGGAGCCGGACGGCCCCGTAGACGCCGTCCCGGTCGCACAGCGCCAGGGCCGGCATCCCCAGCCGCCCGGCCTCGGCGACAAGGGCCTCCGGAAGCGACCCGCCGCGCAGGAAGGAGAACGCGCTGCGCGCATGGAGCTCGACGTACGGCATTGAGGGATCCCCCGGGCACCGCTAGTCCAGCATCCCCTCGACGCACCAGCCGCCGTCCGTGCGGGCGAGCTGGTAGAGGCCGCCTCCGGCCATCTCGACCTGCCAGGTCTCGACGGACCACGCCTGCGGCTTCCACCAGTCGCCCGCGGAGCGCCACGGGCCGAGCGCGGCGCGCACCTGGCCCTCCAGCCGCCCCGCCTCCAGCCGGGCGGGCGCGCCCGCGTCGCAGACGACCCGCACGGGCCACGGCGGCCGGAACCGGCGCAGGGTCGGCCCGCACGGGGGATGCACCGGCGACTCCGCGGAGGGGGCCACGGCCTCGGCGGGCTTTTCCAGGACGAAGGCGTCCGGCCGGTGGGTGTCGACCGGCGCCGGCGTGCCGACCCGGTCGTCGCCGACAATGGCCGCGATGCGCGCGATGTTTTCCCAGAATGAGGCCGGGTCGCGCAGGCCCGCGTCGAACAGGCCGTCCTGCTTCTCCGGCGGGCGCGCCGGCGAGGCGACGAGCCGGACTCCCGCCACCCGGGCATCGGTCCGGACCGTCCCCAGGTGGGCATTGAGGATGCGCAGCCAGCCATCCACGTCCGCGCCCGGCTCCGGCAGGGGGAACTCGCGCCGGTGGTCGGCCCCGTCCTCAAGGAGGAGGGTGAGCGAGAGCCTCTCGGCGACGAAGCCGGCGCCCCGGAGCTCGAGCGCGACCCGCTCGGCGAACCGCCGCAGCTTGAAGAGCAGCGGCTCGGTCGACTCGACCGGGGGTTCGTAGGCCCATTCGGCCGCAAAGCTTCTCGCGGGCTCGACGAGGCGCAGGACCCGGGCCGTCTCGCCCGCGGCCCGCTCCCACAGGAGCACCCCCTCCGCGCCCAGCCGCCGGCCGACCTCGGCCTTCGGCAGCGCCGTCAGTCCCCCGAGGGTGCTGATTCCCCAGCCCCGCAGGATCCCATCCTGCCCGGGCGACGGGTCCGCGAACGCAAGGGGCAGCGGAGCCAGGAAGGCCGCCTTGTCGCTGACAACGAGGACGGGCTCCGCGCACCGCGCGGCGTACGAGGCGAGAAGCGGCGTCGGCCCGGTCCCTATCCGGGCCGGCAGGCCCGCCCCGGCCAGCTCGGCGGCAAGGAGCCGCATGCGCGCCCCGGTGCGCGCCGGATCCGCACCCTGGAGATCGACGGTGCAGCATCCGCCGCACGTCGACTCGACGCGCGGCGCGAGCGTGAATGCCGCGGCGAGGAGGAGCCTGTGGGCCTCGACCTCCGCCGCCGGATCGCGCTGCCTGAGGATGATCCCCGGGCACCGGGACATCGCAAGCGCCGCCGCAAGCCCCGGCGCGACGCCCGCCGCCTCCGGCGAAACCTCGGCAACCCGGGCCTTGCGTCCATCGCCCGCCACCAGCGCCACGGCGCAGCCGCAAAGGCCGGGATCGGCCCTGCGCAGGGCGTGCAGGGCGAAGTCGGGCACGGAGAGGACGGCGTAGGTCATACGGCGAGCGACTCGATTGCCTGGGCGTGGCTCCGGTCCGTCCGGACGGCGAGCCGGTCGGCCATGGTTTCCCGCGGCGTGCCGACGTCGGCCAGCGACAGCGGGGTGTCGAGGACAAGCCTCCACGGCACAGCGGGAACCAGGGGGAACGTCGTCTGGACGAGAACCGCGACGGAACCGCCCTCCGCGGCCCGCTGCAGGCGGTACCAGGCCGACGCGGGGCTCCTGCGCAGGACCCGCTCCGCGCAACCGCGCAGGTCGAGGACGATCGCGGCGTAGTTGCCGTCGCGCACGAGGATGTCCGCGGCTGCGAAGGCCTGCTCGGGCGCGCGGCAGCGCACCCACACGAGGTGGCGCAGCATCCCGGCCGGCACGGCCTCGGGCGCAAAGCCGTCCGCCCCGTCGACGAGCGCCAGCCGCTGCCGCGCGGCCTGGGTGGCCTCGAGCAATTTTGCTATGACCGTCTGCCCCCCGCCGCTCGGGACGGCCGAGACCAGTTCCGTCATCCGCCCCGTGGGCAGCCCGCCCCCGAGCGCGTCATCGACCGGGCGGACCGCCGCTGACACGCCGCCGCGCGGCCCCCTGGTCCTTTCCGGGAAGCGCACGGCGAGAAGCGACCGCAGCGCGGAGACGGTTTGGGAGGGAGGGGGCACCGGCGTTCATCTATAGAGACCTGGCGGCGCCCCGGCGGATCAGCCCCACAAGGACTCCCTGCGATTCCAGCCGCCGCTCGGGCACGATGTCTCGGTAGCGCCTGTTCGCCGCGCGCAGCAAGGGGCGCCCGCGCAGGTGCACAAGCCTCTTCAGTGTCGTGGTGGTCTCGTCCACGAGCGCCGCGATGATGTCGCCCTCGCGCGGCTCGCGCCGCTCGAGCACCGCGAGGTCGCCGTCGATGATGTGGGCGTCGACCATGGAGTCGCCCTGCACGCGGAGCGCCCACACCTGGTGCGGCCCCGGCCGCCGGATCCCAAAGACGGAGGGATTGACGGCTATCGTCTCGTCAGGCGTCTGCTCCTGCATCGCCGGCAGCCCTGCCGGAATCGTGCCGAAGACGGGCATCTCGAAGAGATGCGCCTGCACCGCGGAGGCCTTGAGCCCCCAGGTGCGGCCCGCCAGCTGCTCGATCTGCCCCTTGTTCGCCAGGGCGCGCAGGTGGCCGATCACGGTGGACTGGCTGCCAAGGCGGAACCTGCGCTGGATCTCCCTGGAGGACGGCGGCACGCCCTTCTCCCGCTGGAATTGCCGGATGAAGTCGAGGATCTGCTCCTGGCGCTCGGTCAGCATGGCGATCAGGGCTCCGAGCAAACCGACAGTTCGTTGCCGCTCGGCTCCGTGAAATGGAAGCGGCGGCCGCCGGGGTATGAAAAGATCTCCTGGGTGATCTTTCCCCCGTGATCCACGACCCGCCGGAGGGCCTCCTCCAGCCGCGGGTGGAAAATCACGACCATGGCGCTGCCTGCGGCCGCCAACGCGCGCTTGTCAGAGCGGAAGAAGCCCCCGGCGATCTGCCCGTCGGTAAAGGAGGTGTAGTCGGGGCCGTAGTCCGTGAATGTCCACCCGAACACTTTTTCAAAAAACGCCTTCGTCTTCTCGAGGTCGGATGCGTGGAATTCGACGTAGATGATCCTGTTTGTCTGGTCCATGGAGGGGAATTTTTAGGGCGACAACTATATGGCGTTCAATCGAACGGCGTTCGATTGAACGGTATCCGCTCAAAAGGCAAGCCCTTAAATGCGGCAAAGTGATTCTTGGGTGCCGCGAAACGGCATCCTGCGGGTGATTTTTGGCGCAAGATGAGCAGTCCCCCCTGTCGGGGCTTGCGCCAAAGGCGCACCAAAACGGGCCCTGGCTTGGCCAGACGACCTAGGATTGCCCAAACACAATCAACCCCAGGCCAGGCATGCAAAGAAGCCTGCGCATCATGCATCGCATTCTTCTTCCGTTTCTTCCGCTTCAGGGCTCTTCGTCCGGCTTGGTGACGAACACCAGTGCGACAGTCCAGGCGACCACAATGGCGGAGAGCCAGTGGATGATGGCCATGGGGAGAAGGCGCTGCATGGCGTCCACGCCGACGCCGTAGATGGGCGCCAGCCACACATCAAGGCGCCAGTTCAAGATGCCGAGGAAGACCAGGCCGCAGAACGAGACATACCAGCCCCCCGCCTTCGCCTCATCGACCGGCGGAAGTTGGTTTCGTCCGAGCCAGAGAGGGGCTGCCCCCAGGAGGAACACGCCTCCCGCGATGGCTCCGGACACGGCGCGGTCGCCGGCCTGCCAGGCAAGGAAGATCAATACCCAGAAAGCCGCCGTCAGGAAACCCGCGGTCATAGCCACGCGCCTCTTCATCGAGACCGGCGCGGGCGCTGATGATTGAATGAACCCTTCGGCCATCATTTGGCGGCGGACCGCGGCCTTCCCCCGGTTCATGAACACGATCAGGGTGACAACGATCATCGTGTAACCGAACCAGACGGCGACCATCGGCGCTGTCGCCGTCCAGTCCTTGCGGTGATGTAGGCCTGCGGACCAGGCTAGAGAGGCGACGCTGTACATTGTTGCGACAAACCCCGCCACCGAGAGCCAGAGCACGAGCGTCCAGCGGGCCACGAACCTGCGCTCCCGTTTCGTGGCCGCCCGGGAAATCTCGGCCCAGGACATCCCGATGGCGGCAAAGACCCCGACCAATGGCGCGGCCCACGCCAGGAGGAAACCGAGCATCCCACCCTTGGCCGCCGCGCCGCCCTTGGCGGCGGTGGCCGCCGCAACCGCCGGCCCCGCTCCCCCAAGGAGGGGAATGGCGGCCTGAACCTGGAGCGTGAACTGAGGACCGGGGTTGGTCCGCTGCAGCGTCGTTTCCACGAATTCCAGCATGCGTTCCTGCAGTTGGCGGCGCCCGCGGCTCAACCGCTGCATGACCGCGCCGGGGGTCAGTCCGAGAGCCTCCGCCACATGCCCAGCCGACTTGTGGTCGCGATAGAACAGGATCAGCGGTTGGCGGTAGATTTCCGGCAGGCCCCCGACCTCGCGCCAGAGGATGGCCATCTCCTCGTTGCTGACCGCCTGTGCGGTCGGCAGCGGTTCGGCGGACTCCAGCTCCGTGGTGACGTCGAGCCTGGCGGCATCGTGCGCGGGCTGGCGCCCGAGACGGCGGAGATCGCCGCGAATGACGTTTCGGGCGATGCCGCAGAGCCATGAACAGAGCCGGCCGGGCTCGTGCAGATCGTGCAGATTCTTCCAGGCGGCGAGAAACGTCTCCTGAGCCATGTCCTCGCTGTGGCTGCGGCTGCCGGTGGCGCTGTAGGCAAGGGCGCAAACCAGCGACTGGTAGCGGGCGACGATCTGGCCGAAGGCCTGGCGGTCGCCCGCAAGGCTTTGCGCAACGAGCTCGGCGTCGTTGATGTTGGCGGCGGAAATGGCTATCGGTGTCATGGTGTCACCTCATAGGTGGTCGGAATCGGCCCGGACCTGACAGGAAAACGGATGGGGTGATCTGAACGGGCGGCGTATACTTCTACGCGCGATGCGCCGCGACTCAACGCGGATTCCGCGGGCGGCCCGGCCGGCCCGGATTCCCCTTTGCGAAACCCGCGACCGTGCGCGCGCCAACGAATCGCCGCGCCTACTCGAAATCGAACTCGGGCTCCTGCGGAGCGTCGTCGGGAGGGGCAAGGCACCGGGGCCCCTCGTTCCTGCTGTTGCTGACGTACCGGTTCACGGGGCGTGACTCCATTCGCTCGGCCGCAATGGGCCGGACGAGGAGACCCAGCTCCTCCGCGGCGAGGGGCCGGTCGCCGAGCCAGCGCGGCATGGTTTCGGCCGTCAGTATCACGGGCATCCGGCTGTGGACCTTGGCCACGAGGTCGTTGGGCTCGGTCGTGAGGATGCAGTAAGTCTCCGGCAACTGCCCCGCCGCAGGATCCCAGATGCCGGCGAACGCGAACGGCTCCTCGTCGCGGAGCGTGAATAGATGCGGCTGCTTCACCCCGCCGCTGCTCATCCACTCGTAGAACCCGTTCGCCGGGACGAGGCAGCGCCGTTCCGCGGTGCCCCGCCGGAACGCGGGCAGCCTGGCCGCGGTCTCGGCCCTCGCGTTCGCAAGGAGCTGCGGCCGCGGCTTGCCGCGCTCGCCGGAGGGCACCAGCCCCCACCTCATTGCCCGCACGCCTGGCTGCCCCGCCCCGCAAGCAACGACCGGCATGGTGCTCGCAAGCGAGACGTTGAAGCGGGGGCCCGCCCAGTCGGGAGTCTCCAGCGGGACGCCGAGGGCCCTCGAGATCGCGCCGATGGCGGCGTCGCTCTTGTGGAGCGTGTAGCGGACGCACATGGAGCGGACCCCCTTCGCCTTATCGGCGCGCGTCGAACGCGCCCCGCAGGTCGGCCCCCAGCCGGTCGTGGAAGAGCTGGCGCCTGCGGTAGAGCGCACTTCGCCCCCTGTCGGGGACGCAGCGCGTCGCCTCGTCGACGGACACGCACCGGCTGCACAGCTGCGCGAGCGCGCTGCCGGATCCGCGTCCGGGCGAATCGCACCAGGCCGCCTGCAGGGCGGCTCCGAGAGCGGCGCTCTCGTCCTGCGCCATTGCCACGACGGGCACGCCGAAGACATCGGCGGCGATCTGCCGCCAAAGCGGCGAACGCGCCCCGCCTCCGGTCAGCCTGATCTCCCGCGGCCTGACGCCGAGCGCGCAGAGCCGCCGCAGCCCGTAGTTCATCCCGAGCGTCGTCCCCTCGATGGCGGCCCGGGCGAGGTGGCCCCGCGCAAGCGTTGTCCGGTCGAGCCCGAAATACACGCCCGTTCCCTTCGGCAGGTTGGGTGTCCGCTCCCCGTCGAGATAAGGGAGGAGGGTGAGGCCGTCCGAGCCCGCCGGGACGCCCGCCGCGGCCTTCTCGAGGTCCGCGAGGCTCCAGCCGAAAAGCGCCCTGACCCGCTCGGTGACCCCGGTGACATTCATCGTGCAGAGGAGCGGCAGCCAGCCACCCGTCGACGAGCAGAACGCCGCGATGTCGCCCGAGGGATCGACGACGGGCCTGCGCGCGAAGGCGTAGATCGTCCCGCTCGTGCCGAAGCTCGCGGTCACGGCGCCGGGGACCACGTTGCCAGTCCCGATGGCGCCCATCATGTTGTCGCCGCCCCCCGCGCTCACGATCGTCCCCTCCGGGAATCCGTAGCGCGCGGCGAGCCCGGCCCTCAGCGTGCCGCACGGCTCGTGCGAGGCTGAGAGAGCCGGGAGGCAGCCGGCGACGCGGGCGTCCACGGCCGCGGTGGCGGCGGGCGACCAGGCGCGGTTCCTCACGTCCAGAAGCGCCGTCCCGGAGGCGTCGCCGAACTCCATGAAGTAGCTCCCGGTAAGGTGCAGGTTGAGGTAGTCGTGGGGCAGCAGGATGTGCCTCAGCCGCCTGAAGTTCGCGGGCTCGTGCCGCTTCAGCCACAGCACCTTGGGCGCCGTGTATCCCGGAAGGAACGGCAGCCCCGTCCTGCGGATGACGGCCGCGGGGCCGCCAAGCCTGCGCGTCAGGATCGCGCATTCCGGCGCCGTGCTCGTGTCGCACCAGAGTTTCGCGGGGCGGATGACTTCCCCGTTCCCGTCAAGCGGGACAAATCCGTGCTGCTGGCCGGACACCCCGATGCCGCGCACGCGCGAGCGGTCGATGCGCGAGGCCACCTCTCCTATGGCGGAGTCCATCGCGGTCACCCACTCCTGGGGATGCTGCTCCATGTGCCCGGGGGGCAGGCCCGGGATCAGCCGGTGCGGGAAGCGCGCCTCCGCCGCCACGCGGCCGGTCTCAAGGTCCAGGGCGACGGCCTTGACGCTCTGGGTCCCGCTGTCGACCCCTATGTAGAGGCTCATGGGCCGCTCAGCTCAGGTACCGGTTCACCAGGTTCTCGAGGTATTCCTGGCGGCCGCTCCGCGGCTCCGGCTCGCCCAGCTTTGAGAGGACTAGCTTCTCCAGCTCCCGGAACCCGACCCTGCCCTTCTCTATGTCCCGGCCGTAGCCCGAGTCGTAGCTCGAGTACCGGTCGGCCACAAAGCCGCTGAGCTCGCCGTCGGCGACAATCCGGCGCGCGATCTTGTATGCCAGCGCGAAGGTGTCCATGCCGCCGATGTGGGCGTAGAAGAGGTCCTCCGGGTCGATGGACGGGCGGCGCAGCTTCGCGTCGAAGTTGAAGCCGCCCTTGCCGAGGCCGCCCGCCCGCAGGATCGACACCATGGCGAGCGTGGTCTCCTTGACGTCCGTGTTGAACTGGTCCGTGTCCCAGCCGAGGAGCGTGTCGCCGGCGTTCGCGTCGACGGAACCGAGCATTCCCTGGGACGCGGCGACCTCGATCTCGTGCTGGAACGTGTGCCCGGCGAGGGTCGCGTGGTTCGTCTCGATGTTGAACTTGAGGTGCTTCTCGAGGCCGAAGGTCCGCAGGAACGCGATCCCGCTGGCGACGTCGAAGTCGTACTGGTGCTTCGTGGGCTCCTTCGGCTTCGGCTCGATGTAGAACTGCCCCTTGAACCCGATGCTCCGTGCGTAGGCGACCGCCATGTGCAGGAACCTCGCGAGATGCTCCTGCTCCCGCTTCATGTCGGTGTTGAGCAGGGTCTCGTATCCCTCGCGCCCGCCCCAGAACGTGTAGCCGTCCCCGCCCAGCTCCTGGGTGACCTCGAGCGCCTTCTTCACCTGCGCGGCGGCGTAGGCGAACACGTGCGCATCCGGATTCGTGGCGGCGCCGCACATGTAGCGCCGGTTGGAGAACAGGTTGGCCGTTCCCCAGAGCAGCCGCACGCCGGTCTCCTTCTGCAGGGCCTTCGCGTGGGCGACAAGCTGGTCGAGGTTGCGGTTCGTCTCGGCGAGCGTCCTGCCCTCGGGGGCGATGTCCCGGTCGTGAAAGCACCAGAACGGCGCCTCGATCTTCACGAAGAACTCGAACGCCGCGTCCATCCGGCGCTTCGCGACGGAGATGGCGTCCCTGCCCTCCTCCCAGGGCCGCCTGATCGTCCCGGGGCCGAAAGGATCGCCCCCGACGCCCCGGAACGAATGCCAGTAGGCGATCGAGAAGCGCATGCGCTCCTTCATCGTGGCGCCGTCGGCCGACTCCGAGGGGTTGTAATGCCTGAACGCGAGGGGATTCGTGGACTGGGGGCCCTCGAATTCGATGTGCGGAACTTTGAAATGCTGGGGGCGGGTATTCTTCGGCATGGCGACCGACGACTATCACGAACCCGGTGCCGGCGTCGAGTTCACGGTGGATGTCCCGGCGCCGGGACGGTCCGGCCGGCGCGGGCGGATCCCCGGCGGCGGCGTTATGCCGGCCTGAACGCGGTCGCAAAATACACGGCGAGCATGATGCAGCCGAAGCTCGCGGCGTAGTTCCACGTGAGCCGCTCCTTGAGGACGACCCAGGCGAACACGATGAAGACCAGCAGCGTGATCACCTCCTGAATGACCTTGAGCTGGTATCCGTTGAGATGCCCGGTCAGGTAGCCCAGGCGGTTGGCGGGGACCTGCAGGCAGTATTCGAAGAACGCGATGCCCCACGAGATCAGGATGGCGGCGAAGACGGGCCTGCCCTCCAGCCACCTGAGCTTCAGGTGCCCGTACCATGCGATCGTCATGAACACGTTGGAGCCGAGGAGGAGGAGGAGGACTTTGTACATGGCGCCGGATATCAGCGGGCCCCTTCCTCGTCGGCAAGATTCCAATACGGGCGGGCGACGCGCGTAAAATCAGCCTGAAAATTCCAAAGACGAGGCTTGATCGCCGCAAAATGAGCCCTATACCTTGCGGCCGGCTCTGTCCCAGCCTATTGTACCCGAATGATTATCAAAGCCTATCTTAAGCCCAGCTGCGGGTGGTCAAACGGCGTCCGCGCCATCCTCCGCAAGTACGGCCTCGAATACGATGACATCGACATCATCGGGGACCGCGCGAGCTATGCGGAGATGGTGCGCAAGTCGGGCCAGCCCCTGTCCCCCTGCGTCGAGGTCGACGGCGTGATGCTTGCCGACGTGTCCGGCGAGGAACTTGAAAATTACCTCCTGAGCAACGAGCTGGTCAAACCGACCGAGGCCGCTACAGGTGTCCCGACGAACGCAGGCTGTTCGGACGAGGACCACGCCAAGATGGCGACCAAAACGATCCGCTTTTTCTGACGCCGGGAGCTATCCGAACCTCTAACCACGGGCCGCTCTCGATGAACGAGAACGGCCCTTTTTTTGCGCACGCGTTATCGCACGTAAAGCCCGCCAGACCCAACTTGGCTCCGAACCTGCTCCGAGCCTGAAGAACCTCTTCCCCGCAATGCCCACCAGACCCGTCCAAGCCCGCAGCCCCGGGCGCAGGACCCTTGGCCCGCCTCCCAGGCAGGGACTCTACGATCCGTGGTTCGAGCACGACTCATGCGGCGTCGGCTTCGTCGTGGACATCAAGGGCCGCAGGTCGAACCAGATCCTGAAGCAGGCGATCCAGGTCCTGAAGAACCTCGACCACCGCGGCGCCGCCGGCTCCGAGGCCAACACGGGCGACGGCGCGGGCGTCCTGATCCAGATGCCGCACGCCTTCCTGAAGGAAGCCTGCCGGAAGATCCGCATCGTCCTCCCGGAGCCCGGCGAGTACGGCTGCGGGCTCGTCTTTCTGCCGCGCGACCGGATCAAGCGCCGCCGCCTCGAGGAGCGCTTTGAGGCGATCGTCCAGGCCGAGGGGCAGACCATCCTGGGCTGGCGCACCGTCCCCGTTGACAACTCGTCGCTCGGCGAGACGGCCAGGGCCTGCGAGCCGCAGATCCGCCAGGTGTTCATCGGGCGCAACGCCGCCATCGCCGACCCCATGGCGTTCGAGCGGAAGCTCCTTGTCATACGCAAGCACGCCTACAACGAGATCCGCACCTCGACCATGGACGGCGCGGAGTACTGGTACGTGGCGAGCCTCTCGTACAAGACGATCGTCTACAAGGGCATGCTGCTCACGGAGCAGCTCGAGAAGTACTACGCCGACCTGCAGAATCCCGCCATTGAGACGGCGCTGGCGCTCGTGCACTCGCGCTTCAGCACGAACACGTTCCCTAGCTGGGACCGCGCGCATCCGTACCGCTACATCGCCCACAACGGCGAGATCAACACCCTGCGCGGCAACATCAACTGGATGCACGCGCGCGAGGCGCTCTTCGAGTCCGAGCTGTTCGGCGAGGACACGAAGAAGATACTCCCGATCGTCAACCCGAACGGCAGCGACTCGTCGATGTTCGACAACACCTTCGAGCTGCTTATCCTCGCAGGCCGGTCGCCGGCGCACGCGATGATGATGATGATCCCCGAGCCGTGGTCCGGGAACGAGGACATGGACGACGACAGGCGGGCCTTCTACCAGTATCACTCGTGCCTGATGGAGCCCTGGGACGGGCCCGCGTCCATCGCCTTCACCGACGGCGTCCAGATCGGCGCCGTGCTCGACCGGAACGGCCTGCGCCCCTCCAGGTACTACGTGACCAAGGACGGCCTGGTCATCATGGCCTCCGAGGCCGGGGTGCTCGACATCCCGCCGGAGAACGTCCTTCAGAAGGGCCGGCTCCAGCCCGGGCGCATGTTCCTGGTCGACACCGAGCAGGGCCGCATCGTCGAGGACGAGGAGATCAAGAGGAAGATCTCGACGGAGCGCCCGTACCGCCAGTGGCTCAAGGAGCACCTCGTCCACCTGAGCGACATCCCCGACGCGCCGGAGGTCCCGCTGCCCGACCACCACACGCTGCTCCAGCGGCAGATCGCCTTCGGCTACACCAACGAGGACGAGCGGATCATCCTGATGCCCATGGCCCGCGACGGCGTCGAGGCCGTCGGCTCGATGGGCAACGACGCCGCGCTCGCGGTGCTCTCAAGCAGGCCGCGGCTGCTCTACGACTACTTCAAGCAGCTTTTCGCCCAGGTCACCAACCCCCCGATCGACTGCATCCGCGAGGAGATCATCATAGGCGCGGAGACGCGCCTCGGCTCCGAGGGCAACCTGCTCAACCCGCAGCCGTCGGCCTGCCGGCGCGTGGAGCTGAAGTGGCCGATCCTCACCAACGACGAGTTCGCCAAGCTGAGGCGCCAGAACCTCCCGGGCCTCAAGGTCGGAGTGCTCCCCATCCTGTTCCGGGTCACCCGCGGGGAAAGGGGCCTCGCCAAGTCGCTCGAGGAGCTTTCCGCGATCGCCCGCCGGATGATCGAGGAGGACGAGGTCAACGTCATCATCGTCAGCGACAGGGGCGTGAACCGGGATTTCGCGCCCGTGCCCGCCCTCCTTGCGATAGCCGGCCTGCACCACTACCTCATCCGCGAGGGCCTGCGCACCAGGGTCAGCCTTGTCCTTGAGACCGGCGAGGCGCGCGAGGTGCACCATTTCTCGCTGCTCATCGGCTACGGCTGCAGCGCAATCAACCCCTACCTCGCATTCGAGACCATCGACGACATGATCCGCGAGGGCATGCTGGCCAAGATCGACCACAAGTCGGCCTGCAAGAACTTCGTCAAGGCGGCCACCAAGGGCGTCATCAAGGTGATGTCGAAGATGGGCATCTCGGCGATCCAGAGCTACCGCGGCGCCCAGGTCTTCGAGGCCCTCGGCCTGCGGCAGGACGTGATAGACCAGTACTTCACCTGGACGCCGTCCCGCGTGGGAGGCATCGGCCTGGACGTCATAGCGCAGGAGGTGCTCCTGCGCCACCACGCGGCGTACCCCGAGCGCGAGGTCAACGGCCACGTGCTGCCGTCCGGCGGAATCTACCAGTGGCGCAGGGACGGCGAGCGGCACCTGTTCACGCCCGAGTCAATCCACCGGCTGCAGAAGGCGGTGCGGACCGGGAGCTTCAAGGTCTACCAGGAGTACGCCAGCCTCATCAACGACCAGTCGGTCAACGCCTGCACGCTGAGGGGCCTGCTCGAATTCAAGCCCGCGACACCGGTGCCCATCGAGGAGGTCGAGCCTGTGGAGAGCATCGTGAAGCGGTTCAAGACCGGGGCGATGTCGTACGGCTCCATCAGCAAGGAGGCGCACGAGACCCTCGCAATCGCGATGAACCGCATAGGCGGCAAGAGCAACACGGGCGAAGGCGGCGAGGATCCGGCCCGCTACAGGCCCGAGCCCAACGGGGACTCAAAGAACTCCGCGATCAAGCAGGTCGCCTCCGGGCGCTTCGGGGTGACGAGCGAGTACCTCGTCAACGCCCGCGAGCTCCAGATCAAGATGGCGCAGGGCGCCAAGCCCGGGGAGGGCGGCCAGCTGCCCGGCACCAAGGTGTATCCCCCGATAGCCAAGACCCGGCTGACGACCGCGGGGGTCGGATTGATCTCCCCTCCCCCGCACCACGACATCTATTCGATCGAGGACCTCGCCGAGCTGATCCACGACCTCAAGAACGGCAACCGGCTCGCCCGGGTGAGCGTCAAGCTCGTCGCCGAGGTCGGCGTCGGCACCATCGCGGCCGGCGTCGCCAAGGCGCACGCCGACGTCGTCCTGATCAGCGGCCACGACGGCGGCACGGGGGCATCGCCGCAGACGTCCATCGCGCACGCCGGCCTGCCCTGGGAACTGGGCCTCGCGGAGACGCACCAGACCCTCGTGCTCAACAACCTTCGCAGCCGCATCGCCGTCGAGACCGACGGCCAGCTGAAGACCGGCCGCGACGTCGTGATCGCGGCGCTGCTCGGCGCCGAGGAGTTCGGCTTCGCCACGGCGCCGCTCGTGGCCACGGGATGCATCATGATGCGCGTCTGCCACCTCAACACCTGCCCGGCGGGCGTGGCGACCCAGGATCCGCAGCTGCGCGCAAGGTTCACCGGCAAGCCGGAGCACGTCGTGAACTTCATGCGCTTCATCGCAGAGGATGTCCGGCAGATCATGGCCCGGCTCGGCTTCCGCGCGGTCGAGGAGATGATCGGCCACGTGGAACGGCTTGAGGCGAGGAGGGCCGTGGACCACTGGAAGGCGAAGGGCCTGGATTTCAGCAAGATCCTCTACCAGCCCGACGTGGACGAGGACGTGGGGCGTTTCTGCCAGATAGAGCAGGAGCACGGGCTCGACAGGTCGCTTGACGTCACAACGCTCCTCGAGATCTGCCGGCCCGCGATCGAGCGCGGCGAGAAGGTCGCGGCGGAGCTGCCGATCAGGAACACCCACCGCGTCGTGGGGACCATAACCGGGGGCGAGCTGACGAGGAAATGGGGGGCGGCCGGCCTGCCCGACGACACCATCCGCATCCTCTTCAGGGGATCGGCGGGCCAGAGCTTCGGCGCCTTCATGCCGAAGGGCATGACCTTCGTGCTCGAAGGCGACGCCAACGACTACGTCGGAAAGGGGCTGTCCGGCGGCAGGATCATCGTCTATCCGCCGGAGAAGGCCACGTTCGTCCCGGAGGAGAACATCATTGTCGGCAACGTGGCGTTCTACGGGGCCACGGGCGGCGAGGCCTACATCCGGGGCGTCGCGGGCGAGCGCTTCTGCGTCCGCAACAGCGGCCTCCACGCCGTGGTGGAGTCCGTGGGCGACCACGGCTGCGAATACATGACCGGGGGGCACGTCGTCGTCCTTGGCCCAACGGGCCGCAACTTCGCCGCCGGCATGTCGGGCGGGATAGCCTACGTGCTGGACGAGCGCGGCGACTTCCCGGCCCGGGTCAACCTCCAGATGGTGGGCCTCGAGAAGCTCGAGTCGCCGGAGGAGGTCGCCGAGGTCCGCGCCCTGGTCGAGAAGCACCTTGCCCACACCGCGAGCTCGCGCGCCCGGCGCGTGCTCGACGACTGGGAGCGGATGGTTCCGCGCTTCGTCAAGGTGATGCCCAACGACTACCGGCGCATGCTGGCGTGCATCCGGCGCGCCCACGGCCAGGGGCTGACGGGCGAGGAGGCGGTCATGGCCGCCTTTGAGGAGAACGCGCGCGACCTATCCCGCGTGGGCGGCAACTGACGCCCATGAGCTCAACCCCGACCCCGACCTAGCACGATGGGCAAGCCAACTGGATTCCTCGAATACCTGCGGGAGCTGCCCGCGGACCGGCCGCCGCTTGCGCGCATCAACGACTGGAGGGAGTTCCACCACCACATGGGGGAGGACAAGCTCCGCCAGCAGGGCGCCAGGTGCATGGATTGCGGCGTCCCCTTCTGCCACACCGGCAGGCTCCTGAGCGGGATGGCATCGGGCTGTCCGATAAACAACCTGATCCCCGAATGGAACGACCTGGTCTACCGGGGGCTGTGGAGGGAGGCGCTGAACCGCCTGCACCGGACCAACAATTTCCCCGAGTTCACCGGCCGCGTGTGCCCGGCCCCCTGCGAGGGCTCATGCGTCCTCGGGATCAACAGCACGCCGGTGACGATCAAGAACATCGAGTGCGCGATCATCGACCAGGGATGGGCCGAGGGATGGGTCGTCCCCGAGCCCCCCCGGGTCAGGACCGGCAAGAGGGTCGCGGTCATCGGCTCCGGGCCCGCCGGCCTTTCCGCGGCCGCGCAGCTCAACCGCGCAGGCCACACCGTGACGGTCTTCGAGCGCGCCGACCTTCCGGGCGGCCTGCTCATGTACGGCATCCCGAACATGAAGCTCGACAAGAAGGAGGTCCTGCTCCGCCGGATCCGGCTCATGGAGCAGGAGGGCGTCAGGTTCATCTGCAAGGCCAATGTCGGTGAGAACGTCGAGCCACAGATATTCCTCAAGGAATACGACGCCACGGTCATCTGCACCGGCGCCACCCAGCCGCGCGACCTTCCGGTCGAGGGCCGCGGCCTTGGCGGCGTCCATTTCGCCATGGAATTCCTCAGCGCGAACACGGCGTCGGTGCTCACCGGCGATCCGGACGGAAGCCCGATCGACGCGCGGGACAAGGACGTCGTCGTCATCGGAGGCGGCGACACCGGGACCGACTGCGTGGGGACTGCCATGCGCCACGGCTGCCGGAGCCTCCTGCAGATCGAGATCCTGCCCCGGCCGCCGGATGAGCGCGCCGACGACAACCCATGGCCCGAATGGCCCAAGGTGTACAGGCTCGACTACGGCCAGGAGGAGTCGGCAGCCCGGTTCGGCCCCGACCCGAGGACGTATCTCACCACCGTGAAGAAGTTCGGGGCCGACGCCAGCGGGCGGGTCAAGGACCTCGTCACCGTCCAGGTCCAGTGGGAGAGGAACGGCCAGGGGCAATTCGTGCCGAGGGAGGTGCCCGGCACCGAAGGCGTGCGCCCCGCGCAGCTCGTCCTGATCGCGATGGGCTTCCTTGGGCCCGAGCAGCCCCTGCTCAAGGAGATGGGCGTGGCCTGCGACGCCCGCAGCAACATAAGGGCCGATTACGAGAAATACGCGACCAGCCTGCCGGGCGTGTTCGCGGCCGGCGACTGCCGCCGGGGCCAGAGCCTCGTGGTTTGGGCGATCAACGAGGGCCGTGGCGCCGCGCGCGAGTGCGACCGCTACCTGATGGGCCAGACGGACCTGCCCTAGGGGGAGGCCTCGCGGCGCGCCGGTCGGCGCGCGGGTCACTCGACGGTCGCCACCCTGTGGGGCACGGGCCCCAGCCGGTCCGTGATATGGACGAGGTCGCCGACGCGCCGGCCCACGAGCTGGCGGCCGAGCGGCGAGGCCCCGGTGACCACGGTCGCCGTCGACTCGCCGTCGTTCGCCTCGAGCCCGCCCGACTGCGGGCCCATGAGGTACGCGGTCGTCCGGCCGTTCGCCTCAAGGGTGACCAAGGCGCCGGCGGCGATGGCCTCCCCCGGCCCGAACGCCCTGAGGGACAGAGCCTTCCATGCCGCGATCGCATCGGCTATCTCCGATGCGAGCCGGGCCTGGCCCGCGGCGAGGTATGCCGCGCTCTGGCTCCGCATGTCGTACTTGTCCTCCGCCCTGCTTTCCTCGTTTGTCGCCTCGCTGCGCGAGCCGAGGGCGGCCTCCGTCTGGAGGGCGAGCTCCGCCTCAAGCTGGGATATGACCGAACGCGTAAGGGCGCGCTTGTCCATGGTAGGGTTGTTACGATATCCCGTTGTTTCCGATGCCGTCAAAGCCCATTCCCGGGTCCACCGGAGAGGTTCTCACCTGCCTTCCGTCACCCTACGTCGCCCACGGGCCGACGGGGCTCCTTTACCTCCCCCGGTTCATAGCCAAGTGCAAGTACGTGAAGGAACACGGGGCGCTTCCCGCGAGCTATGCGAAGAACTTCAAGCGGGGGACCGACAGGTTCCTCTGCCTGCACCTGGGAATCGACCCGGGCGCGGTCGAGCAGGTCGTGCGCGAGTCGGCGGACGACGCGGAGATCGAGCGGGGGCTCGCCCGCCTGCTCCCGGCGGACGTGCGCGCCGCAAAATGGAACCGGGAGCTCGCGCAGAAGGGGATGACCGCGGCGGGCCGCGAGTTCCTCATGACGGCGCTCACGGCCATGGGGTGCGCGGACCGGGTCGACGACATCAAGAGCATCCCCGACCTGATCGATTTTGACGAGGGGAGGATCGAGTGATCAAGGGCCAGAGGGTCGTCTGCATTAACGACGACTTCAATGAATTCGTGAGGGCGGTCTACGCGCAGCTCCCCGTGAAGGGAAGGACCTACACGATCCGCGAGGTTTTCCTCGGCCGGGAGAGGATCGTGAAGGGGGGCGACTCCGCGACCGTGGGGCTCCTTCTCCATGAGATTGTGAATCCCCCGGATCCCTTCCATGCCGGCCGGGAGGAGCTCGGCTTCTCGTCCGAGCGGTTCGCCCCCCTTGAGGAGCTTCCTCCCGAGGAGGAGGCCGTGGACGCGGAGGCCGGGGCCGGCGAGGGCGGCTACGGGGCGAGCTGATCCGCCGGCGGGCTAGCCTCTAGTGAAGGTTGGGCGCGAGCTCGGCGAGCGCGGGCCGCCCCACGCAGCGCCGGATTGACTCGAGGTTCTCCCTGACGAGGGCCCCCATGGACTCGCATTGCCGGTACTCGGGCCGGCCGTAGTGCTCGGCAAGGGATTCGCGCAGCAGATGGACCTTCTCCGGAGGCGATATCGGGTCATGCTCCATCGCCGCAAGGAGGAGGCCGAGCCGCCTGGCGGCCAGCTCGGCGCGCTGCATCATCATCGTCTGCTCCTCGCGCTGGTACTGGTTGGCGGTCTCGGCGCGCAGGTGCTTTGTGCAGTAGAGCACGAGCGCCGCGTTCTCCTTGAAGAACTGCGGCCGGTAGAAGTTCTTCCGCCCGTTGTAGCTCTGCTGGTCGAAGTCCATCGCCCGGATCTTGAGCTGGAAATCCTCGAAGTCCGGGGTGACGACGAACACGAAGTTGTAGGAGCGCATGTCGCCCAGGAGCTGCACGAAGCACCGCTCGTTGAACTTGACGAGCTCCTTGGCGACCCGCACGGGGCTCAGCTCGGGCCGCTGGAGCCAGCGGGTTATGAAGATGTCCCCGGGAATGCCCGCGATGTGCTCCTCCACGAGCGTGTTCCCCCGCGTGATGAAGTTGAGGCGGTTGGGCGAAAGCAGGTGCTCGAGCTCGAGGCCGTAGACCCGCGACGCGTCGGCCTTCTTTATGTAGATGTAGTCCTGGTTGTCGTTGTACGCGTTTACGATCCTGATCCTGAACGGCATCGAGTTCCCAAAGGTGCAGAAATCCACGCGGTCCGCGTAGAGGTGCTGGACGACCGACATGTCGCCGTCGACCTTGATGAGGGCGTACACCTCCTTGAGCGCCTCGTTGAGGGCGCGCATCTCGTTCCTGTCATAGATGACGGTATCCCAGAGGGTCGGCTTGCCGTCGGCGTCAACCAGCGGGATCGCCTCGGTGAACCCGCGCAGCCGCTCGTACGTGACCGGAATGTCCCTCTCGCGCCTGAAGGTGCGCAGATACCCGCGCAGCCCGTCGCCGATGGGGAACATGGGCTTCTTCCGGGTCGCCGGAAGCGTGTCGTTCTGGATCGCGGCGTCGGCCATCCCGCAGGTGTGTCAGTTCGAGCCCGGGGCGCGGTCGCGGTAGTCGCTCCAGCGCGCGGCGAGCTCATGGGTCACGCGGCTTCCCACTCGGTACGCGGCCTCAAGAGAGGGGATGTAACCCGCGTATTCGGAATGGAGGCTCTTGTTCACGTCCTGCCTCGGGGCCTGCATGCAGTAGTTGCTCGCCGTCCTGAGGAAAAGGACCCTCTGGAAGTCAACCTTCCCCATCTTGGACAGGCGGCTCAGCGCGGCCGCTATCCCCTGGTCCTCCATGTCGGACATCGCAAACTCCCCCTTCCCGTTCGTCCACAGCCGGGTCCAGTCGCTCGCCCATTGCGTCATCGCCTTCCCGTGCCAGTAGCGGCACGAGCCGAAGGTCTCGCCGCAGAGCACGAAGGGGGGCCTTTGCGCGTTCGGGAAACCCTCGTAGTAAGCCCTGTAGGCCTTCATCTGGTCGGAGTCGGGAATCTGCGTGTCCTTAGTGAGGGCATAGGCCCAACCGACCAGACCGGGATTCAGGCGGTAGGCCATCGTCTCGGGCTCCCATTTCTCGTGCGTCGGCCTCTTGTTCGGGGTCTTGGACCCGATCGGCACTATCGCGTAGGGCCAGGAGGGGTCGGCCTCGCGCGCGTCGATCTCATAGGCGACGTCCCCGTCGATCACGTAATGCGCCCAGGCCGCGCTGCCGATCGAGGCGACGGCCGGGTTGACCCCCGCGATGCCGTTCACGAGCCAGTACGTGCGGGTGAAGTCAAACCCGCCGCCCAGGACGAGCGCCATGATCTGGTTGGATGAGCGGACGGTCGTGCCGGAAACGACGCCTATCGTCCCCTTTCCGTCGGTCAGGACCGGGTGGTCGACCCCGGGAACGTCAATCTTCTCGGTCCAGTTCTCCCTCTCCACCCAGAACTGGAACTCCCCCGGCTTGTCGCCCCGGTCGGCACCCTCCTCGAAAGTCACGACCACGGCCACCTTGACCGGGCTTGGGTCCGCCCCAAGCCGGCCGGCGACGAGAAGGAACGCTGGGAGCAGGACCCGCGGGAGGCTCCTCATGGGATCAGCTGTCCACGGGCGGAGGGGGCGCCGTCCCGGTCGATTTCCCCGGCACGGGGGCCTTGAACCTGGGCACCAGCGCCTCCGCCGCATCATCCAGGCGGGAGGAGGTCCTGTTCAGCACGTCCGCCACCACGGCTATGTAATCGATGGCGTCGGGCCAGCGGCGCAACTCGATGGCCTCGCGCACCGCGGGGAGCGTCTTCGCGGCATAGCCCGTGTACATGCCGGGCGCATAGAGCATATGCTTGTACCAGCCCCTGCCGGGAAGCCCCCGCTCGGCCGAGAGCGTCTGCTCGATCCCCTGGAGAATCCCGTTCAGGCGCGCGAGGTCCGCGGCCGCGAGCCTGAAATCCTGCGCCGAGGCCCGCGCAAAGGCCTCGTCGTAGTTTCTTGCGCTCTTCGTGAGCCGGATCGTGGCCCGGTCCAGCGCCTCGAAGACCAGCATGGGGACATCGCTCGGGCTTGCGGGCGGCAGGCGCACCTCCTGGGGATCGGCCGCCAGCTTGAACGCGCCCTCGTCGATCAGGGCGTTCAGCTCGACGCTCTCGTCCCGCTCGGTGTCGGTCAGCTTCTCGACCTCGGCCACGTAGCGCGCGACCGCCTGGGCAAGGTCGCCGAACTTCATTGGCAGGACGTCGGCCTCCGCGGTGCGGAGCACGAGCCGGCCCGCAGTCTGCGCCAGGGCAACGCCATACACGAACTTGGGGTCGCCAAACCGGATGAAGTGGTCGAACGAGTCGTACGTGGAGTGGTAGATCGAGCCATCAATGTCCTCCCCCCTGAATCCCAGGTTTATCGACGAAACCCCCAGGTGCTCGAGGAACGGCGTGTAGTCCGAACCCGAACCCAGCGCATCGATCGGCAGGTCGCCGCCCGCCTTCGCCGCCTTCAGCTGCAGCTGCTCGTCGGGCGTGGCGGGTATCCTGTCGGGGCCCTTCCTCTCGTGGCCCGCGACCTTGATCCGCGCGCGCCAGCGGTCGAGTATGGTCGCCCCGGTCTCGGGATCGAGCACGGCGCCGGCGACCTCGTTGACAAGGTGCTGGTACGAGTGGCTTCCCCCGACGAAGATGATTCCGCGGGCGTTGGTGTCGGAATTGACATAGAGAACGGCCTTGCGCCTGAGTTCGTCCGCGTGCGCCTCGGCCCATTCGGTCGAGCCGAGCAGCCCGGGCTCCTCGCCGTCCCAGCTGGCGTAGACAAGCGTCCGCCTGGGCCTCCAGCCGGACTTTGCAAGGACGCCTATCGCCTTGGCCTCGGCCATGACCGTGATGTTTCCGGCAAGGGGGTCCCAAGCCCCGAAAACCCACCCGTCATGATGGTTCCCGCGTATGACCCACTGGTCGGGAAACTCGGATCCCTTCATCACGGCGATCACGTCATAGATCGGCTTCAGGCTCCAATCCGAGGCGATGGCGAGGTGCACCCTCGCCGGGCCTGGGCCGATGTGGTAGGTGAACGGCAACGCCCCGCGCCACCCCGGGGGCGCAACCGGCCCCTCAAGCGCGCCGAGGAGCGGCCTTGCGTCGCCGCTGGAGATCGGGATCACCGGGATCTTGAGGATTGTCTGCGCTTCCTCGATCTTCAGCCGTTTCGCGTCCTTCGTGGCGCCGACCCCGGGGGTCAGCGGGTCTCCGGAATACAGCGTGATGTCCGCGACCGATCCGCGTTGCACGCCGTCGTCCGTCCTGTAGCCGCCCTTCGGATAGACGTCGCCCGACCAGTAGCCATCCTCATGCGGGTCGGAGTAGATGATGCAACCGACGGCGCCATGCTCCTGCGCAAGCTTGCCCTTCAACCCGCGCCAGCCCGCCCCGTAACGCACGATCACGATCTTTCCCTTAACGTCCAGCCCGCGCATCTCGAGCTCCGCGTAGTCGGCGGGCATCCCGAAGTTCACGTAGACCAGGTCCGCCGTCACGTCGCCATCCGCGCAATAGACGTTGTATGGGGGAAGGGCCCCCTGGGTGCGGGCCGATGTGCGGTCGCCCTCTATCGCAGGCTCGGACAGCCGCGCCTTGTACGCCACCGGGGCCACGAGCTCGAGGGTCAGGCTCTTTGGCGTCGGATAAAGGACGCTGAACGTCTCGATCCGCGCGTCCCATCCCCACTCCTTGAACTTCGCCAGCATGAAATCCGCATTTGCCTTGTCGTGCGGGGAGCCGACCTGGTTCGGCTCCGAGGACATCTGCTCAAGCCAAGACCGAAGGTCCGCCGGGTTTATCGCCGCGTCGAACGCCTTCTCGCGCTGCAGTTCCGTCGCCGCGGATGCCGCCCTGAAACCCGCAAGCTCCTCCGGCGCTCCAAAAGAAACAGACCCCAAGAGGGTCGCACCGGCCAGGACCGGACCGAACGCTCTTATCGATTTCATCACGAAAGAGAAGAGATTACGTCAATGAAGAGCAAGTACTTACGGTGGGCGTGCGCCTGCGCCAAGCCCCGATTCTTCCCGCCCCAGCCGGCTCCCCGACTGTCGAATGAAGCCGGACCCAGGAACAACGGAACCTTCACAGGCAACGGAACTTATGATTTCCGGAGGCGGAACATGGCGCCTGCAAACCCCGTCCCGCAAGATAGCGGCAATACGCCGCGTATTCTGGCCGGAACTGGTCTTTTCCCGTCGCCAGGGACCGATGGCGGGGCAACCTCGCGGTTTCGCCAGCAATGGATTCACACGTGGCTTCGCGCAGCCTCCTGGGCAGGTGGCAGGGCCTCGCCATTGCCGCGGCCATCATGGCAGCCGGGTGCGGGCTGAGGTTCGCCTACATCAACGGCCAATACACCCAGCCGGATGAGCCGATTGCGCCGTATGTGGTGGCGCGTGTCCTCAGCAGCCGCGACCTCGACACCAATTGGGCGCACACGCCGATCGGCACGGACTTTGGCGCGGCGCAGTACAATTTCTCCTCCTACTATATCACCCTAAGCCTGCTGTACCGGCTCCGTCATGCGGCGCCGCCGCACCCGTCGGCGGGGATTGAGGGGCAGATCGTGTTCTTCCGCGGCTGTTCGGCCGCGTTCGGCACGCTGGCATTGGCGCTGGCCATGCTGCTGGCCTTCAGGATCCAAGGCTGGAAGCTTGCCCTGGCCGCGGGCCTCTGGATCGCGGCCAGCCCGCTGCTGGTGCAGGACAGCCATTACGCGAGACCCGAGGCCTTCCTCACCCTGATGGCGCTCGGGTCGGTCTGGCTCTGCGGCTCGCGCTGCCTTGCGCCCGCGTGGAGGTCAATCCTGGCCGGCCTTGTGTTCGGGTTCATGGTCGCGTGCAAGGTCACCCTGCTGGCCTGGTTCTGGCTGCCATTCGTGGCGTGCTTTCAGGAGGGGGGCGAGTGGGAGAGATGCAATTGGAGGACCAGGGTGGCGCGCGCCGGCCTCGCCGCATCGGGCATCGCCGGCGGCTTTGCCGCGGGAGCCCCGGGCGCGATCACCGACCCGCACGGATACCTTTCCGGCCTGAGGTATTTGGGACATGAATACGCAAATACGATCAACTACTACTCGCACGACTCGGGCGGGATGGTCTACGATTTCCTCTGGCGCTACCTGACAGAGACCGCCGGGTGGGCTGTCGCGTGCTTCTTCGCGCTTGGCCTGGCGCTCGCCGTAGCGAGGCGCCAATGGCGCAGCCTCCTCGTGATCTTCCTCCCCGTGGTGTCCCTCGCGGCGTTCCTCGGCGCGCGCCAGGCCTTCTTTGAGCGGAACTTCAGCCATGCCATGCCCCTTTACCTGCTGGGCGCCGGTCTTGGGTTGGCGGCATTGGCGGAGGCGGCCCCCCTGCGCCGGTGGTCCTGGCTGCTCTTCCCGGCATTTGCCGTGGCCGCGGCTCTTGTGCCCGCGGAGCTGACGGGACGGATGGTGTTCGCGGGGTTCACCGGCCGCTTCGAAGGGAGGCGGGAGGTCGAGCTGGAGAGATTCCTTTCCTCGCTCAACCCCCCGTTGGCCGGCGAGGATCACCTGGTATTGGCGGCCTCGGACGACGACCCGTGGTTCCATCGGAACTGGGAGGCCAATCCTGCGCCCTATGTCGTGCTCTGGCAGGACATAAACCCGGAGATAACTCGGCGGTGCCTTCAGCGGATGCACGCCCGTTTCGACTTTGAGGAGCGGGCCATGCTGCCCGGGCTGTTTGACGACCTGCGCGGTCCAAACACCCTGCGCGATTACCTCGGCAGGACGATCCGGGGCCTTGTACTCCGCGGCCCGCGCCTGCCGCCTCCGGGCGGCAGCGACCGCGACCGCGCCAATCCGTGAAGGGCGATGCCCTCCCGCCGAAGATGGCTCCCTTCGCCGCACTTATGATTTGCGGAGGAAACCGCGGAGCGACACGGTGTGCGGCCATTCAGTTGCATCGATGAACCTGCGCCTTGCCACCCTCATCTCCTCCGCGGCAGTTCTTCTCGCGGGCTGCGATCAGTCTGACACGGAAAGGTACAAGGAAGAGATCCTTGCCGCCGACAAGGCCTTCTGCGCGGACTCCATAAAGGAAGGCCCAAAGGCCGCGTTCCTCGCCGTCATCGCCAAGGATTGCAAGCTGCAGGGCGACTCCCGGACGGGCGCCGACGCCGTGAACGACGTGTTCAGGCAGCTTCCCCCGACGGCAAAGCTCACATGGGAGCCTTCGTTCGTCGGCGTCAGCGCCTCGGGCGACCTCGGCTACACATGGGGCCGGTACATACTGAACGTCCCGATGACGAAGCTGGGCGCGGCGCCCTTGATCAGGATGGGCACCTACGTCACGGTCTGGAGGCGGCAGCCCGGCGGGATCTGGAAGGTCGCCTTCCACGGCGGCGACACCGAGCAAGTCCGCTGACGGGGGACGAGGCGCCCGCAACCGGCGCTCCCCCCGCAGGATTGCGCCGCCTGAATTCCAAGCCTCTGCGAGCCGCGCCCCCCTGGAACCGCGGCCTACGGGACAAGCATCCCGATGAACTCCGTCACCGGCATGGCATCGAGCCTTGCCGGATCGGAGAAGAGGCCGATGATCGAGCCGGCGCGGGGCTCGCTGAAATGGCCGCGGACCGCCTCCCCGAACTTCGCGCGGAGAAGCGGAACGCCCTCCCGGCGCCGCCTCCGGTGGCCGACCGGAAACTCCACGGAAACGCGCCGTGTCCGCGCCCCGCCGCGGAAGAACACCTGCACGGCGTTTGCGATCGAGCGCTTGGCCGGGTCCAGGTAATCGCGGGTGAAAGCCGGGTTCTCAACGACCTCCATCCTGGACCGGAGCACATCGATCCGCGGATCGGCCGCCGCGGCATCCTCGTAGTCCCCGGCCGAAAGCGAGCCCTTGATCAGCCCCACGGCCACCATGTACTGGAGGCAGTGGTCGCGGTCCGCCGGGTTGGCGAGCGGCCCGGTCTTGTCGATGATCCTGCGGCCGCTCTCCTGCGTCTCGATCGCGACCCGCTCAACCTCCGCGAGCCGCGGGCCGACCTCGCCGTGGAGCGCAATGGCGGCCTCGACCGCAGTCTGCGCGTGGAATTCGGCGGGATACGATATCTTGAAGAGCACATTCTCCATCACGTAGCTCCCGAAGCCCTGGGCGGGGACGGCGAGGGGCTTGCCCCGCAGGACGACGTCCTGGAAACCCCAGACCTTGGTCGTGAGGGCCCCCGGGTACCCCATCTCGCCCTTGAGCGCCATGATCGCATGCAGGACGCCCCGGCTCGCGGCGTCGCCGGCGGCCCAGCTCTTTCTCGAGCCCGTATTGGGCGCATGGCGGTAGGTCCTGAGGGCTCCCCCGTCGAGGAACGCGTTGGAGAGCGCGTTCACGATCTGGTCGCGGGACCCCCCGAGCAGCCGCGTCGCGACCGCCGCGGAGGCGATCCGGACTAGAAGGACATGGTCCAGACCCACCCGGTTGAACGCGTTCTCGAGGGCGAGGACGCCCTGTATCTCATGCGCCTGGACCATCGCGACAAGCAGGTCACGCACGCGCAGCGGCCCGCCGCTCGCGGCCGCTCCGGAGCGGCCCGCGTAATCCGCCGAGGCGAGGATCGCCCCAAGGTTGTCCGAGGGATGCCCCCACTCGGCGGCGAGCCAGGTGTCGTTGAAATCGAGCCAGCGCACCATAGCGCCGACATTGAATGCCGCATGCACCGGCTCCAGCTCGTGCGCCGTCCCGGGCACGCGGGCGCCCCGCCCGGGCAGAGTCGCCCCCGGCACGACCGGGCCGAGGAGCCGCGTGCAGGCAGGATACCCGAGCGCGAGGAAGCCGCATCCAAGCGTGTCCATGAGGCAAAGGCGGGCCGTCTCGAGCGCGGCCGCGCCGCATGCGCGCCCCGGGTCGAGCACGTAATCGGCGACCTGCAGCAGGAGCGGATCGGGAGGCGGCCGGTCGGCGCGGGCTAGGTCGGCATGGGTCATCTCAGCGCTCTGAAATGGGCACGTACGGCCTCGGGGCGGGGCCGGTGTAGCTGGCGCCCGGCCGGATGATCTTGCCGTCGATTCGCTGCTCGATCACGTGGGCGGCCCAGCCCGCGGTCCGCGCCATCGCGAACACCGGGGTGAACATCGCGGTCGGGATCCCGAGCATCCGGAACGCGGGCGCGCTGTACCAGTCGAGGTTCGGAAACATCCGCTTCAGCTCCCACATCACCGTCTCGATCCGCTCGCAGACCTCGAAAAGGCCGGGCTCGCCCCCGTCGGTGCACAGGCTACGCGCGATCTCCTTGATGACCGGGCTGCGCGGATCCCCGGTCGTGTAGACGGGGTGGCCGAAGCCGATGATGATTTCGCCGGACGCAACCCGGGCGCGGATGTCGGATTCTGCTGCTGCGGCATCCTTGTACCGGAGCGCGATCTCGATCGCGGCCTCGTTGGCGCCGCCATGCTTCGGGCCGCGCAGGGCGCCGATCGCCCCGCAGACCGCCGAATGCAGGTCCGAACCCGTTCCCGCGATCACCCGGGCCGTGAATGTCGAGGCGTTGAATTCATGCTCCGCGTAGAGGATGAGGCCTCGGTCCAGCGCGCGAACGTGGGCGGCGGGCGCGGGCCGGCCATGGAGCAGCCTGAGGAAGTGGCCGGCGAGCGAGGGCTCGTCGGTCGCCGTCTCGATCCGCCGCCCGCCTTTGGCGTAATGGTGCCAGTAAAGCAGCATCGAGGCGAACGAGGAGATCAGCCGGTCCGCGATCGCCCGCGCTTCCGCGGTTCCGTGCACGGGATTCTCCGGGTCGGCGGCCCCGAGGGCCGAGCAGCCCGTTCGAAGGACGTCCATCGGATGGGCGCCCGCCGGGATCAGCTCGAGGGCTCCTCGCACGACCTCGGGCAGCCGTCGGTACCCCGCCAGCCGCCTCCTGTAGGCGTCGAGCTCCGGCTGGGCCGGAAGCGCGCCGTGAATCAGGAGGTGCGCTATCTCCTCGTAGCTTCCCCTCTCCGCCAGCTCCACGATGTCGTAGCCGCGGTAGTGCAGGTCGTTTCCCGTGTGGCCGACCGTGCAGATCGCGGTGTTTCCCGCGATGACCCCCGAAAGCGCCACGGACTTCTTGCTCATCCCTCGGCCCCCCCTTCCTGCGCGGCCAGCATGCGGTCCAGCCTGCGCTCGTATTCCTCGTAGCCCAGGACATCGTACAGCTCGGCGCGGGTCTGCATCTCGCCGACGACGGATTTCTGGGTCCCCTCCCTGCGGATCGCCGCGTACACCCTCTCGGCTGCCCGGCTCATCGCGCGGAAAGCGCCCAGGGGATAGAGCGCGATCGCCACGCCGGCGGACCTGAGCTCGCCGAGGGTGAAGAGAGGCGTCTTCCCGAATTCCGTGAGATTCGCGAGCACCGGGACCTTGCCGAGCGCCTTCGTGAAGGCGCGGTACTCGTCGAGGGTGGTGAGCGCCTCCGCAAAAATCGCATCGGCCCCGGCCTTGGCGTAGGCGCGGGCGCGCGCAATCGCCCCGCCGACGCCCTCGGACGCGTACGAGTCGGTCCGGGCCATCACCAGGAACTGCGGGTCGATCCGCGCGCCGACGGCCGCCCGTATGCGGCCGCACATCTCGGCGGCGCTCACGATCTGCTTTCCTTCGCGGTGCCCGCAGCGCTTGGAATGGACCTGGTCCTCGATGTGGCAGCCCGCGGCGCCAGCCAGCGTCATCTTCCTCACCGTTCGCTCTATCATGAGCTCGCCGCCCCAGCCCGTGTCCGCGTCGACCAGCAGGGGCAGGTCGGTTGCCTGCGTGATACGCCGGATGTCCTCGCACACCTCGTTGAGGCTTGTGATCCCCAGGTCCGGAAGCCCGTAGGATGCGTTGGCTACGCCTCCCCCGGAGAGGTAGATCGCCCGGTAGCCGGCGCGCTGTGCGAGCAGGGCGCAGTACGCGTTGATCGTACCGACGATCTGGAGGGGTTTCTCGGCCTTGAGCGCGGAGTGCAGGCGCGCGCCCGGGGTGCGGGTTTGGGACGGCATGGGGATGGGGATATCTGGGGCGCGCTCCTAGCATGTTTGGGCTGGCGCCGCGATCTCTTCGTTTTCAGCCCGCTAGGTCCCCCGCGGGGCCGTCCGCGGCCGGCCTACCTCGGCTTCGTTGCGCAGGGCATCCGCGAGGTGCCGAACAGCCCATCGATCGCGCGCACGACGAACGGAAGCCCCATCGCCAGCCGCGCGAGCCGCTGCCGGCCCGCGGTTCTCAGCGTCTTCAGCACCTTGAAGCGCACCGCCCCGTCGTAGCGGAAGCGGACGGGGCGCAGGCCGTGGCGGGCATAGATGGTGTTCAGCGCGCGCGGCGTGAAATAGCCGACGTGCACTTCCGGCATGATGTAGCCGTAATCAAGGCCCTTCAGCCTCGGGACAGGGCTTGCGATGTTGCCCGTCGTCAACAGGAGCAGCCCGCCGGGCTTGAGCAGCCTCGCGACGAGGGAGAAGACCGGGTCGGGAAACTCAAGGTGCTCGACCACCTCGACCAGGCTGATCACGTCGTAGCGCCCGTCCAGCTCGGACGCCAACTCGCCGGGTCCGAGGATCCTGAAACCGTCGTCCTTCCTCAGCCGGTCCGCGTATGTCCCGACATCGTGCCCGGTGAGGCTCAGGGGCCAACTCTTCCGCCCCGAGCGGAATTCCCGCCTGTCGGAGAGGTACTTCAGCAGCCCCCCGGCGCCGCAGCCGAAGTCCAGCCACTCGACCGGCCCCTCGGGGATGTTCTCCGCGATGAATCCCGTCGCCACGCGCCAAAGGTCGTCGAACTCGAGCATCCGTAGCGTCGCGCGGTAATTCCGGTACTCCGACTCGTAGTCGACATAGGGATCGGGACCACGGCCCCTGTAGTAGGCCTCGTCGTAGATGCCGTACCCGGAGAACGGCTCCACAAACATGTAGTCGCAGGCCGCGCAGTGCCAGAAGTCGAAGTCTCGCCCGAGGAACCTGCTGCGCTTCGTGCCCCTGGGAGTCACGCGGGCCGAGCCGCAGCAGCGGCATGCAACGGAGGGGCCACCCGGGGCGGCGGGCTCAGTAGTCATCCATCACCCCAAACATCACCCATGCGAGCAGCATCGCAATGTATGTGATGAGAACGAGCCCCATGACAAGGGTGCCCGGCGTCCGCGGAAGCTGCAGCATCAGGACGGCCACGAGGAGACTCGCCATTGTCACGAGCAGGATGAAGTCGCGTGTCCGCCTGGACCTTCTCTTGGGCGGCAATGCCACAATCTCCGGACCGAGTCTTTCCCCGGCAATCCGGTTCTGCCTGTGAATCAATTCGACGCTGATCGCCGTCCCGTCGCCCGGACGCGCCGGAGTGTCGGTCGGGGTGATCTCCTTTGGCCTCAGCACGGCCGATCCCCCGGCCGCGCCCGCCGCACCGGGCGGGCACTGGGGGGAGCCGCCCCCTGTCCGAAGGGACGACCTTTCGGCGGCGATCTCGTTCTGCCTGTGCATCAGCCGGACGCTTATGGCCGTCCCGTCGCCCGGGCGCGCAGCCGTCTCGGTGGGCGTGAAGTCCTTCGGCTTGAGCGCGAAGCGTCGAATGGGTGGATTTTCGTCGTCGGGCATCGGCGGACTCCACCGACGTAAGCAGCTCCCACCGGAAAGCGCAACCGGCCGTTGCCGGCACGCCGCGGCTGGGGGCCAAGTCACCCCGCGCGGGATGCCGGCCGGCAGGACCACGGGACCCGATGCCCTTGGAGAGGGCGTCTCCCGGCAAAATGACCGGCAGGTTGGGCATCATCGCCTCCGGCGGCCGTGCGCGACGGCAAAGCTCGCCAGCCGATGCCAAAGCACCCAAGCTCCCTGCGCCTAAGCTGTCCCTATCAAACCTGCACCAACCCCCTCGCCCGCCCAACCCCAAGGAAGATGAAGAAAATCCCCACCCTCGTCCTATGCCTCGCGCTCATCCCATGCCTCAGGGCGGCGGAGCCAGCCCCGGCCCCGGACGCCGCCCAGATCGAGCTAGCCCGCCAAGTCATCAAGTCCATGCATGCGGACCGGATGTTCGACCAGATGTCCGCCCAGATGCAGAAGATGGCCGCACAGGCATTGAACCTCAGCTCGGCGAACCTGACTCCCGCGCAGAAGGCCGCCGCAGAAAAGGTCTCAAGCCAAGTCATGGCGCTCTCGATGGATGCGGCCAAGGGCCTACTGGACAAGATGGACGTCATCTACGCCGAGGTCTACTCGCCAGCCGAGCTCAAGGCGATGAAGGCCTTCTTTGAATCGCCCGAGGGAGTGTCGATGCTCGAGAAGCAGCCCCAGATCATGCAGAAGTTCATGCCGTATGTGACGGCCATGCAAAAGGACCTGATGCCGAAGATCCAGAAGATCACCGACGCTGCACGGGCCGAGCAACAGAACGCGGCGGCGGCCCCGGCGACCCAGGCTGCAGGGCCGTAAGGCGCCTCAGCCCCTGCCCAGGGCGCAGACCCGGCGATAGAGGCGCTCATACTGCGACACTATCGCGTCGGCCGAGAATAGCTCGCGCGCGCGCCGCCTAGCCGCCCCGCCCAGCTCGGCGCGGCGGGCGGGATCGCGGATCAGCGACTCGACGCCGCGCGTGAAGGCGTCCACATCGCCATGGGGGACCAAAAGGCCCGAGCTGCCCGACACCACCACCTCGGGAATGCCTCCCACCGCCGCCGCGACGCTCGGGCAGGCGAAGCACATCGCCTCCAGGATGCTCAGACAGAAGCTCTCCATGTCCGAGGTGAAGAGCCCTATGTCGGCCGCCTGCAGGTAATCCTCAATCTCGGCGACGTTCTCGCGCACGATCACGCGGTCCTCGAGGCCCAGGCGGCGGACGTCGCCCATGAACGGCGCGAAGCTGGCCCCTGCTAGCACCAGGAGCTTGAAGGAATCCCGCGGCCGGATGCGGGAGCAGCATTCAAGCAGCAGGTCGATCCTCTTGAAGGCCCGGAGGTTCGACGAGTGCAGCAGCAGGGCCTCCCGGCCGACCCCCAGCTCGCGGCGCACCTCGTCGCGCGAGTGCCTCGGCGAGTGCGGCTCGAAGAAATTGTGGATCACGTCTATCGGCCGGCTCACCGACAGAACCTGCCGCGTCTCCTGCTCCAGGTATGCCGACACGGTCGTGACCGCGTCCGAGCGGTCCAGGGCATACGTTATCGCCGGGCCGTAGCCCGCATCGCGCCCGAGCAGCGTCGTGTCCGTGCCGTGGAGGGTCGTAACCACCCGGGGCCTTTGCCCGGGGGGGAGCATGGACTGCCCGAGAATCGCGGCCGTTGCGTGCGGGACCGCATAGTGGACATGGAGGACGTCAAGGCCGTTGTCGCGGCTCACCTCAGCCATCTTGACCGACAGCGGAAGCGTGTAGTCGGGATACTTGAACAGCTCGTAGCTGTTGATCACCACCGGATGGAAGAACAGCCGCGGGGCGTCCGCGGGCAGCCGGAACGGCCGCTCGTAGCCGATGAAATGGGCCTCGTGTCCGCGGCGCGCCAGCTCCTCCCCAAGCGCCGAGGCGAGGATGCCGCTGCCGCCGACCGACGGGTAGCAGGTGATTCCAATCCTCAGGGGCCGGTCGGATGCCATTTCAGAAGCGCCGGGCGGCCCGGGTCAGCGGCGCCAGCGAATCGAAGACGAGCGGGTCGTGCGGATAAAGCGGCTGCGCGTACTCCACGCCGGCCCGCAGGCCCTGCGCCCGCGCGCGGGCAAGCTGCAGCTCGACGTAGTTCCGGGTGCGCATCTGCGAGGCGTGCGCCTCCATGGCCGCGGTCCAGGCCGCGACGACCTTCGGGCCGGAGATGTCCATCAGCACCGGCAGGACTCCGGCCGGCTCCGCCTCCGGCGTCACCGCATAGAAGAACAGCGGCCCGATCGAGTGCGGGGGCTTCGCCCGCAGCTTTGCGACGCCGCCATAGCGGGCAAGCCGCGCCGCGTCGCGAACAAGCCGCCCGAGCCGGGGGTGGTCCGGATGCTGGTTCTCCACCAGGCTCGGCGCGAGGACGACCCCCGGCCGGAGGCGCCTGATCACCGCCGCCAGCTTGAGCGCGTGGGCGGCCTTGACCTCGAGCTGGGCGTCGCCGTCCAGCAGGACGAACTCCACGGTCGCGCCAAGGATCGCGGCGGCCTTTCTGGCCTCCGCGGCCCGCTCCGCAGGCGTGCCGTGGGTGCCGGACTCCCCGCGCGAGCAGATCACGAAGTGCGCCGCGCGCCCGGCGAGCGTCTCGCGGGCGATGACGCCCCCGCAGCCGAATTCGATGTCATCGGGATGTGCCCCGAAGGCCAGCATCGGCGCGGAGTCAAACGGGGATCTCGCAGTAGGCTTCATCCGGGCGGTCGATTGCGTCGCGGTCGACAAAAGTGACCTCGGGCGCGTCCTCGCGGTGCAGGTAGGCCTTCTCCCCGGCGCCGACGACATAGTGCGTGCAGTGCACGACCGATTGCATCCAGCGGAGGCGCGAGTCGCGGGCGGGGCTGATCTGTGTCTTGTCGAAGGGCACGGGGGGCAGGGTGACGAATGAAGTCCCACCTTCGTGCAGTTGCAACGCGCCATCGACGAATCTTGCCCTCACAGTCTCGCCCTGATGCTGCACATCGACGAAGAACTCCGGCACGTCGCATGCCAGGCGCCGCAGCGCCGCGTCCCCCGAGCGCGCAACGCGAATGCCGTCGAGCAGCCCCATCCTGCGGTACATCTCCAGGCAGAAATCGGCCGCGTTTGCCGCCGCCACCTGCTTGAACTCCCCGACCCAGCGCGGGGCGACGTAGGCGGGAAGCTGGCGGGCTGTCTTCTCGCGCCAGCCTGCAGGAATGCGTTTCGCGAAGAGCGGGGAGAACTTGCGCTGGAGCCTGTTCTCGAACGCGAAGTTAAGCGTGTGCGGCTTTCCGGTCTTGCGGTGGCGGAACGTGGTCTGGGTCTCGCGCGGGTCGTGGTCGCTGTCGTGGAAGAAGAAGACCATCTCTCCACCGAGTTCGGCCTGGAGTCGCCTGGCGGTGAAGACCTTCGCGGCCAGGAAGCGCCGCGGGAAGAAACCGCACGGCTGCTGGCCGAAGCAAATGACAGGCGGCCGCGTCATGGCTTTGCCGGGGCCTCGTCCGCGCTCCCGGCGAGGTCGATGGCGGCCTGGAGAACGAGGCTTAGCGCGACGCATGCCGCGCACCCGATGAGGTTGTACCAGAGATAGGATATGCTGAGCACGGCGTAGAGCGAGAACACGAGCCCCTGGGCGGCCAGGGCGGCCCAGAATACCGCCGTGCCGCCGACCCTCTTGAGGAAGAAGGCCGAGAGGAAGAGCCCCAGGACGACGCCGTAGAAGATGGAGCCGAGTATGTTCACGGCCTGGATGAGATTCTCGACCAGGTTGGCAAATAGCGCAAAGCCGATCGCCACCAGGCCCCAGAAGGCCGTGAACCACTTCGAGGCGGCCACATAGTGCGCGTCGGTCGCCTCGCGCCTGATGATGTGGCGGTAGAGATCCACCGTCGTCGTGGAGCCGAGTGCGTTTAGCTCGCCGGACTTGGACGAAAGGGCGGCCGCGAAGAATGCCGTGACAAGCAGGCCGATCAGCCCGTGGGGCAGGTAGTCCAGGATGAAGGTGATGAAGACATAGTCCGAATCGTTCGCCGTCGTCCGCGGACCCGAGCCGCCCAGGGCCGCCCTTGTCGCGGCCCTGGCCACATCGCCGCGTTCATGGGCCGCCTCCGAGGCGGCGAACGCGGCCGCCGCGGCCGCGCGGTCGCCGGCGTGCCGGGCGCCGAGCCAGTCCTGGAGCTTCAGCCGCTCATCGGAGTGCGCCTGGGCGAACTCGGCCTCAAGGGCGCGGAGCCGTCCGGCCCCTCCGTGCTCCGCTTGGTAGTTCCAGGCCGCCCGGTTGAAGTACACCGGCGGGCGCTCAAACTGGTAGAAGACAAAGACGAGCACGCCCAGCAGCAGGATGAAGAACTGCATCGGAATCTTGAAGACGGCGTTGAACATCAGGCCGAGCCGGCTCTCGCGCAGCGAGCCGCCGCTCAGGTAGCGCTGCACCTGCGACTGGTCCGTCCCGAAATACGACAGCGCCAGGAACAGGCCCCCGAGGAGGCCGGACCAGATGGTGTAGCGCCGGTCGACGTCCAGGGAGAAGTCCACGGCCTCGAGCTTGTGGAAGCCGCCCGCCAGGGTGAGCGTGTCCGTCAGCGTGAGGCCCGCGGGCAGCTTCGCGACCAGGACGAAGAAGGCCGCCACCATGCCAGCGAAGATCACCCCGATCTGGTATTTCTGCGTGAGGGTCACGGCCGCGCTTCCGCCGGTCACCGTGTAGAGCACCACAACCAGGCCGCTGCACACGATGGTGGCGTCCAGCCGCCAGCCCATGACGGTGGAGAGCACGATCGCCGGCGCATAGATCGTGATGCCCGCACCGAGGCCCCGCTGCAGGAGGAAGAGCCCGGCCCCCAGAAGGCGGGTCTTGGTGTCGAAGCGGTGCCCGAGGTATTCATAGGCGGTGTAGACGTTGAGGCGCCGGTAGATGGGAAGGAACACCGCCGCGACAATGATCAGCGCGAACGGCGCGCCGAAGTAATTCTGCACGAAGCCGAGCCCGCTCTCGTAGCCCTGTCCGGGCGTGGAGAGGAACGTGATCGCGCTGGCCTGCGTGGCCATGACCGAGAGGCCGATCGCAAGCCAGTGGGTCCCGCTGGCGCCCTTGAGGTATGTGTTGAGGTCGCAGCTCCCCCGGGTCCGCCACATGCCGTAGGCGGCAATGCCGAGCAGGGCGCCCACGAGGACGATGTAGTCGGCCGCGTTCACGAGAACATGCGCGTCAACGCGGCCAGCAGCCCGACCCACACGGCGAATATGGCGGCAACGACCAGGTAGACCCGCCGCCAGGTGCGCAGAAACGGGAGACCGGTGTTCTCGTCGTCCCCAGGCGACTTCATTTCCCGAGGGAGACGAGGTTGGCGAACAGGCGGTACGCCCCGGGCACGCCCGCGGGCAGCTGCCTGAAGAACGAGAAGCCGGTGTAGACGAAATAGCCGCGCCCGCAGTTCGCCACCAATAGCCCCCCCTTGAGGGGCGGCTCCCCAGCGTCGCTGCATGCGAGCAGCGGAGTGAAGTGTCCGGCGTCCCATTCGCTGGCAAAATCCAGCCCCCTTTCCTGCACCCAGCCGCTGAAGTCGGCTGCGGTGATCCTGTTGGGGGTCGTGAACGCGGGGTGCGTGGGAACGAGCAGTTCGACCGGCGCGTTCTCGTTGGTCACGCGGTAGTGCGGCAGCTCGCGCGATAGCTTCAGCTCGTACGGGGCCAGCTGCGGTACCTGGAGCCCGCCCGGCGTCGCGTACTGCTCGACGACGGTGCCGCCCGCCTCGGCATAGGCGAAGAGCGCGGGCAGCCGCGGGGCCACATCCGTCCTCGTGTTGAACGCGCGCACGCCGATGACCACGGCATCAAAATCCTTGAGCCTCTCGGCGGTCAGATCGGACCCGGTCAGTTCGATGACATCATAACCCATCTGCTCCAGGCATCCGGCGACGCTGTCGCTCGCGCCGCTGGCGCCAGGAAGGTAGCCGACGCGGCGGCCGCGGATGCCCAGCTCCAAGCTCACCGCCTTAAGGCGCGCCGGCGGCTGAAGCAGCTGGGGCGGGATGTGGCTGTAGCTGATCTGGATGCGCTGGTTGCCAAAGCTCGAGCCGTCGAACTTGGCGCGGGCGGAGATCACCCCGGCCGCGCTGGAATCCGGCGCCGTGACGGTGAACGTGATCCGGGCGCGGTCCCCGACGGCCGCCAGGTTGAAGGCCTGCTTCGCCGGGGATGCCCGCCATCCCGCCGGCGTCTCCAGCCTGACCGTGCCGGCGACCCCGGCGCGGGATGAGACGATCTCGACCGACACCGAGCGGCCGGCGCCCGGGGCAAAGAGCTCGACGGGGGTGGAAAAGTCCAGCGAGACCGGCGGAATCACATCGAGCCTCCGGCGGATCGCACCCTTCTCCGGATCCGCCGTCACCTGAACGGCCTCGTCGCGGACCACCAGTGTCTGGCCCCCGACGATGAAGACGTCCTCGATCGGGACCGCAGGGGGGCTCTCCGGCATGCCGATGAGGGCGGGGTCGTCCACGCGGAACATGCCCGGCGTGCCCTCCTCCCGCAGCCAGTACGGCTGGCTCAGCGGCGTGCCTTCAGGCAGCGTCCGGGTTGCGTCGCGCGTCGCCGCCTTGTTTGGGCTCAGATCGATCGCGACGTCGGCCTGTCGCCCGATCCCGGGATATCGCACCGCCAGCCACCGCACCGGGAAGGTTGAGCGCACCACGGCGGTGTGCCGGAACCTCAGCTCCTCGCCCGGCACGACCTCGCAACTCGGGACCGTGGTTTCGACGGACAGGCCGAGGCAGGCCTGGAGGATCCCGTCAAGCTGGCGGCGCTTCTCGTCCACGACGGGATCCGGCGCAAGGGTGGCGACCCGGCTTTTCAGGGCCAGAAGTGCCGGCACGCTCGCCGCGGGGTCCGCCGGGTTGAACTGCTCTATCGCCCGGCCGGCAAGCCGGTCCACCTCCGCGCCTCCCGGCACGCGGCCCCAGGTCGTGTCGACGCCGTCCATGATGTCCTGGGCCGCGGGTTCGCCGCCGAGAAGCTTGAAGGACTCCACCCGCGGGCCGCCGCCGGCTGCCGCCGCCGAGAAGTTGGCGAAGCCCTGCGTCCTGTGCATGGAGCGGCTGCGGGCGGCGATGGTCGCGAAGGAGGCGCCGGTCACCGGGTCGGTGCCGTCGATCCCGACGTGCAGGATGCCCGGGCCCGTCTGGATGCTGCCGAAATTCGGGCCCCATCCGTTCCAGAGGATCCGCCGGGGCTGCCACGGCGCCAGCGAGGCGAGCTGCTCGGGGAACGCCTTGGGGTCCCCGGCAAGCTTGAACGCCTCCAGGGCGAGGACGGCGGAGGCCGTGTGGTGGCCATGGGTGTTTCCCGGCTCGGGGGGGAACCGCGTGACTATGACGTCGGGCCGGAACAGGCGGATCACGCGAACGATGTCGGACAGCACCTGCTGGCGGTCCCACTTCGTGAGCGTGTCGCGGTAATCCTTCGAGTATCCAAAATCCCGCGCCCGGCTGAAGAACTGCCGGCCGCCGTCAATGCGCCGGGCTGCGAGCAGCTCCTGGGTGCGGATCACGCCCAGCAGGTCGCCGAACTCGGGGCCGAGCACGTTCTGTCCACCGTCTCCGCGGGTGAGCGACATGTAGGCTGTCCGGTAGCAGCGGCCGCGGGCGAGGTAGGTGATGAGCTGCGTGTTCTCGTCGTCGGGATGCGCCGCGATGTAGAGGACGCTTCCCATCTCGCGGAAGCTGTGCAGGTCCTGAAGTATGGCCCGTGCCTCCGCCGGCGCCTGGGCTGGAGCGGGCTCGGCCGCGCTGGCGAGCGTCGCAAGCAAGGCGGCGGCCACCGCGGCACCAAATGCACGGTCTGACGCCGTCCGCGGGTTGCGGCGGGCGACGGAAGGGGCGGCCCTGGTCACTTAAGGCTGGCGATAAGCGCCTCGTTCAAGCGGACGTACTCGTCCTTCTCCGGTCCGGAGTCCTTGGAGGCGAGGTCCTTCGATTGCGTGGCAGTCGCTATCGCGCCGTCCTTGTCTCCCATTTTGGCCTGAATCAAGGCCTTGCGGTAGATTAGCGGATAGAATTTGGGCTGCTCGGCGATCGCCGCGTCCATCCAGGCGACCGCCTTGTTCAGGTCGAGGTTGTGGTCGAGGTAGAACATGGCGGCCTGCGCGTACGGTTTCCTGCCGGGTGCGGCCATCGCGGCCTCAATCTGCGGGACCAGCGTGCCGACAACGTCCGTCTCGAGCTTCACGGGCACGCGGGTCTTCTCCCAGTTGAGGCTGAGTGTCGCCGACTCGTCACGGATGTCACCGAGGCCGATCGTGAACGTCTCGTACGGAGTCTCGAGCGCGATGGGCTTGGCGGTCACACGCGCGACGTCGTTCTTCGGGTCGTAGGCGTAGGCGCCCCATTGCTTGGACGCCTTCTGGAGGATGACCGTCCATTCGTCAGCGCCGGGGATCGTGAAGAGTTCATAGGTCCCGGCGTCGATGGGCGTTCCCTGCAGCTTCACCGGCGTGCTGAATGTGACCCGCGTCGCGTTGTTTGCGCCGGTCCGCCACACCTCGCCGTAGGGGACAAGGCCGCCGAAGATCTTGCGCCCCTTCATGCCGGGGCGCGAATAGACCACCTCGACGTCGGTCAGGCCGACGCGTTGCTTGTAGGTGGCGGTCGGGCTGGCCGCGGGAAAATCAACGTGCGGGGCGGGTGCTCTGAACGGAACGCTGAACTGGGTGTTCTCCCACATGATCTTCAGCACGCCGCCCCCGGCCGTATCCTTCTCGATGGCCATCGTGAGCTGATCGACCGGCTTCTCCAGGGTGTCCTTCTTGAGGTCCACCCGCCCGATGTCGTTGGTCTCGTTAACCGGCACGCCCCAGCCGCCGACGTTGGCGCTGATGGCAAGCTTCGAGGTCCCGGTCTCCGACGGAACCATGTAGAGGGTGTGCGCGCCGGCCGGAATCGTGGTTCCCTGCATCACGATTGCCTTCTCGTTGATGAGGATGGTGGCCTCGTCGGCCCCGAGGCGGTAGGCTTGCCCCCAGGGCACCAGCCCGCCCCAGACCTTGCGGAGCTCGCTCGTCCTTGGATCCTTCGTGTAGGGACGGCCATAGACGATGGTGACGCGGTATCCCGTCGCCCGATCGCCGATGACGGTGCTGACGGTCTCGTGCGGGCTTCTCCGGTTCTGCTGCGCCGAGAGCGGCAGTGCCGCTGCAACGGCGGTAATCAAGGCTAGCGATAGTCTGAGATTTTTCATGGGGTGTTTCCTGACTGCTGGTTATCGGGCTGTCCCGTCTAATGAATGTGGGGCCAGAAGCTAGGCTAATTGAGCGGTTCCATCAAGCTGGACGACGGTTTTCCGGCTCCCAAGCGGCGGCGGAGCCCTATCGCAACGGATTGTCGCCGAGGTCGATCCGCTTTCCTGTCCGGGAAGACTCCCGGGCGGCGTCGAGGATCTCGGACACGATCATGTTCACTTCCAGCGATGACGGCCCCGAGGGCCGCACCCTGCCGCGCACCACCGCGACCAGGTACGACAGCGGATCCGCGTCGGGACCCGACAGCGCGGGGGTGGCAAGCCGGACCTCCGGGCTGTCGCCGATCCGCATGAAAAGCGAGTCCCGGCCCGGCAGCCGCAGGGCGCCCTTCTGGCCGTAGATTTCCATGTCCTTCCGGCCGTGGGGCCAGTTCCAGGACGCCTGGATGATTGCCTGGGCCCGCGGATAGGTGAGCACGATCGTCGCCTCGTCCTCCACCCTGGGATAGGCGCCGGGCTGGAGGTTCTGCGTCACGGCGAACACCGAGGTCGGGCGCTGCCCCTCCATCAGCCATGTGGCCAGGTCGGCGCCGTAGCATCCAAAATCCATGAGGGCGCCCCCGCCGTTCAGCACGGGATCGAGCAGCCAGCTGGCGAACAGCGGCGAGACCCCGATCGCGATCGGGCCCTGATGGCCGTCACAGACGACGATCTTGCGCAGGTCGCCGATCGAATGCTGCGCGTGGACGACATCGTAGGCGCTATGGTTGCTCGGATACCATGTGGTCTCGTAGTTCACGATGACCTGGATCCCTCCCCTGGCGGCGGCGGCGGCGATGGCGCGCGCGTGCTCGTGGCTGACCGCAAGCGGCTTCTCCATCATGACGTCGATGCCGAGGGGCGCGCACGTCTCCACGACCCGGCGGTGGTCAAACGTCGACGTGAAGGCCGCGACGGCGTCCACCTTTTCCCGGGCGACGAGCGCCTCGATGCTCGGAAAGAAAAGGGCCCGGTCGAGGTTGAAACGCTCCGCGTAGCGGGCCACCGCATCCTGGTTGGGCTCAACGATGCCAACCAGCCGGACATCCTGGCGCCTGGCCAGTTCCGGAAGCATCCCCACGACGTGGTCGTGGACAAGGCCGACGATCGCCAGGCGGACCGGCGGGGTGTTTTCCTGCGACCGGGCGCACGAAACGGCTGCCAACAGGACCGCCGCGGCTAGGGTTTTCCTGATCATTCCTCGTCCGGGCGGTTGTGGTTCATTGGTTGATTCGGGCCCGCCAAGAGGTGGGTCACCTCTGCCCCAGAAGCCCCAGGCTGCGCATCCAGTCGGCTGCGCGCTGCGGCCAGGTCGTCACGTAATCCCTCGAGGGTCGCAGCCCGTAGCCGTGGCCACCGGTCGGGTACACGTGCAGCTCCATCGGAACCTTCACATCCTGGAGCGCCAGCGCGTAGCCGAGGACGTTCTCGACGCGAACCGGGTCATCCTGCGCCATCACGAGAAATGTCGGCGGCGTGGCGCGGGACACGGTGGCTTCGGGGCTGATCTCGTAGCCGCCTCCCTTCTTCACCAGATCGCCGGGATAGATGAGCAGCTGGAAGTCGGGGCGGCAGCTCACGTCGTCCGCGCCGTCCACGCGCGGGTACGTCCGTCCGCCGATGGCGGCGCTGAGAGCCGCGCAAAGGTTGCCTCCCGCGGAAAAGCCAAGCGCGCCGATGCGCTCCGGATCAATTGCCCACTCCTTCGCGTGCGACCGCATGAGGCCGATGGCGCGCTGCGCGTCCTGGAGCGGCGCGGCGTACGGCGGCCGCCCCTCGCGCTTCGGGACGCGGTACTTCAGCAGCGCGCCCGTGACGCCGATTGAATTCAGCCATTCGCACACCTCCGTGCCTTCGAGGTCCATTGCGAGTATGTGGTAGCCGCCGCCGGGACAGACCACGACCGCGGCGCCCGTGTTCCTGTCGGCCGGCGGCCGGTACACCGTGATGGTGGGCTCCGAGACGTTGCCGGTCCTTATGACCGGCCTGCCCGCGATCAGGTTGTCCGACGGCTTGGTCGTGTCCGCCTCCTCGCCGAGGCCGCCATTGTCCCCGGGCGCGGCGCCCGGCCAGAGCCGGATCTGTGGCGGCTCGGCCCTGAGGCAGATCCCGAAGCTTACCAAGGCTATCGCGTACCTAACGCCGCTGGTAGTCACGCTATGCAGGATGCCGGGCGGGACAATGGAGTCGATTCCCTTTTGCCGGATGGCCGGGTCTTCGGGCTTGGCGTCATTGGCGGGCGCTGAAAGAACAGGGCATGGCTTCCTCCAGCACGGCTGCCCATGGGTCCCCGCCGAGGTCCTGGCCCCGCCTCACGCTAACCCGGCAGATCCTGCTCGGCCTCGTCCTGGGCTGCTTTCTCGGGTGGTGGCTGAACACCCTGCCCGAGGCCCGGCAGGCGGCCTGGAACCGGTGGCTTGAGCTCATCCGGGACGTCTTCCTTCACCTCATCAAGCTGATGATCGCGCCGCTTGTCCTCGGCAGCGTCGTGCAGGGCATCGCCGGCACCGGCGACATGCGGAAGGTCGGACGGATCGGCGTGAAGACGATCCTCTACTTCGAAATCGTCACCTCGGCCGCCCTCGTGGTCGGCCTGGCCGTCGTCAACCTCGCCGGGCCGGGCGTGGGCGTGAGGCTTGCGGGAAGCGCCACCGCCCTGGGGAACGCCGCCCAGGCGAAGCCCCTCACGCTGGTCGAGACGCTCCTGCACATCTTCCCGACGAGCCTGATGGACGCGATGGCGCGCAACGACGTGCTGCAGGTCGTGGCGTTCTCCCTGGTCTTCGCGATGGCCGTCATCGCGGCCGGCGAGGCGGGCAGGCCCGTGCTGACGTTCTGCGGGAGCCTCACGCAGGTGATGCTCAAGTTCGCAGGCATCATCATGAGGCTCGCGCCATTCGGCGTCGGCGCCGCGATCGCAGTCACCGTCGGCCACCAGGGCCTCGGCGCGCTGCTGGGACTGGGCAAACTCGTGCTGACGCTCTATCTTGCGCTGGCCATCTTCGTCGTCCTGGTCCTCGGCGCGGTCATCCGGATCGCGCGGGTCCCGCTGAAGCCGTTCTACCGCGCGGTGAGGGAGCCGTTTGCCATCGCCTTCGCCACGTCGAACAGCGAGGCCGCACTGCCGAAGGCATTCGACCTGATGGAGCATTTCGGCGTTCCCCGCGGCATCGTGGGATTCGTGCTGCCGGCGGGCTACACGTTCAATCTGGACGGCTCGACGCTCTACCTCGCGGTCGCGTCCGTCTTTGTCGCGCAGGCCGCCGAGACGACGACCGGCATCCACTTCGGCATCGCCCAGCAGGTCACCCTGATGATCACGCTGATGCTCACGTCGAAGGGGGTTGCGGCCGTGCCCCGGGCGTCGCTGGTCGTGCTCGTAGCGGCGCTTCAGTCGTTCGGCCTCCCGCTCGAGGGCGCGGCGATGATCCTCGGGGTTGACGCCCTGCTCGACATGGCGCGCACCTCCGTGAACGTGCTTGGCAACTGCCTGGCAAGCGTCGTCGTGGCGCGCTGGGAGCGCGAGTTTGACGATGAAAAGGCCCGGGCTAACTTCGGAAGCTACGACTGAGGAGGCGCCGCGCCACGGCGCGGCTTCAAAGCGCGCCGCTAGCCCAGCGCTGGGCGGCATCGAGCCCGAGGAGCCGCCGAAGCAGGACGTCCTGTCCGAACGCGCCCGACTTCGAGGTGACCTGGACGCGGTCCCACCGGCCCCCGCACATGACGGAGACCGGCACGCCGGGCATGATCTGGCCGATGACGTCAAGATGGTCCGTCGCCAGGGACTGGCACAGCGCACGCAAGGTTTCCCCGCCGGCAATCAACAGGCTGCGCGGCGGCGGGACGCGGCGGGACAGCTGCGCGACCTCGCGCGCGATGAGCTCGGAGGCGGCAAACCGCGCCATCCCGGTCGGAAGGTCGAATGCAACAAGGCAGACGCCGGAACCTTCGAGGCGCGCCGAAACCAGGGCCGCGCTTGCGCCCCCGCCATCCTTCAGCTTGAGGACATGCTCGCCGCATGCGCCCAGCTGGGCCGTCGTCGCGGGGTGGTCGGAGCCGAAGATCCCGAGTATCGGCCGGACAGGCTTGCCCGCTACCGGGACGTCGCCGCCCGCGAGCGCGGCGGCCAGGCCGCCGCTTCCGCACCAGAGCGCCGGCGGCGATAGTTTTCGGCCGGCATCCGCAATGCGACGCAGGTCGTCATCCGTCTCGGCGTCCCACAGGCTGATGCCCTCGAGCACAGGCTCGCCCGCCCGCGCCGCCCGCACGGCGATTCCATGGGATTCGAGCGTCGCGCGCAGATCCTCTCCCACCCTGTGCCAGGAGGCGCCGCGGAATGCGTACTGCTGCCCCCCGCGGGTCACCCTCCCTTGGAACGGAAACGCCGGCGCTATCACGCAGCGGGCCACCGGCGCCGCTCGCAGTGTGGCGACCAGCTCGAGGCCGCAATGGCCGCGGAGAAGGCTGTCCAGCTTCTTGAAGGCGATCGCACCCGCCCTCGGAGCCAGGAGGGGGGCGTCGCGGGTGGCGACGGAGGCCGCGCCGGAGCTGTCCTTCTCCCTCGTGTCGGCGTCGATCGCGAAGGCCCTCGGGAGGTGCGCCGGCAGCCGCCCGTTCAGGAACACCGGAATCGCGCTATCCGCGGATGCAAACTGCGCAGCCGTGTCGAGCGCGCCCGTCAGGTCGTCCGCGATGATTCTCACCTGTGTCATGTCATCGGCCTATTCCTACCGGACTCATCCCTCCGGGCCAACATAATCGGTCCGCCCCGGCGCCCGCCGGGCATCGGGGCCCGGCCGCCCTTTCAGCCGCGTCCGGCGGGCCGGAACCGGGTTCCGTGGAGCTGCTGCGACAGGAGGGAGCGGAATGCGCCCATGCCGGGGACCTCGCCAAGGGCGACGAGCTGGGCCGCAAGGTTTCCCACTGCGGATCCCTCAAGCGAGAACGACTCCACCGGAAGCCCGGCGGCGTCCGCCGTGGTCTGGCAAAGGAGGCGGTTCCGGGAGCCCCCGCCGACGACCAGGATCCGCGTGAATGCCCGGTTGGCAAGGCGCTCGAAGGCGCGGGCCGCCTCGGCGTGGCCCCGGCCCAGCGAGTCGCAGATGAGCCTCACATAGCCCGCGAGGTCACGCGGGGGCCTGGCGCCCAGCCTCCTCAGCTGGGCGTCGATTGCCGCGCGCATGGACGGCGGGTTGAAGAGCGACGGATCGGCGACATCGAGGAGCGCCGCGGGCGCCGGCGCGCCCGCCGCTGCCGCGATCATGCGCCGCCACTCGCCGGCCGTCCCCGGCCGCGAGCTGAAGGAGGGCAGCGTCTGCTCCAGGAGCCAAAGGCCAAGGCCGCTCTTGAGGGGCCGGTACCGGCCGTCCCCCATGCGCTCGTTTGAGATCCTCGCCGCAAGCGCCTCGGCCCCCAGAAGCGGCCCCTCGCTCTCAAAGCCGAGGAGCGACCAGGTGCCCGAGCTCAGGTACAGATCCGACCCATCCGCGGCGGCCGGCATCGCCGCGAACGCGCAGGCCGTGTCGTGGCCGGGGACGAGCAGCGAGATGACGCCCCCGAGCTCCGGGATGCCGACGACCGGCCCCAGCCTCTGCGGCGAGAGCGCCGGCCTTCCGAACAGGCCGGGCGGGATCCCGAAGAAATCCAGCGCGGCGCGCGACCACCCCCGCCCCCGCACGTTGATCAGCTGGGAATGGCTGGCGATGGACAGTTCGTTCACCATCCGGCCGGAGAGCAGGAAATTGAAGTAGTCCGATATGAAGAGGCAGCGCGCGGCGACCTTCGCCACCCCGGGATGCGCGCGCAGCGTCTCCTGCAGCTGAAGGCTCGTGTTGAAGGAATTGTTGGGGATCCCGGTGAGCGAGTAGACCCGGCCGATGCCATGGCGCCCCAGCCTTTCCGAGCCGGCTGCCGTGCGGCCGTCGCGGTACGCGTGGACCGGAAACACCGGCCTGCCGTTGCGGCCGACCAGCACATGGTCGACCGCCCAGGAGTCGACGCCCACCGACGCGAGCCGGGGGAACTGGTTCCGCGCCTTGATCAGGCCCGCGCGGACCTCTCCCCAAAGGTAGGGCAGGTCCCAATACTCGTAGCCGGCTAGCGGGCGGAACTGGTTGCGGAAGCGGTGGGCCTCGGTGAGAGCGAGGCCGCGTCCGGACCATGTTCCCACAATGATGCGCCCGCTGGTTGCACCAAGGTCGACCGCAGCGCAGTGCACCGTCTTCATGTCAGCGGAGGAACGCCTCGGTCAGGCCACCGTCCACGGTGATGACCTGGCCCGTCGTCTTCGCGAGGCGCTGTCCCACGAGGAGGAAATACGCCTCGGCCTGGTCGGCGGTCGTGATCGGCGCCTTGGTGAGCGTCCGCTCCGCGTAGAACCGCGCGAGCTTGCCCACCAGCGAATCCGTGGGTTCGTCGTCGGCGTAGGGAATACTGTACTTAGCTAGCGAGCCGATGACGCGGTCGCGAGGGAACATCGCGCTGCCCTGCACCACGGTCGCCGGCGCGACGCCGTTCACGCGAACCAGGGGCGCAAGCTCGACGGCCAGTTCGCGCACCAGGTGGCTCACCGCAGCCTTTGAGGTGTCATAAGCGACCATACCTCTTTTTGCCACGACGGCATTGGCCGAAGATGTTAGGACGAGTGCACCGTGCAGTCCTTGCTCTGTCCAGTTCTTCGCGGCTTCGTCCCCGACAAGGTAGCTGCCGGTGACATTGACCCCGAAGGTGAGGGCCCACTTCTCGTCCGGAATATGGCCGGTCAGGTCGCTCGGGACCGTGATGCCTGCGGTGACGCAGATGGAATCAAAGCCGCCGTAGGCGATCGAAACTGCGTCCAGCATCCGGCGGATGCTGGCACGGTCGGTGATGTCTGCCGCAAGGCCGATGGCCGGGCCGCAGTTCGAAATATCGGAGCCGGCAACACCAATCCCGTAGCCGAGCTTGTTTGTGATCTCCTTAGCGGTTTCCAACGCGGCAGCCTCGTCCAAGTCGACGGAGACGACGTGCGCACCCTCCTTCGCAAGGCGGTGGGCGGTTTCCTTGCCGATGCCTGAGCCGGCCCCAACCACCACGACAACCTGGCGCGCAAGCTCCTTTTCCGCAGGCATGCGCTTGAGCTTGGCATCCTCAAGGAGCCAGTACTCGATGTCGAAGGCCTCTTGCTGGGGCAGACCGACATAGCGGTCAATCGCCTCTGCGCCGCGCATGACCTCGACGGCGCAGTTGTAGCATTCGGCGGTGACTCGCGACTCGGACTTGTCCTTTCCCCACGTGACCATACCGACACCGGGGAT
>Ga0181530_10000078_pt1 | contig 114132 bp, 58 predicted proteins | sample PEATcosm2014_Bin_42_FD_119769 | JGI IMG/M metagenome (GOLD analysis project Ga0181530, IMG submission 119769) | Peatland microbial communities from MTU Mesocosm Facility, Houghton, MI, USA - PEATcosm2014_Bin10_60_metaG | ecosystem: Environmental > Terrestrial > Soil > Wetlands > Peat | place... | reverse complement strand
GAAGATAAACTGCTTCATCTCGCCGCTATGGATCGCGGGCATACGGAGCGCCGTGGTTCCCGCCTCTTCCTCCAGGGCAAAATCGTCCGGTTTCAGCCCGAACTCTTCCTCCATCACCGTGTTCACAAAGACTTCCAGCGGTTCTCCGTGCAACGAGGCTGCCAACGGGTCAGGAACGGACTTTTTCGTCGGCAGGACCAAGTAGGGATCGGCGGCGCTCGACGGCCTCCAAGTTTCGTGCGGAAACACCAGGAACCCAACCCTCTTGCGAAGTTCCTGGCGGATCAACAATTGGACAACATGCACATGGGGAAGTTCTGTGGTCGTGCTCATGGTATTGCTCGATTCCATTCTAGTTCTCGCTGGACAGCTTATCCTCTTGTTAACAAATTGAGAAAAAAATGCGGTCAAGCTCGGTGTGGCCCGCCAGCACGGCCGTCCTGATTGACCTGTGGCGGGGCATCCATCGGCGATAAACTTGCGATGCTTGGCGAGGAGTTCCCCGATGAGGAGAGCAATCCAGTCCTCCGCGTTGTCGTTGTGCGCGCAGGAGCGAGAAGGTCGTATTTGTCTGGATTGGCTGCCATTAATTTGGAAACTTGCCGCTCGACTTATTCTGGCTGGCCTTGTCCGAGCACCTGTAGATCTCGTAACCCACCTCGGCGAGCACTTGGGGCCAGCGGCGCACATTTCTGAGGTCGTATTTCCGAATGCTGGGGTCGAGCGCTTTCCACGGCACAAGATACGGTGAGAGCTTCTTGGCCGCGTCCCTTTGCTTCGAGTATCTCCAACCGCTGTAAAGACGTTCGGCATTCCAGCGACCATGCTCCATCTCGCCCATGCGCTGCACTTCGTTGCCGGTAAACTTAGGATCGTTCGGTATTCCGGCAAGCGGACGCACGTCGAATCCTTCCGAACGAAGAATCGAGACGAGATAGGTGATCTGGTCAAGGTTGGATTGTTTAATGTCCCCTCGGAGGACCGGCCACGGCTTCATAACGGGGTCGGGGTTCTTGTAGCGCTGCTCTTCCAGGAACATCTGATGGCTCAGCTTCGCAGCTTCCTCGATTGCAATTCTTGGAAGCTCGCATTTTGCCGCATCGCTTGGTCCAAGGAAAGCGCGTAGCGTCATGGCATCCGTCGGCAGCACCAGCAACTTGCCGGAAGACTCCTCGCGCCGAATTGCCGGCCAGTCGCCGGCTACCCGTTCCGCCTCTCGGCCGCTGCCTTCAATGACCCCGACGCAAGCGCCCAAGGCGACCGCAAGACGGTATTCCAAGCCAGCAATGTTGCCGCCGTTAACGCCGAGCAGCCGCACGACTTGCGGCTTAATGCCAGTTGCCAGCAGATCAAGCCAGTTTTGAATCGGTTCACGCGCCGTGAATTCTGGTCCTCCATCGGTGCGGCGCAAAGTATAATGTTTGTCGTCCATCGTCGCGGAGCCATCCGTGGGCAAGCTTGCGGGCAGGTATCCAATGGCGCGAATTCGACCCTTCGACTTTCTTGCCAATTCGCCGACGACACCGCTGATGCCTTGGGCGGTGCCGCCGGAAATGACAATACCCTCGAAATTGGCAAACGCTTTTTCCAGAAGACCGGCATAGCTCCGCATGGCCAAATCGTGTGATGCGTCGCAGCCGCCTGCGACGATGACGACGCGACTGCCGGCCGGCAGCGGTTCCATTGCCGGCTTGGCCACATCGGCCGGCCATTTCGCATCGGAGCACTTAGCCAGCACGGCGGCGGCGAGAAATCGGCGAGCACACTCAATGTCGGGACGGGCCGGATCCAAATGCGCCAGTTCCGAAACGTCCTTCAACGCTTGCAACAACGGTTCTGGCGCTTTCGGATTCGTCCAATGGACGGCGCGGGCCAGCATGGCCAGGCTTTCGTTGGCGTGCCTGGCGCCCAGCAGCAGTCGAAACCCGGCGATACGATAGAAAGTGCGGGGCAGATCTGCTTCAGCGGCCGCCAGTTCTTCACAGCGCTTTATCGCCTGCTCGATGTCGGGTCGCAACAGCGGGATGAAAGAAGTGTCTTTCGACTCCAACGCTTTACTCCGGATATAACCCACCAAAACTCCCGGGTCCGACGGGTCGCGGACGAAAGCCTGCTCGTAGTATTCCATCGCCCGCTCACGTTTGAGGGGAGAGTAAAGTTCCCCAAGCCGCAGCAACGGCTGCACTTTCTGAATGGCCAACTTCGCAGCCTTCTCCAATGCGGCTATGCCCTCCATCCATTCGTCTGCGTACTCGTTCTTGGCCTTCTTGCAACGTGCGTAACCTTGCGCGGAGAGCAGTTCCGCCGTAGGTACTCCTTTGAATTCCTTCATGACTTCAATAACTTTGGCCCAGTCCTGACGTTCCAACGCCACCTGCGCCACCCGCAACGTGGGTTCCGGTCGGTCTGGCAGCGTGCGGCGCACAACGTCCCAGAGCGCGATCTGCCGCCGGGCCGCCTCGTCGTTGGGGAAATGCCGGATGTGACCCTTGTAGGCAGACAGCCCTTTGACCAACCGGGCGAGCTCTTCATCCGCCGCCTCAAGCAGAGCGGAAATGCGGTTGGCTTCGCGTTTCCAATAGTCCGGTATCTGGAAAGCTGCCTTGTAAATGCGATCATGCCCGATGGCCGACCATGCATGCTGCGCAATAGTCCGGACTTGAATCTCCGCCTTCAGCCCGACGAGTTTGGCCTTCAACCGAATCAATTCCGCTGGCAAGTCCTTGTCACTGGGCATGTTCCGCGTAATCTCGATCACGTAATGCACTGAACGATAGCCGAATCTGTCCGTACCCAGGTCGTTGAGCTTGTCACCGCTATTGGCCCGATCTACCTCAAAAGCCCTTTCAATCCACTGGCATACTTCGTCCACTTCCGACGTGAGATGAACCACAACCCGCACGCCAACGAAGTCCGTAAGCTGCTTGAACGGGTCGGTGTATTTGTCCTTTGCGATGAGCTTTGCGGCGAAACTGACAGGGTCTTTTGGTCGCGCGCTCACCTCCGCCACGGGAACAAACGCCTTGACTTTCCCTGTCAGGAATTTGCTCAGAAAGGCCGAGAACAATTTTAGACGACCTTGCTCACTCATAAACTTCGTCAGGTCTCTTTTCAAATTGTCGGGCTTAACCGTGGATGTACTGAAGATATCGGTTGTCCCTGAATCGCTCTTCTCTTTGTCCACGCGCGGATTCGCGGCGACTTCCTGCGCATAGCGTTGCGCCAGACGGTGGAATTGAGGTGCGAATTCCACGTCACCGAAATCCCCCGGCGGGATCCATTCGTGCTTCTCGTGCCCCTGGCTCAAACGAACTCCCTTCGCTTGGGCATTTGCCTCCATGACGAGATATACCACGCGCTTGTCGCCGAGTTTCGATTCGCATGTGCCGAAACTCCCGGTCAGCTCGACCGCCAGCCCTGTTTCTTCTTTGACCTCCCGAAGGAGTGCCGCATCAAAGGCTTCGCCAGGGTCCACCTTTCCGCATGGGAACTCCCACTTGCCTGGGTTTCCCTTGGAAGCGGCGGCGCGCTTCAACAGCAGCACTCGCCCCTGAGAATCATGGACGATCACTTTGACTGAAAGAGACATGCGAGGTGATGGCATAACAATTTGCGGGTTTATTTGATCACGTTGATTATTGAATCAAGCCACATGGCTGGAATTCCGCAAGCACGGATTTAGTACGTCGGGCGGCATAATTCAACATAAATGGCTTCGTCTGGTCCGGCAGGTCCGGGCGCGGCAATTCCGACAGCGGCGTCCAGAAAAAATCCTCCTGTTCGTCGCTGAGTTTTAACTTGCCGCTGATGAGGCGGCACTGCGTGCAGAGCACGTCAACATGCGTGGTGGTCATTTCGAATTGGGTAGCCCCACGCAGACCGGTGATGGCGATTCCAAGGGAAGTCTCCACCCGCGTTTCGCACAGCATCGCCCTGGTAAAATCTTTACCCGCTTCCACCTTTCCGCCGGGCCATTCCCAATTGCCGACGAAATTCTCGTTGTGAGGCGAGCGCTGGAGGAGAAGACACGGCCATTGGCCGTCGAGAATGACCGCCTCCACCGACAGGGAATACACTTGGACTGTCATCGGCGGCAGGGTGCCAGCTTTGGGCCATCCCGCAAGGCAATTTGAGCTTCCCAGGGTGCCATGTGATGCCAGTCGAACAATTCGGAATCCCGCCGCCACTTGGATGATGGTGTTGGAACCCCAGGAGAGATTGACCCGACAATCCGCCTCCCGCAACGCATCCAGCAAGGCCGTTTGCCCGGCCAGGGCCCGATAGCGATCCACCTTTGTGGTCAGCAAATTGATCCGGGCCCTGCAGGCTGGTTTTCGGCGTCGGGCCGCCGTCCAGCCGGAACCAGGAATGAGTGATGAAATCCAGGCCCTCAGGACAGCCGCTCTGGGAGGCCCAGTAGATTCTGTCCAGAAGGATGGGCGCGATATCCGGGCGGCAGTTCCGGCACCGCCGCCAGTTCGCCGACGGGCGGCAAGGGTTCCGAAAGTTGGCGGATGAGATTCTTGAGGTGGTCGTCATACTCAGCATCTCGCCGAAAATCCTCGGCGTGGAGCAGTTTGAGGTCCTCGGGGATCAGCGCATAACCGTCCAACTTATTCCCCTGCAAATCGCGGCCATCCAGGCGAACGATGGGGTTGACGCGCTTGTTGGCTGCGTTGTAGGCGACGATGACACGGGGAGATTGCTCGTATCAGTTGGCTGCGTTTGGTGTGTCGTGTTTAGTGTTGCCCCGCTCTGGCGGGCCGGTTAGATTCCTTTTGCGAGCGGACGTCCGAATGAATAAAGGCAAATATGAGCGACAAGCAAATTCCAAAAGTTGAGGCGGTGGCCACGCTGTTGGTCCATCGAGGAAAGATACTTTCTGTGTTCAACCCGCGCTGGGGGGCCTTCACTTTTCCGATTTCCAAACGGAAAATGTTCCGCGACACGGAAGTATCTGAAGCGGCCAAACCGGAGAATTTGCATCGCGCGGCGGCACGCGTCGCCGGCGAAGTCTTGGGGCGAAGCTTCGCGACGGACGAGTTTCCCAAACCGCTGGCGGATATCAAGGGGTTCGAGCAAAGCGACGTAGATGGAGTGTGGAAGTTATATGAATTTCACATTTTCACACTGGAGGTTTCGGAAGGGGTGGCTCTCGCACAGGGGGTCGTCGGGCAATGGCTGACGGCAAAGCAATTCAACAGCCACGAACCCGTCAGCCACACTGCCCGTTACCTCCTATCCGAGTTGGATGAGAGAGGATTGCTGCCGAAGGGGCCGGGTTGAGGTGAGCGATCCGCTTTCGTGGTCAGCACACTGATCCGCGCGACTTGCAGGCTGGTTTTGGGCGTCGGCCCGCCGTCCAGCCGGAACCAGGAATGGGTGATGAAATCCAAACCCTCAGGATAGCCGCTCTTGGATGCCCAGTTCTTCGGAGAAAACGGTGTAGGCTTTGACGCCGGGCAGCTTGGGGAATTTTTGCTGGAGGGCGTCCAGAATGAGGTCTTCGGCATCGCGATCCACGGCCTTGGTCAAGTTCTGGGGTGATTTTGAAGCTGGGGATCGGCGACGGTGCGCTTGAGGTTGAGGCGATTTTCGCCCCGCATGGCGCCGCGCACATGATCCATCGTCTTCAAGATGATCTGGCGGCAATAGCGTAAAACCAAGTGATCAAATTCTAATTCGGGCATGGAAGTTCTTTTGATTTACTGAATTATTCATTTCGCCTTCTTCCTTTGCAAAGAAAGGATTTCTTCCGCCTCGGTGAGGGAAACGCGGCGATTGCCACGGTGCAGCTTCAGGAAACAAACCTGACCATTGTTCTGTGTGACGACGGCCGTGCCGTCCGGCAGGAGGCAACGGGCCACCGGCTCTGATTCTGCATTCCAAGCTGCGAGAACCGAAGGAATGGTCTTGTGGCTCAAATAGGCCGAGCGAGAGTAGTCGGCAGCGACGAAATCTCCCACGACGCTGCCGCGATTTTGAGTTTTGCACCGCGCGTAAAGCCACTCTGGGTGCCGTCTGGCGACCTGACCTTCTGCAAGTATTGCCAGACATACGCCGCTCCGGCCGTCCCAGAGACGAAAGCCATCCCAAAGACGCACGGTCTCATTCAAAGACCACGACAGTAGCTGCCCATCGGCCAACTCCATCGCACCCCAGACCACTTCTGTGTGTCCTTTGAGCACCGCCAGACACACGCCCCCTTGTCCATTCCAGAGACGCAAGGTCTTGTCATATGACCATGAAAGGAGTCGCCCATCGGCCAAGGCTAGTGCGCCCAAGACCGATTTGGTGTGCCCTTCGAGCACCGCCAGACACGTTCCATTATGGCTGTCCCACAGACGCAGAGTATTGTCATACGACCATGAGAGGAGTCGCCCATCGGCCAATGCTAGCGCGCCTGAGACCGATTTGGTGTGCCCTTGGAGCACCGCCAGACAGGCACCACATTGGCTATCCCAGAGACGCAAAGTCTTGTCCGCAGACCATGAGAGCAGCCGCCCGTCAGCCAATGCCTGCGCATTTTCGACAAAATAAGTGTGTCCTTTCAGCACCGCCAGACACTTGCCGCTCTGGCTGTCCCACACCTGCAAAGTGTCATACCACCATGAAAGAAGCTTCGCGTTGGCCAAAGCCAACACGCCGCTGACCCCACCAGTATGTCCTTCGACCACGGCCAAACACTTGCCGTTGTGACTGTCCCAAAAACGCAAGGTCTCGTCGCCAGACCATGAGAGCAGCCGCCCATCAGCTAACACCAGCGCTCCCCGAACCGAATCGGTGTGCCCTTCGAGCACCGCCAAACAATTGCCGCTGTGACTGTCCCATAGACGCAAGGTCTTGTCCTTCGACCACGAGAGCACTCGCCCATCGGTCAATAACTGCAAGCCGAAGATACTCCCTGTATGCCCTTCGAGCACGACCAATTTCGCGCCGACCTGACCGTCCCATAGACGCAAGGTCTTGTCATACGACCATGAGAGCAGCCGCCCGTCAGCCAATGACATCGCCCCCAATACTCCACCCGTGTGCCCTTCGAGCACCGCCAAACACTTGCCGTTGCGACCGTCCCATAAACGCAAGGTGTCGTCGCCGGACCATGAAAGGAGTCGCCCATCGGCCAAGGCTAGTGCGCCCAAGACCCACTCATCATGCCCTTCGAGCACAGCCAAACACGCGCCGCTGTGGCTGTCCCAGAGCCGCAATGTATTGTCCCATGACCATGAAAGCAGTCTCCCGTCGGCCAACGCCAGCGCGCCGTTGACCTTTTCGGTGTGTCCTTTGAGCGCCGCCAGAAACGCGCCGTTGTGGCTGTCCCAGAGACGCAAAGTCTTGTCCGCAGACCATGAAAGCAGCCGCCCATCGGCCAAGGCCAGCGAGCCGTCAATACTCCCGGTATGCCCTTCGAGCACCGCCAGGCGTGTGCCGCTGTGACCGTCCCAGAGATGCAAAGTCTTGTCAAACCACGACCACGAGATCAGCCGCCCTTTGGCCAACACCAACGCGCCCTTGACAGTCTTATCATGCCCTTCGAGCACCGCCAGACACGTTCCATTATGGCTGTCCCACAGACGCAAAGTGTTTTCATGCCATGTCCACGAGAGCAACCGCCCGTCAAATGCCAACACGTCTCTGACCCCATCGGTGTGCCCGTCCAACACCGCGAGGCACACGCCACTGTGGCCGTCCCACAACCGCAACGTCTTATCATCAGACCACGAGAGCAGCCGCCCTTCGGCCAAGGCCATAGCGCCCTCGACCTTTTCGGTGTGTCCTTTGAGCACCGCCAGACAATTGCCGCTGTGACTGTCCCATAGACGCAAGGTCTTGTCATCGGACCACGAGAGCAGCCGCCCTTCGCCCAAGGCCAGAACGCCTCTGACCCCACCGGTGTGTCCTTCGAGCACGGCCAGACACGTACCGCTCTGGCTATCCCATAGCCGTAATGTCTTATCCATAGACCACGAGAGCAACCTCCCGTCGGCTAATACCAATGCACCGACCTGACCGGTGTGTCCTTCGAACACCGCCAAACACGCATTCTTCTGGAAATGCGACAGCCGCCTGTTCCGGCGCAACCAGAGCCATTCGCTATGGACTTCGGCAAGCCAACTTTCGGCACGACGCGTCACCGCACTGTTATCGGCATGCTCAACTGCAAGTTGCAGTAAGATTTTTTGCGCCGGCCATTCCTCGTTCCCACGCCGGAGAATGTGCGACTTTTCGCGGAAGAAGTCGGCCCAAATCTCCAGGCGTTGCTTCGCCTCCCTCGGTTCCGATTTAAGTAAGAACCCATAGTCATCGGTAATCGAGTCGAGCAAGCCGAGTTCGCACTTGCGCATCAGCCACGAGAAATTGGTCACCAATATCTCAGCGTCCGGCCATGCCCGGGTATCCGCGATATGTTGGACTAGGTTTTCAAAGAAGTAACCATCATTTGGCCCGCTTGGCCAGCCGTCGGGACACTTGGCCCGGTAGGCGTCAAGCAATCGCTGGTGCAGAACTTTAAGCGAGCCGAATTGATTGATGGCCATTCCAGTGGCGAAATGATGGAGCAAGTCGTGCAAGTCAATGCGCGCCACGACGTTGTCATCGGCGGCGGACGGTCTCTGCACCAGCGAGCGGCGGATGAATTTCGCCAGCAAGGCTTCGGTCTGACGTGGACTCAGACCTGCGGTGTGTTCCCAGAGTGTTGCCACGGCGGCGTCGGGCGCGCCGGTGTCAGCGCCGAACACGGCAAGCTCGGCGAAGCGCTGTTGTTCGTCAACCGGCAGAACACGCAAGCTGATGTCCATCGCCTTCCAGGCGTTCTGGTGCTGGGCTTGGTCAGGGTGTTCGTTGGAGAGGAATTCGAGGTCGTGTTCCTGTAGCGCAGCGAGCACATTTTCCCAGGAACTGCCGCCGTGAACCATGCCGCCGCACAACGCGAGCGCGAGCGGCAACCGGCCACATTCCTTGATGATCGCGTCGGCTGCGGGCGGGAGTTGGTCCGGAGGCACATCGGCGGCGCCAGCGAGGATGGCTTGGGCTTCGGCCAGCGTGGGGAGTTCGACCCGGTAGTGGTTTTCGTGGGCTGCGAGCGCGGTGACCAGCCCGGCATCGCGCGTGGTGAGCAGGATTCGGCTGCGGGCGCTGACGACGTTGAAGGCGTCGGCGTGGTCACGTTCCCAAACATCATCCAGGATGAGCAGCACGGCGCGGTCGGCCAGCAGTTGCCGAAGTTGCTCCTTGCCTTCGTGCCGGTTGTTGAACTGGCCGTCCCCGCCCAAGGCGATGGCAAGCTGGCGTTGGAGTTCTTCGAGGCGGGGTTGCTGGCCGAGCGTGACCCAATAGATGCCGTCTTGAAACGCCCGCTGCACCTGCGGATGATGAGCCAGCGCGTTGGCGAGCACGCTCTTGCCGATGCCGCCCATGCCCTGCAATCCGACTCGCGCCGCCGCGCCAGTGACGACCACCGGTTTCTGCAGATCCAACAGCAACAGATCTCGCAAGGCCTTGAGCCGCTCCGGTTGGGCGCGGTATCCGGGCGGCAGTTCCGGCACGGCCACCAGTTTGCCGACGGGCGGCAAGGATTCGGAGAGTTGGCGAATGAGATTCTTGAGGTGCTCGTCGTAATCGGCATCCCGCCGAAAATCCTCGGCGTGGAGCAGTTTGAGGTCCTCGGGGATCAGCGCATAGCCGTCCACCTTGTTCCCCTGTGAGTCGCGGCCATCCAAGCGAACGATGGGATTGACGCACTTGTTGGCCGCGAAGTAGACGAACTGCCATTCCTGCGTCACGTAATCGGAGGTGATGGCTTTCGGCCCGACGACGAGGATCAGGCGTTCCCGCGCCGCAATGGCGTCGCGAATTTCCTGCTGAAACGTCAACGACCGCGCAGGCATGGACACTCGGTCAAACCAAACGTCGAAGCCTGCCTTCGTGAGGTCGCCTTGCAGCCGCCTGGCAAATGCCTCATCATCGTCGCGGGCGTAAGACAAAAAGATGCTGGGAAAGCCTTCCTTGTCGGAAAGCTTGGCTGATTCGTTTTCTCCATCAGCAGGCATGGCCAATTGATAGCGGGAGCGGCCAGTTTGGACAAGGCAATCCTTGCAGCGCAGGCAGCTTGATGTCTCCACGAATGCCGTCGTCACGGCAACATCGGCAACCAGCAGCATTCCAATCAGCACACTCCTTGGCCAGACGAGACGATGTATCCTCTTGGCTCTGTTGGGCATTGCGTCTTTTCGGCGAGAGGTTTATCAACAAGGCATGCATGGACTTGGAAACACCCTCTCGTTCAGTTTATTCGTTTGAAGAGCCCGCCCTCTTCTCGCAATGAGCCAAGGTTCCACAAAAACCTCAGCCCCTGCACTAATGCACCTTGTGCCGGGCCTTCTGGTTCTGCGCGATTACCGGCGGGAATGGCTCTGGGCTGACCTGATGGCGGGCGTCAGCGTGTGCGTGGTCATGATCCCCTCGGTCATTGCCTACGCCGGTCTGTTGGGGCTGCCCCCGCAATATGGTCTCTATGCGGCCTTGGTTCCACTGGTTGTGTATTGGTTCTTTGGCAGTTCACGGCAGTCAATTATCGGGCCGGACATCGCTATCAGTCTGCTCATCGCGGGTGCTGTGGGGCCGCTGGCCAACGGCGACCCAGCCCGGGCTGCGGCCCTGGCCGGCGCACTGGCGGTGTTGAGCGGTCTGCTGCTGGTCTTGGGCGCCTGGGCCAAAATCGGCGCGGTAGCCGATTTCTTTTCCAAACCGGTCCTGGTCGGCTATATGACCGGCGCGGCCCTGATTCTGATCGCATCGCAACTGGACAAACTATTGGGCCTCACGCTCATTCACACGGACTTCTTCCCGCGCCTGGCGGAAGTCTTCGGCAAGTTGCGGGAGACTCGCCCGTTGACGGCGGGGTTCGGGTTCAGCCTGCTGGCGTTGCTGCTGGGCCTGCGCCGGTTCGCGCCCAAGATTCCGCCCGCGCTGGTGGTGTGTGTTGTGGCCATCATCGCCTCGCTCGCTTTGGGTCTGGAAAATCGCGGTGTCGCCTTCGTCGGCCAACTCCCGCGCGGACTGCCTGCCTTCGACATTCCTCAAATCGTTTGGAAGGATGTGCATACGCTGCTGCCGGCGGCCATCGGCATCACTTTGCTGACCTATACCGAAGGAATCCTGCTGGCGCGGTCCTTCGCCGCGAAGAACGGCTACGAAGTCAACGGCAACCAGGAACTGGCCGCACTGGGACTGGCCGACATCTTCAACGGATTCTTCCAGGGATTCGCCGTCACGGGCAGTCAGGCGCGTACCGCTGTCAATGACGCGGCGGGTGGCAAAACCCAGGTGGCAGGTCTGGTCGCGGCCATGACGCTGGCGCTCTTTCTCCTGTTCCTCACCCCGTTGATCGCACACTTGCCCATCGTCGCCCTCGCCGCGATTCTCGTTTATGGCGGCTCCACTTTGATCGAATTCAACGCCATGAAGCGCATTTACCGCTATTACCCCGGCTCCGCCGGGGTGGCGGCGGTGACGACCCTGGGCGTACTCGCCGCCGGCGTGCTGCCCGGCATTTTGGTCGGGGTGAGCCTTTCCCTCATCGGACTGATCAACCGCGTTTCCCATCCGCCCGATGCAGTCTTGCGCGAATTGCCAGGCCACGGCTTCCATGACGTGGGAGACGCCGCAGCCGGGCAAACCATTCCCGGTCTCGTGGCGTATCGGTTCTATGCGCCGCTTCTGTTCTCCAACGTCGACCACTTTGTCGCGCGCGTGCGGCAACTCATTGCCGACAGCCCCTCTCCGGTGATCTGGTTTCTGCTGGACGCCCAGGCCATCACGGACATTGACGTGACGGCGGCAGAAGCGATCCATGCTTTGCACCAGGAACTCCAAGCCAGGGGAATCGCCCTAAAAATCGCGCACGCCCACCTCCCCTTGCACTCAATCCTCCAACGGATTGGCCTCGCCGGCGAACTGAAGGAGAACAGCTTCTTCTCCTCTGTCCACGCTTGCGTGGCCGCGTTCCAGTCCCGCTCAGAGAATCCGCCGCCATGATTCTTGAAGCTGGGGATCGGCGACGGCGCGCTTGAGATTGAGGCGATTTTCCTCACGCATGGCGCCGCGCACATGATCCATCGTCTTCAAAATGTTCTGGCGGCAGTAGCGCAGGACCAAGTGTTCAAATTCTAATTCAGTCATGCAAGTTCATTTTGGTTAGCTACTGGCTTCATTTTACAAGCTTCATTTGCGAAGCAAGGACTTCTTCCACCTCGGTGAGGGAGATGCGGCGTTGACCTTTATAGAGTTGCGGAAAATATACCTGGCCAGAGGGCAATATGACAACTACTCCGCCGCTTGGAAAAAGGCTGTGAACTTCCACATCCTCATCCGCTTCCCATCTAAAAACGGAAGATGGAACAGATAAGTTATGGAGTCGTGTTGAGCGGCCTGAGCAGTCGGCATAAAACCCGCCCGCCAGACAAGGTTTACTCTTTACTGCGATTCGCGAATAGGCCCATCCGGGTCGGACGCGATCAATATTGCGAGTTGGCACATCTTCAAGGCAGGTGCCATGATCGCAATCCCACAGGCGGAAAGTGTTCTTATCCCACGATAGCAGCCGTCCATCTTTCATCTCCGATACTCCTCGAACCTGACTATCATGGCCCTCCAATATCATGAGACACTCGCCGCTGCGAGCGTCCCATATTCGCAGTTCACCGTAGTCTCCCCATGAAAGGACTCTTCCATCCGCGAGCTGTAGCGCACCGTTGATGAATCCCTTATGGCCCCGAAGAATGGCACGGCAAGTTCCGTGCTGATCGTCCCACAAGCGAAGAGTTGGCTCCGCTAATGCATCCCATTCGTCGACGTAACCCCACCCTCCCTCCCATGACAAGACTCCTCCACTCCTTAGTGCCAATGCCCCTGCGATAGCTTCGGTATGCCCTTCCAGAACCGCCAGACATGAACCGTCCTTGGGATTCCACAGTCTCAATGATGTATCCTGAAAATCTGACCACGAAAGCAATTTTCCATTTGGCAATACCAGCGCGCAACATACATTACTAGTGTGCCCTTCCAGAACAGCTAGACACGCCCCGCTCTGGCTGTCCCATATTCGCAACGTTCCGTCCTCCGACCAGGACAGCAGCCGCCCGTCACCAAGCACCAACGAGCCGTCAACCGAACCGGTGTGCCCTTCCAGAACCGCCAGACATTTGCCAACACGACCGTCCCAAAGTCGCAAGGTTTTGTCGCCAGACCACGAAAGCAATCGCCCGTCGACAAAGTCCAGAGCGCCGTCGACCCACATGGTGTGCCCACTAAGAACCGCGAGGCAGCTCCCAGTTGTGACATCCCATAACCGTAAGGTGTTGTCCCAGGACCACGAAAGCAAGCGGAGCTTGTCTAAGCGCAGGGCGCCTCGCACACCGCGGTTATGCCCGTCGAGATTCGTCCTCCGGTCGCCACCACGGCAGCTCCAGCGTCGCAACGTCTTATCTTCGGACCACGAAAGAATGCTGCCGTCAGGCAGTTGTAGCGCACCCTCAATCGCATCGGTGTGCCCGTCGAGCAGTCCGATGCAGGTGCCAGTGTGACAATCCCAAAACCGAAGCGTATGCTCCTGAAGAGAGGACGTCCATCGACAATGTGACCAAGAGAGAAGCGTACCATCAAGCAATCGACATACTCCTCCAATGCCAGAGGCATGTGCTGCGACAATCCTGATGCAAGCGCCTGTTCGGCTATCCCAAAAATGCAACGCATAATCGGATGCAAACCCTGAGGCTCCACTGGAGTCTCCCCATGAAACAAGCCGCCCGTCAGGCAGTTCCACCGCGCCCCTCACGTCAGCGGTATGGCCTTCCAAAACTGCGACACACTCACCAGAATTGGGATTCCATAACCGTAGGCTTTTATCCTCGGACCATGACAGTAATCGTCCATCGTTCAATACCAAGGCACCAAGTACCATTTTAGAATGCCCTTCAAGGGTTCTCACGCACAGGCGAGAATTCCAGTCCCAAATCCGTAGAGTTGTATCACCCCATGAGACAAGGCGCGCATTGGCCATTGGTGTCAGTCCAAAGCAGGACTTGGACGGCGAGAGCTTAACATGGGCTTGGATCGTGGCCTGGCACGCCATATTGGTAGCATCCCAGAATTGCAGCTCTCCGTCAGAAGCGCAGCAGATCAACTGTTGTTCATTGGCTAGCACAACGGCGTTAATTAGCCCATACGAAATCTCTTTGAATTTCACCGTGTGCAGATCCCACAACCCAAGACCTTTGTCCGACCATGACAGAAGCCGAATTTCTGGCAACTCCACAGCACTCAAGAACAGGTTACGGAATGGTAACTCCTGGATCGCCAGACATACTCCGGTCCGACTATCCCACAAACGCAGGGTTGTGTCCGTTGACCATGAGACAACTCTCCCATCGCGCAAGGCAATAGCCCCTTTGACCCCGTCGGTGTGCCCAGCCAGGGTAACTAAACGGGCACCAGTTTTATCATCCCATATCAGAAGGGTTTTGTCGTCTGCCGACCAGGATAGCAATCGGCCGTCGGCCAATTCCAGGGCGCCCGAAACCGCGCCGGTATGGCCTTCGAGGACTGACAGGCAATTGCTTTTCCGGGTAGTTGAAATCCGCTGTGTTCGCCGAAACCAGACCCATTCGCAACGGTCTTGCTCAAGCCATTGTGTCGCTCCGATTGTGAGAGGGCTCTCATCGGCATGTTCGACGGCGAGTTGGAGCAGAATCTTGTGCGCCGGCCATTCCTCATTTCCGCGCCGGAGGATATGCGCCTTTTCTCGGAAAAAGGCAGACCAAATGTCGAGTTGAAGAACCACATTGGCAGGAGCGGTGTTACGGAACATTTCGTAATCTTCGAACACGCCTTCCAACAATCCGACTCGCAGCTTGTGTAGCAGGAAGGGGAAGTTACTCAAAAGTCCTGCGGGCTGTTCGTGTTGTCCTGTCTTAATGAGTTGATAGACGCATTCGGCAAAACCGCGAACGCTGTCCGTTTCCCATTCCACCGCAGTTCCTTTGGCGCGGGCAGTGAAGTAGTCCGCGAGCCGTCGGTGCGGTTGCCAACTGTAATCGGACGCTTTCACGAAGTGTTCCTGCACCCATTCGGCCACCTGACGGTGGTAGAACGTCAGCACGTTGGCCCCGGGCGCGGCCCGCTCCGTGAGGTAAGGCGCAAGGTCAAAGCGGAGCCGCGACCAGATCGCAATCGGAATGCGCGTCGCGCTGGCGGGCAGTTCATGGCGGGTCTGCTCGGTGGCCTGATCGAGCGCCGCCTTGTATTCGGGATCGGCAAACAGGACTTCCAGGATTTCGTTCTCCGCCAGCCCATGACGGGAGGCGGCGAGATAGCCCAACACCCGTTCCACCAGCAGCGGACCGTGGTTCGCAGGCAAGCTGAGCCGTTTGATGAGCTGGCCGAGAATCGCAGGCACGCTCTCACCCAAGCTGGGTGCCGCATCGTAGGAGTGCCAAAGCCGGGCCTCCTCGAACAACAGCTTGAGATAAATCGGCTGGCGGCATTCCTCGGATTTCAGGCGTTGCGCGATGCGTTCCCTCTGATCCCGACTAATGGTGCGCCCCGCCTGTGGCAGCCAGCGATCAAACAGCAGCGTGCTGGCTTCCTCCTCCGAAAGGGCGTCTAGATTGATGATGTTGGCCGCCGGAAGATGGCGTCGAGTGAGTTCGATGAAAGGCTGGTCGGCTGGATCGTCCTTGGCCCGGTCGGACAGACAGGATGCAACCAGTTTCACATTGCCCGGCAACGGGCCAGTCGGAATCCAGTTCAGCAGCCGGCCGCTGTCCGCATCGGAAAGCTGATCCAAAGCATCCAGAAACAGAATCAGTGGTTGCTCCGGTGTGGCGAATTTGAAATGTTCCTGCAATTCTTCTCCCAACGCCTTAGTTTCAGTGGGAAGCTCGCCTTCGCGCGGATGCCGCAACCGCAATTCCTGGCATAGACTGCCGAGTAGCGAACGGATGTCAGAGGAGCGCGGCGTCACGCCGATGAAACGCACAATCACTTGAGGCATCCTTCCACTGATTTCTGATTTCTGAGTTTCTTCCGCCGCCCGCGCCAGCAGGGCCGTCTTGCCGCAGCCAGAGGCGCCGTGAACCACCAGCGGCCAGCGTGAATCGTTTTGCAAGTAGTCGCGGATCGCTTGCAACTCGGCTTGACGACCGACAAACGACATCTCGCCGCCACGCTCACGGCCGAATCGCTGGTGTTCGTCTTGTTCGATCTTCAGTTCGCGGGCGGAGCGCTCCGGCGAGGCCGGGGCACTCCTGTTCCAATACTCATCAATCTGCCCCCGAATAATCTGCGTCAGCCGGCCTTCCACGTCGGCGCAAAGTTGCGCGAGATGATCTGTCGTGACATCTACGGTGGGCCGGCCCTGGACGTCGCGCAGGGGAACGAGGCGGGCGGAACCGGCAAACACATTCTTTTCGCCCAGCCGAGGTTTCAGCGCCTCCTTCAGCCGCTCCTGCTCGTTCCAAAGAAATTCATCAACTTTCCCGGACATTTCTAAGTCAAGGAAGTCCTTGAGAGGTGCCGGTTCGGAGAATTCAGCGACGTTCTCGATCTGCCGGAAGAACGCCAGCACATGCTCGCGGGCGTCTGAAACGCGCAGCGCGCCCTGCCAGATTTCCTGCTCGGTGGCGGAGGCCTGAAAGCGAACGATGTTCGGTGGCGAATCATCCGCCGGCACAGCTACGTCGAAACGCCCCCGCAATTCCTCCGGAGGCTGAGCGCGATTGATGATCTCCCACAGGATAGTTTGGACCTCGTTCCAAGGCGCATCCTGCGTGTAGTCTCTCGCGTCGGGAAGCTGCTGTCGGCGGGATTGCAGGAGATAGACGGGCGGAACTGCATTTTCGTCCCGGCGATACCAAGCATGCAAAACTCCGGCGGCCGGTTGGTCCGTGGTGGTCGCCAGCTGTGCGGCGACGCGCTCCAGTGCCTCGAATTCAGCTACGGAGATTTCTTCCGGCAAAGGCCGCCAGCCATAGCGGTTGCCCAGCAGGATCAGAAAATTGGGTCGGGGCGATATCTCCTGCGCGCGCCGCAGTTCGTCAAAACAAATCCGCATCGTCCGGCGATTCAGACCCACTTCGCTCGACACGCCCCAGCGGAGGTCAATGGCCTGAAACTGAAAGCCGTTCTGCGCGCAAAGCTGCTCCAGCCTGGGAAACACCTGCGCCTGCAGCGCGTTGCGCTCCGGCTTCAAGTCGCTAAACGTCGAACTGACGAAGACGCGAATGACGGGCCGGAAACGGGGTATGGAGTATTGTTGGGGCATGCAACTATGAGAATCTTCAGGCAATGGAGATGCCAGTTAAATCAGCACCCGCCTTAGCGCACGTATCAAGCGCGAGATTGCACAATTTTACCCCACCAAAATCCGCTTTTGCTTCATCCATTCGGCGTGATTGTAGCAATTCACGAACAGCCTCCGAAAGACGGCCCGTCTTTAGTGCAATGACACCAAGATGATAATGACAAGCGCTCATCACTCCGTATGGATCACCATGCGGCTTGCTTTTCATTAGTTCCATTGCGGCACGCATCAATGATGCCGCTTCGTCGAGCTCTCCACGGACATGCCTAACCAAGCCATGTTGGTATTTCGCAACTGCCGCATCGTCTGATGCTCCTTCCTTTTCGGATAGTTCGGCAGCCGCTGCGAAAGCAGGCTCAGCGATTCGTAACCGCTGATCTTCTCGTGCTCGACGGTAGTCATCTTCCGTCATCTCATCAAAACGAACATGAAGTTCCTGGACGAATGCTTCATATGCGTCCTTTGCTTCGACGAACTCCTGAAAGCGGGGAGTATCCCTAGCACTCCATCGCATAAGAAACGAACTCAGACTAAAGAATCTCTCGCGGATGGTGAGACTGTGTGACAAACCCATTTCTATGCGCTTTTTATGTAGGCGATTGTCCCTCCAGATTGTCCCCGCATCTGTAAATCGCCCAGCCCTTCTTTGATGATTCATGCCCCATCGCATTGAATAATCTGATAATTGCGCTTTATCACTTTTAAATTCTTTCCAGCACTCTTCGGCTAATAGCTCATGGCCTTTAGCCTTGTTAGTGAAGTATTCTCCCGCTCTTGATCCATCCGCAAGCCAGTCAGCGAGCGACTTGTGGTAAGGCTTGATGACTTTGTGGCCTGCTTCGGTCGTGACGGGAAAAATTGAAGCGACCGAGCGGGTGAAGTCGAGGAGTTCTTCTTCATTCCAGTTGAAGAGGCGTTGGAGTATTTCCACTGGCAGCGGTTCAAAGGCGGCGAGAATGGCGCGCAGCGCGGGGCGCACGTCTTTGCGGAATTTTTCTAAGTCGGGAAATTGTCGGCGGAAGTATTGGCAGAAGATTCCGCCGAGTCCTTGCGGAAATTCGTTGGGCCGATCCAAGGACAGATGGTTCTTGCGGATGTCCTCGCAAAAGCTTTCGACATAGAGGAACACGCCTTCGCTCTTTTCCAGGATTTGCTCCACAAGACGGTCGGCGTCCGGGCGGTTCTGGAGTTGCACCGCCAGCTCACGCCGCAGGTAAGAGCGGATGTCATCGCTGTTGGCAGCGGATTTGGTCTCTAAGGGGAATGGCTTCAGCGCCTGGAAGGGCGTGGTCACGTCAAACTCCGGCCGGCTGGTAACGACCAGGCCAATCCAGTCGGGAAGCTGCCCGGCATACCGGGCCAGGACATCCACGAGTTCGTTGCGTCCGTCCCCGCCGGCTTCGTCGAGCGCGTCAATGACGATCAGATAGCGCTCACGTCCGCCGGTGATGGACAGCTTCAAGGTGTTGCTGAGCAGACCGTCAAATAGTTCAGCGGAATTCTTCCGGTCCAATTCGGTCAGGATCGGCAGCGTCAGCAGCAGCTTGCGATAGTCGGGCAGCCGGGTGGCGATCTGGAAAGCCAGCGTGCGGATGATGCGGCAGGCGTCGCGGTGATCCGGTTTCTTCCAGTCGCAGAACTGGACGGCGATGACGGTGCCCCGGCCATATTCATGCGCGAGATGGGCGGCGAAGGCGCTCTTGCCAATGCCCGGAGCGCCCATGAGCCAGAAGAGACGTGCGTCTCGCTCGGCGGTGGAGCGCCACTTTTCAACAGCCTCAAACAGCCACGTCCGCCCGACTAGTTTCTTCTCCAGCAATTGGCGGATGCGCGCATCGGCCGCGAAATCAGAAACCGTCGGCTTGAGCAGTTCTTCGAGCGTTTCGATTTCGCCGGCAAAGCGCCGGCTCTCGTCGCTCTCCACGACGGCGACGATTTCTGCGAGTTTGGCCTGATACCATTGCTCCCACGCTGTCTCGCCCTCAGCGCGGCGTTCCTTCCAGTCGTGCATGTCAAGCCATTGGATGTGGCTGATGCTGGGCGGCGGCTTCACCTCGCTCTCGCTCTCGACGAGGATGGTCTGGATGTTGCCGCCTTTGGCACCGATGGCGATGGCGATCTCGTCGAGGCAGACACCGGGGTCGCGGGTGGAGTGCTTCGAGAGGAACGACAACACCCGGTTGCTCTGCAAAATACCGTCGGTGATGGCGCGCCGCCATTCGTCGCCGAACTTGATCTCGTTTTTGTCGAACCAAACGTCGTGCCCGCGCTTTTCGAGGTCGGCTTTGATGAACCGCACCAGTTCCTCATTTCTGTCGTGGCCATAGCTGAGGAAAATGCGAATCTGGCGGCCCTTGGCGAAAGGGTCTTGCACCTGAGTTTTATATCCAGCCAGCATGGCCAATTCTTAGCGGAAGTGGCCAATTTAGACAAGGCAATCCTCTTCGGATGGCTGCGGTGAAGTTCGTCGGGCGTGCAAGAGGTCAGCCGTAGCGCTGGCCGAGGATGCAGACGAAGAATGGCTCCACGCGATCGATACAACGTCGGCAGTATTCCCAAGCCGAACGCACTCCGTATCGGAAAGCTGGTCGAGGGCGTCCAGAAGCCGAAGAAATCCTCCACTTACGATGCCAGTGTGGTCAACCTTAAACTGGCCAAGCCGTACGATCCCAGCGCGGTTATTTGGCGGCAAATTACGACCCCAGCCCGGCTTACGATGCCGATTTGGAAAAATACACGATGCCAAAAAAGTTTGTCACACCACCTCAATTCGAGGCGGAGTATTCGCTGTAGAGGGAACCATTCGCGCCAAGTTCTTCCGCGCATCGGAATTTCCTGCGTCTGCCGCTTTGAAATACCACTTGATAGCCTCGAAGTAGCTTCTCTGGACTCCAAGACCACGTTCGTACATATAACCGAGCCAGTTCTGCCCTGCGGAATCTCCAGCCTCGGCCGCTTTGCGAAGCCACTTGAGCGCCTCGGCGTGGTCTTTCCCGACTCCAAAACCATTGAGGTACATATAACCGAGCCAGTTTTGACCGGCGGAATTGCCCGCCTCGGCCGCCGTGCGAAACCACTTGATTGCTTCGACGTTGCCCTGCCTCACGTCTTTAGCAGTCAAGTACAGAAGGCCAAGGGCAAGAGCCGCATCCATGGCTCCCTGATCAGCCAGAGCTTTTAATGCCACGGGATCGCCGCCATCGAGAATTCTCTTCCTTTCCGCAGCTTGAGCGGCCCTGGCATTCAGCCAATTCAGCCGAGATCTCAACACAACCAGGAACTTCCTCCTTTCCGCAGCCAGAGCCTTCAGCGCCGCCTGCTTGGTTAACTCAGCCAGACGGGCCGTTTCCGCCTCGGTTGCCTCGCGCGCTTCGGCGGCTTTTCGAGATTCGGCTTCGGAATTTTTCAAACGCTCTTGTTCGAGCTTATTGGCGGTTTCTTGATCGGATAATGAGAGATGCACTTCCCCAAGCAGCGCACATGCCTTCGCGCGATTTCTGTACGCCCAGACGTTCTTCTGGTCGAGCCGAATGGCTTCGTTAAAGTCCGCGACGGCCCCGGCGAGGTCTCCCTTCTGCATTTTGGCTGCTCCACGGTCATGAAAGCCCCATGCGATTGTCGAGTCTCTTTGCAGCGCGGCCGAATAATCCGCGATGGCCAAATCCCATTCCCGCAGGCGAAATCGAATCGTTGCCCGGTCGAAATATGGCCACGCAAGAGTGGGATCCAATTGGATGCAACGATTGAGATCGGCCAAGGCTTTGTTGGTCTGGTTTAGCTTCAGGAAGGCCGCACCCCGATCGTGAAACGCCCAGGCGACTGTCGCGTCCAGTTTTATCGCCTTTGTAATCTCAGAGATGGCTTGTTCAAACTCGTCGCGGTGAAAATGGGCCACCCCGGAATTGTGGCAATCCCGTGCTAATGGGTTCAGGGAACGCGCTGATGGATTTAGGGAACGCCCTGGCGGATTCAGGGAAGGTGTTGAGGGACTCAAGGAATGGCCGGGCTTGTTGGAAGGAACAGGCGCGGTGCCGCCTTTATTATCCTCAATATGGGCTTCTTGACCAGAAGAATGGATACTCTTGACAAGTTTGCCTTGGGCATCCCGAAACCACCACTCCCTGGAGCCATCCGGGTATTGACGCCATCCGCCAACTTCGCGGTTGTCCTCGATCTTGCCGGAGTAACTTCCGCCGTCCGGGTAGGTGTAGATGCCTTCACCGTGAAGGTTGTCGTTCATCCATTCGCCGTCGTAGACTCTTCCGTCATCCCAGGTGAATTTGCCCCGGCCATGCCGCAGTCCATCCCGGACCTCACCGTCGTAAGAGCCGTTATCGTATTCTATGTGCATGGGGCGGGCAGATGTGCCGCCGGGGCGGCCGGTCTTGAAGTTCAATGGCAACCGGGCCGGGGCGCAAAGACATTCCCGCGCGCTTGGCGCCGCTGAAATTGTGGGGTTCCGCAATCATCTTGCCGGCTTAAACGGGATTCGTGTTGAGTAAGTGACGATAATGGTGTTGGGCCGGGAAATTACTGCGTTCAAAGTCGTATTCCGCCCTGGCGCGGTCCCCCAATATCCAATTGGCGAACCCGCTCAGATAAAAATCCACGGGCATTTGGGGCAGCGTAATCCGGTCGCGCACAAGCAACGCGGCCGCAATGCGCTTTGCTTCACTCCGACAGGCGGAATCCCAAAGCACGCGGGCAGCGTCCACGGAGAACTGCCTTTGCTCTGGGTGATGCTGGAGGAGCAGACGGAAATACCGGATTGATTTTTCTTGCAAGCCTGCAGCCCAGCAAATGCTGGCGAGGCAATGGAGGTAATTTGCATTGTCCTGGTAGTTCGAGAGATAGGTTTCCAGCAACTCGATGGCACGGCGGGTCTGGGCGTGCCTTGGATCGCTCAGCAACCGGGCAAAGTTGATTAACGATTCCGCCGTAGCCCAACCTCGGGCCAAAAGATGTTCGAAATGCGACTCAGCCTCAATTAAACGGTTCGCTTGAAAGAGAGCAACCGCCTTGAGCGCAACCAGCTTGGCTTTGTCTTCCGCCACCGGCAGCCGGTTCCCATCGAGATGCTCCAGGACACTATCCAAGTCTATGGGTTCGCGAGCCGATAGGGCGTTGAGCAACCAGCCGTGCCAGGCTGCTGGATCGCTGGCGTCCGCCTTGATGGCGCGACCGTAATACTCCATTGCCTCGCGGTATGACTCCTGCCGGAATTTGATGTAGCCCATCGCTCCCCATAAGCTCTCATCGCAACGGGGATGCGACACCAGCGGGCGAAGCAAATCCCACGCCGCGTTTAATTGGCCCAGGCTGGCAAGCGACACCGCCTTTATCAGGTAAGGATAGTAAAACCGCACGGAAGGCAATTCGTATTCACAGAGCGCAGTAAAGTAGTTGAAACGGTTGAGCGCCTGCTCGTAGAAGCCCGTGCGCAGGGCTTCAGTGGCCTCTATGCGAGCTTCCATCAGGCGTTGATAAACAGACCGGGCGCGCTCCGGGTGGCGATAGTTCCGGCCGTCCGCCAGCGCCTCTGTCAATTCCACTTCAAAGCGCCCCAGAAAGGGCAGCCGGGCATCTTCCAAGGGAAGCGGCGCATATTCGATCTCCAAGTCCTGGCACAAACGAGCGACCACCTGCTCCAGGCTGGCTCTGGCTTCAGCGATACCGGCAGCACCGGGAGCCCCTGTTTGCAGCATGTAGTAACGCAGTTGGGCAAGGTCCTTGTAAGGGAGAGGCCAATGGTTCACCTCCCCCGCGTCGGACAGCACCAGAGGAATGATCCTGAGCTTCGATTGAGCGGAACGAGATACCGCATGACGCACCTCCCCGCAAGTGTGGGGCGAGGCAAAACTCCGCGGAGACACCAAGGGCAGGAAGACGTCGCAGTCATCAATCCGGGCACACAGATAAGGAAGCAACGGCTCGCCGCCCGGGACCTCCTCGCCTTCGCGCGAATAGTCCCAAAGCTGCACTGGCTGGGCTTTCAAGCGATCAAACAACCGCTCGCTCTCTGCTTCGTCCTTTGCCGAAAAGGAGACAAATAAGCGCACCGGTTTCACTGGCATTCAATGTTTGGCATTCGGAGTGTCCGTGGATTGGCTGGAGGTGATGTTTGGCGCCGGGATAACCGTCGCCACCCATTCAGGAAAGTAGATACCCTTGACGGGGAGGGCATCCAGAAAGTGCCGCCATTGTTCCGGGCATTCGTGCCGCGCGTTCCGAAAAACAGCGGTGAGCCGCATGGCTGAAGTAAGGGCTTGATAGACAACCGGATTCCCACCCTCGGTATATTTCATCTTCGCGGAAACGGCCACGCTATAGTCAGGCATGGCTGCCAGCAGAGCGCGGCTGACATTCTGGTCAAACAAAGCATCGTACTTGCTTTGAAGGCCGGCGCCATCCCCAGCGCCGCCCGGTCTGGTTTCACGCTGCATATCTTGCTGCGCCTGAAGATTTGCCTTTTTTTGAATGGCAGCGAAGGCCGAAGGATCCTGGGTCTTATAGCGCCAGCAATACCAATACGGCCACCCCGAAAGCACCAGGGATCCATTTTCGGCTGCGAAAGTGATCTCCTGTCCGTAATCGCAGATGAGATAGGACTGGAATGGTCCTCCTGAAAGTTCGCTGATGAACTGGTTCATCTCCATCGCGCGCCGGCGATTGGCTTCGATGTTGGGTTGCGCTTCACCAAGACCTAGCAGAACCCCGGTCCCGGTGCGGGGAAGCTCAACGGCCAGCGTGGGGTCGAGCAGCATGAGATCCGACTGCATGAGCCGGAGGCCCAGCAGCGTGCCTTCGAGCGCCGAATTATAGTTGATGATTGTTTGCCCGGCGTCACGGCACGCCCGATCCGCCACCGGGTCGCGAAGTGTGCCGAAGAGCGTAACACAGGAAATATTGTCCTGCGCCGCCAGATGGGCGGCGGGCACTATGAGCCAGTCGGCAAAACGGCCGTGCGCGGTGACGTTGCGGCCATCCTTGGTGCGAAGAATCAACACCAAGCGATCCCCATCGGGCTGGTTGGTCTCGTAGGAAATGGAAATGATTTTCCCGCCATCGGCCCCTTTGGCCTCGGAACCAAAGGCCACGCCTCCAACCTGACCGAGGAATGCCAATGATTGGACGGCGTCGTTGATATTCATGCCGGGCGGAGCCATTGCCGGCGCGGCGGCGATGCCGTTCCTGTTGGGCTGCGCCAGGAACGGGTTCACGCCATCGAGCTTCATGGCGGGAGGATTCTGCAAGGTCACCGAACCGAGCTGAATGACAGCATCCGCCGGCAGCACATGGAGAACCAGGAGGACACAGGCCAGAACCAGGCGAGCCAGCCGAAGTTGCAAGGAAGTACGTTTCATAACGATATAAGTTTGAACGATCGGAACTTGAACTAATTCCTTAAGTTGCCGTTCCGGCCCAAGCCGGTGATTTCCCAAACGCTCTCTCTCAGCTTTTTCTCACGGGTTTCATAAAGCCCATCGGAAGTCAAGACCCAAAGGTCGCCTTCGGAAGAGACGGCATTTATGATGTTCGTCCCGGAAGTTGGGACAAACCAACTGCTGCCGGAAGCAAATCCGCGATAATCCACTCTTAATTCGCCGGGATGGGAGCTCTCAATGGCAGACCGCCAACTCTTCCCGCCGCCAGCCAGTTGCCGTTCTGTCTGCAATGCCCGCAATTGGACCGGCGATATCGCCCATTGTCGCTCCTGAAGATTGGCATAAACCGAGTGGTCATTCCATATTTGCAAACCATGATCCCGCGCCACGCCGCGCAAGCCGGTCATAACAGGCATCGGCGCGCCTCCCGCGGTTTCCCGCGCCCAGACATCCAAGCCGTCGAAGTCCGCCCGTTGCGCCGGTGGCGACAGCAGGAAACGGACGACGCCGACCGGAGTTACGGACAATACTGTATTATTGACAACCACCGCGCCGCGAATATCATCGAGGCTGATTTTTCCCCGGGAAAAGGCGGGAGGGAAAGAGCCGTCCACCGCGGCGCCGAGGCGCAATTCCGGGCCGTTCACATGTTGCACCCGGCAACTCAAGCCTGCGGGATAACGCGCCCAATCCCATCTCACGGGGTCCTGCACCCTCAAATAACCAGCCTCAAAAACCTGCTGCACCGAATTGCTTTCGCTCCATTTTCCCCCGGTCCGTTCGAAGAGCTTTCCCGTAGGCGTACGGGCGCCCTGGCGCCAGTTTTCCCCTTCGGCAACAGCAACAACGGCTTGCACCGGCGCGCTGGCCGCATCCGGAGAGAATGCCGCGGCGTATCTTTGACAAAACTCGAAGTTTCCAGCTTGGCGGACCACTACGCCGCCGTCGGTCGCCAGGAGCAGATGATCTTCCCCTGATTCGGTGACAAACGCGATCTCATGCACCTGATCCACGGCAGGTTTGCCCTGGTGAAAGACGAGCATGCTGGGTTGGTCGCTCGCCTTCATTTCAACCCGCACGCGCCCGGCATCCTGCCGCCATTCCAGCATGGGACTGGAATTAACCAATTGCCTGTCTTGGAAGGGGTTATCCTCGGGCGGGGCCGGCTTCCATCGGCCATTAATGGCATCGAATGCGAGAATGACATTCGGACCCCGCGCATAAAGCACCCTGTTGGTGGGGACAAGGCGGAGTTCTGTCAGTTGATTGAGCGGCGTTTTGTTATCCGCTGTCATCTGTTGCAACGCAATGACCTCGCCCGACTGTGTATTCATCTGCATGACCCCGGCCCGAGTCAGCCAGAACAATCCCCATGGAGTTGCTTGAAGAGTGCCGGATGTCCCTCCAGCTTCGCCCACGCGCAAGTCGGCGAACGTGAACGTTCCATTTTGAAAAGCGGGCTGTATGTCCGGCGGGAAAACTCTGTTTGTCGAGAAGAGGATTTTCACCTGGCCCGAGTCCGGGTGCGCCCATTGGAGCAAGTCGTCGGAAACCACGATCTTCTCCCGCGATTTCGCCAAATCTGGCGGCGCAACTTCGCCGGTTACTTTGGCGTCGGGTTCGGACACACGCCATGTGTCGCCTTGTGTTGATTTCGCGATAATCACTCCTGACTCCTGTTTCTGGAGCCAGTTCAATGCCGCCGGAGGCTGGTTTGTGACGGACCGCTGTTGAAAGGGGGCGCATAACAAGCGGGAGGATTCGCCTGGGGTGGCATTGACGGCATCCAAAATCAGCAAACCGCCCGCAGTGCCAAGCGCGAGATGGCCATTCACTTCCGTTGCGGAATGCACGATGTTGTGAGCGAAATGCGTTTTTCCATCGTCCCCCGGCACAAGAAAGACAGGCTGGTTGCGCCACCACATCTGCAAAGGCTGCCCTTCTTCCAGCGAGTGAACCACCCGCCAGCCGTCCGGATCAGCTTGTCGCAAACTGGCGGCGGCCAGATACCGTTCCCGAGTCGAGACAGCAGCCGCGGAGTACTCCGTTTCGATTTGATAATACTTGCCGCTGACGCGCATTTGCAGCGCCTTGGTTTGGCCAAATGCCAGTTGCTCGACTGGTTCCGGGCCTATTCCGTCCAGCATTTGGTCCCCATCCCGGAGCTGGCACCAGAGGCGCTTCAGGTTCCCATTCTCATCCAATCGCTCCAACCCGGCCTTCGACCCCAGATACAGCGCATCGCCATTGCCTGCTACTGTTATTAGCGCGTCAAAACCAAAGCGTCCGTGCTCGCGGTCAAAAGGTGTCAAACGGTAGCGGCCGTTCCGATCTTCATTCAGGCGCAACCGGAATTCGATGTCCGCCCCCGGGCTGGCGTCCACCCGCCATGTTTGACTATAGGCAAGCCGTTCCTGCCTGAGTTTCTCAACGCGGGCGGCGTCCCCGGAGGCCAAAGGTTGCCAGGAAGCTTCACTCCAGCGATACGTCCTTTCACTGGTGTGCGCGTAGAGCGTCCATTGATCGGGATTCTCGGCAACGCGGAAGAACTCCGCAACGGGTTTTTGCTGCTGTCCGAGGCCGGCTTCCGGGACTAGATCGCCCCCCGGCCCAATTTCCCATGTTCCCATGCTGGTGACCGTGAATGGCTTGCCGTCCCCCACCAACGCGGCCGCGGTGACGTCGTCGAATGGCAGGCGGCTTCCGCGCAGGGATAGTTCCCTCGCAGTCCCGTCAGCCAGCTTCAACGCCAGCGTTGCGCCTCCGTCCTTCTGCCGAACCACGCGAAAATGCGCCAAATCATTGGTCATCACAGGCGGCGACAGCGGTCCGCGATAAGCCGATTCCGCCCAGCGTTCGCCGTCAAACTCAAAGCGCCGCCCGCCCGCTTCCGCCACCGGAAGCCGGCCCACTGCGCCTACGCCGCTGGCCTGGCCCGTTTCCGGCCACAAACCCGCGAGATCTGAGTTGTTTCGCAATCCGGCCATTCCGGCCGCAGTCGCGAGATGGCACCAGTCCTTGGAGGCGGCGAGGTCCGCCACCGTCTCGAAATCCCACCGGCGAGTGGCCAGGAGGTGGACGGGAACAAACGTGTCGAGGCTTTGGGGCAACGCTCGCAAAACAGTTCCATCGCGGCGCAGCGTCCAATGGCGGCTCACGGATCGATAATCCCGAACCATCGAAGTAACGGCTGGACTCGCGTCCGCAACAGCGTGCCAAGTGCCGTCATAAACCGCCACCAGGGCATCGCCGCGAAACAATCCGCCTGGCATGGCGCCGGAAGTTTCGGCGAATCTTAGTTGGCTTGGAGGAGCCGGGGCCTCTTTTTGACTCGCAATATCAACATTACTGTCACGCACTTGAAAAAGCCCGGCATCGGTCAACAACCAAGGCCCGGCCTCAGCTTGACCCACGCCATAACAGATATCCCAGCCGAACCGGCCCGACACCCTCGAAAAGGCGGAGCGCACTCCGCCGGTGGACAGTTTCCATGTCACTTGTTCCTCAGCTTGAGTTCCGGGGCGTTCCCAACGCCAGGTTTGCGAATCCAGCAACGGACCTGTGGCAAAAGCCTTCAAGGCTTGCCGCTGTTCGGGTGTTGCAGTCTGCCAACCGCCGGTGCCACCGGCCCACAGCGTGCCTTCCGCGGCCGGCCCCGGCTCGGGCGAGGGCGACAGCCACCGCGAACCGTCCGGCAGCCTCAGCACGAAGCCCTGTTTGATTCCGGGAGGCATGGCCCATTGCGGAAGCAAGTCATCGGGTGAAGACTCACTGGACACGGCTCCATAAAGCGAAGAACCGGCGGCGGTGTGCAGCCAGAGTCTCCCATCATCGCCAACCTCTGCTGCTTGGACAAATTCGAAATCGAATCCGTTTGGCCCCAAACGGGTGTCGCGAAATTCACCGGCGCGCGTTTTGCGCTGAAACTCGCGCCCTTGGGTCCAACGCCAGTTTTCCAAGGATCCATTGGCCCGCCGGATGTTCGCAGCCAAAGATGCTGCCGCGCTGGGCGCGGAAGCTTCCAGCCATCCATTGGGCGCGCGCCCGACCCAACGGCCTTCAGAGGTGATCGCCAGTAGGGTGTCTGCCTGGACAAAGGCATAGACACGGCCCGAATCCGCGGTGCCGGAGGGAACATAGAGATTCTCCACTGTGCCTGCGCTGTTGGGTTGGAATTCCACAATGCCTCCATCTGTTGCCGCCACGAGAGCGCCGCCATAGCCTGCAATGTCGTTGACGTGTTCGCAGGCCAGACCGTTGCCATCCGCGGCGGGAAGCAGTTTCCATCGCTTCTCCGCTGAACCGGTCGCAAGGCCAAGTCGCCGCTCAGGTCTGCGCGCGTCGCGCCATGCGCCGGCAGCATCCTCGACCAACGACTCCGCCGGTTTGACGAGTGTGGCCGCAAGCCGGCTTTCAGAGGTTGCGTCGAGAGGCTGGTTGGTCACGACGTTCCAATTGGTCTCGCCCGCTTCCAGGATACTCTCTTTGGTGGCGATTCGGAATTTCCCGTCTTCAAACCCAAAGACACCCGCATTGGTTGTAGGAGGAGCCACGATCCGGCCACTGGCAATATCCAAGATTCTTCGCCCCTCCGGCATTGTCTGCACAGCGTAAAGGCTTTGATTGGTTACTTCGAAAATTGACTCTATTCTTCCCGGTGGCAACGGACGAGTCTCGGAAGTCAAGGTCTGGTTATCCAGTTTCAGCACATAGGGCGTATTCTCATCCTGTTCGAGCACGGCCCACAGAGCGCCTCCCATTTGCACGGCGGACAAGGCCTTCCCCATCGGCCTTGCTGGCTGGCCTTGGGCACGGCTTTGCCCCCACCAAGGCTCGAACCGGCGCTGGTTCATGCGTCCGATCTTGCCGTCCTGGCCGAGAACAAAGAGATCGTCACCCGCGACAGCCGCAGCGCGAATCGGGGTTGTGGATGCCAGGGGTTCGGCAACAAGCGCGCCCGCACTCATGCCAACAGGTCCGGCGAGCGCTTGTGAGTCTTGGGGGCCGCGCAGAACGTACACCTGCCTGCCATGCCTGACCAGTTGCCGCGCATCCTTGATGTTCGACTGAAGCCAATGCTGAGCCGGCCAGTCATAGCCAGCCAAACCCCCGTTCGCCCCCAGCAAAACAAGGGCGTCATCCACTTCGGCCACGTCCTTGATCTCACCAAGTTCGGCGATGGGATTGGCAGTCTGGGGAGGAGACCAGCACCAATGAATCCCTCCCTGCGCGCACAAACCCAAATGCCCGTCGGCCCGCCATAAGAGGACGCCTTTGGGGAAAGCCTGCACATTTGTAATTTGTTCGCCGGTGGAATTTAACCCGGACCAACCGCCTCCCGACAAAGAACAGAGCAGCCCGCCTGCCCTGCTGAATCCGTACACCGTTTCGCCCAGGCGAAACAGCGCGTCCAATTTGGGACCGGTGACCGTGCTCCACGAGTGATTGTTGACAGTGTACTCGGCCGAGCGCCCCGCCTCTTCAAGCCGTATCAACCCCTCGTTGTTGGGCAATTCAACCACAGCGCGGGTGGGTTGGGGGCCGGCGAGCGAAGAGCCGATGACCGGGGTTGCCCTCGATGCCGCATCCACGGACCAAACGCGCAACCCGGCTTCGCCTCCCGCTTGCGCCGCGACCAGAGATTCGCCGGGCGTGACTGCCATGCCTTTAACTTCGAAGGGACCGTTTGCGGCAGGCAGATTGATCGGACGCGAGGAGAGTCTGCCTTCGCCATCCAACAGGACTTCGCGAACGCCGGAGGCAGTCGCGGCCAGCAATTTGTGCTCGGAGCCTCCGGCGAGGATTCTTATCTCAGCGCCAAGGTCCGCCGCCTGCCAGACCGGAGGGCCGCCGTTGGATCGGAAGATTTGAACTTGAGTTCCTGTTGCCACAACAGGGGCATCCTCCATTAAGGCCCAATTGTCGCGGGACGTCGGCGCGGCGCCGGACAGCGCCGAGGCGGCCAGGAGCAATTCAGCGCGGGTTGGCGCGGAGTTAGGAATAAAGAGAACGCGGCCTTTGTGATCGAGCGCATAAAGGCCACCGTCCGCCGCGCTGACGCGTTGCAAGGGGGCGGCTTCAGCCGGAAGGTCAACCTGGCGCAAGCCAGCGGCGCTTACCTGGTGCAACCCTCCGCTCTCACCCGTAAGTTCGACCCAGAGCGCGGCTCCGCTCGAATAAAAGCGGCGAATTGGACTGGCGGAAGAGAGGGGCTTTGACCAGGAATGGCTCGCCCAATCATAGGTGGCTATCCGGGTGCTCTCGGCGACGACGAGTTGCCCGTTCCATTCGGTTGCATCAATTATTCTCCCCAGGTCGCCTTGAAACGGCTGGCCGATCAATACGCGGGCGGAATCCTCCCGTTCGCCTCGCAGCACCAACAAGTCGCCGTCACTGCCGTTACGAAGGGCCAACAGTCCGGCGCCCAGCGCATCTATCCGTTCGACACCGGAATCCAACCCAACGCTGAAATGCTGGTCCGCAAACCGGAAGCAATGCAGCGAACCGGAAGCGTCGAGAAAATACCAGCCGGAGGTGGAACGAACCGCTTGCTTGAAAGGAGGGCGCAGTTCGTCCGGCAGGGAAACCGACTTCCATTTGCGCTCGGCCAGACTGTAGCGTTGCAAGACTTGTCCGGAACCAAGCATATACAGGTCGCTCCCATCCGCCGCCGCCAATCGCCAGTTCCAATCGCCCGGCGGCAGCGCCCCAGAACCGGCAATTACTTTCCCTTCGGCCGCTCCAGCCCCAAACCTTATCAAGGAGTCCTCAAGAGTGTCCAGGGACTCTGTCAGCGCATAAACAGTGTCATGCGCCACCGCCAGGCTTCGCACACCACTGGTCATGGATTGCCACGAATGGCCCTCCCCCGTCAGCTCAATCCGATACAATTGGCCGGCGCCCGTAAGCGCCCACATATATTCTCCGGCGAACTCCATCCGCTTGATGTCTTCCAGGCCCGGCAGCACGGTCCAATGGAAAGCAGACTGGTCGTAGTATGCGACCGCGCCCTTTGTCGCGGCGACAAAATAGCGGCCTTGCGCGGCCACGGTCGTGATTTCGCCAGAGGCAAAAGGCGCTCCACCGGCTGGAATCAGCTCAAGCCGGTCCCGCCCGGCGCGGAATACATCTACAGCATGGTCGCCTGTCACCTGGACCAGCGCGCCGTCAACAAGAGCAAGGTCAAGAGAAGTGTCATTGCGAAGGCGGTTTGACCCCGTTGACGCTTGCGAAGAGAGAGCTTGCGTGACTTCCATTCCCGCCCGATCCCAAAGTCCTATACCCTTCCCTTTTGTGCCAAACCAAACACGATTGGAATCTCCAGTCATGCAAAATATGTCCGCCTTTGAAGTCAAGTCCGTGAAACGTCCAGGCCCGACAAGTTTGGCCCAATCCCAGGGCAAAGGAGACGTGTTGGCCGCCACGCTGGCCAGCCACGGGATCTCTCCCGCTTGAAGTTTCGCCGTGGATCGGGTTCCGCCCAAGGCAACCTCCAGCACATTTTCGTTTCCCAACCCAGCCAATCCCGCCGTGATCGCGCCCAAGGCAGGCCCGCTTGCGTCACTAAAAAACCAGACGCCGCGGCTGGAGCCGAGCAGCAAGGCGCTCCCTGTATCCGGATCGGTTGAAACCGAATTGATTTTAGCCCCGGCCAAATCCACAGGCATCGGAACCCCAAAAGTGTCGCAGGGCATTTCGCGATACCTTCCGATGAAACTAGTCTGGCCGATAGCCGCGCTGAACCAAGTTGTCGGACCGGCCGGACTGCCGGCGGCTAATTGGAGATGCTCGTCGCCCAAGCCCGGAAGCTGGCGTTCGGAGACAAGCAACTGATGCGCGCCGCTCCCGCGCGGCCCCCCTGTTGCATCGAGCGCGACACGCCCCAGACCGCCGCCATGCGTCAGATACCAAACATACCCGTCGTGCAAATGTAGGCGATCAATCTGCTCTCCGGCCAAACCGTCTTGAGTCCTCCAATGCCATTGGACTGCGAGCCGGCTTGCGCCATCAAGAGGTCCGGCACACAGACCGCGGTCGGTTGCGACCCAGACGACTTCGGCGCCGGCAGCGCCGTCCGCCACCACCAGATCTGTGACGTTATCGGAGGGCAGGCCGTTGCGGCTGGTGACGGCCGGCTGCCAACTGTGGGTTTCAGTTTGATAGACAGCCACACCAAAACCGCGAGTGCCAAAGACAAGATGGCGCCTGTCTGCTGTAGCAGCGACGGCGGTGGCATTGGAATCCGTCAAGCCGGGGAAGCGCGAGAGGTCAACAATTGGTTTATCCCATAACTTGGGCGAAACGCCGGCGTCCGCCGCTTGCAATCCGCCGGGGCCGTCCGCGCCGTCGGTTGTGACGATCACGCCGACAGAAGACGCATTGGAGCCGATATCCAAATCCATGACAAAATCCGACAATAGCTTGCCGCCGGAAGAAGCGCGCGTCAGATCGGAACGGAAGAAATGGTTGTGCGGGTCGAACACCTTGACGCCGCCGCCGGAGGAACCGAGCCATAGGGTTCTTCCGCCCGGCTCGGCCGCGAGGCTGGTGAGCGGCTTGGAATCATAACGCGTGCCGACGCGCAAATCCTGCACCTTGGCCAGCGGATTGTCGAGCAGGGCGAGAACGACCGCCAAACCGGCGCCAAACAACAATGTGAACCAGAGGACATCGGCCCGGATCATATAGCGCGGAGGCTCCGCCTGGGATGGTTGGGGAACTGGATCGGCTTTGGGACGCTGCCAGGGGGTCTTTTTTAATCGCTCGCGAGTTTCCCTCAAAAGAAAGTTAGGCATGTTGCCCTCCATCTTGTGCCGTTTGAACCGCCGGCTTTTCGGAAAGTTCCAGATTTGTCAGGAAGGACGCGGCAAGGAGATCGCCCGAAACCAATCCGGAGAAAGTGTTGGATGAGGCGGATGGCAGATCCATATAACTGTCACGACATCTGTTCAGATTGGTTTCGGCCGCCATCCCCCAGAGCCGGCCTCTCATCGAAGCCATAAATGAAGCGGCGCAAATGTGGGCGTTCACCCGGGCGCTGAGCCAGTGCCGCGATGGGAACTCTGGCAATGTGGTGGGATCTGCCGCTTCGTCATTCCATCCCTTGTGGATTCCCAGCCATAACATGTATGCGGACACAGCAATGGCGATTTCCGATCCTTCGGCCTCCAGGAAATCCCGCCCCCACCAACCGGGTCTGGCTCTCTCATTCACCGCATAGTAGTTTTGCAAACTTGCCGCGATCTTCTCGGCGAGGTTTCTGTCCTCCACCACAAACAAACTCAGGGCCAGCGCGGCCGCGAATTCATGAAAACGAGCCGGGGTTCCGCGCGAGGCCAGCACATTCCCCGTAAGATTCCGAAAGTTGACCCGGTCTCCGTCCATGCCCCGGCCCATTTGGTCTCCATACATGATGAACAGCCGGTCCATCTGTTCCGCCCATAGTTGCAGATAGGCTTCCGCGACTGCGGGCAGCCTGGCCGTATCGGGGGCGTTTGGGCTTTCTCTTGCGGGAGCAGCATGGCGAAGAAGTTTCATTTGGCCGTTGAATTCTTTGAGCCACTCATCCACTAAACGTGCGTTAAAACCCGGGGCGGCCATAAAGAAGACGTGCTCCGCCTCAATTTGCGCCTCTCGCAGAGACACATACCGGGCGAAGTGGGCGTTCGCCAGTTCGATGCGCTCCGGGTTTCCCAAACAGAAGGGAAGCAGGTCCAGCCATGTCTTGCCGTCCCCACCGGTTTCCGGACCAAGCGATTCCAGCCAGCGAACGTGTTCGCGCTTCACAGCTTCGCCCAGCAGAGCGAGGAGATACGGGGATGGCAGCGCATGGCCGTCTCGGTGTTCACGCAGGAAGCGGAGCCATGCTGCAGCCTTCCCTTCCTTCAGCCGCCAGTAGATGTCAGACACATACCGGCTTCCACCATGCCGGAGACGATCTTCGGGGCGGAATATTGGAACCGGCATACGGTTGCGTGCCTGATCCACGACGTTGGAGAACGCTTGCCGGGAAAGCGCGGCCCGGTTGATCCCATGCGGAGTCACTCGCGTTACGGCATCAAAATACGCGCCACAACGCGGATCCTGTTCAATGATGTGGGTCAGAAGACGGCGGTTCCGGTCACTGACCTCGGCGGCATGTCTTCGCCCCCACAGAAACAGCACGGCACCCACCGCAGCCAGAACGACGAAGGTGAAAAGCAGGTTGATGACGCCTGGCAGCCCGGGGCTAAAGCGGCTGTCCCACCTGGGAAGGCCGCGGCTCAAGTCGAATGACGTGCCCGCCAGCACCACAGCGACCGTGGCGAACACAAGAGACGCCGAGCGCGCCCCATCCGCCCACGCCAGCAAACGCAACCGCCAGACTATCGCCACAACGGTCAGACAAAAGCACCAAGGCAAATAGAACCAGAGCGGATCGAAATACCACCAGCGATAGAAGAGCATAAGCCCCATCACGATACCGAGCGCAAAACTGCCCCAGGTCAGTCCGCCCCATCCGCCTTCGGAACGAAAGGCAATCATCCCCAAACCGGCCAGCCACACCACCCACAGCCAGGGACGCACGAAGAGCATCAGCACGGGCAAAATCACATCATCATGCAACGCTGGAAAAGCCAGGCTTGCTGCGCGAAGAACTAATGGCAACATTAAACCCAACAACAACCAGCGTCCGGCGCGTCCGGCGGGATTGGCATTCAGAGTCAAGGCAGGGGAAGCATTCATGGTTCTTTTAAAATGAGTTGTCCCAGCCCTCGATTTGAGAGCAACGGTCTTCGACGGTCTTTATCAGATCGCGGGTTGTGGTATCGGCCAGCAAGCCGGCGAGATTAATGCCTTGCTCTAACTGCTGTTTGCCAGCCAGGATTTCTGCCAGGTGCTCTTCCAGTCCCCGAATGCGTCCGTCCTGAACCTTGCCATCTTGATCCAACCGTGCGCCATCCCGCCCGCATTCCTTATACCATTCTTGCAGGCCGGGCCACAGTTCGCGACTGACAGGCACTTTGGACAACTCTATGCTTGGAGGAGGGGCCTGGAGATGAGGCAAGGTCGGTGCCGGTGGCGGCGAAGTTTCTGGAACCCGGTCACGGCGAAACAGCGTATTCCACAACCGCACGACCGTATTCCAAAGGCGGCCTATGAGGCTGACCCGCCCCGCTCCAGCGTCCTGCACGATTTCCGGAGAAGCCGGAGCGGGAGCAAACTCAGGCGCGTCCAGCGCCGGTTCCGTGGGAAGTCCGCGGAGGAACTCAAGGCGCGTTGATTCGTCGTCGCTCCAGAAACGGCGGCGTTCACAAAGCCAATGCCAGGCATTGCTCTCATGACGCAAACGCCATTCCGCCAACAAGCGAAGCTTCCGGACCAGGCTTGGTTCAGCGCCCTTGGGTTGTTCGGTCCCGCGCGGAGCATCGGTCATTGCATAATAATGAGGGTCTCGCGCATCCATTCCGAGGCGGCTGCGTTGTCTGTCCCGCGCGACCTTCGTGGGGCGATAAAAATCGGGCCTCGACGCCACCCTGGCAGAAACGCCCAAGAGGGCATCGCGCAGGTCCGCCGAGCCGGTTGATTCCGTGAGCAAAGCCGACCAGCATTGATCGAGCTTGAGGCGGAGGGCCGCGGCATCGCGCCATCCCAGCGAACCAGCCGCATTGGTGAAGAGCTGGGCCGCGATGTTTGTGCCCTCCACGTAAGGCTGGAGTCCCTGGTCCCGCGACGGCAACTGCGCAAAGTCCTCGATCAGGCGGTCCCACACCTCAGCCGGAACCTGGTCTTCCTGCAACAACTGCTGTTGCAATTCCAGGAACTCCACTTCCATTTGCCGCAGGGGAGCGCCGGTTTGCAACCAATGGCCACGGCAGACTTCCATCAAAGCGTTCCACTCCGCTTCGTCATGCAAAAAATCAAAACGAATTTCCGATTCTGGTTGCGTCGCGTTCATGACCATAGAGATTTTATCCTGGACATAATCCCTCTCCGTCGGGGCGGAACCGGCTGCGAACAGAACCTGAGTTTTTCCTCGTTCAATGCCGCCCAATCCGCTTCCGGCAGACTCCCCGCTCCACTCACGGCCTGTCTCAAGCTCTCAAAAGCGGCTCGCTCGGCTTGGAACCTGGCTTGCTCCTCCGCCAGCGGAACCTTCGTTTGCTCAAGCGCGGCCTGCTCTTCAGCCAAACTGAGTTTCATTTGCTCAAGTTGAGCGGACTCGGCCGCCACTTGGGTGCGTGCTTCCTCGACCTCGAGTTTCATTTTCTCAATCTCAGCCTCGGCGTTTTCCAGTTTCTTCCGATCGGCCACATAGGCGTCGCGCTGCAAGACAAACTCCTGAATCTTCTTGTCAAGCTCCTGCAATTCGCCCTCCAATGCGGCGTGAGTCTTTACCAGACGCTCACGGCTGCCCTCCAGACGCGTGCGCGCTTCGCGGAGCTTGCCCAGGCTGGCCTCGGTTGCGGTCAACTGCCGGTCCAACTCCGTCGCCGCGCCCTCAAACTTGACAGTGTGCTCGGCTATCAAACCTTCAACATCTGAGCGACGTTGCGCCAGGCCGGCGAGGATATCGTCGCGCTCCCCATTGTTCTTGGCCCACCGGTCGAGCGCCGTAATTTTCAGCTCCGCCAGCACCTCGTCCATTTTGAGCGCCTCGTCCACGAATTCCTTCCACACGGCTGGATGTTGCTGATAGGCCTTCCTGGTGACATATATGGCCACCTGTGCAAGTATCATCTCGATCCGGTTTTTCTGGCAGTCAACCCGCAGGTTTTCCCAAAGACCCTGAATTTCCCCAATCATCTGTCTCGCCCGCTCTTGGAGAAGTCCGTCGAGTTCCCGCACCCGGGCGGGGGCTGCGACGTTATGTTCGGCCACGGCCCCAAGAGTGAGGGCGCCGGCCAGCGAGGCGGTGCTGGCCGCACCCTGGCCGAAGGCCGTGATATAGCTCAGGCTATCCAACACATTCTTTGCCTGCTCATTCGGCAGGAGAAGGAATTGTATTTGGCCCGGGGCGCCGTCGGCGGCCGTTGACTCCGCCAGGATCCAGTGCTTGGATTCATCCGCCTTTTCGTTTCTCAACAAGGCAAGCACGCGGTCCGCCACAGCCGCCTCATCCACGTCAATGCTCAAAGCGCAGTCGGCGCGCACGAACAAAGGAAACTGCCATTCGCGCCAACGGGCTTCGCTCAGATAGAGGCGGTCACAAGGCACCGCCAGGCCGGTACCTTGCGTCACAGGCGCCTGGCCAGCCAGACAATGCCAGGTCAAGCCGCCGGGCGACGTGACCGCCAAATAGTCAAACTGCGACAACTCGCCATGAGACCGCGTCAAGAACTCGTTCAATCCGGACGGCAGCGGCCCCAAACCCGGCGCGTCCGCCTGCTCCCACACGTAAATGGGCAGGTACTCCCGTTGCGCCGCTTGGCGGACGCGGTCGCGCCGGGCGTACAGCCACTCCAGTTCGCGCTCCAGGCTTCCGATCTTGCGTTCCAAGGCATTGGCTTCGCCCACCGTTTCAGACGCGGGACCCAGCCCCAGTGTCATTGGAGGAACAGCCAGGCTTGATGCCTCCTTATATTTTATGAAGGGCAGCTTCGCGTCCAGACCCAGCGTGGCGTATGGATGGAACTCCATTTTGCAGCTTTCTTCCGCCACCAGATGCCAAATGGGTTCATGCCAGTTCGTTCCATCCGGGCCACCGACCGCCGGCCCCCTGCTGATGAGCAATATCGGTTTCGGTCCGGCGGCTTGCACCTCGTCAAACAAACGGTAGAATTCCTCAACCTTCGGATAACGGAAGCCCCATTCCACATAGAGATGGCACCGACTGCGGTTCCATGCCGGGACAAACAACTTGACCATATTCGAGGCGGCCGCTCGAAATGCCGCGTAGTCAAATTGATTCTGATCCACATCGCCTATTTCAACTCCGCAAAGTCGGGGGGCCTCTTTTTTCCCGTCAAATTCGAACCCCGTCAAAAAGTAGCGGGTTTGAGCGCCGTCCAGTTTTGGAATCAACCGCACGGCTTTGAGCAACTGCTCGCGCAAGTCGGCGTTTTTCTCTCCATCGTCTGTGGTGGGAATGGCCAGCACCAGGCTTGGTTCGCCCAGTTTTGACATCGGGGATCGCGCAAGCAGGATGGAATAGAAAATGTTATTGAGAGGTATGGGATTGCCAGGCGGATTGCCTTGCAGGATCGTGCCGCCGTAGACATTGCCCGCGTCTTTCCAGACATTGTCCCCAAAGCCCAGACTGTAAGAAATTTCCCGGCGCCCGCCCTGGCCGGCCTCCAAAACATGGATTTGGTTGTAAAAGGCGCGATTGCGCGACTCACCCAATGCTTCTCCATTTTCACAAGCCTTGAGAAACTCGAACAAGTCGTCCATCGAACTGAATCTGATGTGTTTCACAATGACATTCTGGTTTGGTTATACGGACACAGTGATTGGTTGCTGGCTGCGGCTGCAAGGGCCGACCAGCATCTCCAACAGCGCGCGCGACAAATCCGCCGGCAGGGCGGCGTCCAACGGGGTCGGCGCCAGCCGGGCTGCCTGCAAATCACGAAACGCCTCGCCGTGAAGGATGTCCGCGGTGGTTTGCTCCTCGGACCTCGGAAGATCAATCGTGGCCAGAAGCACCGTGTTCATGGCCGGATCCGGCCGCGGCAAACGCAAGCTCGGCGGCGGGAGGGAACGCGCCTCGCATCCGGTTTGGCACAGATAGACAACCAGGCTGGCTTGGTAAGACCCCGAGCGCAAGGCCCGCGAAAGAAGGTCTTGAGGCGCGCCGGCAAGCCGCTTGGAGCGGGCGCTAACAACATCCGTCCGCTGGCCCGCCAGTGCCCGAATGAAGAAATGCGGCAGCAAGCTGTCCACCCGCGTCAAATTCCGCCAACTCTCCTCGCGGCCGCGGCGGGGTTCGACGTCCCTCAACCTGAAACCCCGACCGATCCAGTCCTTCTTTCGTGCGCGCCTTTCCATCCAAGCCACATCCACCTCAATGCAGTCCGGCATGTGCTGAGCCGCGTTGATGAGCAAATCGAAAGCCAGCCCCTTGCCTTCAGATTCCGCCCGCTTGGCCGCCTTTTCTTCAGCGCTCGGAAAACCCTCTTTCTCAACGTCAACAATAAACAATAGAAAGACCCGGTGATTGTTCTCGGGATGCCGCGTGTCGAAATGTTCATATATCGAGGGGGCGCGATTTATTATCTTGTCCATCGTGAACTGCTTGCCTTCTTCGCCCTGTATCCACAGGCCCAGCTCACTGGGGAGGATGCGGGGAATCTGGTCTTCGCGCGTTTTCTTGGTCACGCCGCGCACGCTCAAATAGTCGCCCGGCAGCGCCTCGTCTTCGTCGCCCAGGCGCGTGATGATCCGTAACAAGCGCGGCTCATATTGGAGCGGATCCCAGTCCACACCGAGGCAGGTCTTCACCAGCGGTTCATTCATCCATTCTCTTAACGCTTTCACCCGCTCCGCCCGCAACGCCAGATTCAAGGCCACAAAAGCGAAGTCATCCACCAAACCGGAAGACATATCCACCTGGCCCGCCATCCGGTCCCAGTACAAACAGGCCAACTGCTCCAGCCAATCCTCCTCCGTCGCCTTGGCAGCGGTTTCAACCGGCGGCGGGGTCTGGGCTTCCGCCCCTTCCTCCTCTGGCGCGAGGGACGACAACCGGTTCCCGATGCGCCAAAGGCGGTCACAAAAAAGGTCGGCCAGATAATACAACGCCTCGTGATTCTTGCTCCTGCAATAGTTCAGGCGGCGGACGATTTGCATCCAGCAGCCTCCCTTGACGATTTGATGCATCATCTGCCCGTATTGGCTATCTACGACAGTCGTTGGGACCGAGGCCGCAAGCGCTGCAACTACGTCGCCTATCAGCCCTTCGGGCAAGGGTGGGGCGTAGCCCGCCCACTTGCGACACAAACTCTCGAATACCTCCCCCACCTTCGGGTTGGCGGCGGCGTCAGGATCAAGGACTATTGCTCTGCAGCGCATATCATGTGCCAGGGTTGGCTACTCATCGAAAAGCTCTTCCCCGGTGTTCCCGGGCAGTTGTTTAATGCGGGCGCTAACCAACTGCTGAAGGTCGCGCGCAGCCGCAAATTTCGGGGCGACGTATCCCCAAGCCCGCAGATGGTCGGGCTTGATCTGCGGATCCCCGCCGGCGCTGTCCAAAAGCGCCAGGGCACGGCAAAGACGCAAAATCTGCATTGGTGTGCGGTCGGAAACCCCGTAATCATGGCGAATCGCCATGAGCAGCTTGGTGAAATCCTCCTCGAATCTCGAGTCGCCAAAAGCCTCGGTGCCTCCGCAGATCCCACCTTGCACGATCTTGGCCAGCAACCGCAGATCGTTCAAGCAGGCCAACCTTGGGATCTTGTTTTTATCGTCGTGCAGTTCCCTGGCACAATCGAATCCGTGCGCTTTCCTGATAACATCCTTGAGGTGTGCCTGCGCCACCGGGCGGCATGGCACCCGCACAGGGAAGCGGTCAAAGAGCGCGCCGAGTTCATCCTCTGCGGGCGTTTCATTGGAGGCGCCGACGACAAAAGCAAGATTAACCTTGAACGCCTGGCCGAGGTTGTAAAACAACCGCTCATTGGTGATGGACAACAGTGTGTTCAAGATGGCGCTGTTGGCCTTAAAGATTTCATCCAGGAACGCGGTTTCCGCCTGGGGCAGCAGGCCATGCGTCTGGCGGCCATGCATGCCGGCGGACAACATCAAGTCAATGTGTGCCGGGCCGAACAATTCTTCCGGCGTCGTGTAGCGGGTCAGGAGATATTCGAACATGCGCCGCCCTTCGATTTTGCGGGGCGGGACCACCCTGCCCTTGCCCTCGTCCTTCGCCCTTTTAACCTCGGCTGCATGTTGGAGGGCCTCGTCAATCATCTGTTGTTCATTTCGTATGGGAAGGTTCCCGGAGGACACGCCCAAGGTCTGGGAAAAGACGCGAACCATGAGTGACTTGGCGGTTCCCGGCGGTCCTAGAAATACGATGTTGACGCGCGCCAATGCGCTTGCGACGAGCATTTCGGCGGCGCGCCTGCGCGAGAGAAAGCTCCCCTGCAAGATGGTCAAGGCGCTTTTCAACCGCGCCAAGGGGTAGCGATGCCAGTCGTTCTTGACGATTGAAGCCACATCGTCCGCATTCAGGCCGTCAATTTCATTTATCCACTCTGACCCGTCCGCCCAATCCCAGTGTTCCGACTCTCCGGCGGGCGCGGCAACAGCGATGGCATTGGCCAGCTTGGCCAGCTTGTCTGTCGGGTCCGCGGCTTCCTGGCGATGGAAGCTGCCCACTGAGATGTTCTTTCCCTCAAACAATCTGGCGGCCTCCCGCCCCCTGGTCACAAAGACAACGACCTTTCCAGGCACGGTTACCTCATTGAGCCTCAGCAAGGTGCGGGTTATTTGTTGCGGGATAAAGTCCATTTCTTGAGCCACCTCCTCCACGCTGAAGATAGCCAAAAAGGTGGCAGCCGTGTTCAAGTCGGCCGCCTTCTTCAGAAACAGCGCCAAATTGTTGGCCCTGGGGCCGGCTCCGGCAAGCACGTTCTTGGAGTCCGTTATCGTGTAGTTTTCCCAGGTAACGACCGGGCCGACACATATTGGCGACCGCACGATCTCGTCAATGGCTTCCGATTGACCCGGTCCGGCGCCTCCATCCGAAGCGTCCAGGTTGACGTGGATGCTTGAAGCGTTCCTATCTGCAATGAATTGGTAAGACATAAGTTTTTGTGGAGCTTGGCTAATTAAGTTCTACGGTTCTTGAGTTTCGGCCGAGGAGGACGGCCTCCAACCGGCGGGCGCGCGATCGGGACGGACCTCGGCATGGGGGGGCGCGGGGGGATTTCGGCCTGCGGGGCGCCAGGACGCGCGGGACCCTGCGGGCCGGACAGAGGGACTGGAACACCAAGAGGGGCGCCCGCATTGTCCCCATCGTCTGGAGGGGGAGGACCAAAGTATTTCCTCTTCAACCACTCCAATAGCATTCCGATCCCGTCCTGGTTCATCGGCCAAAATACGGAGCGTTCCAGCGATTTGAGCAATGCCAGCCAATCCGCGTCATCCCATTTGCCATGGCGAGCTTTCACCCAATTTTCAGCGGACCCGGATTCCTCCCACCGGCGCAAGTTTCGATCTTCCAACGTCAGTTCCCGAGGCGCTATGGGTATGATCTTCAACCCCTCCAAAACCATTCCGATCGCGTCCGGCACCATCGGCCAAAATTCGGAGCGTTCCAGTTCTTTTAGCAATGCCCGCCAATCCGCGTCATTCCATCGGTAATGGTGAGCCTCCACCCATCTCTGAGGGAACCCGGACTGCTGCCACTTGCGCAAGTTCAGATCTTCCAATTTCAGGTGCCAGCCGGGCCGCTTGCGGGGCAACGGCGGGTTTCCCGCGACCGGGCTGGATCCCTCAAGGCCGCGGGGACCAGGCGGCGCATGCCACCAATCACCGACAAAAGGGGCGGGCGGACTTGCCGGCCTGCCGGCTCCCCCGCTTGCGAAGATGCGGAATAATCTTTCCACGCAAAGATGGTCGAGCGCGCCGGGCGGACTCGACCTTGACTGAACAAGCCGGCCATTGTCCGGCATTCTCGCTTTGGCGAGTTGCAGGCTCCCCAAGCGATCCAAAACCGTTTCGCAAATCCCCCGCACTGAATCGTCCGGCAACCTCTCGTGGTCCTTCCAAATCTCCTCGGTCCGTCTCAGCATCTCTTCGACAGTGCAACCGCTGCCCGGCGTAAAGATCGCATTGGAAATGCCGCCACGGGTCAGGTAATCAAGACACTTGACAAACATCGTTGCCGAATCCGATTCCCCGATTGCCAATTGGCCCATGAATCGTTGCGCAGCCTCATCGCACGATGTCAAAAACTGCTGATCCAGAGTGCTCCGGCGCAGGCAAACCGCCTGGAGTGCGGCGGCCCTCCGCAACAGGGCCGCGATGAAACGAGGCGCGCTGGCGTCGCGCTTCCCTTCCCCGTATTCCAAGGGACCCTCCGCGCACAAGACACCCCAAGAAATGGTCTCCGTTGCCTTTGCTGCGGTGAGTTCCGCAGCCACTCCGGCAACCAGAGCACGCCCTTCGCCCCGGAAATCCTGAGCCAGCAGCTCCTCGCCCAAAATCGACAGCCGCAGCGCGCCGTCGCCGTCCGCAGCCAGCGGCTTGCCAAGTTCATGCACCAAGCGAGGCAAGAGCAAGCTCCTGCCCGGAGCCAGCCAAATGGCGCGCAAGACTCCCGCAAAGCGGGCGGGTTCGGCGACAGGTGTGCCCGCGCAGAATCGCGTTGCATGCGCTATGAGATCGCAACTCCGCAGCTGATTGAGAATCTGCTGATAACTTGGATCTCCGGCGCATTCATTCAACCGCTGCGGCCATTCCAAAACAGCCGCGGGGATTTCGATGACCACCATGCTCTTTTCCCAAGCCAGCAATCCGAAGACCACGCACGCCGCCAGACCGATCAACGGGACAAAACTCCTCGCTCCAATGGCCAGAACAATCATGGCTGCCGCGCAAGTGGCGGCAACCCACACCCAAGTCAACGAGCCACGCTGCTTCTGCCGAACAGGGGGTGGAGGAACGTATTTGGAGGCGAAGTCCAAAACCCTGTCCAAGCCGCGGCAAAGCACATGCAGCGCCAGCAAATCGCCAGAGCTAATCTCAACGCTTCCGGTTGGCGAATCATCCGAACCAGCCTCCTTTAGTGTCCGCTCCATGGCATCCAAAGACAATGCGGACGACACCGGGATGAGTCCGGCGGGGACATTCGGCAGCGGCTGGGAGGACGGGTTGACTTGCCAAAGAAGGTTGTTGGCAACGATAGCCGCGTGCGTCCCGAAAGCCCCCAGCGCAATTTCCCCTGTCTCCGGCACATAGGTTGTGCGGGCCGCCTCGTTGAGCGCGATCTGGCACAAGGCGGCCTGTATTTCCGGGGAATGCAACCAGGCGGCCTCAAAAACCCTGCCGATGGCAGTCGTGGCTGCCTGCTGCAAATGGGGGACTATGTCGCGCTGGATGGGGGCCTCGCAATGCACCTCCTCGCAATGCGGTTGAGCCGACGCGAGGGCGAGTCCCTCTCCTCCACCCGGCAGCGTCGCCACGTCAGCCTCTTGCGCGGATTCAGCGGTGAATTTGGCCAGCCAGCGCACAGACGCGGCGACAGAAGCAGGCCCTGCCGCGAACGTCCGCTGGTAGCACACGTCGCACGCATTTGCTTTTGGCTCTTCTAGAAAAACTTCCATATCCGTCGCGCAGCGATGAACCCGCGCGGAGTCTGATGACTATTGCTGACTTAATGACCGTCCAGATTCATTGATTCAGTACTTTTGTCAAGGGCATTAAAGCCGTATTCACTGCAGCAATCCTACACCGGCAAGCACCAAGCTCAAAAGCCTTGGATCGCAGGCACACTGGCTCGGGAGTCATTTAACTCCCTTCACCGAACAAATCACGATGGTAAGATGCTGGCTCATTTCAATGTCGCGGCAGGAAGCCGATGAGCGGGCCGATCCAATTCTCCGCCGGGCCGTTTGCCGTAATGCTGTGAAACACCGAGAGAGTGCTTGGCAGTTGGTTCGGGGTCATGCCTTCAAAGAGCACCGGCACGATGTTGCCGGATTTCCGTCCGCTTCGCCGAAGCCCTTCGAACAAACCCCATTCCGCCTTGACGTAAGTCGCCGTGACATGGCTGGGCTTCGCGCAAATGACGACCATATGACGCGCGCTTTCGATTGCTTGGTCTATCAAGACCGAGAATTCTGTGCTCTGCGAATTGGGCACGGAGACTTCGCTGAAGAAGGGGCGGTAGCCGCGTTGAGCCAGATGCGTATAGACAAGCCGGGCGTGCTGCGCGTCTTCGGACTTGTAGCAGATGAAAACGTCGAATTCTCCTCCGGCGCGCAGCCGAGCCGGCTGCAAAACCAGCCGCTGCGGGGCGGCTTTTTGTATCGAGAAATCAAATCTGCTCAGGAAACTCATCCCCAATGTGCCGTCCAAACCGGCGGTGGTTTCCCGCATCACGATTCCTTTGATGAAAAGCGCCCGGCTTCCATTCACCGTCACCCCGGGAGCCGCGCAGGGTGGAGCTTTGATTAGCCTCCCGTCGGCCATGCGCAGTTTGATTTTCACCCGCTTGTCAGTTTCCAGACGCATGGCTTGGACGATTTCCGGCGTGAACGTGCTGCTGCCGCACCCGTTGTCCACCATGAACCAGCATTCTTCAGCCTCTTTCCCTTCGTTTTCCAGACGGCCTTGTACGATCAGAATTCCAGTCGAAGACAGCGATTGGGCTTGAATGGTTTGCCGCGCCATGCGGGCGCGCAGGGACCGCAACTGCTCCAGCAGAGGATTCAACCTTGAAGCCTCCCCGGGGCGGCTTCGCCGCTTATCCAGCAGGTGGCCGAACAAACGGTTGATACGGGTGGATAACTTCAGCGGTCCATTGCGGTTCAACCAGCGTTGGCACTGCCGCAGGTTTCCCGTCACGGACTTCCGGGAAACCTCCAGTTCCCTCCTCCGGCGATCGCTGGTCTCGTTGAATTTCCCCACCTGTGCATTGAATTCGGCCAGCCTGCGATTCCACTCTTTTATTTGGCCGCCCATGACGCTGTGTGTTTCGACGCCTGTACCGGCTGCCATGCCGCGTCCACCCCCTTCGATGGCTTTCTTGAGACGTTCCAAGTTCGCCTTCTCCGCTTCCAAACGACCGCTCTCGCTCTTCACCCAGGAATTGAATTGCTCCACTCCATCGTTCGCAGCCTGCCGCATACCGTCCGGCGCCGAGGCAAGCGTCAGGTAGAAATCCACCTGGCCGGCAAGGGCCGCCACCAAGCTCTCCGCGCTTTGAAACAGGAACATAACGGTATTAAAAACTCTCGGGAAAAACAGCCCGCAAAAGCGGACGGCGTGATACGGCGGCTCTCAAAAGCTTCCCCAGCCGGAACGGTGACTGCCCATCCCTGTGCTGACATGGTAGCCATGAGAATTCGCCCATTTGACACCGCTGTTATGCAACAGAGCCGACCCCGAGTTCAAGTAATCCTCGGCCATTGACTTGTCCCCATATACCATCAAGAGGCTGTCCAGCTTTTCCTCCGAGCCTGGAATGCCGAGTTTGATGGCGAGTAACAACACGCGCAGACGCATGTCGTCACCATTGATGACCCGGAGCACAAGAGCGTTGACGACGTATCTGTCCGGCCGCGCCTTGAGATTGTCGTAAAGGCCCCGCGCCCTAGAGGGGTCACTCCACTCTCCATCTGGTGACAACAGCCGCGCCGCCTCGACAACACCCTCCTCAACTTGCGGAACCGCCTTCATCTCCGCTGGTTTAAGACCATACCGGTTCAGGAGGCTCTCGTCTGCTCCTTTGCTGCGCAACAGACTCGCCGTCTCGCTGTCGCCTTTGTAGATGCTAAGATGGAGGGGGGTGTCATCCAACGAGCCTCTTGCATTGACGTTTGCCCCTTGGGAAACGAGAAGCCCGGCTGTATCCCGATGCCCGTTCTTGATGGCCAGGTTGAGTGGCGTGTCTCCATACCAGTCTCGCACGTTGATATCCGCGTGTTGGTCAAGCATCCGTTTGACGGTCGCCGTATCGCCAGTCCCCGCGGCGCGGAGCAATGTGGTGTTCTTCTGTTGGATGCTCATGCAGCCGCAGAGGAGTGTGAGCACAGGAATAAGTATGCAGTTTCTTTTCATAGGTTGTTGTTGTTGCGGTGCGCGCTTTGCGGTTTAATATCCGGTGCCATGATGCTCATGGAGTCAGCGGTTCCAAGGCATACCCTACCACGCGGCCTTTTGCATCGTAATCGAGGCTGACGCGGCGCTCGGCGCCCATGGCGACAGCCGCGAGGCGTTGCTGGGGGTCGTAAACGTTCGCCAGCTTAAGCCCATTCGCACAGGTCACACCGCGGAGCGCGCCGGTCATATCGCCTTTATCGGCGTAATCGAAAGTCGTGACGCCCTGGTCGAAGCTAGTAATTTTGCTAACCAGCCCGCTGGATAACTCGACCGTGGCAGCTTCGTTGCCACGTTTCGTCTCAACATGGCGGAGGTCGCCGTACTCCGAATAGGCGTATGAGGTGTCGCCCCAGGTGGACTTGACGGCTTGAACGCGGCCTGCGGCGTCGCGCTCAATGTTGTAGCCTGCGTTCCCCTGCGGGGTCTTCTGCGCCATGGAGACCAGATTGCCTGCGGCGTCGTAAGCCATCGCAACGTCGAGTCCACTGAAGTCCGTTAGCCCGGTTGGGTACCCACGCCGGTCGTATGTCGTTTCCTGCCAGTGCTGGAACCTCCCGTTCTCATTCGACGGATGCTCGACGACCGAGGAAAGCAGTCCGCTGTCGGAGTATTCGAAGGAAGCCGCATGAGTCCCGGCCACGACTTTGGCCATCCGACCGTCCGTTAGCCATGTCTGCTCCCGGAGTGTTACTCCATTCTCCGAAAGAGTCGTCAGGTGGCCGCCAGCATCATATTGCGCGGTGATTTCAGGTTCGCCATCCGCCTGCACGGTTCGCTTGCGGCCTCCCGCCGTGTCGGTCACTGTCACCTTCCGGCTGTCTGGCGTCGTCACGGTGGATTGAATGCCTCCATCCGGCTGGTAGTTCCACACAGTGTGCGTACCGTCGGCATCGGTTGCCTCGACCGGCCGCATCTGCCGGTCGTAGCGGGTGGCGATAGTGTGCGCGCTGTCCGTGGTATCCTTGACCGATGTCTCCACACCGCCATCGCGCGTGGCTGTGATCGCATAGCGCAGGTTGGAGTCGCCCCGCTTCTCGGCCGTCAACTGACCTTGCGCATTGTACTCGAACGTGCTGCGCGGTTCTGCTTGCGCCCCCATCCAGTTGCCAGTCCATGTGACTGCGGCGACCCAGGGTCCCTGGTAGGAGTATCCGAGTGTGCCCTCGGCAGAGCGGACACCCGCCAGACGGCCCGCGGGGTTGTAGGTATAGCTTGCCTCGATAGGTTGTGCTTTCGGATTAATGGACGTCGTGCCAACCGCCTTTGACAGAACTCCCTCACTGGTATAATCAAGCTCGATCTGCGCGGCGCGGGTGCCACCGACAAGGGCGACAATTCGTGTCACCTGACCTTGGGAGCCCCGTTCATAGACAGTGACCTGCGGACCCTCTTCGATGGCCACCAAGTCGCCTTGCGGCGTGAAGTGCCAGCGCATGCCGTCTTTGAGGTACAGTAAAGTCGTCTCCACGTTGTTCAGGAATTTTGGATGATCGTTGGCGAGACCATAAAATGGCCCATCCTGGTCAGGCACTTGAAGTTTGCTGTTTTGCAGTTCCGGCACCGGGCGTGCCTTGCTGAACCGGGCGTGGAAGCTGTTCAGCGGGGTGATCAGCTCGTAGCAAGTCGCGTAGCTGGTCTTGCCCCCCTCCAGATGCGTGGGCATTTGGGTCTCCTGCAAGCGGGGAAGGTCCAGCGCCCAACCTCTGCCCCACGGTCCCTTGGGATCGAAAAACGAGTTGAAGCTCCGCACGAGCCGGATATCCTGGCCGCCGGCCACCGGAACCGTGATGTCCGCCTCGTTGAGCCGGCAGGGATCCAGCGCAACCGAGTCGGTGCCGGGGAGCGAGACAGCCTGGTAAGCGCGGTTGCCATCCTCAACCCGAACGACGGTCATTGGGGCCGAATCAACCGGCGGGAGCGCCGCCGCCACCATTTTCTCCAGGCGATCTGCCAGCTTGACACTGCGGTCCACTTCCGCGCGAACCTCCGGCGGCGCTTTGGCGACGTCGGCGGTGGTGGCATACGTCTTGACAGATTTGCTTTCCGGCGACAACTCCACGCCGCCAAAAATGCGCGCTTCCACTTTCTGGTTGGATCGGGTGACCTCCATCGCAGGGGTGGTCTTCTCAAACCGAACCGGCTTCACCTCGTAATCCCACATCCAGAACGGCATAGGAACTCCCTGATCGCGGAGCTTCTCGGCGATGGCGGTCATCAGCGCGACCCGCCGCAACTCGGCAAAAACAGGCACCGGGTTGGTGAGGCCCGTTTCCGGCGGCGGCAGGAGGTACTGCTCCGCCGAGATGGCATCGTAGTTCCTGGTGAACCACGACGTGAACGCTTGCGCGCCCGGCGACGACTTGCCCGTCAAGTCGTCCTCCAGCTTGTTCTTCTGCCACTTCATTTTCTGGGTTTTCACCTTGAGCGGCACATCAAACAAGGTCAGTTCCTGGCGTGACCCTTCAAAGCGATCGGCCTCCGCCGGCACGATCCAGAAGCGTTCCCAGATGCCCTGTTTCTGATCCTTTCGCGGGTCGCCGCCTCCAAAATAAATCGCGTCCACAACATCGCGATAACCCGGCACCCGGCTGACAACATTGCTGGTTGTAATGTTGTCAACACCCAATGTGTAACCCTTCATCAGCCGGTCCGCCTCGTAGAGGACCCACCCCACATAAGTGTCCCTGGTCGCCTCGGAATGCACGATGACCATGGCCGACTTCTCCGGATCCTCGGGATTCGGATCAATCGTCACCGTCGGCCCCTCGCCATTTATATAGACGGAGCGAAACACAGTAACGAGATCATCCATCCGCAGCGGCGGCAACTTGACATCCCCGCCCTCTTCGCAAACAAGAACGAGGTTCCCGTTGGCGTTCGTGCAGATCCCCTTTAGAGTGCCAAGCCCAGCGACGGCCCTGCCCGCCCCACCGAGGTAAACGCCACCGACGGGGGAGCATGGGAGTGGCTGCGTGTGCGTTGATGCCGTCATGGCGGCAACAGGAGCTGCGCCACGCTGCCATGCTGGTAATATCGTATCTCGAAGCGGTTGCCTGGAATCATAAAGTGCTTTTATCCAACGAAAAGTGTTCTGGTCTGGAATCGGATAGAGGTAATCCATTTCCGGAAGTTTTTTCTCTCCAGTAATGGGAGCCACAATATTCCACAATGTCTTCCCTGTCCAATAGAGCGATTCGGCGGAAATCCCTGAAGTGCGTTGCGCGTGACCCAGTGCGGATGCCCAGTCCAGGTTAACCGAACCAAAGCCAGTTGGTATTATCTTGTTCTCGATTTCTCCAAACTTCTCGCCACTATAAGAATATCCTCCGAAACCCGGAACTCTATAAGAGGCGTGTTCAGCAAAGAACTGGTCGACCGCTAATTGCCGTATTGTCTGCCTCTGAGAATAATCCAGCGAGGCTGCATTTCCATAGAATTGACGTCGGTACTTTTCTTCGTTCTGCGATATCTCATTAAGAACATCTGCACTTAAGCCCGGCTCAAATTTCTGCGCTGGCTCCATTATTGAATTCCCGCGAAACTGCGTAGCCCCCAGCAATTCTCTTGGTCCGACCATCCCGGCCTGCTGCTTCATCTGGTCCATGATCTCCTGTTGGTGCCCGATCATTTCCGACTGACGCCACCGCATTTCTGATTGCTGGTCGAGCATATCCGCCTGTTGTTGGCGCATCTGCTGCTGCATCGCCGATTGCTGTGCGCGCATTTGCCCTAGGCGCTCTTGCGCAAGCGAGATAGCGTCGGCGCGTGAGGCAGTACTGAGTGCCGGAGGTGCGAGCGGAGTTGCGGACGGTCGCGAACGAATCGTGTCGAAAAAGGCCGGCTGTGGAGGCGGCGGCACGAATGGTTTGGGAGTTATCAAATCCATAGGAACGCCGCCGCGTCCTAAATCGCCCGACGACATAAAGCTCCGTTGCAGGAAGCATCCGATTGGCCGCTGATCGAGTTCTCCAAAACGATAGGCGGCACTCGCCTCCCGGCCGCCGCTCAAGGTTGCGGCATAACCGGGAATCTCCCATCCCTCGAACGGCACTTTCCACACCACCGAATTGCGCGATGGCCGGCTTTCGAGGACAAGCCTCTTAAAGGCAGTGGCGTCTCCCTCCTTAAGATCAGCGATTCTGGCCTTCAGTTCCACTCCACCTTCAATCACTAACATCGTCTGCTCCCCTGCGCGCTGTAATTGGTTGCTGACCATCAAAAGATTGTATTGCTCCGGAGAGACAACGCGCTTGGGTTTAAACGTTTCCAGCCAATAATCGGCTTTGTCGAGCGGCGCCGCCTTCTTCCACGCGCTCACAATGCCGACCAAGCCAAACAGCGGCTGCAAACGGGCCACTTCCTGGTACCTGGCGACAGCCTGATCTGAAGCCTCCGTCAAGCGCGCGGCGAACTTCTCCGCTGCGGCATCGCCAGAAGGGGAGGGTGCGGCGATTTTGCTGGTGACTTGATTCGACACCGCTATTCTCAGATCACTGATTACGATGACGCCTTCATCCTTGTTTGCCAACGCAAAGTTCGTGGGGTAAAACCAAAACCGGGAGCCAAGATTGGCTTTCTTTCCCGTGGCAAGCCACTCGTCCGCCGACAATTGCGGCCACGAACGAAGCCCCCATGCGGTCGCATCAATCTGCCCCAGTGCCAGTTTCTTCAGCACAACATCTGCCGCCAGCAAGTCTGTTCCAAACCCGCTCTGCGCCAGCCCCTTGGAATAGGTAACCACCTGCTGACCGGTGCGCGCAGTGTTTGTGGTTGGATCAATGCTCACAAAAGGAGATTGGTGCTCCACCCATACGGCTCGCAGCGCCACCGCCAGATCATCCAAGCCGACAGCCTGTTCTCCGGGGACGGCTTGGCCAACGAAAATGACGTCGTGGTTTGTCTCATCATAGACCATGCCGGCTATTCGCGTCATCCCACCAAGCTCTCGCACCTGTTCCGGCGGATCAGTATTCCCACGGCATAACCGTTCAGCTTGATCCAGGGAGACGGCCACGAATGGGCCGCCCGGCACCGCAAACACTGGAAGGATTGAAGAAACCAATGTTCCGACAACCAACGCGGTCGCCGCTCTTACACCTTCAAAACGTATTCTGAGTTTCATTGCTTTGCCTCCGTGTTTGCCGGATACCGTAATCCGTAATCAGGACCAAAGTAGGCCTTGGGATCCTCGATGCGCGTATGTGCCGGTTTCGAGGTCACTCCCCCCAACGAATTTTGCATTGGCTGCATTCGCTGCAACTGGTCCTCGATGTTCTGGCGAACTTCGCTAATGCGTTGCATTTGGTCCGCGCTATTCTGCCGCAGGTCCTGAATGCGTTGCATTTGGTCCGCGCTGTTCTGCCGCAGGTCCTGAATGCGTTGCATCTGGTCCGCGCTATTCTGCCGCAGGTCCAGATTTGCATTCCACTGCTGCGCTTGCGCAACATCTGTGAACCGCCTTTGCAACGTCGTGCCGATGTCTTCGTCCGAATCTCCTTTGGCGACAATCGCCGACAGGTTAGTGGCCTTGTCATTGACAAAAGCATCCATTGCTAGAATTAGGCGTGAAGTCTCTGCGGAATCAGCATCGAGGTTGGTGGCACTGTGACTACAAATCTTCGCCGCGGCGCCCCAATCACCAAGGGCAAAGAACGCGCAACCTTTGCCAAATTCGGCGAGGGCAAATGAATTGGAGGATATCCCAATCGCATTGGTGAAGTGGCTGGCTGCACTCTGGGCCCCCGCCTTCATCTGGAGCAAGCGGAACCCTTGATTTGCTACGGGGTCAGCCAGGCGTGGATTGGCTGCCGCCGCAGCCCTGAAGTCCTCTCCAGCGTTGTCGAAGTCGCCCTTTCGTGCGAACAACACGCCGCGCGCATTAAGCGACAGCGAGTGATGAGGGCTCAACTTCAAAGCGTCGTTGAACGCCACCAGCGCCTGATTCCATTTGCCCAGCCTCGCGAGGGCGTCGCCCTTCAGGTAGCTGGCAATCGGGCGATCGGGGTGGAGGGCGGAAAAAGAGGCTGCCCAAGCATCATAGCCTTCAAGATCCGCTTTAGCGGTCGCGCCCACAAATAGGCGGAGCGATTCGTTATTTCGGTTTAGCGCCAGACAGGCTTGTCCTTTTATCAGACGCAGCGTGGCGGATGCGCCGTTTGTTTCCACGCCGGGCAATAACAGTGCGACCTGCTTCCAGTCCTCGCTGAGAATCGCCTTTTCCACTCCCGGCGGGACGGCGTCTGCCGCCCGGACGAAAGGATGCAGGAAAACGAAAGCAGCAAAGAGGGAAAGCAGCTTTCGCGCGGAGGCGCTGATGAGAAGGTCCGCCGCGCACCGACAGGTGAATGTGTTTTTCATATTCTGATCTTTTCCTTCATGACATTGTTGAGTTTCACGGTCTTTATTGTTCGTAAATTGAGTGTCTTGCTGAATTGGAGCGGATAGTCGGCGGGCAAAGGGAACCGCAAGAATAATTATCCCGAATGATTTGCCCGCATCTGTCTGAAATACTGTCCCCCGGGCTGGGAAAGAAGGCAGGGCACGGTTTCAATCCCCGGCTTCGGCAACCATCCAAATCCTTGAGATTCACCGGGTCACTGCCGCAATACGCATAAACAGAGTGATCCCGCGCAACCTCCAAAGGAATGCGTTTTACAGGATCGGGCTGTAGGAAGCTTCCCAGGGCAGGCGCCAACGCGCGAGCCAGGGTCACGTAACCGCCGGTCCGCCCGTCCCAGAATAGACCTGTCAACCCCGGGAATAGAGTATCCGACTTGCCTTCGTCATCGGGCACGCCAAACGGATCATACTGGCACTGTCGCTCCACAGCCCCCTTGCCGTCCACCACCAACCGCACCGAGCCCAGGTGATCCGGGAGCAACCACTCGGCCTGCCCGGCCCGCATGATGGCCAGCGGGGTGTCGCCGTCCCAGATGACCAGCGCGCGCCTGCCATCCGGCTCGTCCATGACAAGCGGCCGCCAAAACTGCGCGAGCGGATCTGGAAGGAAGCGCGTCTCGCCGCCCGGCGTCTTGCGGGCCACAAGACATCCAAAGCCATCGTATCGGTATTGCACAGTTTCACTGCCTGTTCGCGTCTCCGCGAGCCGTCCGTCGGACTGGTAGCGGTATTGGCGGGCGACTCCATTGACGGCAACATTGGTCAGGTTGCCACATTCGTCATAGGCGCACGGCTTGCCATCCACGCTGGTCAGGCGTCCGGCCCAGTCGTAAGCGCAGATTTGGTCGGGACATCCGGAGGCTGAGGCTTTGACGCGATTGCCGACCAAATCGTAAGTGTAGCCGTACTGGCAACCGCCAGCGCCCGCGGCGCGAACAAGGCGGCCCATCGTGTCATAAGTGTAGCGCAGTTCGACGTTGGTCTGCCCGGAGCTTTCGCGGACATTGGTGATCTTGCCGTCCGCTCCATACGTGTAAGAGTATTGGGCAAGCTCCAAGTATTTCTCGTCATCCGGCTTCTTGAATAAGCCGTGGATGATTTCCTTGAGCTGGCCGTCGGCCTGTCGTGTCCAGAGGGTCTTGACGCCGTTTGGCAAGGCGCGCACGACGGTGTTTTGCCCGGTGAGATACTCGTAGGAAATCGCCCCCGCCAGGGTGTCCATCTTTACGATGCGCCCAAGGAAATCGTACGTCCAACTGACGTGGTAAAAGTCCCCGACCTTCATTCCGTCCAGACGCCCGGCGGTGTCGTAGGTGTAATGGATCTCGGGAGCGCCCTTCCGCGCGACCGACTCCAGCCGCCTATTCTTGTCGTAGCGGTAGGCCACCTCGCCGGCACCATCGGTCATGGCCGCCAGTTGCCCTGCGGCATCGAACCCCCAGGTCACGGGCGCGCCTTCGGGCGGGGTTTGGGTGACACTCTGCAAAGGGCCGTTGGTTGGCGGAGTATATGTGTAATGCGTGACCCGCCCCGCCGGATCAATCCGGGCGGCGACGCGGTCCTGGTTGTCGTATTCAATTCGCCAGGAAAGGTTGGTGGCACCGAAGGAAGGCGAAATGGCTGAAATCATGAAACTGAGAGAGGCCAGGAGGGGGGAACGGCATAGCCGAGGGAGTCCGGCATAACGGTTGGGGCTGGTGTGGTGTTTTTTCATGGCGAAGTGTTGAGTTTTAACAGTTCACGGCAACAAAATTGCGTTATGGGAATGGGGTCACTGAACTCTCCACGATCTTGTAGTCCACCGCGTGGAGCAGGGCCGGTATCAGCCTGACGTTGACCCTATCCTTGTCCTTCTCGAAGTCTGGAAGATCGGACCGGGCAACTAAATTGGGACGCAGCTTTTTCTTGGTATCGCGATTCTCCGACAGCTTCCAGCCGCCGAGCAGGCGTTCGGCGACGAATCGTCCGTGCTCCATCTCGGAGAGAATTCCAATCTGCTTCTTGCTGAACATGAAATCGAGCGGTTCCTTCGCCCCCCGGCGAACGATGGAGAGACCGAGAGCCTTGAGTTTGGTTTCAATGTGGTCAATGCAGGCGCGGTTGGAACTCCTGGACTTGTCGTCGAGGTTCTGCCACCCCCGCTGCTCGCGTTTGTCGTTGAGGGCGTCCTTCAGAGTCTTGAGACGGTGTTCCTCGTGGAGCCGAAGTGCGAGGCGGTCTGCCGAGTCAATGGCGGCACGCAGTTGGAAGCTGATGAGCAACGGTCTCATAGATCGAAGTCGGATGTGCCGTATTCGATGCGAAAAAGCTCGCCGCCCTGACAGAGCGTTCCCCAGCCCAGCTTGCTGCGGTCCCTTCGAGGGCGGCGACAAGACGGCCCAACCAGGAGTGCCGCCATTTTGGGTGCCGTTATCTTCAATTCCATACGCTCTACGCTTGGTCAATTCTCCAGCTTCGTTGAGATGATTTCCTGCCATAAGGTCAGTGTATCCTGCTTCCCGTGCCACGCCACCGCTTTCCGAATTAGCCTGCCTGTCCCTGGAGTCAGTGCTCACTCGCACCCCGGACATGTCCGCCGAACCGCCATCTCCACAGTGGCGCAAAGCACACCGAACAGCACGGCAAATCAGTGGCGAGGAAGCTCAGCCAGGAGTTTCATTTCCCAGCCTGGTCATCACATGAGCGCCGCCGAAACCGAAACAAGTCCGACGGCCGGTGTTTACTGTCATCTCGTCGCCGCATAACACCGGAACGATTTTCCCCTCGTTTCCTTGCCCCCGAGATTCAGATAATCAAATCGCCTTCATGCCGCTTCCAATCGCGCGAGCCTTGTTCGCCAGAATCAATAGCCTTGATGCACCATTCAGGGTTACGGTGCCTGTCTGAGCGTGCTGCTGGCGCGCGCCATGGCTCAATCTGCCCGGGTTTGGCCACTCGACGTTGCGAACGTCCGCACGAATGCAATAAACTGGGGGCAGAGGTCCACGGAAGGCAGGTCGGCCAGGGCCACCCACCGATGCTCCACATGTTCTGTGCTGAGGCAGACAGATCCTTCCGTCACCCGGGCTTCCATGATGAGGTAAGTAACGGCACGGTCCGGCAGGTCCGACTGCGCAACCCCAGCAGGCCGCTCCAACTTGATCACCAAGCCGGTTTCCTCGCGAATCTCCCGGACAAGGGCCGTGTCAAACGTCTCCCCCGGGTCCACCTTGCCTCCAGGCATGTCCCACTTGCCGGCATTATTTTTCGAGGATGGCGACCTGCGCAAGAACAGATAGTGTCCGGCGTCATCCCGGACCAACGCTTTCACGGAAAGATAGAATCGCTTGGTCATTGCGCGGCACCTCGTTTGATGATCACGAAACCGGCCTTGGCGAGCAGCGCGGCATATTGTTCGATTGCCATTCGATCGAATTTCAGGACATCAGGGTTGCTCTTCCGAAGATCTTCCCAAGTGGCTAGACAGGGATTCACCCGCGCCGGAACGTCCTTCTCCCTGCCGGGACGCCACCCTGCGGCCAGCCGCTCGACGTTCCACCTTCCATGCTCAAGCTTCGCCATCCGTTCGATGGCCTCGGGGTCGAAGTGCGGCGGCGGAGGCAAAGGTTCACCTTCTGCAACCTGCCGAACCTCATAGCCCTCGGAGGCCAGGATCTCTGCAGCGTAGAGGATTTGTTGGCGGTTGGATTCTTTCAAGTCCTCACGTAAATCCTTATACTTGCGCCGGACCGGATCAACGTCCGAGTAGGGCGTTTCCGCGAGGTACCTTTTGTGGGCCATTTCGGCAAGTTGGTCGAGCTTCACCAGGTCCATGGTCAGCATGTCAGGTCTCACAAAGGCGCGCACCGTTGCATCATCGAGCACGCTCAGCGGGAGCGGGATCAGACCGGGCTGGTCTTCTTTCTTCCAATCCGGGTCCTGCAACAGAACGTCGGCTTCGCGGCCGCTTCCTTCGACCACACCGACCTTCGCGCCAAGCGCCAGCGCCAGCCGGTATTCGAAGCCGGCGATGGCGCCACCGTTGATGCCAAGCAGCCGCACCTGGGACGGGTTAATCCCGGCCGCGACCAGGTCCATCCAGCCTTGCATGGCATCCAGTTCGCTTAACGTTTGTCCGGGGCTCTCGATCAGGTTGCCATGCCGCTCATATCGTTCATCCTTGGGAGCGTCTTTAGGCAGATGGTGAGGCAGATACCCGAGCAGGCTGAACCGCCCGGTCCCTTGCTTCGCCAGATCCTCGGCCACTTCACCCACCAGTCCCGGGATGCCGGACTTGGTGCCGCCCGAAAGGACGATCCCATCGAACTCCCGCAGGGCCTGCTGCAGAAGAACTCGGTAACGCTGCACATCCTCCGCAGGCATCCCAGCCGCACCGCCCGCGATGCAGAGGACTTGCTTCCTTCCGCCATCCCGCAGGACGCGAACGCCCTCCGTCGTGGCATCTGGCATATCAGGTCGGCTGCCCGCCGTTCGATTCGCCCGGACGGCAACGGCCAACTCGATCAGGCGACGGACGATCTCGTGATCGTTCGGCAGGGATTGCCCCCCGCGGACACTGCGCAGAAAGTCGACCTCATCATCCAGAATCCAGTCTGGCACGGAGGTCCCGGGGGCAAGCATTATCCCAATCGCCTTCAGGTAGGCGCGCAGCGCGACGGTACGCTCCTGTAGCATCAGATGCAGGCGTCCAATGGTGAAATAGGCGCGCGGCACCTCGATTCCAACCTCGACATGCTGACGGCAGGTGGCGATGGTCCGATGGACCGTTCCATGCAATGTTGCCGGCACGTTCTGATCGCGTCTCAGGAAGGCCTCGTAGCAAAGGCAGGCCGTGAGGAGGTACGGGTTGTCGGGATCGAACAAGAGCGCCCGCGCGTACCATTTCAGCACCTGTTCCTCGGCTCGCGGCAGCAGCGAATGAGACCATGCGAGCAGGCGGCAGGCCTCAGCCCGAATCGAACGATCGGACGGCAGCTCCGGGTCGAGCAAATCGGGCTTCTGCTCCGCCACGCCTTGCAACAATTGCTGGCCAAGCCGGAATTCCGGCGCCTTTGGGTCATCGCGGTGCTTGAGACATAATGCGTGCCCAAGTTCCAATTGAATAGCCAACTGAGCGGGGCAATGGACACCCTCCAATTGCCGGAGTTCTGAGATCGCCTCGTCGAGGTTGCCGGCGGATCGGGCCAGGCGCGCAAGTTTCAGACCCAGGTCGGCAGCAGCGGCCTTCTTCATCGCGGCGTCGGAAGCCGTTTCCTTCCCCCTTTGCTTCTTCATCAGAGCATCTCGCGCCGCATTGAGCACCTCGCGTTCTGCGCTCTGACGTTCTTTCTTAAGATCGGCGCAGTACTGTCCCACATAGGCATCCAGGGTCTGGGTCAGTGAGAGAAACCGCTGGTCAGCTTTCTCGACCGTCGCCGCCAGAGAGGCAGCCTCACGCTTTAGCGCGGCTGGAACCTGGATGCCAGCCTTGTAAAGCCGGTCGTGCAGCGTGGCGGCCCAGACATGCTCCAGCATGGTCCGAACCTGGACCTCTGCCTTGAATCCATCCTTGCCGGTGCGGACGCCTGGCGGAATGGGGAGGCCTTCCAACTCCAGCACTCCTTCGGGGATCTGGATCACGAAGTGCATGGAGAGGTAGCCGAAGGCTTCATCTTTCAGGCGCGACTTGACGTCAACGCTGTTGGCCTTGTCAATAGTGAACCGGAGCCTGAGGTAGTCGCACAGGAGCGTCTTGTCCGTCGTGGTCTGCGTGATGATCCGGGTTCCGCACAGATCGGTGAAGTGATAAGAGGGGTCGGCCAGGAACTTTGCCTGCTTGCGCACGACCTTCTCTGCGAAACTCGGCAGCGACTTTGCGCGGCTCTGCACCACCGCCTCGATCGCCAGCCGGCAGCAGGCCCGCTCGAACGCGTTCTTCAGGAGGTCCGCATAGGCGTAGTAGGACTTCACTTCGCCACCATAGGCGTTCACTTTCTCATTCAATAAAGTTGTGTCAATGTTCATGTCTTGTTCTTCCTTCGTTTCAGCCTTCAGTCTTCCACGATTCAACAAGCCTATGGGCCTGCGGTGTCATGTCGTCAAGGAAAGCATCAATTCGCTCCAGAGGTTTGCAATCGGCCAGTTCCAAGGGTTTGAGCTGGACCAATTCGGCTTTGTACTTGGGCGGTTCCATCCACCCGATGAAGCCCTCCAATTGCTTAGTCTCCGCAGTTTGGAGGGGTTCCGCGCAATAGTAACAGACGTGCTTAAGGCCCGGTATGGATTTTCGGACAACCGTGCCCATACAATCCTGGCAGAAGGGATGAGACTGCACACATTTGCGGCGTGCAAGCAACGCGGGCAAGGGATCCGCGAACAGGTTTCCGAGCTTCAGTTCCCCATCGTAGTCCAGGCAGCACGGCGAGACGTCGCCATTCCAGTAAACCACGATCTGTCTCTGATAGTAGCCGTATGGACAGGGATGAGGCAAACCCGGCACAACAGTGTAGCCCGCCGGCAGAACTCGGTTGGCCCAGTTGCAGGTGCGGGAAGTGTACAGGGAGACATTGGGCCGCAGCGGGACATGCACACCCACCAGCGTGGCTCCTCGTTCAACACCTCCGAACTCCGGGCAGAACCGCCGGCCGACAGCGTTCACCGTCTCCTCCAGTTTCCGGCGGTCGGCCAAATCGAGCGCATCCGCGAAGCCGGCCTCCAGGTTGTACCACTCGCTGTTTCCCATCAGGTAGATTGTGACGGGCTGCGTGTTGCTCTCAACAAAGGAGGCAATCCTCCGTGTGTAATCTTCGTAGGACGCCCGCGCCCCGCGGTGGGCAAACGCTTGTTCCGACGTCGAGCGGTAGCTGATGAACCAGCAGTCCACCGGTAGCGTGTTCTTGTGCTTGTCCTCGAGCCGTTCGCCATGGGTAGTGACGTACAGCGTGTGGCCGAAGCTCTTGACCATCCGGCACGCCTCGGCGAACTCCGGATACAGCAGGGGTTCGCCGAGATTCGAGAACATCACGTACTCGATCCACGGGACCGCCCGAAGGGCTTCCAGGACGCGCCGCAGTTCACTGAGCGGCATCACCCCTGATGGCCTGGCAATGCTTGGCTGCGGGCAGAAGTCGCAGGCGAAGTTGCAGAACCGCGTCAACTCGATGAAGACCTGCATGCCAGGACTGTTACAAGACATGGGACTCCTTTCGATCAAGATCTGCCGCCGGGCAGTACTCGAGCGAGGCGAGGTTGCCGTCGCCGTCGTAGCCGTAGATGACGCGGCAGGCGTCACCACAGGCGACTTCCGCCAGCGCCCCGCCCGCGTCGTAGCGATAGTCGAGTTTGACGACCGGGGTGTGGACTGTCCTAAGCTGTCCCTTCGCCGGGCCTTCATCGTTGTAGTCAAACTCGATCCGCCCCCCATCAAACTGGGTCAGCCGTCTCGGCCGTCCCTCGCTGAACTCGATCCGCGCCTCCGACTGACCACGCTTCACAAGCACAGTCGACGGGTCCCCGGAAGCATCGTATTCACAGGTTTCCAGCCCCCCCGGCGAGTTCACACCTGTGATCCGGCCGTGTGCATCGCGCGTGAAGTCATAGCTCACCTGCTCTTCCTGCTGTTCAGCGCCAACCCGGGTGGTCGTAACGCTCGCGATGTTGCTGTCGGCGTCGTAACCGATAGCGACTTTGCCTTTCGCACAATCCTTGACCTCGGTCACGCGTCCAGCAGCGTCGAAACACGTCTCCTGCCACTCCGAGAAGCGGTCGCTCCCCGTAGGCTTCACCCGCATGACCCTCTTCACGCGCCCGTGTTCATCATACTCGGGGATGATCGCGTGGGTAGCGAAGTGGGTGGCTCCGGGCAGGCCATCCGGCCGCCATTGCTGCGTGAACACATCTTCCATCGGCACGTCGGCCCCTAGAGGCACGGCCTCCCCGACAACCGGTGTCTTCTCCACCGAAAATTTTACGGTTCGGCCGGCATCGTCCAAAACCTCACGGACTGCGGGGCCTTCGGATGTGCTTACCGTTCGCTGCCTGCGGTCTCCCGACAAAGTCATTCGGCTCGATTCGCCTGTAGGCAGCACCGTCTCCGCAGCCACCGCGTCGTCTTCCGCATACTGCCAAGTGGTTTGTGTGCCGTCGGCTTCCCTTAACGCCAACGGGCGGTTGGCGGGATCGTAGTCAGCGACCACCTGCGCGCCCTCGGTGCCGATGCAGACCTGGTGTTTCCCCTCATGCTGCCGGATGTTATAGGAGATCCGGGTGCCATCGGGGGTGATTTCAGACGCCAATTGGCCGTTGGCCGCGTATTCAAACCTCCGAATACGAGGCTGGGCATTGGCCGCGTCGTCTCCCTTCGGGACGCGCGAAACGCCAGCCACCAAGCCGTTCTGGTAGGTGTAGGTCACCTTGCCGTCCGGCGTCGTGACTGACGCCAGCATCCCGTTTTCGTCGTAATCGAAAGCTGCCCCGCCCTCCGGGAATTTGCCCGGCTCATTAGCCGTCTCGGTCTTGCGATGTCCGCCGAAGAGGCTCGCAAGCAAACCTCTTCGTTTCTCGTTTTCGTGCGGGATTGTCGCCTCTGTCGGGTCGAGTGGGATTGCAGCGCGCAGCCTGCCTTGTCCGTCGTAGTCCAGCCGCATGGCTGCAGCCTCCCTGTCGCCATGGTGCCCCGATATGCGCGTCACGCGTCCGGTCTCGTCCCGCCAATATACCGTGGTGATCGGTTTGGCTTCCTCGGCCACGAACCGCCCCTCTGCATCAAAGAGCCAGCTTCGGCCGTCCCGGAAGATCACCTTGCTCTTGGCCGCGGGAACCAGCGGGTTGTTCGCTCCGGCGAGCGCCAATATCTCGCAAGGCTTGTCGGGCACATGCAGACGGACGCCCAGTTGCGGAACCGCATCCTCCCGCGAGAAACGCGCATACAGAGTATTCAGCGGCGTGAGGAGTTCAGGAACTGTGGTTGACTTGCCACCGTAGTCCGTGCGTTCTGTAGGGACGACCGTTCGATCCAGCCGAGGCAGGTCCAGCGTCCACCCCCTCCCCAGCTCACCGTTGGGCTGGAAAAACGAATTGAAGTGGCGGAGGAGCGGCAGACGCACACCCCCATCGCCTGTCACGGCCAGGTCCTCTTCATCGAGGCGGCAGGGGGCCAAAGCCGTGGATTCCGCGCCGGGCAATGAAGCCGCCGTGACCTCCCGCTCCGGTGTTGAGACCGCGAAGGGCATCAGCGGCGGCTGTGCCGTGGCCGCAGCCGCCACTGAGGACGCCAGAGTGTTTGCCACCGCAATCTCCTTGACTGCGGCCTCCCGCTGTGCAGCCGGTAGCTTCTGCGTGTCCTCCGCGCTTCGGACGTTTCTGACCACGCTGTCCGCCGGCGAAAGGTTGACCCCGCCGTAAATTTGCGCAGTCAACGTGCGCATAACCTCATGTTTCTCCCTGGTCGTTGTCAAGGAGGGGGTGGTGGAAACGATTGGAATGCGTCGGACGGGGTAGTCCCGCATCCAGAACGGCATCGGCACCCCCTGATCGCGCAACTGCTCGGCGATCGCTGTTGTCAGGGCGATTCGGCGTAACTCCGCGTAGATCGGCACGGGCTTGGTAAGCCCGCTCTCGGCTGGCGGCTGGAGGTACTGTTCCTGTGCGATGCCCTCAAAATGACGAGTGAACCACTCGATGAAGGCCAGCGCGCCTTTCGAGGACTTCCCGTTTGGATCGTCCTCCAGTTTGCCTTTGCGCAGGACCATCTTCTGCGTGTTCACCTTCAGAGGCACGTCGAACAGCGTCAGCTCGCCAGAGTCCGCGTGGTAGCGGGTGACCTCGGCCGGGACGATCCAGAACCGCTCCCAATTCCCGCCAGGCTTGCGGCCATCGGCGAAATCGCCGCCGAAATACACTGTGTCCAATACGGCCTTGTGGTCTGGCACAGCGGAGGAGAGAGGTTTCCGGGTAACATTATCCTCACCCTGGTTATAGCACTTCATGATCCGATCCACCTCGAACAGCACCCAGCCAACGTAAGTATCTGGCGTGGCCATTCCATGCACCACGTCCATTATTGGGCCATGCGGATTGTCCGGCCGCGGATTGATCGTCACCGACGGCCCTTCGCCATGCAAGTAAACCGACCGGAAGATGACCACGACATCGTCCAGCCGCAGCGGCGGCAGATCAATCTTTCCGTTACGCTCGGACAACAGGACGAGGTTACCCGTCGTCTCGTCCACTGCGACGCCGCTAAGTTGTCCGAGTCCATCGAGGCAACGCCCAGCGCCACCCAAATAGACGCCGCCAACGGGATAGGGCGCGAAGGATGGTCTTCCTCCCCAACCCCCACTGCTGCCCGGCGGCGGCTTTCCTCCTGGTTTGGGCTTTGGCCCAACAGGTGGTTTCCAAGGCGGATTCCAACTGGGGGGCCGTGTGATTCCTCCGCCCCGCCCTCCCCGTTTCCCAGGGCCGGTCGTCGATGCAATAACACCGTCAGGGAGGGTCGTGCCACCCCAATTGCGCGATTCTGTGCCTTCGGTACCAACACCCTCACCGGGCGGCGGTGGAGGTGGCGGTGGTGGGCCACCTCCGCCAGGTGGTGAGGGCGGCGGTGGGGGTGGGGGCGGTGGCCCGCCTCCGCCGGGTGGTGGGGGCGGCGGCGGCGGTGGGGGCGGACCACCTCCGCCGGGGGTTGGTGGCGGCGGTGGCGGTGGCGGTGGGCCACCGCGCTGATCTTGCGGCGCTGGTTGGCCATCAGTATCGGAACTGTCGGCATCGGAGTCCGCTTGTCGTTTGGCTTTGGTATACGTTCCTAATGCTCCATCAACGATTTGGTTGAGCTCTGGCCCATGTTGAGCGTGCTCGTCAAGTCCGTACCCCCATCCGGGTATGAAAGGAATATGCTTGCCAGTTGCAATGCCTAATGCAAATCCCATTGCACTCCATAATTTACTTGTAAAACCCAGCGATGCACTGGCGAGCGGTATTTTGGAGACTATTGATCCCAGAACAGGTAATTCCTCTCCGAGGTGAGCGGGTGAATCCTCAACTTTACCCACAAAATCCAGTCGGTCAGTGACTGATTTATGCACCCGCACTCCAGCCTGCCTTAAAGCTGTTTCATTCTGCGGACCAATATTGCCTGAGGTAGGAACAATCAGCGGGATTCTTTCCCCCCTAAGCGCCGCCGCAATAATCGCCGTAACATTCTTCGCTAAATCATGATTGGCACCGCTTTCGTGAATCGACACGATCACAGGGCAACCTCTGCTTGCAAGAGTCTTCCAGATTGAGGGAAGGTCGATATTCCGCGTCAGCTTCAAGCGATCGCCAACAGTTCTTATCAGATCCAAGAAACCCCGCGCTATAGACGGTTCGACATCGTGTCCTGCTATGCTTGGAGATTCATAAGATGGCAACACAATCACTCTTTTTCCGGGGAAGTTCTCCTCAGCGTAGCTCTCCCCCTCCTCCCATCGATGATCTATCCCGCGCACCATTATTGAAACAGGACCGGGACCATGCACTTTGATCCACTCGGAAATATAAGTGTTGACTCTATTGGCATAGATTTCAGCAGATCTAATGTGATCAAGAGTTTCATTTGAGATATGCGCTCCGAAACCATGCGGCCTTCCCTCACGAGAGTCATCGTGTTTCGGGTTTATAGAAATTGGCTCCGGCGCTGCTCCAGACAGATCAATTGTATTTAGGGGATCATTCCCGCAGTAAACATATCCCGAGAAATCCTTCTGCGATCCGAATGGCGTTCGATGTTGGGGATCGACTTGCAGAAACCTGCCCAGATTCGGGCAGTACGCACGCGCACGCAACAGACAGATGCCAGCAACGTCGTCCCGGAACAGGCCAGCGAAGCTGGGTGTCAGTTCAGCACCAGTTATTTTCTCAGTGGCGACGCCGGCGGCCGAGTAGTCTTGTCGTTCGACAACTGTTCCAGCCGCATCCACCATACAGCGAACCGAACCCAGGTGATCGGCCAGAAAGAACTGTACCCTTCCGTCCTCCACTACGGCTAGCGGGGTGCGATCTTCCCAAACGTAGATACGCCGCCGTCCGTCGGCATCAGTCTCGATCAACGGCCGCCAGATGTCGGTTGTAGGGTCGGGGAGGTAAGTCGTCCTACGGCCACGCACAGCGCGCGCTATTAAGTAGCCGTCTCCATCGTAATCGTAGTCGACTTCACCAGCTTTGCACAAGCGGTTCTCGTTGTCGAACTCGAAGTGGCGCTCGACACCGTTGATGGTCGTGCGGATCAGATTGCCGGAGGCATCATGCATGCATGGTTTGCCCGAGATCGAGAGCAGCCGTCCTGCCCAATCGTAACTGCATTCGCTGGTTTCCTCACCTTGGAATCCGCCGCGGAGGCGGTTTCCCATAGGGTCGTAATCAGCCCGCCAAGCTCCGCCTTTACCATCGTTTAGTCCCACTAACCGCTGCACTTGGTCATACTCGAAGTCCAGCCGGCGCTCGCCCTGAGGCCACCACTCCATGATGGCAGCGATCAAGTTGTCCGGTCGGTAATTGTAAGAGAACTTGGCCATCACGTAGTGCCTGGGATCCACATGCGAGATCTCAATGAGCCGACCCTCGGCGTCGTAGCTCCACAAGGTGCGCACCCCGTTTGGCAGGGTGCGCACGACTTTACCCTGCCCGGTCCAGTACTCGTACTTCACAGATCCCGCAGGTGTCTCCATCGCCTCCAGTCGGCCCATGAAGTCGTAACGGTATTCGATGCCACCGATTCCATCGAGACTCTGTTTCGCGAGACGTCCGAGAGTGTCGTACGTGTAAGCAAGCTTTGGACCGTCTTGCCGGCAGACCGTCCGGAGTTGCCTCTGCTTGGTCCATGTATACGCAACCGTTCCGGCTCCGTCGAGCATGAAGGTGCGATTGCCCTGCCGATCAAACTCGCAGATCACCTGCGAGCCATTGCACCGCCGCGTGGTGGATTTCACCCTACTAGGGTCATCAGGGAACGCGTCATAGTTGAACTGCGTTTTCCGTCCCCCGGGTCCGCACAACGACATCAGCCGCCCGGTTTCATCATGTCTGAACGCCCACTTCAAATCTGTTGTAGCGTTGGTATTCATAGGATTTGATGGCTATTTGGGTTGAGCAATTCCGGCCTTACCGTCGTCATTGGGCCGCATCAATGGGTTGTGTTGGCACACCAGGCGGTTAAACGGTTCCGTGAGATTCATGCTGTTGATTTCCGCCGGATTCACCCATCTGAGATCCTCGTGCTCCGCGCTGACTCGGGGAATACCGGTATCGGCGTGTGCATGAAAATAGAGCACGGCCACGCGCAATAGAGGCAACTCAAACTCCACGGCTCCCGCCACGGCATCCAGCTCGACTTCCAGCCCCGTTTCTTCCCGAACCTCCCGCAGCACCGTCATGCCAGCCTCCTCGCCGGTGAGCGCCTTGCCTCCTGGGGGTTCCCATTCTCCGGCGAAGTGCTTGCTGCTGGAGGCGCGGCGCAGGAGAAGGAGTCGCCCGGCCTCGTTCCACACCAGCGCCCCCACAGATAGGACGTATCGCTTGTCATTCATGGTCTGGCGGGGGAAGCTGGCAGCGCCTTTTGGAAGGCGTCCCAATAGAGATAATCTTCAAACCGGAATCCGCACACGCTCAAGGTGAGATCCAACCGGTCACGACTGAAATTGGGATAGAAAGTCAGATTGGCGGGGAGCAATGATACCTGATCGTTCCGATAGATTTGCGCCTCGCAGGCCGGCTTGATCTGGCCGAGGCAATCTTGCGCAAATCCCCAAGCCATGTGGAGCCGGCGTTCGGTCAGGTTCTCCGGCGTGAGCGGGATCAATCCCTGAGCGGATATTTCGACGACTTGTTTCAGGCGGTTGGGCACGAGCTCGGGGAAATGCCCCATCATCAGTATCGGCAAGTCGATCTCCACGGAAGCACAGGTCCGCTCGGCATAGGCTACAATCCTCTCCACGTAAACAGCGAGCGCCCACTTCATGCTCCAGCCCGGGCCCGGATCGCTCAATTCGCGAAGGTGGCGCAGATACCTCTCGACCTTGGCTGGCCCGAATTGCTGGTACAAGGCCTCCATTTCCGCTTTGCCCAGGAACGAGATTTCCGTCGGGGTGTCCGGCAACTTGTCCGGGACAGCGTCCCACTCGGCTTGTGCCGCAATGTGGGCCCTGTGGAACCGATCGCGGGCTGCCACCAGATACGCACCTGTCTCGGCCAGTGCCTTTTGCTCCTCCTGCAGCCCGGCGGCGACCGCTTCCAACTTGGTGAGCAGGCATAGCCAGCCCCCCGCCAGCTTGAGAAAGCTGTCGGCCTGATAACGCCAGGTCGCATATGCAGTCTGGGCCTTCCTCTTCTCGTCCTGAATCAGACGGTTCACCCTGCCTTTCTGGGTCAACGCAAATCTGAGCCTCGCCAAGAACTGATCCGGCACTGGAGCCTCCTCGCGAATGGACTTCAGGCGCTCATCCAGGGCTTGCCGTTGGGCACAAAGGAACTGGTCAGCGGCCTCCGCCACAGCGCGAGTCTGCTCCAGAAACGCCGATTTCTCATTGCAGACAGACGACCAGTTCCCCAAAATCTGCCCCGCCAAGCGCAGACACGCCAGGACGGCCTTATGGGCTGCGCTCCAATCCGAGGGCCAACTCGCCTTCTGCAAAATGGCCGTGTCCTGTTTGATCTTGGCGTACAGAACTTCGTCCAGATCCTCAGCAACAACGGGGGTGAGGCCGAGCCCGGGAGAGAAAAGGTTCGCGCATTCCAAGGTGTGGTTCAGGTTGGCAAGCACTTCGCGGCCAAAGTGTTTCCAAAACTCCCCAGGCGTGGTGATGTACCGGCTGTGCAAGGCGCAGACCTGATTGTGGAAGTAGAGAGCCTGCCAGAAACCCTCCAGCAAACCGGGACTCAGTTCCAGCAAGCGGGTCAACTCCTGGTCATAGTCTGAGCAGATGGTGCGCAAGCGCGATTCGCCCGCAGTGGTCCTGATGATCTGAACCCGCATCAACTCCAAGGTGAACTGGTCCAATGCCTGATCGGCGGGCCGTGTGCCCACTTCAGCCGCAAACTGCTCAACGACCGCAGGCGGCCCCAATTGGGGCATGGGGCCAAACTTGATCTCGTATTGGCTCCTGGCCAGGTTGTGGCGCTGGGCAAACAGAGCCGCAGCCTGGTCCAATGGCTCGTCATGCTTGATGGACTGGCTGGTGGTGAGGTCCACGGTCGTGCGAATGCACCAGTAGTTCTGCCAGGCGGCGCGAACGAAGATGCAGGCGCTGTAGCTTGCCGCGCGGCTGGGGGGGTGACAAAGCACCAAGAGGCTGTCCAACGCCAACCGGCAGGGGGACACCTGGTTGACGACTTCATGCGGAACAACTTGTTGAGCAAGCCACCGGAGCGGCTGCCCCGGATTGCTTTCGGGCAGGATCAGAACCTGTAACTCCCGCAAGCCCTGCTGCGTTGTGGCCAAGGCTTGAATCAGGTTCTGAAAGTTTTCGCGGGCCTGGCGAAGTTCGGGGAGCGTATGGGGCAGCGCGGCCACCAGGCGTCTGGTTGTCAGCACCCGCAGGAATCGTTCCAACAGCCCATAGACAGAGGTGATCTTGGTGACGGCTTCAGGCTGATCCAACCCCAAGAACAGCAGAATGTCCACCTGTTCAATGGGGCGGTTCTGCAACTGCGCCATGATCTCCTGGGCCAAAGCATCGAGGGTTTCCTGCAAAGTTTGGCCCTCTTTGAGCCATTGTCGTGACCCAAACTGCAGGTGGAGACGATTCGCTGGCGGAGTCGCGATCTCCGGCTCGCAAGAGCTTGTCGCCGCCAGCAATGAATCTCCAAACGGATCAGTGGAAATGGACAGTTGCAGGTGCATGGGTGGTATTGAGACTGGCGATCCAAAGCATTGTGGCAAGTTCCGGGTCCGACTCCGAGGACATAAGCACTTACGCTGGCGGGGGTGGAGGAGCAGGTTTTCCACCACCCCGACTTCAGCCGCACAGGGCTATTCACTCCGGGTCTTCAGGGCCTGTTCCGGTGTCAATCGCTCCTTGGAAACCACGCGCAAGAAGTCGGCTTGCTTCTGATAGAGCCAGCCGGTGATCATCTTGTTGAAGGGTTTGATGTCGGGCAATCGCAAATCCTTGCGGATATTCTCCAACGTGTCCTCAAACCTTTTCAATTGCCGGGCCACGCCGGGGAGGAACCCCTGGGTGGCCTCGGGCCTCTTGCACATGTCCAGCACGGCGGTCTCGATCCGATCCATCAGGGCCTGATCCCGCGACAGCTCCGCCCAAAGCTCGTAGAATCTGCCTGCGCGACCAGGGAGGCTCTGGCCGTCCCGGTCCGCGTCAGGGAAGGCTGTCGAGTCCGTCGTCTTCAAGCGGAACAAACTGCCTCCTGATGCCGGCCTTTCGTGAGTGATCAACTCGATGCCGGGCAGCATTGCCAATGTGAGGAGCCGCAACGCGCGAACCTGCCCGGGCGACTCGGGAATGAGATCCTGGAAGTGGAAGAGCAGGCGGCGGTCGGTGTGGGAGGGTGGATAGACGCGCTCCAGGTAGGCATTGCGCATCTGGCCAAGTCCAAGGATGTTGGCGGCGGGAGCCACGGAAAAGAACGTGCAGAAAGTGAGCCGGTACAGGTCCCCCGTGGAAGCCCACTGGTTATCAACCCGCTCGTCCACAGGAATGCAGGGTTCGATCTTCTTCCGATTCTCGGGGGTCAACGGGTATCCCCCCGTGACGCAGAACTTTGAGGTAATGTGATGCTTGCCTGCGTGCTCGTCGGTGTTGAGGGACAACCATAGTTTGGCGTTCTCCAAGGCGCGCCCGATGAGCCGGCAGCGCTCGCCAGGATTCTCCTTTTCCACATCCTCCAGAATCTTCAAGACACCCACCTCTTCGAGACTCCGTGTCTCATCTCCAATCAGTCCGCACAATAGCCGCTCCAACTCGTCCGCGGACTTCAGTGCCAGCTCTTGCGGTGTGCCCGCTCCTGCCGCCTTCAAGAGCTTGTCATACAGATCAGCCCCCTTGAAAGTCAGGTATCGCCCCAGATAGCTGTACATGTCCTGCCCCTGGTTTTCCCGGTCGCCCACGAACACCTCGAAGAGCGACTGGCCTTCGCGCAACCGCTCCGTGCTGTAATCAGACTGTCCGGTCACAAACCGGGCTTTCAGCCTTTCGAGGTTCATTTTTGCCTCATCTTCCGCCTTGCGGGAGTGGTCCAGGTCATCCGTGATCGCAACTAAAGCTTTCAGCAGTTCATCGTACACCGCGAGCGCCTCGCGCCTTGCCATCACGCCCGCTTTCGCTTCCAGAACGGCCTGGCGAGCCTGGGCGTACTCAGAATAGAGGGTTCGGACCGGGCCAGTCGCCCAGAAGAATTTCGGCCGCGCCTCGGGGAACCGCGAGTAGTACTGCTCGACCTCTTGCTGCAAACGGTCGCGATTCGCATCAATCTCCTTTTGATCCAGTTTCCCATTGACGTCTTTCTTGGCTGTCTCCATGAACTGGATCAGCAAATTGACTGCCGCCCTGTAAGATCCCTTGGGTCTTTCGCCCTTCCCTTCCGCGTTGCGAACGCGCTCCAACATCTCCAAGATGGCCCGGCTTTTTCCAGTCTTCAACGCGGAGGATGCCTTCTCCATCGTTCGTTGGGTGTCAACCAGCACCTGGTTTTCCCAAAAATCAACGCTGTTCTTCACCTTTTCTTGCAAGTCCGGATCCCGCAAATCCAGCGTGTCATCCTTTTGGTATGTCGGAACCGAGCTTGGCGGCAGCAATTTCTCATGGATGCTGCTGGGATGGAGATTCTCCTTCTGGAGGAAAGGAGCGATATCGGAACTGTTTGCCTGCTCGGTCGGGAGAGAATCGCCGGAGGGCATCCGGCGCAGAACTTCATCTATCAACTCCACTCCCACGCGCAACGCAAGCCCCTGTCTCAACTGCCTCGTTGGAAATGTGAGGGTGCCTATGCCAAGGGTGGAATAGATGGCATTGCAGCCCTGCCAATCAGAAGGGCGCACGGTGTTCTTCATGGTCATGATGTTATCCACCACCGACCGCGCCCTCGCCCCCAGCGCGCCTACCACGTTGAAGATGGATTCGCCCACAAAGCGGAATAGCTGGTCCGGATTCCCGATGACGGTCCCGTCAATGCAACGGGAATCCAATAGGCTGACCATGTGGTAGGGAGGCGACTCCAGCCGGAACCGCAGTTTCGCATCCGGCCCATACTGGACCTCGTAAGGGGCCGCCGGGCTGGCCTGGTTGAGTTTCTCCAGTTCGAGCAACGCGGCGTAACTGTTCTGAAAGGCATGCGTTCTCGCCCGCTCCGCGTAGATTCCCGGCAGGATGAAGTAGGCGGAATAGAAGAAACCCTTCCCGTTGAGTTTATCGCCGCCCAACAACCGGCAGAGGATGCTGAAATCCACGAAACTCCCGCTGCCGGTTCCGCCGGCAAACGACCCGACCACCAGCACCTGGGGATCGGAGTCCAGCAAGCCCATGCCCGCCCGATCCATCTGGTCACGCATGTTGTAAGCGTTGATGCCGTCGAATGCCGACTTGAGCATCCGCCGCACGCTGTCAATGTTGACGAACAACGCGAGGCGCCCCACCTGGCGCACTCCTTGCGTGCCGGACGAGACCGTAATCCTGTCCAAGTGGGCGTCCGAAATCCACCAATCCCGCACGTACTCGCTCAGAATGGCGCTGCCCACGCTGCCCACCGGCAAGTGACAGAATTCGTCGCCGGTGAGTTTCACGGAGCCCAGCACCGCGTCCTCAATCGTGTTCCGATTGTTGTCGGTGTCGAGGTGCAGCAGCCGGATGCTCGGTGGCACGACTCCGCAATGCTCGAGGAACAGCTTCTTGACATGCAGCAACACGCTCTCCCCGGATCCGCCCAGTCCGATAATGACCGCGCGGCCGAATTCTTTTCTATCTTCATTGTCGCTTTTCATAATTCCAATCTGCTTTGGTTTCTGGTTTATTGTTCATGTTACAGTCCGATGCGGCGGTGGAACTCATCCCCAAAGATGCCAGGTCAGGCTCAAGAACAGCACGACCGCCGCGGCCAGCCCCGCTTGCGGCAGGAGCCCGGTCCATGGCTTGTCGTTCAAGGTCTGGAACAACAGGCGGTCCTCGCCGCAATTTACATACGAATGGCTGACCAGAATCCGGCCGGTCAACGGACGGTTTCCCGGGCTGAAGGGCCTGGCGTCGCCGTGTGCCGGCACGAACCGGTATTGCTTCCGCAGCCAGGCATTGCGCGTCAGGCGGGCGCGAAACTCTCCGGCGACGGCTGAAGCGCCGGCCTCTGGGGCTGCGGCCGCCAGACGGGGCTTTTTCACGGCCTCGGTCCATCCATTCGTGTCAGCCAGGAAATGCGGATCGGCCTTCCAGCTCCGGAAGGTCAGCGCGGGCTTGACTCCATCTTGAAACCGGATAACGCGCCTCTGCCACGGCGAGAAGCGCACCGCGAGATAACCCGCGAGGTACACCAGGGCAGCCGCCGGCCAGCGAGCCCAGCCGGGAAAAGGCGGAGGAGGCAGGACGTCCACCCACACGCAGAGATCGCCGGCCGACTCCACGATTTCCCCCCGCGCGCTTTTGAGCGCCAGCGACACCCGGTAGCGGCCTTTCTTGTCAAATTGGTGTTTTGGACTTGTTAGATTGTTGGTTGTGCCGTCGCCAAAATCCCATACCCACGACTGAATCGAGCCGGTGCTGAAGTTTGTCAATTGTACTGGAACCGGTGCTGTATGCGTGAAAACCTGCCCGTTTCTGATGGTCTTGCCCTCGGTCAATAGAGCGAATGCGATTTTGGGTTTCACGTAGGTTGACCCAACCACTGTCGTCATGTTCGTGGAGAGTGGCGGAGGAAATCCGCCGGAAGCGCCTGCCGGGCCTTCATCTATCGTAAAACGCCCTGTCAGTTCTACGGCGTGAGGTCCCGGCTTCGCAAAGGTGTAGTCGGCGTCATTATCCGTTCCAACCACCGCGCCATCAACCTTCCAAACCCATGATTTGAACGGTCCTTGCGAGCGATTAATGAAGCGGGCGGGTTCAAACTCCACGGGCTTCGCGGGGGAAAACTCAAACGTCACCACCGCAGGCTCGATCAACACGGTCGTTGAAAATTCGTCCCTGCCGCCTGGTCCCGTCACCGTCAGCGTAATCGTGGACGTTCCCGGCTGTGCATAGACATGCGTTGCAGGGCTTTCCTGCGACGAAGTGCGATCCCCAAAGCTCCACGCCCGGTTTGTGATCGGGCCCGTCGAAGTGTCCGTGGCCACCAACCCCTCTCCCACCATCAAGTTGGTGCGGCTTAAAATAAACGAAGCCTTGGGCGGCTGGTCTCCTCGAATCGCGATTGTGTTGCTAACTGCTATCTGGCGGCCACTCTGCGTCACGCCCACAAGCCGGATCGAATAAACCCCAGGCTTTGCGTACGCCGTTTTTGGGTTCCTCTCCGTGCTCTTTTGGCCGTTGCCAAAGTCCCAATTCCATAGCAACTCGACATTTGAGTCATTGGCAAACTGTACCTCTTCGCCGTAACGGGGCGTCTGCGGAGACCAGGTGAACCGGAGGACCGGCTCAGGCAATACAGCCACCTTCTTCGCAATCTGATTCGTACCAAATCCGTTTTGGACCCCAAGGGTGACCTCATACGTTCCAGGCTGGGCGTACCAATGAACTGGGTTTTGGCCCGTACTGTTCGATGTGACATCGCCGAAATTCCAAGCCCAGGACGCCACCACACCCGCCGACTTGTCCTTGAATTGCACCGGTATTTTCCCGCGCATATCACCGGAAGCACCCGCCAGCAATGCGTCCCGGGCAGCGTCATCCGTGTCGAAGTCCGCAACCGGCGCCTGCCCCGCCACCACGATCTTCAAACGGTCAGTGCCTACGCCGGCGGAATTGGCCGCCGTGCAGACGACCCAATACTCACCCGGTTTGGCGTATTGATGGGTTGGGATCTCCTCGTTGGTCGAAGCCCCATCCCCGAAGTCCCACGACCATCTCTCCACTGTGCCAAGGATCTTGGTGGCCACAAATTGGACTGGCGTGGAGGTGCTGGGGGCCAAAGCCAGTGGCTTGATCCTGATTCTTGGCGCGACCCGCACGCCATACACCAGAAAAACCCCGTTCGACGGCGCGATATTCCCTTGAATTTCCTGTGGCGGTTTATATCCCGGCATCGCGTGGTAGTAAAACTCCGTGGTCGCAGCCCGGCTTTGCCGGAGGGCAACGAAACGAGCCACATTCTGTTTGAATGAGAGCCCCCCGCCATTGTTCTCGCCGTCCGTGAAAATATTAACGACAATATCCCCCACCTCCCCCTGCTTGGTGGCCGCCTCGACCTGTGCCAGGACTTTATCAAATGATTGATACAGCCAGGTTGCGCCGCCGTTGGCCTGGAGTGAATTCAGAAAAAGCTGCGCATCCGTCTTGTCTTTCTCGACTGCCAGAACTCGCACAAAGGTCTTGGAACTGAGTCCGCGATCGAAGGGGAAGATGCGGATGCGCCATGTGCCATCAATGGGGATGCTGCTCTGGACCAGGTTAATCATCTCCACCTTGAAGTTGGCCAATTTCTGGTCGTCATTCATGGATTCCGAAGTGTCCACCAGAATTACAAGTTCATTAATGGGCGAAGCCGAGCGCGCACAGATTGGCAGCAAGACCACTGCGACCAGGAATAAACCGAAGGCGGCCCTGACAAGCCGACCCAGGGCACATCCAATTCTGTTAACGTTGAAGAGTTTCATAGCCGTCAAACTACCGCGATCACCGCAAAACCGTCAAACCCAACGGTTGCAGGCTACCTGACTCTGAAATCATGTCACGTCTTTTCCCCCTTCTTGGGGCTGGCGGCGTGAATTGAAACCAATTTTTGAACCAATTCCGGGTTCATTCAAGGTTTTTTTGAAAGATTTTGCGGACGTCACCAGCGCGCCTCTGGGCGGGGAGCGAGGCGAGTCCTTAACATATGGCGATCGGCGGTGCCGCGGACTGGAGTTCGGCAATCCGTCGCCGCCGTTTGGCGAGTTCGAACGGAAGAGCGATGTGGCCGATTTGAATCGGCTTGGGGCGGTATTCAATGGTGCTCATGGACGCGACTGGAGCAGCACAAGTGGACCGTTCAACTTCTTTTTCTGCGGCCTTGACTCGCGCCAGCATGCCTTCAATCTTGGTTGGTCTTTTCATGAATAGAGCAGTTTTGGCTGTGTTGGCCTGCTGATCGCGTGGGAAGACCCGATTATGAACATGTTTGACGATTTGATTGCACAAAGAGGGCTCTCCCTGGATCGCCTCTGGGTTTTTGACAAAATCGCCTCGGCCGACTGTAGCCTGATCAGGGCCGCTGATAAGGACATCGGCCGTGCGGCGCAGTTTGCTCGCCAGAAATCGGAACTTGAGAAGTTCTTCGGGGCCAGTTTGACCCGCAAGGTTGGCAGGGATCTGCGCCTGACACGGGAAGGAGAGGCGTTGCTGGGCATCGTTCGGGAAGCATTCTTGAGATTGGTGGACTTTAGAGCCCAGTGTTCCCGCCTGCCCAAGCATTTCTCCATCGGCGCAGGGGACAGCCTGCTGCACTGGCTGGTGATTCCCCGCTTGGCAGAGCTGCAAACCTCGCTGAAGGATTACTCCTTCAGCCTGCACAACTTGCAGAATGCAGAAATCATCAACGGGCTGCTCGACCTCAGCTTGGACTTTGGGTTGGTCAGAACAACGGAAGCGGTGGAGCCTCTGATGCGTGTGGTGTTGGGCGCCAAGACCTACGCGCTCTACGCCCCGAGGGCTCTCCTGCCTCATGTCGAAAACGCCAAGGCAACCGGGAAGGAACTCCTGGGGTCGCTTCCCCTCGCCGCACAATCAAAGCAGACGCATTTTGAGCGGGAGTTCGAGAAGGCCACCACCGGCGCAGGAATTCGCCTTTCCGTGAGTCTTTACTGCGAGACCGTGCCCGAACTGGTTCGTGCCTTGAAAACCGAACGCTATGCAGCCGTCCTTCACGCTTTTGCATCGCAAGAACTGGATCCTTCACGGTTTCAACAGATTCCGCTGCCCTTTTTGAACAAGCTGTCGCCGCAAATCGCCCTAGTTTGGCATCCCCGCCTCCTGAAGATCCGGGGGGAGGCTGCTGAGAAGCTGAAGGGATTGCTGTCTGAAGCATTACGGTTCACCGAGAGTGGCGCCGCAGCTTCGCCGAGCAAGGAGCATTCCAAATAATCCAGGTCAAGCTCCTCCGCTCTTGCGCCGGGTTTCGGCGGAGTCGCTGACGGCATTCGCATTTGCCCTAAACCTGGAACTGCGCAAGTCGCGGACTGCAAATGGCGTTAGGCCGGATGCGTAGAGTCGGTTGTGGGATGGGCACGCTGAGAATGGGCTTTTGGCTGGACGCCTGCGCTGTCATGTTCTTAACTGATCACCATGAAAGCCATCGGAATAAGCCTCGGCAACCACAGCGTAAAGGCTGCCTTCCTTCGTGACGGTGTGGTTACAATGCTTCCAAGTGAAGATGGCGGATTTCTGACTCCGTCCGTCGTATGGCAGAGTCCCCAAGGCCATCTCGTTGTCGGCTCGGCAGCGAGAAGTGCGATGGCGACCGATCCTGCGAATGCAATAGACGGATTCGTTCATGCACTTGGCCATCAAGCCCGCTTCGTTTTTGCACGCACAGGGCAAGTAATGACGCCCGAAGAATTGACGGCAGCGGTGCTGGCGAAAATCCGACACGATGCCGAGAAAACCATCGGCGAACCGGTGGATGGAGCCGTCATCACTGTTCCTGGAGATGCTGGTGTTTCTAAGTGCGCAGCCATCAAACACTCGGCATCGCTTGCGGGATTCGAGCAGTGTTCTCTTTTGGCGGAACCGGTGGCGGCAGCCATGGATTCCAAGCAAGCCACCGACAAGTCGGCACGGTTTGTGCTTGTTTATGACGCCGGAGCGACCAGCACATGCGTCTCACTCCTCCAAATTAAGGATGAATCCCTCCAGATATTGGCTCATGCAGGTGACCCATGTCTGGCCGGAGCCGCTATTGACCGCGAGATCGTTGCATCCATCTTCATGCCAGCACTGCACAACGCTCACCCAGACGTTAACACTGCATGTGGCGGGTCGTGGTGGAATCAGTCGCTGGCTGAACTACGAATTGAAGCTGAGGATGTCAAGGCACGCCTCAGCTCCCGCAGAGACACGACTGCCCAACTTCTTTCTCTCCGTCTCAATAACCAGGGACCCCGCGCGCATTTTGAGTGCGTCGTAACGCGGGATCAGTTGGACGGCATTGCTGCGGGACCGGTCAAACACACCATAGACCTCCTCAAACGGGTTCTGGCCGATCAACACCTCACGCCTTCGGATGTCAGCCAACTGATTCCAGTGGGGGGAACAACATTGTTGCCAAGAGTTCACCAACAACTTGCTGAACTCGGTATCCCATTGGCCTCGGGTGATCCGTTATCGGCGGCTGCGCGAGGCGCAGCGATGCTGGCAGCGGCAGCGATAATGTCGGAAGGTGTATCCACGCCGAAGCAACGTCGGATTGACCAAAACGTGCAATTCACCGTGTACCGCCCGCAAATTATTCCCCCCAATATATGGCACCCGCTTCTCGCCTTCGCCCACCTCAGTGCGCGCCGTCCCGATGCCTCGCCCAACGAAGCGGAACCGTTGGAGGAAGTCCGCCGGCAGGCCAGTCAGGCCCTTGGCCAGCAATTACAGAATTATCAGCCAATGACCCAGGACAGCAATGCCGGTATCCCCCAGGAAAGCGAGATCACTTTCTTCCCCGAAATTCCAGGAATCGAGTTCAATCCGTCCCGAGCCGCTTTTCTTTGGCTGGAGAGTGTTCACCGCCAGGATTTCCGGATGCGCGCCCAGGTGGAGTTGGACGGAAAGACGGCGCGCGGCCGCCTCACCGTTTTTCTTGGCGTCCGCCTTATCGCCGACGTCCCATTGGCCATCCGCGTTGACTCCCAAGCCGCGCAATGCATCCCCGCACCGGTGCCGGAGGCTGTCACCGCCAGTCCCTACCGCAAAGTTTTCGCCTCTTACTCGCACCAGGATTTGCCGATTGTTGTGCAATACGAGGATTTATGCCGCAGCCTGGGTGACGATTATTTGCGCGACCACGTCACTCTCCGGTCAGGTGAAATCTGGAGCGAACGGTTAGCCGGGATGATACGCGAAGCCGACATCTTCCAGCTTTTTTGGTCCAGGAATTCCATGCGCTCCAAGTTCGTCCACCAGGAATGGGATCATGCGCTTTCCCTCAACCGGCGCAACTTTGTGCGGCCCGTTTATTGGGAGACCCCCCTGCCTGAGGATAAGGAAGCCGGACTGCCCCCTGAAAAACTCCGACAGTTACAGTTTCATCTCATCGGCAGCGGCGTCACGCAGTCGCCTCTTTTTCCGAAGGTGGAAACGGTTCGTGGCAAAGGGGCGTCCCCAATGTCTGATGCCCCGCCGCCCAAAGGAAGCGCACATCATAAGCTCCGTGACGCGGCCGCTGAAAGCACCTCGGCATCAATGGACGTGAAAACACAATTCGACGTGCCTCGTCAACTCGGTGATGCAGCCGCTGAAAGCCCAGCCCCCACAGGTGCAAGACCGCGCCATTCCTGGCTCGAATTGGCGGCCATCTTCGTCCCTATCGGTGTTCTCAGTTTGTTTGTCCTAAGCTATTATGGCCAAGAAATTAAGAGCGGTTTCAGTAAGAGTAGCAATGCCATGTCTGGAACGGACGCCACCGCCACCGGTGTCGAAAATATTTCGGCAATCACGAACGGAATGAAGAATTTTAACTCAGGAACCACCCCATTTGGCGGAACTTCCCCATCGCTCCTTGGAGGAAGCCGGAATGAATCGGGCAATGTGCTTCTCGTCCAAGGTCAGTATGCCAAGGCGGAGACAGAATACCGGGAGGTAATCAAGCTCGAAGAGAAACTGCTCGGCCCGGAACATTCCGACACGCTTGCAACTCGCAATAATATGGCCAGTGCGCTTTTCTACCAAGGCAAGTATGCCAAGGCGGAAACAGAATTTCGGGAGGTGATCAAGCTCGAAGAGAAAGTGGCCGGGCCGACAAGTCCCGTCACGTTGCAAGTTTGTTACAATCTCGCCGTGTGTCTGAAGGCTGAAAAAAATTTGGATGAGGCGGAAGTGTTTGGCCAACGCGCGGCACAATTATGGAATTCTCGGAACCAATAGTCCTTGGCTGGAAACCACCCTGACCTGGAAATTTGAAAGGCTTTGGCAAGAAGCGCAAACAACAAATTCATGACCGTAGAAGTAATATTGGATGGGTGAATTGTGGCGAGACTTCGAGAAAATCCGCGAAGTCCGAGGCGCCTGGGCACTGCAAGACGCGACCTCCCTAATTTCCACTCCCCACTGATGCTGCCCACGCGAGGATTGCCTTGTCGAAGTTGGCCTTTCCCGCTAAGAATTGGCCATGCCCGCTGGAGATAAACCTCAGGCGCAAGGCCCTTCCGTGAAGGACCGACAAGTCCGCGTCTTCATCTCCTCGACTTTCCGCGACATGCATGCGGAACGGGATCATCTGGTCACCGTCGTGTTCCCGGAGTTGCGCGAGCGTGTGGAGCAGTTGGGGCTGGAGTTCTTCGACGTGGACTTGCGGTGGGGGGTGCCGGCCAAGACGCTCGATGGCGAGACCGCCAACTCTTGGGAATACTGCCGGCAATGGATTGACCGGATAGAGCCGTTCTTCGTCTGCATCCTCGGCCAACGCTATGGTTGGGTTCCCGAACCGCATCGGTTCCGCGAACCAGCTGACCGGCAGCAACAGGAACAGGAACCACGTTCCATCACCGATCTCGAAGTGCGGCACGCTGTTCTGGACAACCGGCGGAAACGACGCAGCTACTTCTATCTGCGGACCACACCGGTGCCCTTGCCGGCCGAGCTTGCTGGAGATTACGTGGATCCACCAGAATACCAAGACCGCCTGACGCAGTTGAAGACGGCGGTCCGGCAATGCGGACGTCCCGTGCGGGATTACCGCTGCCGGTGGACGGGACAGGGCTTTGCGGAGATGGAGGATTTCGGTCGGCTCGTGCTAGGTGACCTGTGGTCGGGCGTGTTGCGTGACGAACGCTACGTCAGCAAGGATGTCTGGCGGCGGGTGCTCGGTGGCGATCCCGATCACGATCCGCGCTACACGGACGAGTCGGTACCGGTTCCCAATGACATCGCCGCAAAGATCGTCGCCTTGGCCAAGCCGCCGCCCCAGGACCCGCTGGACGCGGAGCGGCAACAGATGGACGCGTTCGCCGCCTCGCGGCTGCGGTGTTTCCAGGGCCGGACACGCGAGCTACGGCAACTCACCGACTTCCTTCAGTTCGCCGCCATAGACGCCCCGCGCCTCGCTGTCGTGGCTGCCGTGCCGGGGCAAGGCAAATCCGCGGTGATCGCGAAGCTGAGCCAAAACATCCAGCAACCAGAAGCCACAATTCCGAATCCGCCGTTTCTCATTTGTCACTTCGTCGGTGCCACGGACCGTTCGGCGACGGCGCACGCGCTCGTCGAACGGCTACTGGGCGAACTTGACCGCAGCGGTATCGAATGGCCAGCGGAAGAGCAGAAAGCGGGAGAAGAACCGAAGCGAGACTTCAACAGCCTGAGCCTCCGGCTCACGAAACGCCTCGGTGATTACGCGGGCGAGCGTCAAGTCGTGATCCTGCTCGACGCGCTTAACCAACTTACCGATGGGCATGACCTGCATTGGCTGCCAAACCGGCTCGGGCCGAGTGTGCGTGTGGTCGTCAGTTGCGTCGAGGACCCAGCGGCGAAGACGGGCAGTCTCGATCAACGCGTCCTGCACGCGTTTGCGTCGCGTAAACCAGCGGCCTTGCGTGTGCCGCTCGGGCCGCTGACCGAGCATGACGTGCGCACTATCGTCGTCGAGTATCTCACGGAGTACTGCAAGGAACTTGACAGAGGTCATGTGGATGCGATTTGCCGCATGGACCAAGCGAAAAACCCGCTCTACCTGCTGGTGCTGCTGGGCGAACTCCGTACACTCGGCGGCAACGACATGAACCGCATCGTCGGCGAGCGCATCATGTCGATGCCGCGCGACTACCCGGATACCGTGGCTCTGTTCCGATGGGTGCTGCAACGATTGGAGGTGCTCGGGCAGGAAGCGGTGCGGTGGTGGTGTCTGTATCTAGCCCACGGACGCGTCGGAATGGCCAGCCACGAACTAGCCGACCTGTTCGCCCGCAAGCTCGGCGCGGACGCCGCCGCCACCGCGCTGCGCATCGAGCGCGGCCTGCGTCGCTACCTACAGCGTCGCGGCCCGCAACTCGATTTCTTCCACGGCCAACTGCGCCAAGCCGTGTTCGAGCAATACGATCCGCAAACAGAGACAGACAACATCCACCGTGAAATTGCGGACTACTTCATTGCCTGCGCAAAGGGAAGCGACCCACAGAAGGAGTGGGAAACGGACAGCGTTCGAGGTTTTGCCGAGTGCGTATTCCATCTCACCAAGGCCGGGCACCATGAACAGGCAGCGGCACTTCTCACCAACTTTTCATTCCTCCTGCATAAGCTCCGCGCGGGTCTGCTCGAAAGCGCGTGCGAGGACTACGGCTTGCTCCGCCGCGAAGCGCCGACAGAAGTAGCAAGGCAGTTGGAGATTTGGGCCGACTTCTTTCGTGAAAAGGCACACATCCTACGGCGCGGAAATGAGGAATGGCCGGCGCACAAGATTCTACTCCAACTCGCCGTCGAACACACCGATGACAGCCCACTTACGATTGGCGCAGAACAATGGCTATTGAATGACAAGTGCCGATGGCTTTGGATGCGAAGGGCTGGAGGAAGAAATAAACACCTACAACCAAGCCCCTGTCTATCTGTGCTGGAGGGACACCATAGCGATGTTACTGGGGCAAAGGCACTGGACGACGGACGAGTTCTTTCATGGTCTAACGACGGGACTTTAAAGTTGTGGGACGGGCAAGGAGGATCTCTCCTCCATTCTCTCGATGGACATACGGATGGAATCAATGGTGCGCTGGTTCTGGATGACGGGCGCATCCTGTCCTGCTCCGATGACAGAACATTGCGAGTGTGGGACGGCAATAGAGGCGAACTAATACACACCCTCAAGGGCCATATCGGTCCAGTTAAGGGTGCAATGGTTCTGCCTGACGAGCGGTTTTTGTCGTGGGGTGGAATAGAGCATTATCCAAAAGCGAAATCTGCCAGAGACTTCACGGTGCGCCTCTGGGATCCGCAGGATGGGTCTTTGCTTTTGACATTGGAAGGCCATCTCAGCTCCATCAAGGGCGTGGAATTACTGTCCGGCAACCGATTACTATCCTGGGCTGGCGTCGAAAAAGACGGCGGCGAGAAATTGACCGATGATTGCTCGCTCCGAATCTGGGACCTGGAGAGCGGAAACCTGTTGCACACAATGAGGGGCCATTCGGATGACATTAACGGTGTGCTTGTGCTCGCCAACGGTAAGCTTTTGTCATGGTCAACAGATGAGACTTTGCGGTTGTGGGATCCGGAGTCTGGCCTGCAGTCTCATGTTCTTGAAGGCCACCACAGCAGCGTTGTTGGCGTTAAGCTGTTGCCTGATGGCACGATTCTCTCTTGGTCGTCCAACGGACGGTTGATATTTTGGGAGGCCCACGATGGCCAGATCCTGCAAGCAACGGAGATAAGGAACAAAGATAACAGGAGGTTTACGTTAGTTAATATGGGGGTTGAGCAGCTTGCAGACGGGCGCCTCATTGTTTGGTCAGGTGATGGACTTATCCGTCTCTGTGGCAAGAAGGCCGAAGTGTGGCGCGTCGTTGAGTTCCGCGGGATCAAAGGGGTTGCGCAACTTCCCTGCGGGCGAATCATTTCATGGGACCAAAGTATGCAGGTTTGGGATAAAACTGATCTGAAACCGATCGGCACTCTGGCCGGGCATACTTGGGAGGTCAACGGAGTCCAGTCTATTGGACAGGGAAGACTTCTATCATGGTCCGAGGACAATACCTTGCGAATTTGGGATGTCAGCAAAGCGTGCCCTCCTCGCGTTCGCGAAGGACATTCCCAGGACCCGATTGAAACTCTGTGGCTGACCAACGGACACATCCTTTCCTGGTCGAAAGATAATGAACTGAGGCTGTGGGACAGGCAAACAGGTGGTCTTTTGCAAACGCTTGCCGGGCACACAGGCTCAGTGGGTGGCGCGCAGGAGCTCATGAGCGGTAGAATTCTTTCGTGGTCCCACGACAATACTTTGCGGCTATGGGATGCGAGAACGGGAGCCGCAGTAAATACTTTTGAGGGGCACACGTCACTGGTAAATGGGGCGCTGGAGTTGGCGGATGCGCGAGTTTTGTCGTGGTCCTATGACAAATCGCTTCGCATATGGGACCAGCAAACGGGTGGATCGTCAGTCACCCTTGAGGGGCATACAGACATCGTGAACGGGGCACTCCAATTGCCAGATGGACGAATTCTGTCCTGGTCTTACGACAAGACGCTACGGTTGTGGGACGGCCGTGGCGGCTCGCTGCTAAGCGTCCAACGGCATGCGGGTTCGGTAAGAGACGCATGGCTTCTTGCCGACGGCGTGGTGGCCTCCCGGACTGATGATGACTCGATTGGGCTATGGGATCCTCGGTCAGAACTCGGTCTTCAGATTCTCTCCGGCGATGAAAAGAGCGTTCATCCAGGGATTACTCGACGGACCACTTCCAATCGTAGTTCTGAAGTCGTCGACGGGCGATTTCTCACCCGGTCAGCCGGCCCCTCGATAGAGTTCTGGTCGGTTGAACATGTGCCGTGGGTGGCATGGTGGCACGCTGACTGCGAATGCATTGTAAGCGGCGATCGCGTGTCGCCTGCGCTAGATGGCACCATCGTGGCAACGAGGGAAGATTGCGAAGTTTGTGTCCTCCATCTCTATTATGGAGCCCGACGCATAATGCCGGCAGAAATTGAGCAAGTGCTGCCAATACCAAGCGGATTAGCGCCACAGCCCAAAAGGCGCCACTTTCGGGCGCAGAAGTTTCGAACGTGGGTTGCCTATGCGCTTGAGTCGGAGTCCCCGATTGGGGTCAATCCGAAGGCTCAACCTGAGAATCCGGCACCAAAGGTGTCCACTCCAGTTCTGAGGTTGCCGCCCCGCCAGGAGACCAACCTCGACAAACTCCGGGAGTCGGCGAGGATCAACTTCGGCAAAGGTTACTGGGAGGCCGCAGAGACGGCCCTTCAAGAGTTACTCGCACGGGGCGAGCCCGTTGAGGAAATCGCACCAAAGATGATTGTATGTCTCCTCAACGCACACGAAACCCCTTTGGAGTCTGACGCGGGTCGCATCCAGACTCTCTTTCAACAACTGGAGCAAGCAGGGCACGCAGACCTTGCCGCCCCACTCCGCGAACAACTTCAAGCCAAGCTCCCCGGCACCAGCAAGAAGTGGTGGAAATTCTGGTGACCAACCGAGAGGAATTTCCATCGCCGAATTAGAATTTGATCACTTGGTCTTGCGCTACTGCCGCCAAATCATCTTAAAGACGATGGATCATGTGCGCGGCGCAATGCGGGGCGAAAATCGTCTCCACCTGGAGCGCGCCGTCACCGATCCCCAACTTCTAAAATCAGCACAGAGTTTGACCAAGTCCGTGGATCGCAATGCCGAAGACCTGATCCTCGAAGCGCTCCCTCGCATGGAAAATTGAATGCTGCACTTGTCCAAGCTTGTGGTTACCGCTAACAATTGACCATGCCATCTGAGGACAAAGATCGAGGGCAATGCCCTTCCAGCCAGGACCGGCAGGTTTGTGTCTTCATCTCGTCCACCTTTCGCGATATGCACGCGGAGCGGGACCATCTGGTCACCGTTGTGTTCCCCGAGTTGCGCGAGCGGGTCGAGCAGTTGGGGCTGGAGTTCTTCGACGTGGACCTGCGCTGGGGTGTGCCGGCCAAGGACGCCAACGGCGAAACCGCCAACTCCTGGGAATACTGCCGGCAATGGATTGACCGCGTGGAGCCGTTCTTCGTCTGCATCCTTGGCCAGCGCTACGGTTGGGTGCCGGAACCGGAGCAGTTGAAGGCCATGGAAGACAGCCAGCGGCAGCAGGAGGAGAGGCGTTCGATCACCGACATGGAAGTGCGCCATGCGGTGCTCAACTCGAAGCTGAAGCGCCGCAGCTACTTTTACCTGCGCGCTACCGAGGCCCCGGCGGCCGCCAGCGAATACGTCGATCCGCCGCCGCTGTTGAGCAAGCTGGAGCAATTGAAGAACGAAGTGCGCTCCTGTGGCCGGCTGGTGCGGGATTATCCGTGCGAGTGGACAGGCAGCGGTTTCGCCGGGATGGAGGAGTTTGGTCGCCGCGTGTTGGACGATCTCTGGTCCGGCGTGTTGCGCGATGAACGCTATGTGAGCAAGGAAGTCTGGCGTCAGGTGCTCGGCACAGACCCCGGCCCCGACCCGCGTTACACCGATGAATCCCAGCCGGTGCCGGAGTACCTTGCCGCAAAAATCGTTGCCCTGGCCAGGCCGAAGCCGAAAGACCCGTTGGATGCGCAGCGCGAGCAGATGGATGCCTTCGCCGCCTCGCGACTGCGGTGGTTCCAAGGCCGGACGCGCGAGTTGCAGCAACTTACCGGCTTCCTCCACGCAACCGCCGCGGACGCCCCGCGACTTGCCGTCGTAGTTGCAGTGCCAGGCCAGGGCAAATCTGCGCTGTTGGCGCATCTGCACGAACAACTCAAGACGTCACCCCACTTTGTCATCACCCACTTCGTCGGCGCCACGGAACGTTCGGCGGGTGCCCATGCGCTTGTCGAACGGCTGCTGGGGGAACTCGACCACAGTGGCATCCCCTGGCCGGTGGAGGTGCAGCCGGAACGCCAGGAACCTAAGCAAGACTTCAACACCCTCTGCCTCCGGCTCGCGCAGCGGCTGAGAATTTACGCGGGTGCGCCTCGGATAGTCGTCCTGCTCGACGCGCTCAACCAGCTTTCCGACGGACACGGATTGCCTTGGTTGCCCACGCGCCTCGGGCCGAGTGTGCGCGTGATTGTCAGTTGTATAGAGAATAACGCATCGAAAGCGGACAGCCCTGAACAACGCGTCCTGAACGCCCTTGCATCGCGCAGACCCGCGCCTCTTCGCGTGCCACTCGGACCGATGGCAGAAGACGACGTGCGCAACATCGTCGTCGCTTACCTCAGGGAATACTGCCACGAACTGGACCGCGAGCATCTGGACACGCTCTGTGCGATCACGCAGGCGCGCAATCCGCTCTACCTGCTGGTGATGTTGAACGAACTCCGCACGCTTGGCGGCAACGATCTGAACCTCATCGTGCCCGCGCGCATCGCTTCGATGCCGCATGATCACCCCGACACCGTGAGCCTGTTCCGGTGGGTGTTGAAACGATTGGAAGTGTTCGGCCCGGAGGCGGTGCGATGGTGGTGCCTGTATCTGGCGCTTGGCCGCGTTGGCATGGCCAGCCACGAACTGGCCGACATGCTCGCTCGCAAGCTCGGCGCGGACGCCACTGCCATGGCCTTGCGAATCGAGCGCAGCCTGCGCCGCTACCTCCAGCACCGCGGCCCTCAACTCGACTTCTTCCACGGCCAGCTTCGCCAAGCAGTGCTTGAACAATACGGTCTGCAGGCAGATGCAACCAACGTCCATTCCGACATCGCAAGCTTCTTCTGCGAACTGGCCGACCCGGAGAGAAACCAGAGTTGGAAAGGCGACAGCCCGCGTCCGTTTCTTGAAGTGGCATTCCATCTGGCCGGCGCGCAACAATTAGACGAACTTTGCGAGACCCTCTGCGACCTGATGTTCATCGCTGCAAGATGCCGTCATGGACAGGTATTTTCGTTACAGAGCGACTATCAATTGGCGATGAGAGCCTTACCCGAGGCACAGGAAGATTTGGAGAAGGAACGAAAGTGCCAAGCTAGAGCTCAAAAATGGGCCAAGGAAATCACTGAATATGCCGGGAAGTGGAGCGACCGCCGTGACCGAGTAAGGCGCGGCGAAAACGTTACTGAACCGGAGCCAGCATTGCCTACAATTATCCCGTCGGTTAAGCCCTGGAGCAAGAAGCGGATCATGGATGAGTGTAAACGCATCATCGAAAATCCGACCCGGATCGACCGGCTCCGCGTTTTTGCCGGCTTTGTCGAGAACGAATGCTACCCGCTACTAAAGTTTGGCAGCCGACCGGGTTTCGCCCTGCAACATGCCTTCAATTCCGCCCCGGCAGGGCCCGTCCACGCCACAGCTGCCCGGTTGCTCCCTTCAATACACGCACGGTTGCTGCTGCGCCAATGGTCGGGGTCGGCTGGCTACAACCCACATTCCGCACTCCTGCGCACCCTCGAAGGCCACAGTGGCCTTGTCTATGGTGTAAGCATCACGCCGGATGGCCGGCGAGCGGTATCGGGAAGTTCTGACAAAACCCTTCGGCTCTGGGACTTGGAGAGCGGGCAATGCCTTCTTCAGCTTGAAGACCCAAGGGATACCATCAAGAGCCTGATCGTGACGCCGGACGGGCGGAGGGCGGTGTCTGGGAGTGGGTACAATGGCGTCGTAGTGAAGCCGGATGGTCAAGTTGTGATGGGGGGAGGGAGTAATGTCCTTCATGTCTGGGATTTGGAGAACGGGTTGTGCCTGCGCACGCTCAAAGGCCACGGCGGCGACGTCATCAATAGTGTTAGCGTAACTCCCGACGGTCGGCAGGCGGTGTCGGGGAGTGATGACAAGACCCTCCGCATATGGGACTTGGAAAACGGAATGTGCCTGCGAACCCTCGAAGGCCACACCGACAGCGTCAGTTGCGTAACCATGACTCCGGACGGAAGAAAAGTGGTGTCAGGAAGTCGTGACACGACACTTCGTTTCTGGGACTTGGAAACTGGGACGTGCTTGCGCACACTTGAAGGCCACAATGGGGTCGAAAGCGTCAGCGTGACACCGGACGGCCGGCGAGCGGTTTCCGTTCAAGATAAAACCCTTTGCGTTTGGGACCTGGAAACCGGGAGGTGTACGCAAATGCACGAAGGCGTCGATGACATGATTCACAGCGAGAACGTAACATTGGACGGGCGGCGAGCGGTTTCCATTCGGGATAAAACCCTTTACGTTTGGGACCTGGAAACTGGGAGGTACACGCAAATGCACGAAGACGTCAATGACATGATTCACAGCGAGAACGTCACTCCGGACGGGCGTTGGGTTGTGTCCGGGAGTGAGGATAACGCTATCTGCGTGTGGGATCTGGAGAGCGGGGCGTGTTTGCGCACACTCGAGGGTCACAGTGGCCCAGTCGATAACGTGATTGTGACTTTGGGCGGGCGGCGGGTGGTGTCGGGAAGTCAGGACAAGACCCTGCGCCTCTGGAGTCTGGAAACTGGAGCGTGCCTGCGCGTAATTGAAGGCCAAAGTGCTGAGATCGCGAAGTTGAGCGTTACGTCGGATGGGCGGCGGGCGCTGACGGTTGGCAAGGACGGTACCATTTGCACCTGGGATTTGGAGAGCGGGGAATGTCTGCGGACGGTGAGATGCAACATTCGCGATTTTATGATAAGCATGACGCCAGACCAACGGCGGGCAGTATCCGGAAGCTTTGACAAAACCCTTCGGGTGTGGGATTTAGAGAGCGGGAAATGCCTTCTCCAGTTTGAAGACAACAGGGACATTATCAAAAGCGTTTGCGTGACTCCAGACGGACGGAGAGCGGTGTCTGGGAGTGGAGGCACGGACAGCGTCACGATATCGGACGGTCAATTTGTGAGGGGGGAAGGGACTAGTGTTAGGGTCTGGGACCTGGAAACCGGAATGTGCCTGCGCACGCTTGAAGGCCACAGCGGCGCGGTCTATAGCGTGAGGGTGACACCGGACGGGCGGCGAGCGGTTTCCGGAAGCGATGACAAGACACTTCGGATCTGGGATCTGCAAACAGGAGAGTGTTTGCTTGTCTTAGCCGCTCCCGCGGCTGTCAACGGGGCTTACGTTCTCCAGGATCGAATCGTGATCAGTTGCCTTACTGGAGTCCATTTGATCGCGAGCCTGCGCGGCATGACGCTCGGCCCGGATGTCTTGTCGGATTGCGGTGACGAGGACTACGAACAAGTCCTCCGTAGTGGTCTTGGCATCAGCCGTCGGGAGAAAGGAAGCGAGCACGAGGAAACATTGGCCCACCTGAGTGCGTTAATTGCAAATTTGAATCGTCAGGGCCGAACTGCCGAAGCGGTATCTTTGGCGCGGGAGCGCGTCCTGGAACGACGTGTCGTTGCGGAGAAGGAAAGAGAGACCACCTCGCGAAAAGAGGCCGAAGCACTCAAGCACCGGGAAGCAAGTCAGTTCGCCGTTTTCATTGCCGACACCTTGGATCTGCCGCAGAGGGAAATCACTTTGGCGGAACGCCGCGAATCCGCAACCCGCTGTTTCCAAAAGGGCTTGTGGGAAGCTGCTACGGGCGAGTTGCAGAAGCTCCTCGATGCTGGCGAACCCCTGGCGGAGCACGCTCCCAAACTCGTTACCTGCCTGCTCAATGCACACGAAGCACTTTTGGAGTCTGACGTGAGTCGCATTCAGACTCTCCTTCAACGACTGGACCAAGAGGGACACGCAGACCTTTCCACCCCGCTCCGTAAACAACTGCAAGCCAAGCTCCCCGGCCCACGCAAGAAGTGGTGGAGATTTGGGTAACTAACCGAGAGGAATTTCCATGGCCGAATTAGAATTTGATCACTTGGTCCTGCGCTACTGCCGCCAAATCATCTTGAAGACGATGAATCATGTGCGCAGCGTCATGCGGGGGGAAAATCGCCTCAGCATCAAGCGTGCCGTCGCCAATCCCTTGCTTCAAAAATCAGCCCAGAATCTGACCAAGGCCGTGGATCGCGATGCGGAAAACCTAATTCTCGACGCGCTCCAGCACAAATTCACCAAACTGCCCGGCGTCAAAGCTAACACGGTATTTTCCGAGGAGCTTGGTATCAAGATCTTCCCCGAAGGCGCCAGTGAAAGCGAGGCGAACTTGGTCGCCTTTATTAACCCGATTGACGGCATGGAGTTCATCGAATCTCTCCAGGGCGGCTGGTCATTGATCGCCGTTTATGACCGGCGGGCCGATGAGGTCATCGCGGCGGTGGCCGGGGACATATTTCTGGACCGAATCTACTAGGCCTCCCAGAGCGGCTTTCCTGAGGGCCTGGATTTCATCACCCATTCCTGGTTCCGGCTGGACGGCGGGCCCGGCGCCGAAAACTGGCCTGGAGGGCGCCCGGATCAACGTGCTGACTACGAAGGTGGATCGCAATCAGGCCTTAGCTGGGCAAACGGCCTTGCTGAATGCGCTGCGTGAGGTGGACGGTCGGGTCAATCTCTCCTGGGGTTCCAACACCATCGTTTAGGTGGCGGCGGGTTCCCGACGGACCCGAAGGCGTCAAACGATATGACCTTGAGGCGGTCGGCGCCTTTCCTGAAATCCTCGCCAAAGCCGGACTGGAGGTTTATCGCAAACCGAAAAAGGCGATCTCTTCGCGACCACAGCGCAAGAAGTGACGGTCCACGCCTGTTGTCGCGCTTGACGCGCTGGGGCTTACTGAGTAAACAGGCGTCATGACAACCATTCAATGAGTGACAACCGCCACATTCGGGTGTTTGTCTCTTCCACCTTCCGCGACATGATGGAGGAGCGTGATGAGCTGATGACACACACCTGGCCGGAATTACGCCGGTTCTGTCACGAGCGCCAGGTTGAACTCGTCGAGGTGGATTTGCGGTGGGGCATCGCTGAGGAGCAAAGCACCCGCAAGGAAACCCTCAAGCTCTGCCTCGACGAAATCCACGCCTGCCGCCCGTTCTTCATCGGACTGCTCGGCGAGCGCTACGGTTGGGTGCCCGGCAACGAAGCCTTCACCGCCGACCTTCGGGAAGAGCAGCCGTGGCTCGCGAATCTCCCTGGCCGGAGCGTCACCGAGCTCGAAATCATTCACGGGGTGCTTCGTGAGGCGAGGATGCATGCGCGAGCGTTCTTCTACTTCCGCGACCCCGGCTATTTCGACCGCCTTCCGCCTGGCAGCAATCGCGCCGACTTTGAAAGTGAAGGCCCGGAAGCAAGGGTGAAACTGGATCAGCTCAAGCAAAGCATCCGGCACGCCCGGGATGAGGGCATTTGCGGACTTCACGCTGATTATCCCGGCCCGGTCGAACTGGCCACGCTTGTCCTCCAAGACCTGAAGGCCGCAATCGAAGCGCAGTTTCCAATCGAGAACATCCCCGACGCGCTCACCCGCGAAGCGCGCGACCACGAAGCTTTCGCCGAAACCCGCCGCCGCACTTACATCGGACGACCGGATTACTTCGAGGCGCTGGATCGTCACGCTGCGGGTGATGACACTCCGCTCATCCTCCTCGGTGATTCCGGCAGCGGCAAATCTGCGCTGCTGGCCAACTGGCTCGCGCACTGGCACGAGGCGCATTCCAAGGATTTCATTTTCCAGCACTACATCGGCGGCACGCCCGACAGCGCGGAGCACTGGCGATTGATGACCCGGCTCGTCGCCGAGATCAAAAGCTGGACTGACGACCCCGAAGAACTGCCCAAGTCACACGACGACCTGCTCAAGACCTTTCCTGTCTGGCTGGCCAAGGCGCGGATCAAGGCGGAGCGCGTGGGCGTGCGCTGCCTGCTTGTGGTGGACGCGCTCAACCAGCTTGAAGACCGTGACCACGCCCGCCTGCTCGGCTGGCTGCCCTCGCATTCATTCACCGGTGCGCTGCGGTTGGTCGTTTCCACGCTGCCGGGCGACACGTTGGAGGCGGTGACGCCGCGTGGTTGGAAATCGTTGCGCGTGGAGTTGCTCACGCCGGAGGAACGCCGCCGGATGATTGAACATTACCTAGCCCGGTTTGGCAAAAAGCTCGACGCGCCCCGGCTGGAGCGGATTGCCGCCGCGCCCGCCGCCGCCAATCCGCTCTACCTGAAAATCCTGCTCGACGAACTGCGCGTCACCGGCACATACGACCGGCTGGATGGACGCTTGGATAATTATTTGGCGGAGACGGACATTCCCGCGCTGCTGAAAAAAGTTCTGGCCCGTTACCAGCGCGACTATGAACGCGACCGAAAAGGCTTGGTCAGCGAAGCGCTGGGACTGATTTGGGCCGCGCGACGGGGATTGACCGAAACGGAACTGCTGCACCTTTTAAGGCCCAAATCAGAAATCAGCAGTCTGCCTCAATTGCCACCGGTGATATGGAATCCGCTACGCTCGGCGCTGGAAGAAGGCTTGGTGGATCGCGGCGGTATCCTGAATTTTGCGCACGACTTTCTGCGCACAGCGGTGGAGACGGCGTTTAGCCCAGACGAAGATAAGCGGGACAAGTTGCGGTTGCAACTGGCGGATTATTTTGAGTGTCAGCCCGTCTCCGCCCGCAGTTGCGATGAACTACCGTGGCTGTTGTGGCGGACTGAATCTTTTACGCGCCTGCGCGCCTGCCTGCTGGACATTGACCGCTTCCGACTCATTCATTGGCGCGATAAAGAAGAGATGATGCGATATTGGGTCGGGCTGGAAGAAGAACGGACTATGGGAAAAGCTTATCTTTCTTCTTTTGAGGCATGGTCGGCAGCACCCGGGCGTGAGAATACTCGAGTCACTTCCATTCAACTTGCCTCCTACCTCATGGAAGCTGCCATCTACGCTGAAGCTGAGCAGCTGATGCGGTGGACGTTGGCTATTGACGAGCAAAGTTTTGGCCCAGAGCATCCGGAATTGGCCATTGACCTCAACAACCTCGCGAGTTTGCTGCTCGACACCGACCGGTTGGAAGAGACGGAAATGCTATTCCGGCGGGCGCTGGCGATAAATGAGCAAAGTTTAGGACCGGACCATCCCATCGTCGCCCGTGCCCTCAACAACCTCGCGCAACTGCTAAAAGCCGCCAATCGGCTGGAAGAGGCCGAGCCATTGATGCGGCGAGGTTTGGCAATTGAGGAGAAGACTCACGGGAGAGAGCATCACTTTGTCGCGATCCAACTCAATAACCTTGCGCTCTTGCTGCTCGAGGCGGAGCGGCTGGTGGAGGCCGAGCCATTGATGCGGCGAGGTTTGGCAATTGAGGAGAAGACTCACGGGAAAGAGCATCACTTTGTCGCGACCCAACTCAACAACCTTGCGCTCTTGTTGCTCGAGGCCAAGCGGCTGGCGGAGGCCGAGCCACTGATACGACGAGCGTTGGCGATTGACGAACAGAGCTACGGCACGGAGCATCCGACGGTGGCCATCGACCTCAACAACCTCGCACAATTGCTGCAAGCCACCAACCGGCTGGCGGAGGCCGAGTCGTTGTTGCGGCGAGGTTTGGGAATTGACGAACAGTGCTTCGGCCCGGAGCATCCGACAGTGGCCATCGACCTCAACAATCTCGCGGGCTTGCTGATGGAGGCCAACCGGCTGGCGGAGGCCGAGCCAGTGATGCGGCGAATGGTGGACGTACTCCACAATTTTACTATCGCTACCGGTCTTCAGCATCCGCATTTGCAGACGGTAATCGGCAACTACGCCGGGTTGCTCGAGCGATTGGGCCGCAGCCAGGAGGAGATCCTCGCTACAATGGTCGAGATGGCGCCGCAGTTTTTCCGCAATGCGGCAGAATAACCCATTGTCATCCAGTTCGCCGGCGGCTGTTAACTGCGAATTCAATTAGAAAACCTGTTGTCACGGTTTTGGTGCATGCCACAGATTTGTCTGGATATTTCAAAAAGCATCCGAACGCCGTGAGTAATGTCTGCGAGATTGTTGTTGTTTTCGCGTCACCGGCAGGGTGGCGTTGTCAGCGAATTTCTCCGCAAGGTAACAAGAATGAAGCCTTGCCAGTGCTGGCGGCGACCTGACTTACCGACGAAACCGTCGCACTCGAAAACCTCCCCGCCATCGCGTCGGTTGATCCCGTGGAAGTCTTCAAAGACCTTTGTCTTGTCCAAGCCGGGGTCTCGCGCTAACAATGGGCTATGCCTGCTGCGGAAAAAAACTCAAGCGCAAGGCCCTTCAGCCAAGGACCGGCAAGTTCGCGTCTTTATGAGCAGCACGTTCCGCGACATGCAAGCGGAGCGAGATCATCTGGTCACCGTCGTCTTTCCGGAGTTGCACGAGCGGATCGAGGAGTTGGGCTTGGAGTTCTTCGACGTGGACCTGCGCTGGGGCGTGCCCGCCGAGGACGCCAGCGGCAAAACCGCCCAATCCTGGAAATGCTGGCGACAATGGATTGACCGCACGGAGCCGTTCTTTGTCTGCATCCTCGGCCAGCATTATGGTTGAGTTCCGTCGGTAAATGATTCATGCCCTGCCGATTGGCATGTGCGCGAAGTGATTTGCGCTTCCCTGAAAATTCCGCTACCAATTACCCATGAGCGCCACTTGGAAAACCATTCCGCTGTTCATCTCCTCGACCTTCCGCGATATGCACGCGGAACGCGACCAACTGAACCGCGTGGTATTCCCCGCCATCGAGGAGCGCCTCAAGCCGCGCCGCTGCCGGATTGCGCCGATTGATCTGCGCGTCGGGGTGGAAACCGACAGCACTCAGACCGAGCGCGAACGCGAGATGCAAATCCTCAAGGTCTGCCTTGCGGAAATCGAGCGCAGCCGCCCATTCCTGCTTGTATTGCTGGGTGACCGCTACGGCTGGGTGCCGGGCGCAGACCGCATCCAAGCTGCCGCCAGCGAGGCCGGATTCACGCCCGACGATAGTGGCGGCAGCGTCACCGCCCTTGAAATTGAGTACGGCCTGCTCAAGAAAGATCCCATCCAACGCCGCCGTTGTTTGCTTTGTCTGCGCGAACCGCTGCCCTACAGCCAGATGCCGGCGGACAAGGCCATTATTTACAGCGATGCCCACGCCACCGACCCCGGCGCGCCGGATCGGGTTGCGCGGTTGAAGAAGCTCAAAACAAAAATCACCGCCGACCCGGAAATCGCGCCTCACCGACAGCCTTACACACTCGATTGGGACACGGACCACCAGCATCCCACCGCCGAATCCGTTGAAGCGTGGGGGCGAAAGATGGAAGCCGAACTCTGGAAACTGCTTGACTCTGAAACGGCCAGGTTCGCCGCGCAAGCCGAGCCGACATGGCAAGAACAGGAACGCTTCGCCATCGAAGAACAGGTGGAGCGGCTCAATGGCAGCTTTGTGGGACGGCAACTGCTGGTGCAACAGGCGCTGGGACTGGCCGGTTCAGTCACTGCCCAAGGCGCGGCCACGGGCATTGTCTTTACCGGCGGCAGCGGCGCGGGCAAAAGCGCGCTGTTCGCCCGGCTGCACCATGAACTTTCCCAGAGCCGGGACATTCTGCTGCTCTCCCATGCCGCCGGGGTTTCGCCGCGCTCAGGCCAGACTGAATGGATGCTCCGCCGCTGGATTGGCGAACTCGGCGTGGTCCTGGGCGAAACTCCCGACCTGCCTGAAAACCTCAAGCCCGAAGACTTGGAAAAGCTCTTCGCTCGAATGCTGGCGCAAGTGGCGCAGACGCGGCGGGTGGTGGTGCTGGTGGACGCGCTTAACCAGTTCCTCCGTACCGAACGCGCCCGCACGGTTTCCTGGCTGCCGACGGCCTGGCCGGTCAACGCCCGGTTCATTGCCACCACCATTCCCGGCGAAGAAAGCGCGCAACTGGCGCTGCGTCCGGGCTTGGCGCTGGTGGACGTGCCGCCGCTGGACAGTTCCGAAGCGGAGGCGATTGCCGCGCAGGTCTATGGTCGTTACCGCCGCGCGCCAAATGCCGACGTGCTGCACGCCATGTTCGTCCTCCGGCAGTCTGATGGCGCTCCCGCCGCCGGCAATCCCCTCTGGCTCACGCTGGCGCTGGACTTGTTGAACCTGCTGGATGCCGACGACTTCACCGCTGCGGAAGCCACCGTGGGCGGTTCGCCGGAGGAAAAGCTTCGCCACCTCGTGGTGGATCGCGCCCGCGCACTGCCGCCGGACATGGAAGGACTCTATGGCCGGTTGCTGGCCCAAGTGGAAAAAGTGGCGGGCACAGCCGAAACCCGGTCGTTTGCTGCGCTCACCGCCCTCAGCCGCCATGGCTGGCGCGAAGAAGACCTGCAGCACCTCCTGCCCAAGGCCGCCGGGTTGCTGGCGGTGTCTCGAACTTCCGGCTCTCAACCATCAACTCTCAACACTCAACTTTTTGCCTGGGACGCACTGCGCTTCGCCGTTCTCCGCCGTTGTTTCCGGGCGCACCTGGTCAAACGCGGCGCGTTGGAGCAATGGGACTTTACCCACGCCAGCCTTCGCCGCGCCATGCTGGCCCGGCTGGACGGCGTATGGAAAGGCGGACGAACCGAAAGTCTGCCTCGCGCCCTCTACTCCTGCAGCGCAGATTATCTGGAAACGCTGCCGCCGGGCACGGGTGTGCGCGACGACGAGATCATGTGGCAGATGCTCGGCACGCGGGACGCCGCCCGCGTGGCCCGCTACTACGCGCAACCCACCTCCGGCAGCAAAATGCTGGCGCTGTTCCTGGCCGAAGACGACGCAACCGCCGGCCATCCCCTGCGCCAATTTGTCCGCTCGCTCGTGCAATCAGGTGTGACGGAAGCATCGACGCAGGCGGTCGTGGCCAACAAGTTCACTTTCGACCTCAACGACGCGCTCGAAATCGAAGGTCACTTGCCGTTGCGGAAGAAATTGCTGTCATCGGCGCAAACTTCACAGACGAATCTGGCGGCAGCCAATCCCTCCAACGCTGGTCGGCAGCACGACCTAAGCGCGAGTCATAACAAGTTGGGCGACGTGCTGCGTGACCAAGGTGATTTGGCCGGGGCGCTGTTGGCCTATCGCGAGTCGCTGGCGGTCACTCAACGGCTGGCGGCAGCCGATCCCTCAGACCCGGGTTGTCAACGCGACTTTTTTGTGAGTCATATCAAGTTGGGGGACGTGCTCCGTGCCCAAGGTGATTTGGCCGGGGCACTGTTGGCCTACCGCGAGTCGCTGGCGGTCAGTCAACGGCTGGTGGCAGCTGATCCCTCCAACGCCGATTGGCAGCGCGACCTCAGCGTCAGTCATAACAAGTTGGGCGACGTGCTCCGTGCCCAAGGCGATTTAGCCGGGGCGCTGTTGGGCTACCGCGAGTCGCTGGCGGTCAGTGAGCGGCTAGCGGCGGCTGATCCCTCCAACGCCGATTGGCAATACGGCCTCGATATCGACTTCGAGCGAATCAGCTCGGTGCTTCAGGCACAAGGCGACTTGGCTGGCGCGCGTGTTCTCTTCCAAAAGAAGTTTGATATCATCTGTCGTTTGGCGGCGGCCAATCCCTCCAACTTAGGTTGGCAGCGCGACATCAGCGTGAGTCAGGAAAAGTTGGGCGAGATTTTGAGTTCCCAAGGCGATTTGGCCGGGGCGCAGGCGGCCTACGGTGAGTCGCTGACGATCAGGCAACGGCTGGCGGCAGCCGATCCCTCAAACACCGTTTGGCAACGGGACCTCAATGTGAGTCACGGCAAGTTGGGCGAGATTTTAAGTGCCCAAGGCAATTTGGCCGGGGCATTGGTAGCCTACCGCGAGTCGCTGGCTGTGAGTCAACGGCTCGTGGCCACCGATCCCTCCAACGCCATTTGGCAGCGCGACCTTTTTGTGAGTCACATCAAATTGGGCGGCGTGCTGCGCACTCAAGGCGATTTGGCCGGGGCGCTGCTAGCCTATCGCGAGTCGCTAGAGCTCAGTCAACAGATGGCGGCGGCCGATCCCTCCAACTTAGGTTGGCAGTTCGACGTCAGCGTGAGTCAGGAAAGATTGGGCGACGTACTGAGCGCCCAAGGCGATTTGGCCGGGGCGCTGGCCGCCTGCCGCGAGGTGCTAGCAGTCAGGCAACGGCTGGCGGCGGCCGATCCCTCCAACTCAGATTGGCAGAGTGCTCTCAGCACGAGCAACGACTGGTTGGGCAACGCATTGAGTGCCCAAGGCGATTTGGCTGGAGCCCTGACGGCCTACCGCGAGGCTCTGGTGGTCAGGCAACGGCTGGCGGCGGCTGATTCCTCCAATGCCGATTGGCAGCACTCCCTCAGTGTGAGTCATGTCAAGTTGGGCGAGATTTTGAGTGCCCAAGGCGACTTGGGCGGGGCGTTGGTGGCTTACCGCGAGGCGCTTGCAATCTTTCAACGGCTGGCGGCGGCCGATCCCTCCAACTTAGGTTGGCAGCGCGACCTCAGCGTGAGTCAGGAAAAGTTGGGCGAGATTTTGAGTTCCCAAGGCGATTTGGCTGGGGCGCTGGTGTCCTACCGCGAGGCGCTGGCGGCTATTCAACGGCTGGCGGCCACCGATCCCTCCAACGCCGCTTGGCAACGCGACCTCAGCGTCAGTCATAATAAGTTGGGTGACGTGCTGAGTGCCCAAGGCGATTTGGCCGGGGCGCTCGCCGCCTACCGCGAGGCCCTGGCGGTTATTCAACGGCTGGCGGCGGTCGATCTCTCCAATCCCGGTTGGCAGCGCGACCTCTTCTTTAGTCATACCAAGGTGGGTGTTGTGCTGAGTGCCCAAGGCGATTTGGCCGAGGCGCTCGCCGCCTACCGCGAGGCGCTGGCGGTCAGTCAACGGCTGGCGGTGGCCGATCCGTCCAACGCCGATTGGCAGCGCGACTTGTGGGTGAGTTATGGGCTTATGGCGATGATGACCGAGGAGACGGGCAGCGACGAGGCGGCGCAATGGTGGCGTAAAGCTTACGAGACGCTTTTCGCCATGAAGCAGCGCGGCATCATGCTGCCCGCGGACGAGCAATACCTTGTGCAGTTTCGGCAGAAGACGGGGCGCTGAAGAATGGCCGGTGAACCCACGTCTCACAATCTGAATCTTTCCCATGCCCACAAATTCTCCCGTCCAACCCACCCAAAGCCGCCGCATCGGGGTCTTGTGTCCTCGGCGTTTCGCGACATGAGGGCGGAGCGCGATGAGTTGATGCAATCAATGATCCGAAATCCTCTCCCTCTCACCCTGTCCTCATTGCCACCACCCGCTACAGTTCAACCCATACTTCGCCGCTGTAGACGACTAATTCTAATTCGCTTGCAAGTTGAGACTAACAATCCAAGGCCAGGCGCAAAGGCTTCGCACGCGATCAACATCTGCGGCCAGCTTGGGCAGGCCCGTTTCCAAAGTCCTTACCACCCCGGACATGTCGGCAAACACCCGGTTGGGAAATTCCTTCTCCCGGACCTCATCCCACACATGTTCCTGGGGGTTGAGTTCCGGCGAATACCCAGGCAAGCGGTGCAGGCGAACATTCTCTGGCACCACCAATGCCTTGGCCACATGGGAACTGGCCCCATCCACGACCATGACCATGAAGTCTTGGGCGTGGGCGGCGCTAACCTGAGCCAAGAACTTGCCCATCTGCTCGGTATTCATGACCGGGCAGATCATCCAGTCCAATTGGCCTTCCACAGGGCTGACCGCTCCATAGACGTATTGAAACTGTCTTTCGTAACCGTTGTCCACGACCGGCCGTTGCGGCGCGGGCGACCAGCAGCGCCGAATCCGCACCATGCGGCCAAATCGAGCCTCGTCTTGAAACATCAACCGGACATGACGCCCTTTGACCACGTCGGGCGAGAGCAGGGTTGCCAGCACTTCCGGAAGTTTTTTTTCCACTCCTCCTGCACGGCGGGGTCGCTGTGGGGATGTCGGGTGTCTGGAGCCACCTTGCGCCAACCATGTCGGGCCAGCAGCCGGTAAACCACCGAAGGCTTGACCGGTTGGCCCAGATGTTGCGCCAAGGCCGCCCGAATCGGGGAAACGACCACCAGGTTGCCGGCGGCGGCGCTTTGCAGCCAAGGTTCCAAGAACTGGCTTTCTTCCTCCGGGGTGAGAAGGGATTGGCGGCGTCCACCCCAGTTGCGCGAAGGATGCGGCCCCGCCGGCCTTTTCTTGCGGAAGGCGCTTTGCAGCCGCGCCACCGTCGCGCGGCCCACCCCCAAAACGGCGGCGGTTTGTTGGAGGGTGGCCCCGAACAATGCCGGCAGAAGAACCGCCTGACATTGGCGCAAGGATTGGACGGAGATGGAGGTCGCGGCGGTCCGTTGGGCTCGCGCTACGACCAGTGGATCAATTCGACGTGGTCTTGCCATACCAAGACTCTACCACAATTCGTCTCATCTTGAAAGCGAATTAGAATAAGATGACGTGCTCCTCCGTGGAATTGACTATTCTCTTCGCGAGAAAGAGGAGACACATGAAGAGGCTAGAGCCCACTTAACTGCCCTCATTGACCCAATTGACGGCACGGAGTTCATCGAGTCGCTCCAGGGTGGCTGGTCGTTGATCGCCGTTTATGACCGGCAGGCGGATGAGGTCATCGCGGCGGTTGCCGGGGACATCTTTCTGGACCGAATCTATTGGGCCTCCAAGAGCGGCTATCCTGAGGGGCTGGATTTCATCACCCACTCCTGGTTCCGGCTGGACGGCGGGCCGACGCCCAAAACCACCTTGCAAGGGGCGAAGATCAATGTGCTGACCCACGAAGGTGGATCGGTATCAGGCCTTGGCCGGGCAAACGGCCTTGCTGAATGCGCTGCGGGAGGCGGACGGCCGGGTCAATCTCTCCTGGGGTTCCAACACCATCATCCAGGTGACGGCGGGATACGCCGATGTGGCGATTGAATTTGCCAAGGGCTTCGCCACTTACGACATCCTGCCCGGCTGTATATCGGGCTAAAAGCCGGGCTGACGGTGGTGGATTTGTCCGGCACCCCATTACGTCAAAATTTGACCTGGAAGACATCATGGCCACATTTCGGCGTGAACTCCAGCATCCCAAACGCATACCCTCATCGCCGCCAAAGAACCGGCTCTGGCGGAACAAGTGCTCAAGCTGCTCAAGAAACAATGAACTCGACGGACAAAACCCGGCGTGGGAAACCGCAAGATAGTCTTGTCCAATCTGGCCTTTCCCGCTAACAATTGGCCATGTCCGCTGGTGATAAAACTCAGGAACAAGGCCCTTTCGCCAAGGATCGCGTTATTCGCGTATTCGTCTCCTCCACTTTTCGGGAAATGATGTGGGAGCGGGATTTGTTCGTGAACGAGGTCTTCTCTCAACTGTGTCGCAAATGCGCCAAACGTTTTGTGACCTTGACCGAAGTGGACCCGCACTGGGGCATCACCAAGGCCCAGGCCAACGATGGACGAGTGCTCCAGCTCTGCCTGGCCGAGATCGAGCGCAACCGGCCCTATGTCATTGGTCGCACCGCAAATATGCACCTTCTGCACAACAATTCTGTCCAATCCGGCTACATCGGTGTCCTGAGTCTGGTCAACGCCCTGGGCGGCTTAGGCAAGTCGGCCCTTGCGATCCAATGTGGCCACGTCTTTGCCGGCCGATACGGCGAAAGATACTGGCAGGTGCCGCCTACACACAGAACGCGCACCGCAGGCGCCCAGAGGATATACCTCCACTTTACGAAATGCGTCCGCCGCGTCCACAGACCAATCTTGCCAGGCGATGAACCCAACAGGCGATGAACCAGCAAGCACATGAAAGGATAGTCCGGCCCCACCTGATTGTCGGGCTTGGAGGTACAGGACAACGCATCTTGGCAGACGTTCGTGCCCGTATCGTCGATCGCTTCGGCAGCTTGGAGGCAGCGCCGTGGATAGGGTTTACTGCGGTTGACCTAGAGCAGCAATCGATGGAAATACCGCGCGTCGTGACGATTCCGACTTTGCGTCCAAACGAGTTCGTGTCTGTCAATTATGTAGCTCAAGATGCAACCAAGCTGGCCCAACTCATCAGGTCGCAGCCGCATTTGGAAAAGTGGTTTCCTAAGCAGGCGTTGCCGAACACCCGTGGTTTTAATCTAGGAGCAGTCTCGCGTCGCGCAATGGGACGGATCAACTTTTTCTTGTTTTATGAACGAATTCAACAGGCACTGCTCTCCGCTCGCAACGAACTGATGAGCGAAGAGATGGCGCATCGGGCACGTCAGCGGGGGGTCTCACCTAGCCGAGATCTGTGTTGTTTTGTGGTGGGCTCGTTGGCGGGTGACACATGCGGTGGGATGTTCTTAGATATGGCCTATCTGCTGCAGCGCTGCATGTTCGACGTGGCGCGGAATCCACGGGAAAAAAGCGTAAGCGGCATTTTTCTTCTGCCTGCGTTGGAGGACTCCAGTTCATCGGGTCAGCAACACGCGAACGCGTTCGCGGCGCTTACAGAGTTGAACCATTACTCAAGTCCAGGCGCTGTTTTCACGGCACAATATCAAGCGCAGGAACCTGAGTTCCACACCGAATCACCACCGTTTGAATGTTGTTACTTGCTTGAACCAAAGGGTGGCGTTGCAGGACATCGCGAACTACTCGATCTTATCACGGTGGCTAGTAGGCGAATCCTAGTTGAGGCGACTACCTGTCTCTCTGTGAAACTAACCGAATTCAGGGTGAACTTACTGGGCACACAGCATCCTGAAGACCCGCAAGCAATTTACGCGAGCTTTGGCTTTTCGGCGCTGGATTTCCCACAGCAGCGACTGATTGAGGAGTGCGCGCTGCGCGCTGCACATGATGTGATCCGGCAATGGCTCTCGCCGGCGCAGGAGCACCTACAAAGATCATCTGCGGAAGATGGCGAAAGACTCCTACAGGCGGCGGGACTCGGACCGGAAAAGTTACTACGAGAGATCCGAGCGGATGAGTTGCCTGTGGAAGACTCGAACGACTCGATCATCCGAAAGCACTTCGGTCCCTCCATTATAGATGAGGCTCTGAGCAGATGGAAAGGAGGCTTGCCAGAGTTTCTCCGAGAGCAGTCCGTTAGATTGAGCCAACGCCACGGCTACGGGCACATGCGAATGGCGGCTACGCGCGGTGACACTTCGCACCACAGCTCGCCCCCGACGCAGATGCTTGCGAGGGTGGAGCGCCTTATGGAAGGGGCGGCGCAACGACTGGAGGATCAGTTGGCGAAAGCCTTGAAGGGAGAGTGGTTATGTTTGCGGCAAACATCGGCAGTGTTGGATAGTATTCGCCAACAGTTGCGCTTTTACGCGGACGAACTCGCCCAGCGCCAGAAAGAGGCATGGCACGAACACCACAATGCCCTCGATCGGCAACGACAAACGCTGGATGCTGTGGAACGCGCGGTGCCGAGCATGCGGTTTGGAATCTTGTCAGGGAGCCGGCGCGGAATTATCGAAACCTATCTCCGTGCTGCGGCAGACGCGGTCTGTTCGCTCAACACGGCCCATGCGGCCACCTTGGCGGGGCGTTTTTATGACCCGTTGCTTCAATTCATTGATACTCTGCGAGAGGAATTGGACCAAGCGGGGGCGCGACTGAACCTGATTCAGGTCGACCTGTCCCGGCAACTCGAGCACGCCGATCAATCAATCGAATGTCCGGACAGCCATGCGTCACGGCTTCAAGAGATCGCCCAGTCTGCGAAACAATCATTGACTGGCGAAGCCCTCGAAGAAATCCGCACCGAGGCTGTTCATCGCGTGGGGTTAATGCGGCGTGGCGCGTTGACAGAAGTGGAACTACCGGAAATGCTTTTCAGAATCGCCCGGGAGCGTTTCGGCAGATCCCACATACCTTCGCCACTGGAAGTATTTCTCGATCAACAAAATCCGCAACAATTGAAACTACTGCTCGATCAGATGCGTGCCGTAGCACAGCCCTGCGTACGATTGCGACCGGGGATGCGACCCGCGCAGCACACATGCTGGGTCGGGTTTCCTACAGGAACGCACAGCACAGATGAGATTCAGAGCATTTTAGCTGGAGATGCCTGGCATTCCGAGGAATCAGTCGCGGTGCTGCCAATGCCGGATACCGACCAACTGTTCGTTCTCCGCGAAGTGGACAACTTACAAATGCGGCATTTTGCGGCCCTGGACGTTTATCAAGCTGCGCAACAAAAGCGCCTCGCTCAGGAAGTCAACGGTTATAATGGGCACACTCGCTCTGATATCGACTGGCGACTGATTCTTGCGAGCGAGGGGCAAAGTGAACTGGCGTTCGCGCCCGAGGACATTCCTGCACTGGCCCAATTACGTGTTAAGAAGTGTCTGATCAAAGTGAACGTGAGCAGTGTGGTCGAACTGGCGGTCAACGCCGTGGTCTGCTCGCGCAGCCGGAGCCTCGCCCAGAGACTGTCTTCAGCGGATAGCACCCACGGGGCAATCCAACAAGCAGGTGGTCCAGGCATTGACCAGGAAGCCGAGCGCGGAGGAGCCATCGGCCACGGTACCATCCGGGTAACCGGGGCCGGTGCATTGCCTGCCCACCACGTAGTGCATGCTGGAATCATTGATGACCTTACCGGTCAACCAGTTACGGAAGCAATTGTGGTCAGTGCCGTGAGAGCCGTACTCGATGAATGCGATAGACGCCGATGGCGGAGCGTGGCGATCCCTCTGCTGGGCACACGAGCAGGAGGACTGCCACAAGATAAGTGCGTGGATTTGATGTTCGAGGAAGTCTACGCCCGAGCAGCGCAAGGTCGCGAGTTTCCTAGTGTGGTCGTGTTCTGCCTACGCGGTTTCGGCGGGCTGGCGCGATTAGTGCAGCGCCTCACGGTGTTGAGCGAGCGGGCGGCACAAGAAGTGCCTTCGCCTGGAGGGGCACTCATCTTCATCAGTGCCAAGAGTGCGGACTACACGCATGCGCAGAAGCTTTACGAATATCTGATATCGCAAGGATTGCATGTGTTTTTCAGCAAGGAATCCCTCCCCCAACTTGGCGACGCCGATTACAGGCGGGCAATCGATCGCGCTCTCGATGCGGCCCAACACATGATCGTCGTCACCACGAATCGGGCGCATGTGGAGTCATCCTGGGTCGAAGCCGAGTGGGGCTTCTTCATCAATGAAAAAAGGTCAGGGCGCAAGCAAGGCAACCTTGTGACTTTGACGGTCGGTGGCTTGCTGCCACAAGAATTGCCTCCCAGCTTGCGTTACTACGAAGTTGTGCCTGCTGGCCACGAGGCATTCGAACGGATCCTCAGTTATGTGAGACGGACAGAAACGCGGCAAACAAGTGTCGAAACTGCGCCGGTCGCAGTGTCGGCCATGCCGGATCGTTCCCAAAATCCACATGCCCGCGCGTACCACGATCGTGGTGTCGCGCACTTGCGTCGCAAGGAAATCGACCAAGCTCTCGTGGCACTTTCCGAAGCCATCCGCCTCGACCCGACGGTTGCGTGGGCCTTCAATGATCGCGCCTCCGCCTTGCTGCAAAATAGCGAACTTACCAAGGCCATCGCTGATTTATCCGAAGGCATCAGGCTCGATCCTTCGTTGGCTTGGCCATTCCACAATCGTGGCACAGCGCACCTCAAGCTGGAAAACTACGCTGTCGCCATAGAAGACTTTAGCGAAGCATTGAAACTGGATCCGACATCGGCTTGGTCACATCACGACCGCGGTGTGTGCCACTGCCACTTAGGCAACTACGATGCTGCTATCGATGACTTCACCTCAACCATTCAACTCAATCCGACGCTGGTTTGGGCATATCGCAACCGGGCCGACGCCTACGAAAAGATCGGCAAAACAGACTTAGCCCAAGCCGACCATCAAAAGGTCGGACAGTTTGAGCGCTCGATTCAACCATGAGAGCCTACACAATGAGTCGATTCAATTCGTGTCCATGTGACACCATGCCCACAGCCTCCCCTGCTATCTGCCTCCTCGTCAGTTCGACATTGAGAGACCTCAAGGCTGGATGTGATGCCTTGCGGTGCGAGGTGTTTCTGCGGCTCAAGCAGCGTTACCGCCCGCGCTTCGAGGATTGGCTTGTCCCGGATAGCCGCTCCCACTAACAATTGGCCATGCCCGCTGGTGACAAAACTCAGGCGCAAGGCCCTTCCGCCAAGGACCGGCAAGTCCGCGTCTTCATCTCCTCGACCATCCGCGACATGCATGCGGAGCGGGACCATCTGGTTACGGTTGTCTTCCCGGAGTTGCGCGAACGGGTAGAGCGGTTGGGGCTGGAGTTTTTCGACGTGGACCTGCGCTGGGGCGTGCCCGCCAAGGTCGCCAACGGCGAAAGCGCCAATTCCTGGGAATACTGCCGGCAATGGATTGACTGCGTGGGGCTGTTCTTCGTGTGCGTCATCGGGCAGCGCTACGGTTGGATGCCGGAGCCGGTGCAGTTGAAGACCAAGGAAGACAGCCAGCGGCAGCAGGTAGAGAAGGGTTCGATCATCCGCGACGAGAAACGTAGAACACCCGAAGCCTGCTTCGTTATCGAATGTGGAACCGACTGAAGATGATGTATGCCCCGCGACTCTGACCAATTCGACTTTTTCGTCTCCTACGCCCGCAATGACAACGCGCGCGGCTGGATAACCCGCTTCATCGAGGAACTTCTCGAGGAGCACCGCAAATTCACCGGCAGCGATCTTACCCGCGAGTTGAAGCCCTTCTTCGACAAGCACGACATTCGCAGTCTCGACGATTGGCAGCATCGCATTCAGGACGGCCTCGCCAAGTCCCGCCTCCTCCTTGCCTTCATCTCGCCGAACTACTTCGCCAGCGAATGGTGCCGCCGCGAGTGGAAGTCGTGGACTGATACTGAAATCGCCAAGCATATTCTCTCGGCTGGGGCCGCTCCCATCTATTTCGTGGAAGTGCCAGGCTTTGTCGGCAAAGTCCCCGGCCTCGCCGAACAGGCAACGCTCTCGGAGCAGCAAGTTGCCTCCAAAATCGCGGAATTGTGCGGCCTGCCCAAACCATATGATGGCTTCGCTGCCGCCGTCGCGCCGGTCGTTAGGCAGATGCGCGACCGCCGCCAAATCACCAGCGATTTCGTAATGCCGTTCCATGACAAAGGCGTGGAAGCGCTCTGGCGCACGAGCCTCCACGCGGCGCTGGAACGCCTCGCCCAAGACCTAGACCAGCGCGTGCAGGACGTGAAGCGCAGTGCCGAAAGCGAAACCACCGTCCCGCCCTACAACAAGAAATTCTCCGGTCGCCTCGACGAACTCCTCGTCCTGCGCGACCGCCTCAAGGACGACCGCGCGGGCGTCATCTCCGGCGTTCACGGCCTCGGCGGCATTGGCAAGACTGAGCTAGCTCTGGCCTACGCTCATGCCTACGCAAGCGCCTATCCCGGCGGACGCTTCCTCATCCGCTGCGAAGGTAAGTCCACCCTGCGCGACACCGTGATGGGCCAGAGCGATTTCACCGCAATGTTCCGAGAGCGTATCAGCGACGAGGAACGAAAGCAGCCGGACACCTACTTCGCCGCCGTCGCCGCCTGCCTGCGCGAGCGTCTCGCCCGACTCGGCCATGTGCTGCTCGTGCTCGACAATGTCTCCGACCTCGCACTCCTCGGGCCGGAGCAGACTGACACCCTGACCGTGCTCGGCCCTAAACTCCACTTGCTAGCCACCACGCGGCTGGTCCCGCCGACTGCCGGCAAGGGCAACTGGCTATCGCTGGGACGCCTGCCCGAAGACGACGCGCTGGATCTGCTGGAAAAATATCGCCCGTTCGGCTGCAATGCCGAACGCGATGCTGCCCGGCGCATCGTGAAACGGCTTGGCGGCTTCACGCTCGTCGTGGAACTGGTAGCCGCGTGGCTGGCGAAACACCGGGAAGCCACCTGCATTGGCTTTCTGGAACGACTGGGCGTCGAGGACATCGAAACCCTCGAAGTGTTGGCCGAGGAAAAGGACGTGAAACTGCGCCGCCACAATGACGAGCGCCGCCTGACCGCCGTGCTCGACCCGACGCTGGCGGGGCTCGTGCCGTCGGAGAAGCGGACGATGGAATACGCCGCCCTACTCTCGCCGGACCTTGTGCCGCTGCCGTGGCTGCGCTCGCTGGTGGGCAGGGATTTCCCGGAGATCACCCAACGGCCACGCCCCGGCCATGCCGACCCGTGGCAGGCTCTCGTGGACCATCTCACCGGGCTGACGCTATTCATCCGGCCAGACACCGAAAGCAGCGAACCGCGCCTGCTCACCATTCATCGCGTGATCCAGGACCGGGTGCGATGCCAGATGACTCCCGCTGACCTTGCCGAGCGCCAGGCGGCGGTGGTCGTTCTGGCCTTTGCGCGATCTGAGGAACTAGAGAAGCACTGGCACGAACCGGACTGGCAGTGGGAAATCGCTCCTCTGGTCGCTCTTACGGATCAGTTGCTCGATAGAGCCGACAAGGAAGCGCCGAGGTTGGTCAAATGGATTTCGCAATGGTTGGCCCTCTTTGACACCTCGTCACAGCCCGAACGTCTCCTGCGGCGCTCTCTCATACAACAAGAAGCCGACCTCAACACGGAGCCAACCGAAACAGCAATAACCCTCAGCAATCTTGGCTTGGTACTTTATGCACGGGGCAGACTTGAGGAAGTTGAGCGGCTCATGCGGAAAGCCCTTGCGATTGACGAAGAACATCGTGAACCAACTCACGAGTTCATCGCCATCCGCCTCAACAACCTTGCGCTGTTGCTTCAGGCCACCAATCGGCTTGTTGAGGCCGAGCCGTTGCTGTGGCGTGCGCTGGCGATTCACGAGAAAAGCAACACCCCCGATCATCCCAAAGTCGCCAGTGTTCTCAACAACCTCGCGCTGTTGCTGAAGACCACCAATCGGCTGGGGGAGGCCGAGCCGTTGCTACGGCGGGCGCTGGCCATTGTAGAGACCAGGTACGGCCCCGACCATCCTGCCGTCGCCAGATGCCTCAACAACCTCGCCGCCTTTTTGGAGGACAGCAACCGGTTGACCGATGCCGAGTCGTTGTATCGCCGTGCGCTGGCCATTGTTGAGCAGAGCTTCGGTCTCCACCACCCCGAAGTCGCCACCCGCCTCAATAACCTCGCACACTTGCTGAACGACACCAATCGATTGGCGGACGCTGAGCCGTTGATGCGGCGGGCGCTGGCCATTGACGAACAAAACTTCGGCCCTCATCATCCCAATGTCGCCAATGACCTCAGCAACCTCGCCGGCATGCTGCACAACACCAATCGGCTGGCGGAGGCCCAGCCGTTGATGCGGCGGGCGGTGAAGATCCTCCAGAAGTTCACCGAAGCCACCGGCCATCCGCACCCGCTCTTGCAAGCCGCAGTTGACAGCTACACCGGGCTGCTTCGAGCGGCGGGCCGCACAAGTGACCAAATCCTCGCCGCTCTCCAAGAGTTAGCGCCTGAGCTATATTCCACAGCTTCCGCTGACCAACTCGAATCCGCCATCGACCTGAACAACCGCGCTCTGGAGCTCCGCAAGGCGGGCAAGATTGCCGAGGCTGAGCCGTTATTGCGGCGTGCATTGGAACTGGATGACAAAACTCGCGGTGGGACACACCCCAAGATTCCGCATCGGCTGAATAATCTTTGTACCGTACTCATCATGCAGGGTAAACTGGAAGAGTCGAAACCACTCCTGTCCCGGGCTTGGCAGATCAAGTCCGGTCAGCACGACCTTACCAGCGCGCGGGTGCTCTTCATTCACCTCGCCCTTGCGTTCCTTGAGTCGCAGCCCACGGAAACATTCATTGGCCAGTTGAAAACCATCCTTGTGCAGGAATCGTTGACCGACCACGCCAACGTAGCTAAAATCTGGGATATTTCTTGTTTTGTCGAGCACCTTGGTAATTCCGGTCTTGGCATTCCAGATTTCGAATTCCTTCGCGCCCTCGTCGCAGCGTTCAATGACCGCGCTCGGCTTCCCGCCCTCGACCGTTTTCCCACATGGAAGAATCAGGTTCCCGTTCCACTTGACGTCCCGTGGCCTGACAGCAAGTAAACGTCACCAGCGCAACTACCGCCGTTAGCGGAAAACACCCAAGTTCTAGTATTACTGTGTTAAGTGGCGCAAAATGCGAGCGGGCGCGAAATGTGTTGGAAGAGCAAAATCTGGTCGACCGATCACGGTTGTCGTCAGTGTTTACCAGCATTCTATGCGCTTTCTCTAATCTCATACTTAACACAGTAATACTAGCACGCACATCATTGTTTGATTTTGGCGAATGGAAAAGTGAGTCGAGCACCTATCTGTAGGCGCAGTCTACCTTGTGTAGCCCTTTGGTCTCGATGGTGCTTTCCCAGACGATCTCGCCAGTGCGGGCGTTCAATAGTTGGAATGAGTAGAGCGTGTAACGGACGCGGTCACCGCAGTTGTCGCTGCGGCTCAAGGATCGCAATTTGCAGGTGAGGCGAAAGTCGGCACAGCAGAACTCGACAGTCTCGGACGCCCTCCCGACGGTAGGCGGACCCACAGCTTTCACATCTTGCTCCCCTTCGACGCTGTGTACACGGTCGATGGCTAGCAAACGAACTTTGTTCGAGAGTTTGGAATTGAGTTCGGCACGAATGAGCGTTAGAAGGGTTCCCTTATCAATCAAATATAGGCATTCGTTGACGATGGGATCAAGTGTAATTTGCAGCGTGCCTTCGGCGGTGGCGATTTGCGAAATGCTCAAAATGCTGCGGGCCAGCCAGTCGGTCATGGCAACCATGTCTTGTGAATCAATACCGATGGCGGTGCCAAGGCTGGAATCGTCAGTGTTCATCTGCGTGGCTATTGCTATTCCAGACATGCCGCCACGACAGTCCATCGAGGCAGTCTCGCATTGGACCGTCGTCACTCTACTCAAAGGCAGGACGATCTTCTTACGTAAGAACCACAGACAACAAACGACTATTCCGATTGTAGCCAGCATTATCGCGAGGAGTGCAGGAAATATATGCGCCGGAAGAATAAGTGCCATCCCGAAGAGCGATGCTAGGATACCAAAACTGTGGCGCAATCTTTTCCTGATTGCCTTAAACTGAGGGAGGTGTAATGTCAAACCAGCCAACGCCCAAAGAGCTGCGACTGTGCCCGTGCTCATCCCTTTTGCCAATAGTTCATGCCAGGAAGCAGGGGCACGGAAGCCTAGAAACCGGATACCCAACCGCTGTCCCCAGAAGGCAATTCCAGTGAAAGCTCCGACGAGGATCGGAACAGCAGAAATAACGAGCCATCCAAGCATTCTTTCCTTTTGGCTTCCTAATGCCGGATAAATATAGCGCAGGCCGGTTGCACATAGCACCGCGAGGCCAAAAGCGCTTCCCACTACCACTGCTCGCAACGCATGCCCGTCGCCGTTTCGGATATCTACGACAATCAGGAACATACTCATAGTGAATGCCAAACCAATGGCGAAGGTTAGCACCGTGAGGACGTCCAAGAGATGCTGCTCGAAACGCCTCAGTTCAGCAAGCGGAGCATCATTCTCGCTTTCCGGAGGTTGTGGTTCTTCGTCAACGCTCCGATGTATTTCGTTCTGCATGTGTAATGGTAATATACTGTCCGGATATTGAAAGGGGTGACCGCAGGAATGTCAAATGTTTATGGGCCGCTGGTGCCTGAGCGATGGTGTGGGCGACTTGAAATGTTTATGCGATTTTTGCCCTATTGTTGGCAGAAGCTCCATCTTACGGCGAGAGGCAGGGGAGAGGCGAGTCATTTTGATTGGGAGTGGGCAAGCGCCAAAGACCTGTTCGTCGCCGGTTGACTACATAGTTTGCATGGGCACCGTGGGTGGAATGGTTTGCGGCGCCGCCGGAATGGGCTACTCGATGCGTTGGTTCGGAAGACTATGTTCGCAGGCCGCCAGGCGATCGTAGCGATGATGAAATCCGCCCACTTCGCGAAACGCAACGATCTTTCCTTCTTCTGGCCCCCGCACAGGGCGAGGCTCCGGGGCATCTTTGTTCAAGACCAAATGCGTCCGACTCCGGTGATAACAAGCGAAATAGGATTTAAGCAAACGGTGCAAGTGAAGCTGGTCGAGGATGGTGACGTGATCCAAACATTCGTGGCGGACCGAACCCATCAACCGCTCAACGTAAGGCGACTGCCAGGGCGAACGAAGCGCATTCCGGGCTTCCTCCAAACCCAAAGCCTGGGTGCGGCTCCGGAACTCCAGGCCGTAAATTCCATTGGGTCGCGCAGGAGGTACTTCGAAGGCGAGGTGAAGGCGAAGGCTTCCCGGAGTTGTTGGGCAGTCTAAACCGCCGAAGGGCTCTCCACGACATTGAAATGCAGCACTCGGCGATCCCTCGTTTCAGGGCTTGGTCGACCTCGCGTTGCACTTGTCCGAAGTTGTTGGAATCGGAAGAGACGATCACCACCATCACCGTGTTGGCACCGATAGCCTCAACAATCGCTTCCATCCAACTCTGAGAAAGAAGAATGTCGCACAGAGCGAACCAGCGGAGGATTTTCCGGTCCTCGAGAATCGCGCAAACGGCATTAGCGAAGGCCTTGTCTTTGGTCGAATGGCTGATGAACACATCCTGAAACATGGGTTTCACCCTTTTGCATTCCGTCCAATAATTCCGGCGAAAAGTCAGACAACGGGGTTTTCGTGGATCAAATCGCTTCTGCGGGATTGCACGTATTGCATCGCGGAAGCTGGGCGCGACAATCGCACTATACTATACGATTGTGCCTGATTCGAACTGCGCTATTGCCAACAGGGCCGCGCCGGCTTGGTCTCCGGCATCCTTGGTCTCCGGCATCCAAAGGCGGTGCGGCCGTCCAGCGCCTACGTTTGCAGCTTGTCTCTTGATCCTCGCGCAGGCAGAATGAGTGTGAGCCAGCAAGAGTAAACATGGATAGCCGCGAAACCCAAATCCGCCACCGGCCAGTCATCCGGGTCTTCATCAGCTCTACGTTCACGGACCTCAAGCATGAACGCGACGCCCTGCAACGAGACGTGGTCCCGAAGTTGGAGCAGTTCTGCGCGAGCCGGCAGTTCCAATTCCAGGCCATTGATCTGCGCTGGGGTGTCCCGAGTGAGGCAGGCCTCGACCACCGCACCATGCGGATTTGCTTCGAGGAACTGCGGCGCTCGCAAGAGATTTCGCCCCAACCCAATTTCCTGATTTTGCTGGGCAACCGTTACGGCTGGCGGCCCTTGCCCGAAGAGGTTTCTGAACACGAGTTCCGAAGACTTGAACAGGCGGCCTCGTCGAGAACGGCTGGGCAAATCCTCTACGCCTGGTATCGAAGGGATGAAAACGCTGTGCCGCCCGTGTATCTCCTTCAAACTCGAAAACAGAACCTGAACGACGGCAGAGATTATACGAACGATCAGGTCTGGAACGAAGTTCGGGTCTGTAGCAGAATTTGTGGGTGATTTCGCCTGAAAAACAGCGGCCTGACGGCCGACAATAGGAGATGAGTTTTTCGCATTGACCATGGCTTGCAATGGCATCCTTTGAGGGGAAAGTCCG
>Ga0181530_10000076_pt1 | contig 114724 bp, 86 predicted proteins | sample PEATcosm2014_Bin_42_FD_119769 | JGI IMG/M metagenome (GOLD analysis project Ga0181530, IMG submission 119769) | Peatland microbial communities from MTU Mesocosm Facility, Houghton, MI, USA - PEATcosm2014_Bin10_60_metaG | ecosystem: Environmental > Terrestrial > Soil > Wetlands > Peat | place... | reverse complement strand
GGCTTTATTGCGCGCCCACGAGAACGTCAGCGGGTTTCTGGAAACGCCGGCATTGGCGGAACTATCAGCCGTCGCCCGAGCCGCAAATCGGGATTCGCCACCGTCGGAATCGCCCGGCGACCGAATCGGCCGCTATAAGCTGCTGCAGAAGATAGGGGAGGGGGGCTGCGGCGTCGTCTTCATGGCCGAGCAGGAGGATCCGATCCGGCGGCGCGTGGCCCTCAAAGTGATCAAGCTCGGCATGGACACCAAGGAGGTCATCGCACGCTTCGAAGCCGAGCGCCAGGCGCTCGCGATGATGGACCATCCGAACATCGCCCGCGTGTTCGACGCAGGCGCCACCGACACCGGTCGGCCGTTCTTCGTGATGGAACTGGTGCGTGGCATCAGGATCACCGACTACTGCGACCAGCAGAACCTCTCCACGGCCGAGCGGCTGAACCTCTTTGTCCAGGTCTGCCATGCCATCCAGCACGCGCACCAGAAGGGGATCATCCACCGCGACATCAAGCCCTCGAACATCCTCGTCACCCTCCATGACGGCGAGCACGTGCCCAAGGTGATCGACTTCGGCATCGCCAAGGCCACCCAGGGCAGACTGACCGACCAGACGTACTTCACGGCCTTCGAGCAGTTCATCGGCACGCCCGCATACATGAGCCCGGAGCAGGTGCAGCTGAGCAGCCAGGACGTCGACACCCGCAGCGATATCTACTCGCTCGGCGTGCTGCTCTATGAGCTGCTAACGGGCCAGACGCCTTTCGAGACCCAGGAGCTGCTCAAGGCAGGCTTGGACGAGATGCGGCGGCAGATCCGCGAAGTCGAGCCTCCTAGGCCCTCGACCCGGCTGCGCACGCTCGAGGCGAACGCCATGACGACGACGGCCCAGCGCCGCGCCACCGTGCCGCCCAAGCTCATCCACCTGATCCACGGCGATCTCGACTGGATCGTGATGCGCTGCCTAGAGAAGAGGCCCGCACGGCGCTACGGGACCGCCAACGAGCTGGCATGGGACCTTGAACACTTCCTGCACGACGAACCGGTGAGAGCCCGTCCGCCCAGCAAGCTCTACCGCATCCAGAAGCTGATGCGCAGGAACAAGCTCGCCGTCATCGCGTCTGGCGCTATCGCTGCCGCGCTTGTGGTCGGTTTGGCCGTTTCATCGTGGATGTACTCCCGCGAAAGAGCCGCCCGCGAACGCGCGGTGGTCGCCGAGGAGCGGCAAAGCCAGCTCCGAGGCCAGGCCGAGGCGGCACGCGAGCGAGCCGTGGCAGCGGAGGAACGCCAACGCCAGCTCCGCGAGCAGACCGAAGTGGCCCGCGAACATGCGACGGCGGCGGAAACCGAGCAACGCCGCCTGCGCCAGCAAGCCGAGCAGCTGCGCGCCAAGGCGGAGGACCAGGCGCGCCAAATCAGGCGCCAGCTCTATGCCTCACACATGAATGTCGCGTTCCAGGCCTGGGAAAGGGGCGACATCGTGCGCGTGGATCAATTGCTGGAGGAGCACGGGCCGAAGCCGGGCGAAGAGGATCTTCGCGGGTTCGAGTGGTTCTATCTGTGGCGACTGTGCCACTCCGATCAGCTTACCTTGGCCGACCATCATTCACTCCTTCGTTGCGTGACTTTTTCCCCGGATGGAAAGTTTTTGGCTACAGGGGGTGACGATTCCACGGCGAGGATCTGGGATAGCGTCTCCGGACGGGAGCTGCTGGTCCTTTCTGGACACTCCGGCGGGGTCAATTCAGTAGCCTTTGCCCCTGGCGGGAGGATCCTGGCAACGGGGGGCAATGACAAGAAGGTGCGCCTTTGGGATACGGCCACGGGCGAGGCGCTGGCCGTTCTCAGCGGGCACAATGACGGCGTCACTGCGCTTGCATTCAGCCCGGATGGGAAATGGCTGGTCTCCGCCACCGGCATTGCGGCGAACGGAGGCGACAAGAACCCGCAGGCCAAGTTCGTAGACATGGGCATCCTCCCAAGTGAGATCTTTGTGTGGGAGGTCGAGGGCCAGAAGGTGATCACGACACTGAAGGGCCACACAGGAAGCATACTATCACTGGCGATTTCGCCTGACGGGAAGATACTGGCGACGGGCAGCGCCGATCACACGGTGAAGCTTTGGAACTTCGCCGCCGGCAGGTTGGAAGCGGACATCACGGGATTCTACGGTCCGGTCACTGCGGTCGCGATCTCACCCGACGGACAGACCTTGGCAAGCGGCGGCGGGGACTTCTGGTGGAAGGAATCCGAGCTCAAGCTCTGGGATCTGGCCAGTCACAAGGAGCGGATGTCCCTCAAGGGTCATGAAGGGCCCGTTCTCGCCGTGGCTTTTTCACCGGATGGCAGAACGATCGCCTCCGCAGGGCTAGACAGAGTCGTCAGATTGTGGGACGTCGCCTCCGGAGACGAAGTGCGGAAGATAAGGGGGCACAGCGCGTCGGTTTGGTCGCTTGCCTACGATCCGAAGGGAGAGCGAATTGCCACGGCCAGCTGGGATCAGACGGTGAAGGTTTGGGACACAGCACACACGCAAGGCATGGATTTGATTCCAAGCGCGGAGACTTACTCCAGTTGTTATACGCCGGACGGAAGATTCCTGATATTGGGCGGCCAGCGCTTGCAGGTGTTCGAGGTTGGTGCCGGCAGGGCGCCCTTTACCATCGCCGATTATGAAACTAACGATATCTGCCTCGCCATGTCTCCCGACGGGTCGATCCTGGCATCGGCGGGCAGTGACGGGATAGTCACCCTTTGGGAGGTGGGGACTTGGCGACGGCTCGCCACCCTGAAAGGCCACACGGGGTATTACTGGTATACGCGCAAAGTATGGTGCCTGGCCTTTTCGCCCGACGGTCAAATCGTCGCCAGCGGCGGAGGCGACGAGACCGTGCGCCTTTGGGACGTCCGCGAACGCCTCGAGCGCACCGTTTTCCATCCCGGAATTGGCGAAGTCGACGCGGTCGTTTTCACTCCGGAGGGACGGACGCTCATTGCCGGCAGCGCGCAGAAGATCGTCCTCTTGGATGCCGCCACCGGCAAGATTCAATCGACCATCGATGGAACTGCGTCGTCCTTCGGGCTCACCTCGGATGGCCGCTATCTCGCGGCGGGGGCCTCGGGACTGGAATTGATAGACCTAAGGACGATGAGAGCACGATGGCTCGTCAGCCCACAGAGAGAGAGCAACATTTGTAACGCCAGTTTCGCCCCTGACGGCAGGACATTGGGAACGGCAAGTTGGGATGGAGCCGCCAGACTTTGGAATGTGGATAGTGGTCAGGAGATGTTTACCTACCATGCTGCTGGCATTGTCTGGAGCACATCATTTTCTCCGGATGGGAAGTGGTGGGCTGTTTCCTATGGTAACGCCTACTATCCGCAGCATAGTTACGTGGCGCTCTTTAGGGGAGGGGTCGTTGCATCGGGATTGACCGCCGAGTCGGTTGCTAACACCGCGCCCAGCATCGCAGCCCAGCCTGTCAGCCAGACGGTCGCGGACACCAAGGCCGGCGCGGTGACGTTCGGGGTATTTGCTGTTGGTGCCCCTCCGCTCTCCTATCAATGGTTTAGGGATGCCCGGGAATTGCCCGGTCAGACCAATTCGACCTTGACGATCGCAAATGCGACGGCGGCGGATGCCGGCGATTACAGCGTAGTTGTCAAGAACAGGCTCGGCAGCGTCGCCAGCAGCAAAGCCACCTTAAGCATCGGCCACGTGCGCGAAGTTCCGATCGCCGAGGTCGACTTTCATGACAAGCAGCCGTCGGCGGGTTACTCCGCTTATGCCTATTCCGAGAACCGTGTGGCAATGGACACCAGCATCACGGAAATGGCCGGGGCCGGGGCCGATGGCAAAACCGGACTCGTCATGACCGCCGATGGGTCTGGTTTCAAAGCAAACATGGACCAGAACTATGCCGGATTCGGTGCGCGCGTAGCCGTGCTTGCCGGCCGCGCTGACGGTGTGGATACAACCGACCTGAATCAATACAAGCTATATGCCACCGTCAGGACGACCGGACAAAAAGGGAAGGAGTCTCACGGGAGATTCCAGTGGCAGTTCCTGACGCCAACCGGCACTGTGCTGACGATAAGCCGGGCCGTCACGTTGACCTCCAACTATGAGGTATACTCGTATGTTCTCGGCGATGGCGCGATCGACCGTTACGCCGGCGGTTCTCGGAGCGAGTTCATTGCCAATTTCGATCGGATCAACGAGCTGCAGTGCGTAGTCAACGCGGACAACTGGCTGGACGAATACGGCCCGGGTGCGGACAGCAAGATATATGTCAGCGACGTAAAGTTCGTGCGCCTCGTGCCGGATTCACCGTCCCCTCCCCGCTAGGCGACGGATGGCGCGGCGAGGGCTTGGCATTGGGGATGGAGGGGAAAGGCCTGGTTTTAGTAATTTCTGGCTCAGGGCTGTCGATCGGGCGGGCTAAGGCTTTGCTGAGCAACGGTGTACGATGGCTAACTGAAATTCGCACGATTCCACCCGCCAGCAAAGTGAGACTCCTCGCGACGAGTTCTCCGTTCGGGTGATCCGATTGGCGACGGGATTGCGCATGGAAGGATGAATCCCAATCCCGCCCATGATCGAATTCCTCATCATCCTTATACTCCTCGGCCTCGTTGTGCTCACCGAGAACGATCCCCATGAAATCGACCCGCCAACGAAGGGAAACAGCACGAGATCCTAGCATGGGCCCGAGGCCTGCGCCCCATATGAGGCGCGAGACGGATGCGCATTGTGCGGTAGCCAAAGAATTAGCTGCTCGCTATGACCGGGGACGGGATAAGGAGCGTTTCGGCAGAAATTTCGGATCCCGCGGTTGAAAGCTTCAGACTATTCAAAACCCCGATTCCTCATGAAAACACACCCATCCCTAACCGGTGGCTCCCGGCTGGCGCTTTTGCTGGTTCTGCTTCCGGCGCTCTTCGCCTGCGCGACGGTTCAGTCAGGCGCACTATCGAGGGCCTACGGGTCCTATAACAAAGGCGACTACGTGACTGCGCTCAGGAGGCTCGCCGAGGCGGAAAGCTATGGCGAGATGCCCGACCTGCGGCATGCAGAAGTCTATTACCTCAAGGGCCGGTGCCTGGAAGGCATGGGCAACCGCGGCGAGGCTGCCAGCCTTTACGAATACCTGATCAAGAGATATCCCGATACCGAGTTCGCTGCCCGTGCCAAGGGACGGTTGGAGGAACTCCGAAAGGCACCGGAGCCGAATCCCTCCGTTGAGACGAAATCGCCGCCACCGGCCTCATAAGTACGTTGGAGATATCCGGGGCCCTTGCGCCTGAAGCGTTGAGGTCTCCCCAATCCCGCGCTCGGCAATTGAATTGCGCCCTGAGTGGATCTATCGCCCGGTGTCCGCGAGCCGGCGTTCAGCACCGAGTTGTCTGAATCCTCGCGAAGGCGGATTATCGCCGCTGGGAAATCGGCAGAAGCGTGGCGGCAGCTCGGCTGCCGGAGGAAGGACAGCTCAAAAATCGGTTATTTGGCCCTGCATGCCATTCAAGAACTTAAGGATTTCAGGTTTCCTCTTGAGGCGACAAGGTGTGGCAAATTGCGGCAGCGCTGAGAAGAGCCGCGCTTTCCCATATTATATTGTGGCCTCTCGCTGGAGGGCATGTCCGGGAGTCAATTCTCCCCGGCGCAGGGCGCACAATGGCCAAGCAACGCCGCCGCCCTGAAGATGAATCCGCCGCGAGGGCCAATTGCCCCGTCGATAGTCTCGTGGATTCGCCCCCCTTACGATTCACCTCTTTCGCGCCGCGCTTGGACCTGCGGCCAATAATCCCCGGATCAAGAGGTCGTTGTCCGGCCAAGAAAGACGGCAAGCCCGGAGCTGAGTCTGGATTCCGTGAGCATGCGCGGGACTCCTAGGAATTCCCGGCGTGCAATCGCGAGAGACAAGGATGCGCGTTCATGCTAGCACTTGTTGATCGGTTACGATGCAATGACGCCCTGTTAGGGTTAACGCCGTGGTGCGTTGATACAGCGAACTGGAGAATCAACATGTCACAACCAGATCCGAAGAGAACAGACAGCCCGGTCCCCCTCACACGCCGCGAATTCCTTGGCACCGCCGCGGGCGCCTTCGCGGCGGCCGCACTGCCCTCCATCATCCCGGCCTCGGCCCTTGGCAAGGACGGGGCCGTCGCCCCCAGCAACAGGATCACCGTCGGGGTCATCGGGTGCGGCCCGCAGGGCCGCGGCGACATGCTCAATTTCCTCGGCCAGGAGGATTGCCGCGTCGTGGCCGTTTGCGACCTCAAGACCGACCAACTGGGCCTCGCGAGGCAGGCGGTCAACGACTACTATGAGAATCAGGACTGCAAAACCTACCACGATTTCAGGGAGCTCGTCGCCCGGAAGGACATCGATGCCTGCCTCATCGCGACACCGGACCACTGGCATGTCCTCGCCGCGCTGGCGGCGGTCAATTCCGGCAAGGACGTCTATCTTGAGAAGCCGCTCGGGCTGACGCTCGAGGAAGGGCAGGCGCTGCGCGCGAGGGTCCGCCACAAGAGGCGCGTCTTCCAATTCGGCACCCAGCAGCGATCCTCGAAGAATTTCCGGCTCGCGGCCGAGATGGTGCGCAACGGGCAGATCGGCAAGCTCCGGAGCATAAACGTCTGGGCGCCAGGCAGCTCGCCCGGGGGGTCGCTGAAGCAGGTGCCGCCGCCGCCCGAACTGGATTACGACCTGTGGCTCGGCCCTGTGCAGTTCAGCCCCTATACCGAGAACCGCTGCAGCGCGGACGGGGTGCTGAAGACATGGTGGTTCACATCGGATTACACGCTCGGCTTCATCTCGGGCTGGGGCATCCATCCGCTCGACATAGCGCTCTGGGGGGGATCCGGAATGCTGGGCGGCACCGTCACCGTCGAGGGCCGCGGGAACTTCCGGCTGGCCGATGGCGTCTGCGACACGGCGACCATTTGGGAGGTCGACTACGCGTTCGCGAGCGGCCTGACGATGAAGTTTGTCGGCGTGCCGAACGGCGAGAATAGCGGCAAGCCGACGGGTGACCCATTCCTCCACCGCGACGTCTGGGCGCAGCGCTACCGCCGCATCGAGGACCACGGCACCGCCTTCGAAGGGACGGACGGCTGGGTCCACGTGGACCGTACAGGCATCAACCTGCAGCCTGAGGGCCTGGCCCACGTCGACCCCGACGGCTTCAAGGTAAAGCTTACCCGTTCCTCCAACCACGCCCGCAACTTCCTCGACTGCGTGAGGAGCCGGGCCGAGACCATCTGTCCCATCGATGCAGCCGTCACCGACGATGCCCTTTGCCATATCGCCGACATCGCAATCAGGCTGAACCGAAGGCTGACCTTCGACTTCAAGACGGAGAGGTTCTTGAACGACGAGACGGCCAACCAGCGCCTCAGGGCCCGCTCCATGCGAAGGCCGTGGCATCTGTGACCGCCGGCCGGGGCCCAAGACGATCGATCCCGCCTCCGTGAAAACACTCAAGTATGCTGCAGGTCTGCTGGCGGCGGCGATGGCTATTGCCGCGGCGCCCTTCACATCCCAGGCAGGGGACGCCGGCGCCGCATTCCGAGTGCTGGTGTTTTCCAAGACGCTGGGCTATCGGCACGCGTCCATACCCGATGGAATCCGTGCAATCCGCGAGTTGGGCAGCGCCAACGGCTTCGCGGTGGATGCCACCGAAGACTCGGGCGCGATCGCCCCGGCAAATCTCCTCCGCTACCGGGCGGTCGTATTCCTAAGCGTTACGGGCAACGTGCTGGATCCCGACCAGCAGGCGGCCTTCAAGAACTATGTTCTTAACGGGGGCGGGTTCGCGGCCATTCATGGCGCGGTTTACGGGCCGCTGGCCTGCGAGGACCAATGGACATGGTACGGCGAGATGTTCTGCTGCGCCTTCAGGAATCATTCCGGCATCGTGCCGGCGACGGTGGATATCGAGGACCCTGCGCATCCTTCCACCATAGACTTGCCAGCGCGGTGGCAGCGCACGGATGAGTGGTACAACTTCAACGGCACGCCTCGCGGCCGCGCCCACGTCCTCGCCACCGTGGACGAATCGACCTACAGCGGCGGCACCATGGGCGCCGATCACCCAATAGCGTGGTGCCTGAGTGTGGGCAAGGGGCGGATGTGGTACACGGCCATGGGGCACACCGAGAGCAGCTTCGCCGAACCGCTCTTCCGGCGGCATCTCCTGGGAGGCATATGGTACGCCGCCGGGATTGAGGTCCCTTGGGGAATCCCGACTCCGGACTCGCATGCTTCCCTCGGCTGGAGACGGGAGTCCGGCGCCGTGGCCCTGCTGCAGGGACCGCAGGTCGTCTGGCGGTTCAACTTCGGCGCGGACGCGACAAAACCGCACTTCCACCCGGTGGCGCTGCCGGGCGGGCCGGATCTCACGTGGGATCGACCTCCGGACCACCGCTGGCATCGCGCCCTGTGGTTCTCGTGGAAGTTCATCAACGGCGTCAACTACTGGGAGGAGGATCCGAAAACCGGCTTGGCCCAAGGACGGACCACGTGGCGCGAGCCTCAGATTGAAATGCGCCCCGATTTTTCGGCGCGCATCGCGATGGATCTCAGTTATCGGCCCGTGGCGGACGCACCTTCCGTCCTGGACGAGCGCCGCGTGATCGAGATTTCGCCGCCGGACAAGGACGGCGCCTACCACCAGGACTGGACGATGACCTTCACGGCCGGGGAAAGAGACGTGCTCCTGGACCGCACGCCGCTCCCGGGCGAACCCGGCGGCCAGCCGTGGGGTGGTTACGCCGGGCTCTCGGTGCGGCTCTCGCCGGAAATCAGGGATTCCGGGGCGGTCACGACGGCGGGTCCGGTGGAGCTTGTCGACGGCAGGTTTCGCGGCCCGGCAAGAGCCGCGGATTACTCAGGATCGTTCGGGGCGCGCGAGGCCGGAATGGCCATCCTTGACTGGCCGACGAACCTGAACAGCCCGTCGCCATGGTACGTCATCAGCGAGAACCCCATGCACTACTTCTCACCGGCCGTCATCTGCTACCGTCCGCACACGCTGAAGGCGGGACAGCAGATGTCCCTTCGCTACCGAGTCGTCGTGCATCCGGGCCGCTGGAACGTGGAACAACTCAACCAGGCTTCCGCACGCTACACGACCGCAGTACCTTAGGAAGGATGCGCCACCACAGGACGATCAACCGCTAAATCTCATGGGGAAAATCCACATCGGCATAAACCTGGAATTCGTCCGCCACGCGGACAAGAACTTCGAGTGGGCCGTCGCAAAGGCCGCCCAGCTCGGCTACGATTACGTCGAACCCATGGTCCACTGGGGCCGCGAGCTCCTCAGCGAGGCGGGCTATTTTCACAGTGTCTCGATGTCTGACGACCCGCTGCGCATAAGGCGCGCCTGCGCGCGCTCCCGCGTCAGACTTTCCGGCCTTTCAGCGCACACGCCGCTCTGCAAGCCGGAGATCGGCGTCGAATACCTCAAACAGGCGATCCGCTTTGCCGCTGAATGCGGCGCCCCGGTCGTCAACACCGATGAGGGCCCGAAGCAGGCGTGGACAACAGAGGAAGAGGACCACGCGTTGATGCGGTACACGCTGATGGAGGCGGCAAAGGTGGCCGAGCCGCGAGGGATTCTCATAGGCCTCGAGCCGCATCAGCAGTACAGCAAACACCCGGCCGGCCTCGACCGCATCTACAGGCTGGTGAAGAGCCCGTCCATCGGCATCAACTTTGACACCGGCAACAGCTACCTGAGCGGGCATGATCCCTGCAAATGGCTCGCGAAGGTGGTGGATAGGTTGGTGCACCTGCACGCCAAGGACATCTCCTTGGCGCAGTCCGAAGCGGAGCGCGGAAAGGTCACCGGGACGCCGGTCGGTTGCGCTTGCGGTGATGGCGTGGTCGACTGGGCGCGGGTGATTGCAATCTGCAAGAGGGCGAAGCGTGACATCGTCCTCTCGGTTGAGTGCGGCACGATCGACCAGGCTGAGCGGTCCATAGTTTTCTTGCGGAAACTCATCTAGGTCCGTTCGCAGGCAGCTTTCCGTGTCCGGAACAGCGGAATACCCAGGAGCATTCCTGGGTTTGCCAACTGACGTGTAGGTTGAATGTGAGGGGCGGTTGGGCCTGGATCACTACTTGGATCACTATCGAATCTGGGAGCGCCGCGGAAGTGCAAATGGCTGGCGCCGCTTCGGCCCATTGAATCCTCGACGTTTTTCACCGGGCGACGTTATACCCGCTCTGTTCAGTTCAACCCCCAAAAACGAAGGAGAGGATTGTGAAGAACCCCAAATTCTGGCTTGCCGTTCTCGTCGCAGGCATCGTTTCCAACGCGCTCGATTTCGTCGTTCAGGCGAAGTGGCTGACGAGCGCTTATTATTCGAAGATCGATTCAATTCGGCCGGACACGCCGATCTACCAATTCGTCATTGGTGGCTTCACCGCTGTGCTGGTGCTGGCCTGGGTCCTGGACAGGCTGTCGTCATCCTTTGAAATTGGAGCCATGGGCGGCGCATGCGCCGGCTTCTACCTTGGCGTGCTGGTCAATTTCCCCACCTTTCATTTCATCTTCCTCATGTTCAAGGGCTATCCGTACTCGCTCGTGTGGATTAACACGGTTTACGGCGTCGTTTGGTACATGATCATCGGAGCCGTGCTGGCGGCCGTCATGAAGAAGCCGCAGGCTGCGGAAAAGGCCGGCTAGGGCATTCTGCTGCGCAATCCGGCTTCGGCCGGAATTTGGCCGTTCCATCCCGGTCAACAGCCGGGCAAGGGTATGCCATTCGTTCGCGCCGGCGTTGCGCAAGAAGGGGAAACCAAACCCGCCTTGCCCCGCATCGTCTCGGTCTTGCTTGGCGGGACGCGAAGAAACGCTGCGCTCGGGATCGCAATTGCCGTTTCGTAAGCGGCAGGCCAAAGCGGCGGCGCCTCTTTCACAGGCGCTCCGGGAATCAGCGCTGGCGATCCGCAGCGCGCAGGTGCTCGTCCATCCATGCCAGGGTTTTCGCCCACATCTCTGGTGTGTATACGTGACCTTGGCCAGCGTAGACAATGCTTTGAAAGGCGCTCTCCATTCCAAAGAGGCGGTAAACGGGACGCACGGCCGATTCGATCTCATGAATGCCGTCCACTGGCGACGTGGGGTCCCGGTCGCCGGTCTGGAAGAGCACCGCACGCGGCGCGATCAGCGCGATGACGGCCTCGCTGTCGAAATGCCCCAGAATACCCGGCACGAAGTAGCCGATGTGGTGCTCATGCAAGGAGCCGTGCTCGATCAATTCATGATATCGGGTCATGCAGCAGATCGCCACGCCCGCCTTGAGGCGCTCGTCCAGCGCCATCAGCCACCACGTCCGGGTCGCCCCCATGCTCATGCCGGTGACCCCGATCCTGCTCGGGTCCACCTCCGGCCGCGACGCCAGATAGTCCAGCGCCATCAGGTCGTCGCGCAGCAACATTCCCCAGAACGTCCGCCCGACCCAAAGGTCGAACTTGGTGGCCGTCTCCTCCGCGGAACGGCCCCTCTCGGCCGGGCCATTGGGACCCTGGCCGTTGCGCTCGCCAAAGCCGCTCGCATCAATGGCTAGGACGACATAGCCGCGCGCCGCGAGGGCCGGCCCCGGCGCCTCCGGGGTATGGCGCGCCTGAAAGAGCTCGATCTTGCCGCCGTCGTATTCGCCGCCGTGCCAGTGGCAGTAGAGGATTGCCGGAAGCCTTGCCGGGGCGCCCTTTGGCAGGAGCAGGCAGCCTGGCACGGTCGCGCCCGCCCCGTTGTCGAACTGGAACTTCTCCAGCACGTAACCCCCGCTGTCCTCCCGCGACAGCGTCTCCACCTTCGGCACCGCAGGTCGCGGCGGCATTTGGCCGAGCAGCCTCCAGAGTTCGGCGCGCACCTGTTTGCGCTCAATCTCCCATGCGTCCTTGGACGCCGGCTGGACGAACGCTGGCGCGATGTCCGCCTTGGCAAGCCACCGTTGAGCCATTGTCTGATCGGATTGGGCCAATATCGGGGCTGCGCAAATCACCGCGAGTAGGCACGAAAGTGGAGTCTTCATGGGTTGCAAGGGGTGGCGGGCAAGGAATTGGAAAGGCGCTTTCACGGCCTTGGAGGCCCGGGAACATTCATAGTCGGTGCGACGGGCCTCCCCGCGCGAGGCGGCCAGACATAGAGGCCGGTCTTCACTTCCGGGCCGCGATCGGCATCGATCGCCGCAGGGTCCGCATCCGGGAAGATAATCTGCCAGGACCGGAGGTCGCGGTCCTTTCGATAGCGCAGCCTTTCGCCGAGGGGATCGTTCATCATCACATGCGCACGGGTGGGTGCCCAGGCGAAATCGGCCCCGCCGTAGACGGTGACCATGCGCCCCGCCAAGTCGTTGCTCTCCCAGAGGCATAGGGTCACGCCGAGCACATTTGGGTACTTGACCCCCTCCGTGCACCAGACGCGGGTAGCCTCAAAGGTGCCATGAAAGGCCAGGGAGCTGGCGCCGGCCCCCATCATGAACGGGGGCTTGCCGGCGCCGCCATACCGGGCCAATGCGCTGGCGATTTCCGGGGCGTCGGCCCCAAGGTATTTCCATGGCTCGACGACCACCTTCCCCTGGAGTTCGGGCGGGATTGGGCGGCCCTCCTCGTCAGCCCAGAGATGCATCGTCACATGCTTGTGATGGCGGGCGGCGACCCGCATCAGGATCTCGTGGATGCGGCCCGCCATTGTCGTCGGCGTTTCGTCCCTGTTCTGCTCTCCCGGAAGCACGGCCCCGACGGCCTCGTCCAGGCCGACGTGCACTGCGGCCTCGTCTTCCAGGCAGGGCACGATTTCGTCGTAGATCTGTTCGAGCAGGGCGTACGTCTTCTCTCCCATTCCGAAGGAGGCCCCGCCGTACATCCCGGGGCCGCCGCGCAGCTCGGGATAGTGGTACACGATGCTCTGTACATGGCCCCAGGACTCAAGCTCGGGCATCACCGAGATATGCCGGATCCGGGCGTAGCGGACGATCTCCCTCAGGCCGGCCGCATCGATGGCGAGCGGATTCTCATGCCCGATCGGCAGGCGCGCGAAGCGGAAGCTGCAGAGCTGGTCGTCGTAAAGATGGAGGTGAAGCATATTCAGCTTCAATTGCCCCATGATCCGGATCAGCCGCTTGAGAAGCGCCACGCTGTAGGGCGCCCTTCCCATGTCGGCCATCACGGATCGGACGGCGTAGGTCGGATGGTCCTCTATGGATACAAGCGGCACGTAGCGCCGGGACGCAGCGTCCGGCTCCTCCGGAATCTCGCTGAATGCCAGGAACCTCGTGCCGGCGGCTGCGTATGCCAGCAGCTGATAGACGGTCTGGGCCCCGTAGAACTGGCCGGTATCGGTGCCGTATTCCACGGTGATTCCCGACGGGCCCGACGTGAGCGCGTAGCCCTCGGGATGCGCGATGACCGCGCTGCGCCTGAATTCCACCCGGTACGTCGCGGCGCCGCCAAAGCCGGCGGCGGACGGTATCTGCCGGAAGAGCTCTCGCATTGTCTCGATTGTCCCCTCCTGGCCGGGATCGGCCGGATCCAGGCCAACGACCGAGATGGCCGGCGGGAACGGGATCTTGCCGCCCGTGTAGACGAGGCTCTGGGGGGGCGGATCGAGGGGAATTCGGTCCATCAGGCCGACGGGGAGGGGTCGAGCACTTGTCGGAGGCGCCAGCAGTGCCGGCATGATCATGCCGAGGATTCCTAGAAGTCGGCGCATGTTCGCATGGAGAGGCTGATGCTCGGGGGGCCAGAATCCATACCGCCCCTGGGTCCGGACGGGGAACCCTGCGGAAGGTCAACGTTGACTGGCCTGGGCCCTGCCTTATGGTCCGATGTCCCTTTTGCGCGTCGCGGACGTCCATGAGCATTTACCGCATTGCCCGGTTGGCAAACGTCTCGCCGTCGTCGGTTTCGCTCGCCTTGCGCGACAGTCCAAAGATCTCGGCCGCGACCAAGGAGCGCATCCGGAGGATTGCGAGGCTCCAAGGATACCGGCCGGACGCACGGCTGAACGAGCTCATGGCGCGCATGCGGCTGAGCAGCAAGTTGCGCGGCCGGGCGTGCTTCGCCGTCGTTTCGCTCTACAAGGAGGAGGCGCCGTGGAGCCGATCGGCGCATCACATCCGCATCTACGAGGCCATGGCGGCGCGCGCCGACGAGCTGGGCTACCGTCTGGAGCCGCTTTGGATGCGGGCCCCGGGCATGACCTACCGCCGCTTCCGCGGCATCCTCGACGCGCGGGGGATAGAGGGAATCCTCTGCTTCGGGAGCCCCGACGTGAACGATGAATTCCCGCCGGAGCTGAGATCCTACGCGATCGTCACCCAGGGCATGAGCATCCGCACGCCGCTCCACCGGGTCACCGGGAACTTCTTCAACGACGTGCTGCACACCCTCGTCGAGGTCCACCGGCGCGGATACCGGCGTCCGGGGCTTGTGATCAGCCGCTACGAGGATGCCCGGAGCACGCACGCATATGCGGGAGCCTACCTGGGATGGTGCGAGTGCGTCCTGGGCAACGTGGGCTTGCCGATCCTGCGGCTCGAGAGGGTGGAGGACGGGCCTGTGCAGGCGTGGCTTGAGAGCAGCCGTCCGGACGTGGTCCTTTTCGTGCACGATCACGAAGCCCTTGAGGAATTCGATTCGTTTCTCAGGCGGCACCGGATCCGGGTCCCCGGTGACCTGGGAGTCGCGGCGGTCAGCCAGATCCTCGACGGCACCCGCTTTTCGGGCCTCGCCGAGAATCAGGGTCTGCTTGGGAGATGGGCGGTGGAACTGCTGGTCGACCGGATTGCGAACCGGGACTTTGGGTTTCCCGCCAGCCCGCGGATCGAGATGGTCGAGGGCCTCTGGGTGAACGGCAGATCGCTGCGCCCCTAGCCAGGCCGGCAGCTCACAGGGCCGACGCCGATTCAGGGTCCAGGAAGAGGCGGGCGCTCGGATGGGCGCGCAGAATTGTGGCGGGACACGCGGTGCTGATGGGATCACGGAGCATGGAACGCACGGCGGCGGACTTGCGCCGCCCGGGCACGTGAATGCTCAGGCGGCGCGCCCGGATGAACACGGGCACCGTGATCGTGAAGGCGCGCCTCGGCACCTGGGCCAGCGAGGGGAAGCACCCGTCGTTCACCTGCTGCCGCCGGCAGGCCTCGTCCAGCTCGACGACTTTCACGAGCACAGGGTCACTGAAATCGGCAACCGGCGGATCGTTGAAGGCGATGTGGCCGTTCTCCCCGACCCCGAGGCAGACCAGATCGATTGGGGCTTCGGCGAGACGTTCGGCATAGGCGCGACAGACTTCCGGAAGATCCGCCTCTTCGGCGGGGATGAGATGGGCCCCGCCGACTGGCACGCGCGCCAGCAAATGACTCTTAAGATACTGGCGGAAGCATTGCGGATGATCGGCCCCAAGCCCGACGTATTCATCCATGTGGAACGCCATCAGGCGGCTCCAGTCGATTTTCACTCCGCTGACCGTTGGATCCGCCAGGGCGGCGAGGAACTCGTCCTGGGATGGGGCGCACGCAAAGACCACTCGAGCCGAGCCTTGGGACGCGATGACGCCGCGCAAGTAGGCGGCGGCAGCCCGCGCCGCCGCGCGCCCAAGCGAACGACGGTCGGGGTGCACCTCGACGTTAAGGCGGTCAACGACGAAACAGCGGGGCGGAGCGTTGGACGTTGGATTCGAAATGGCGTCGCTGCACATGGGCAAAGTGGGGTTTCCCGTCGTCTGGTAGATCGTCGCCGCCCGCCTGCCCGCGTCGCGCCCGGTGCAGCAGGTGCCGCCAGTTCATCATTCCGGACCAGGAGAGGGGCCGGCGGGCGCAACGCTAACGCGCGGAGGGAGGAGTGTCGGGTCCATTGGCTTGGTGAGCGCGGGGATATCGTGGTCTAGGGGAATGGGCGGCGCCTGCGACGCCGGTGCGGGTCAACGTTGACTGCCTCCGGGCGTGCCGTTTCGCTCCATGAAGGCCACAGCCAAGGGCGCGAATGAAATTCACGATTCGGGGCCTCCGCTGGTACATGGTCAGCCTCATCGCCCTGGCCACGGCCCTCAATTACTTCGACCGCCAGACCTTGGCACTCCTTGCAGCGACCCTGCAGAAGGTCCTGGGCATAACGACGATTCAGTACTCCTACGCTACGGCAGCGTTCCTCACGAGCTACACGATAATGTACGCGGTCAGCGGTCGGCTGATCGATCGCCTTGGCACCCGGAGAGGATTCGCGATATTCGTCGCAAGCTGGTCGGTCGTGGACGCCCTGCATGCCTTTGCGCGAACGGCGCTTCAGTTCTGCACCTTCCGGTTTCTCCTCGGCGCCGTGGAGCCGGCCAATTTTCCGGCGGGAGTAAAGGCGGTCAGCGAATGGTTTCCGATGCGCCAGCGCGCACTGGCCGTCGGCATTTTTAACTCAGGCACCGCGATGGGGGCGGCCATCGCGGCGCCGCTTGTGGCCTGGATCACGCTTCGCTTCGGATGGCGCTACACATTCTTGGCGGGCGCCGTCCTCAGCGCCGCCTGGACGGTGATCTGGCTGCTCGTCTACCGGGCGCCGCGCCGGCATCCGTGGCTCGGCAACGCGGAGCTTGCGCTCATCGAGGAAGGGTCGGGGCCGGCGGCCGCGTCCTCCGTTTCCATCCGGCGGCTCCTCTGCCGACGCGAGGCTTGGGGCTGCATCCTCGCGCGGATGCTCACCGATCCGATCTCGTATTTCTTTGCGTTCTGGATCCCCAAGTTCCTTCAGCAGGAGAGGGGCTTCGACCTGCGGGCGATCGGCCGGTACTACTGGATTCCCTATGTGGCCCTGGCGCTCGGCAATCTTGCGGGCGGCGCCTTGCCCGCCTGGCTGGTCCGCGGGGGATGGTCAGTCGACCGGGCGCGAAAGACGGTCATGTTCGCCGCGTCCTGCGTGATTCCCGCGTGCTTCATCCTCATCACGCGCTCGTTCAACCCCGCGTTGGCGGTGGCGCTGATCAGCGTCGCGATGTTCTGCCACGCCGCCTGGGGCAACATGACGCTGCCGGCCGAGGTGTTTCCAATGAAAGCCGTCGGCTCGATCTCCGGCTTTGGCGGCGCGGCCGGATCCCTGGTCGGCGCGGTCGCGATGCTGTTCATTGGCTGGACGGCGGCGGTCTCCTCCTTCAACGTCATATTCATCATTTGTGCGGCGCTTCCATTGACCGCTTGGGCGATCGTTTGCGCCCTGATCCGACAACTGGGCCGTGTGCGCGAGATTGCCGATTGAGCCATGAGAACCCCGTTGCTCTTCGACTTCCAGGTCAACGGCTTCTGCGGAATCGACTTCCAACGGGACGACCTGACCCCGACGGACTGGGCTCGGGCAGCAGGCTCGTTGCGGAGCCACGGCATCCGGGCGTTCTTCGCCACCTTCGTGACCGCTGAGGTAGACCGGCTGTGCCGTCGTCTTGAGGCCTGCGAACGGGCATGTTCGCGCGATCCCATGCTCCGGTCGCTTGTGGCGGGCTATCACCTCGAGGGCCCCTGGCTTTCGCCCGAGCCCGGCTATTGCGGCGCCCATCCGCCCGGCGCCATGCGCGCACCGTCTGCCGCTGAATTTGACCGGCTGCAGGTCGCCGCCGCGGGGCGCATCCGCCTGGTCACACTCGCGCCAGAGTGGCCCGATTCGCCCGAATTCATCGCCCATCTGGCCCGGAGGGGCGTTCACGTCTCGCTCGGGCACACCAATGCGAGCGTGTCCGAGATCGATGCCGCCATCGCCGCCGGTGCACGTTTCGCGACCCACCTGGGCAATGGCGTGCCGCTCACGCTTCCCCGCCATGACAACGTGATTCAGCGGCTGCTTGCGCGGGACGAACTGACCGCGTGCTTCATCCCCGACGGAATCCACCTGCCTCCGTTCGTGCTGCGCAATCTCGTGCGCGCCAAGCCTGCCGGCCGAATCCTGTTCACAACTGACTGCATGTCTGGTGCGGGGGCGGGTCCGGGACGCTATACCCTTGGGGAGCTCGAGATTGACATCGGCGCTGATGGCGTGGCGCGCATGCCGGGAGGCGGGGGATTGGCAGGGTCTACCCTGACTCCTGATGAAGGCGTGCGTCGGGTGGCCGCGTATCTCGGGCTTTCCTTTGAGGAGGCACTTCGACTCTGGTCGGATGCCCCTGTCGCCGCCTTCGGCCTCAGGCTTTAGGGATGGCGCCAGCCTTAATTAATCTACGCCCACATTGCCCAGCGGCTCCGCCGCCGAGGGTGCGCGGCGGCACGCCGTGTGAGGGTATGCCGGTCTTGGGCCATGCAACAGGTGCGGATTGGATGGTGCTTCACCTTCCTCGCCCTCGACCATTTGCCCGTGCCTGGGGTCGATTCGGCGTCCGGTGTGCAAGCGCCAGCGTCCATCCCCGAGCTGTATAACCTTCGGTCGAAGGGCATAGCCACGCGGGGATTGTGGCAGAAACGCGGCGGCAGTTCGCCTGCCCGGGGGGAGAATGCCGTGAAGATCGTTCACGTGGTATATTACTTAAATTGCTGACCATCAGCACGTGGTAATTCAGCCGTTTTCCCTTCAGAGGGGGCAATAGCGGGCACAAGACGGGCACGAGGTTCAACAAACGTTTTACCGCGTTGCACGCCGTGGCATTTCGCTCGCCACAGCGGCTGCGAGCTCGATTGCCGGGGAGGTCCGGAAGATCCTCCGGGACGGCCCTGGCCGACCTGCCGCACCATCCCTTGGTTGCTAGCGGGGACGACGCCTCCGGCTATTGCGGTCCTCGGCGTAGATATTATAGAGGAGGCCAAGCGCTCCGACCGCTGCTCCGAGGAAGCAAAGCATGGCAAATCCCGGGTAGCCAAAGAAGCTCCAATGGGTCTCGATTCGCATCATCAACGCCGCGCCTATGATAATTGAGGCGAGAAGGATGCCCTTGGTGACTCTGTTGGCCACTTTCTCAATTCCGTCCACGACCATCTTCGCGTCCGTCGCCCTCACCTTCACCTCCAACTCGGCATTGGCGAGCGCATCCATGATCCGGTTGAGCCGGGCGGGCAGGTGGACCGTGAAGTCCTTAAGTTCGAGCAGTGTATTGGCCACAGTGCCCTGCGATGTTTCCCGGATCATGCGGGTCGATGTGATCTCCGCGGCGTTGCGGCGGATCGAGGCGGTGGGATCGAAGGCGGGATCCAGTATGCGTCCCACCTCATCCAGCTGGAGGAGGGTCTTGCCTAGCAGGACGAGTTCGCTCGGAACGAACAGGCCGTTCTCCCGGGCGTCCCGGCTGATCTCCAGGAGCGATTGGCCGACATTGAGCTGCTGGAGCCCCTGATCGCGGCTCGACGCCACAAGCTGGGCAATCTGCTGGCGGAATTTGTGCAGGTCGAAGGCGTCGGTCTTCTCGCTCATCCGCACGACCTCTTCGGCGGCTTCCTCACCTTTCCCATCGCTTACGGCGATGAGAACCTTGAGGAAATGCTCCTGCATCGCAGGGGCGGTGTGGCCCACCATGCCAAGGTCGAGCAGCGCGATCCGCCCGTCGTCCGTGATGAACACGTTTCCCGGATGGGGGTCGGCGTGAAAGAGGCCGTCGACCAGCACCTGCTTAAGGTAGGCCCGGAACAGCTCCTCGGCGAGGGGCGCCCCCTTGATGTCGAGTTTGGCCAGAGACCCGAGCGCGGTGATCTTCCGGCCCGTGACAAAATCCATCGTGAGGACGCTTCGCGTGCTGTAGTCGAGGATCGGCTGGGGCACCTGGATCAGTTTGAACTCCTTAAGGTTCTTTCCGACCGTGATGAGGTTCTGCGCCTCGCGCTCGTAATTAAGCTCCTGCTGGATGACGGTGCGGAACTCATCCACGGTGGCGCCAAATCGGTACCGTCGGCCGATCTCGGTGTGTTCGTCCAAGAAGCCGGCAATCTCGCCCATCACCTCGAAGTCATCGGCGATCTGGCGGCGGATGTCGGGCCTTTGCACTTTGACCACCACCGGGCGGCCGTCGCGAAGCGCCGCCAGATGGACCTGCCCCAGCGACGCGGCCGCGATCGGCTCGGTGTCGAAGCGGGAAAACGCCTTTGAAATCCGCACTCCCAATTCGGCCGATATGTGCTGCTCGACCTCTTCATAGGGAAAGGGCTTCACCTTGTCCTGAAGCCGCGCCAGCGCCTTGAGATAGGGGACTGGAAGGAGGTCGGGTCGGCCCGCGAGCACTTGGCCCAGCTTGACATAGGTCGGTCCCATCGCCTCCAGGTCGTTCGCCAGCTGTTCGGGGGCGGCGTCCTCGCCATCCGCCTTCAGGTCCTCCAGGTCGAACCCGTCGTGCGCTGCCATCTGCTGCACGAGGTCGGAACGGCCGTATTTCCAAAGCAATATCGCGATTTGTTTGTACCGTTTGAGATGGGTGGCGGAGAGGTTCATGGGCTCCAGGCGGAAATGCGGGTCGACGGCGCGTGTGCGTGTTGGAAAGGCAGGACTCCAATCATAACGAAACACTTACCAATGCGGTATGGGGCGTTGGCCGTATATGCCTGCAGGACAAATGATCGAGCAGGGGGGGCACCGCCGCTGCCCGGCAGATGCGCTCACGGATTGGCGAGCGCGGGGAGAAGGCCGGTCTTGTCCGGCGGTTCCAGTGCGCTTTCCGGGGACTTTATCGGGATCTTCGGCGACCACTTTAGCCATTCCTTGTCGGGTTCAGATGCGAGGCTGAACTGGGCGCCCTCCGGGGCGGCGGGCGCGAGAGGGCCGGCGTCCGGGGTGGCAAACGCCACGCCGCCCGTGACCAGCGACTCGAGCGAAGTGTCCTTTAGCTCGGCCCCGAACAAGCTCACCTTGAAGGAGAAGCCTCCGGTGTTCCAGAACCTGGAATTGGTCCGCACCAGATCGGCATAGGGAGCGTCAAGGTGCACGCGGACGAGCACCTCAGTTGAGTCCCCGGAGAGCCGGCTGGTCTCCACCGCGCCCACCTTGAGCTCGCGATAGAAGACGGGGGCGCCGGAGGTAAGCGAGCCGAGCTTGTCGCACCGCAGGATGAACGAGCGTCCCTGGTCGGTGACATTTGGGGGCGGCGTCTTGTCGAGGCCCCTGAACTGCTTCGCGGGCGGCCCGCTGCCGGGCAGCACGTTCAGGTGCACGCCGGAGACGAGCGTGTCGAGTCCGTGCACACCGGAGAAGCCGATCTCCGGGCGCACGATCCAGAATTGCCCTCCGGCGCGGGCGAGCGCCGCCGCGTTCCTGTCGAGGCGCAAGCGCAGGCTGACGCCGTCCAGGGCCGGCTTCAGCTCGACCTTCTCGACCTTGCCTGCCGAAACCCCCAGGTACTCGAGCGTCGTCTTTCCGGCCTCGACGCCCGAGCCGTCGGCAAAGTCGATCATTATCTCGGGGCCGCGGTTGGCCAGCTCGCGGTAACCCATCCATCCGCCTACCGCCAACGCGATCAAGGGAACGACCCAGATGAGCGGGAGCGTCGGCGCGCGCGAGACCTTTGGGGCGGGAAGGGAGCTCACGTTTGGCATGGGTTGGGGGAAACTGGCGCGGGCGCTGGCCAGAGAGCGCGAGGATCGAACGCATGTGTGGCAAGCACGGTGAGCACCACGGCAGCAGCGAACGCGACAATCCCGCTGCGGGCCTGCACGGTGGAGATTTCGCCGAATTGCACCAGCCCCGTGAGGAAAGCGGCGAGGAAGATGTCGAGCATCGACCAGCGCCCGACGAAATCGAGGACGGCAAAAGTTCGCGTCAGCCGGCGCGAATCGCGGAGACCGCCACGTTGCACGCTCAGCAGCAGCCAGCCGAGGCCCGCGAGCTTGACCGCAGGAATGCAGATGCTGGCCGCAAACACAATGGCGGCGATCACCCAAAGGCCCTGGCGCCACAGCTCGACCGTCCCGGAAAAGATCGTGTCGCTGCGATTGTAACCGGAAGTCTCGGTGCTCAACACGGGAAGCAGATTGGCCGGCACGAGCATCACGGCGGCGGCTACCGCCAGCGCGGCGGCGGTGGAGTTGCTCTTAAACCTGACTGGCGAGAACCGAAGGCTCATGGTGCTGCGTCAGTCGTACAGGTATCGGGGGCGGGGTTGCACAATTCGAAGTCGAAGCTTCGCTGCGCGAGCACGAGGCAGACGGCCATCGCGCAGTAGCACCAGAAACCGGGTCCGACCGCGAGATCAACCAGGTCTCCCAGCTTCATGAGGGCGACAAGCACCGCGAGCACCTGGACCTCGGGAAACGCCCAATGCTCCAGGACGCGGATGGTGCGCGGCAGAAGGCGGATGTTGGCCGCGCGCCCTCTCAGGTGTGCGGGAACATGAAGGAGCGCCATGGTGCCTAGCAGAGCGACTGGCAGGAGTGCGCCGCACAGGAAGACGAGAACGGCCAGCGTGCGCATGCCATTGTTCCACAGAGCGCCTACCCCCGTGAATAGGCGGGAGACCCGCACGTCGCCCAGCTTGCCCGCGTTTACGAACGGCAGCAGCGCGGCGGGGAGCGCGAGAATCAGGCCGGTGATCGAGAAGACTAGCGCCGCGTCCGGCCCAAATCGTCCTTCCGTCGCCATCATTGTGTCGCAGCGCGCGCACAGTGCCCGTTCCCCTGGCGCGAGGCGAATCGACCGGTGTCTGTAGCCGCACAAACGGCATGTCAGGTGCGCATCATTGCCCATCGTCAGTGTGAGTTGCCCCGTATTATGACCCTTGGCTAGCTGTGGCGGTAGTAGGTGTTACCCCCTCCCGGACCTGTCCCGTGTCATTTCAGGAGCCGGATTCGCAGCCGCCGTGGGTTCACGCGACCATCGACCATCCGCCTCCTTCCCCGGGCTTGTCGCGGCCGGCGGCCACGGCTTGCGACCCTCGCCGAGAACGGGGCGTCAAGTATTGCGGATGGCCCCGCCGCAGAGGCTGGGATGTCAGACGTTGTCCCTCAATCGCGGCTGCGGCGCTTCACCCGGCCAGCGCCAGTCTGGGCCCTCGATTCGAAGGTAAGTCCATGCTCGGAAGGGGCTTACCCAGCTAGGGAGCAGGCCCCCATCGATGGGGATGATGGACCGGCGTGCGGTCCAAGTGACCGTGGAGGCCCGACGGTGTGCGGAAGCTATTTCCGTTCCATGCGGAGGCGAAAGTGCTCGAAGACCAGCATGATGCCGGCGATCAATGCGAGCAGTCCAGTGACCCAGATTGGGATGGACAGGCCGAAGAGGAGGTTGAGGCCGAAAACGATGAGGAAGAGTGCAATGAAGAGGTGGGCCATGGTCGGTGGGGTTGAGAGTTCCGTCTATATCTGGTTTGTGATCACTAGGATCAGGAGAATATGCGGCACGATGCTGAGACCGCCGCTGGGGTAATAGCCCTAACTGCGGCTGTGAGGCCAGGCGGGAAGGACGCCGAGCGCTAGAACGAAGGAGGCTATCAAGAGGATGATTCCAAGATTCATGGTTTTCCTTGCGAAGGCGGGGAGGGGCGAGGGCGCCGGCCGCCGCCGCGCGCAGTCGGACTTTCGGGGAGAAAGTCGTTGGTTCTCTGGCGGCTAACCTAACAGATGCGGTGATCCGGCGCTATGGGGTGTTGGCCTGCCGGAGCACGTTGGCTACAGGCGCTTGAGCGGCTCCCCCTCTTGGAACCATGATTTGGCCGATTCAGACACCAAATGCGGGGAAGTCGCTGTTCAAGAGAGGCACCTATACCGGACTCATCAAACTGCAAGCGGGCAGGCGCGGTTCTCGCCACTCCGGACTTGGAGGGGAACACCCCATGGCAGCGTCCGCGGTTTGGCGATATCTTCGGAATGTGCGACATCGAAGCCATGATCAAGCCCTGCTGCTTTCGCGCCTGAAGCGTTTCATGGCAGAGATGTTCAGGCCCGATATTCTGGTCTCCGACAAGATTCCAGACGACGAGCCACTCACCGGCGCCATCTTTGGCATCGACTCCCTCGACATGCTCGAACTTGCCATCTGCTTGGAAGAGGAGTTCGGAATCGCGATTCGCCGCGAGGAGGAGTCGCGAATCATTCTCGGCAGCATTGCCAGTCTGGCCGACTGCATTCGCGAGCGAACGGAGATCGGACAGGCGCGGCTCCCTGCGTCCCGATACTTCGCCAGCGGCGAGGTGAGAATGCGTCAGGTCGGACCAATTGCCCAGAGGTCCGCCGCGTAGGTCGCCCGTCAATGGACAGAAGTGCCATGGCCTTCTCGATGTCGGTGGCTGGCACCGTCTGCTGGGGCTTCTGTTTCGTGTGGATGTATCGGATATCGGCGCAACAGAACCGTCTCCTCAACAAGCTTGGCGAGCAGGGCAAGCGCATCGAGAAACTATCCCGGATCGAACACGACCTCATCAAGGAGGTCCATCCGCAGGTCAGTGAGATCAAGGACGGGATGAACGAGATGATCGCGGCGGTGAAGGAGAACACCGAAGGGCAGGGCAAGGAATCGCGCCGCTGAACGGAATTGGCGCCTGGCCGCAGAACGGGTTCCAGCTGAGTGTTATTGTACAGTCATGAATCAATGACTCCGCATAACTGTATTTCTTCTCTTGGTTGGCGGAGGCAGCTCTTTGCTTTGGAGGGCCCGAAATCGATTGCGGTGCGGTTGGTCCGATCCTGCTGATACGCCTTATCGCCTATTCTATGGGCCGATTCCGCGCGAAGGCCTGGCGGGACAGAGAATTGTAGACGGTGGGGCCTAAGCCCCAGGTATCGCGGCGGCCGGCTGCAAGGCCGGCGCCCAGTGCGCCAGGAAGAAACGGCTCTGGCCGTATCATCCGGGGACAATACCCCATACGCTTCTCCCGAGCTAAGGCGCACAATTGCGCTAAGATGAAACCGGCTTGCACTGGAAACCATATCCCCATCTCTTCCGGGCGCTTCCGCGCGACGTGGCGGCAGAATGACATCGGCGCAACCTGCCCTTGGTGATTCCCGCCCAGCCGGCCCCGGAATCGGCCGCAAACTTTCTGTTACCGAACCGGATCAGCTTTGATTTGTCGGTCAACGGCAGGAACCGCGGCCTCATGGCAAAAACACAATGCTGAGCCCTTCGTCCCGCTTGCAGACTTGGATAACGGGGCAGGCACGCCCGCGCTCGGGCGAGCCGCCGCTTCGCGCCGAGCTTTTCGGCACCGAGCAGCTCGCGCGCCATGCGCGGGCGCTGGCCTTGGAGCACCGAATCGTCACTCAGCAAAGCTCCAACCGCCTGCTGGCCCGGTTGGACAGGAACGAGCAGAGCCTCAGGGCGTTCAACACCTCAACCCTCGCCGTGGCCTCAGGCCGGCGCATGACTCCCGCCGCCGAATGGCTTCTGGACAACTTCTACTTAATCGAAGAGCAGATCCAGATGTCGCGGCGGCATCTGCCCCGGGCATACAGCCGGGAGCTGCCCCGCCTCACGAGCGGCCCATCTGCCGGACTTCCCCGCGTCTACGACATTGTGCTCGAATTGATCTCGCACGTCGATGCGCAGGTTGATTCAGAACCGCTCAGCGCCTTCATCGCCTCCTACCAAACGGTCAAGTCCCTGAAGCTTGGCGAGTTGTGGGCCATTCCAATCATGTTGCGCCTGGGATTAATCGAGAATCTCCAGCGCGTCACAACCCGTCTGGCGGCCGCCCGGGAGGAGCGCGACCTCGCCGACCTGTGGGTGGATCGCCTGCAGGACATGGCCGAGACGAACCCGTCCTACCTTGTCGTCGTGGTGGCGGACATGGCGAAGTCCGATCTCGCCCTCTCCAGTTCGTTCGTCGCCGAATTCAGCCGGCGCCTGTCGCGGCAAAGCCCGGTGCTGCATCTCGCGCGCAGCTGGCTCGAGCAGCGGCTCGTTGAAGACGGGCTGTCCATCGAGCAGCTCGTCCGGCTGGAGAGTCAAAGCCAGGCAGTCGACCAGGTTTCCGTGAGCCATAGCATTGCGAGCCTTCGTCGCCTGAGCGCCACCGACTGGAAGGATTTCGTGGAGGGCCTAAGCGTGGTAGAGAAGACCCTGCGCTCCGACCCGGCCGACGTCTACAGGGCGATGGATTTCTCGACCCGTGACCGCTACCGCCATTCGGTCGAGTTTCTTGCCCGGCACAGCGCCCTGCAGGAGGAGGAGGTCGCGCAGCGGGCCATCCAGCTTGCCGAGGAGAGCGCACGGCAGAAGGGGCGCGGGGACCGGACCGCCCACGTCGGCTTCTATCTGGTCGACAAGGGCCAGCCGGTGCTGGGGCGAAGCGTGGGGGTGCGGCGGCCCTGGAGGACGTACCTTGAAGGAAGCATCCTTCGTTTCCCGCTGACGTTCTATGTGGGCGGCATCGGGGTCCTCACCTTGTTCGCCACGCTGGGATTCATGCGGCAGGTCCCCATGCTCGGCATGGCGGGATGGGAGATCATCTTCTTAACCCTGGTCGTCGCCCTTTGCGCCAGCCAGCTGGCCGTGGCGCTTGTGAACTGGCTTTCCACGCTGGTGATGAAGCCGCGCCGGCTTCCGCGGCTGGATTTCTCCGGCGGAATTGCTCCCGAATGCCGCACGTTGGTTGTCGTCCCGACGATGCTCACGAGCCCCGAGGGCGTCAGCCGCCTCATCGAGACCCTGGAGATTCACTACCTCTCCAACCGCGACAAGAACCTTCACTTTGCCTTGCTGACTGACCTTCGCGACGCGCCGAAGGAGGTCCTGATGGAAGACGAGGCGCTGTTGCGGCAGGCAAGGGTGGGAATCCAGTTGCTGAATCGGAGGTATTCGCCCGGCGCCTCGGATCTCTTCTTCTTGCTCCACCGGCCGCGCCGCTGGAACGCCACGGAAGAGCTTTGGATGGGTTACGAGCGGAAGCGAGGGAAGCTCGAGGAACTTAACGCCCTGCTCCGGGGCGGCGGCCGCGACCGATTTTCCGAGGTCGTCGGGGAGGCGGCAATATTGCCGACCATCAAGTATGTCATCACGCTCGACACCGACACCCAGCTTCCGCGCGATTCCGCCCGCCAGCTTGTCGGAACGATTGCCCATCCGCTGAACCGCGCAGTATTCGACGCCACGCGCGGGATTGTCACCGAGGGCTACGGCATTCTTCAGCCACGCATAGGCGTGAGCCTGCCGAGCGCCAGGCAGTCCTGGTTCGTCCGGTTGTTTGCCTCCAACCCGGGCATCGATCCCTACACGCGAGAGGTTTCCGACGTGTATCAGGACGTTTTCCAGGAGGGCTCCTTCATCGGGAAGGGGATCTACGACGTGGACACCTTTCGAAAGGCCATGGACGGCCGCATCCCGGAGAATACCATCCTCAGCCACGACCTGCTGGAGTCGTGCCATGCCCGGTCCGCCCTCGTGAGCGACGTGGAGTTCTACGAGGGGCACCCGTCCCGGTACAACGTGGACATTGACCGGCGCCACCGCTGGATTCGCGGCGATTGGCAGATAACGCAATGGCTCCTTGCGCGTGTTCCCGGATCCGACGCGCGGCGAATGGCCAATCCGCTCTCGGCCCTGTCCCAGTGGAAGATACTAGACAACCTCAGACGCAGCCTTGTCCCGGTCGCCCTGATGCTCCTGTTGCTGGGCAGCTGGCTGCTTTTTCCCGAAATTGGAGGCCTTGGGTCGCTAGTGGTCCTTGCGATCATCATGCTCCCCGGATTGTTGGCGGCGGTGGCCAACGGCTTTCTCAAGCCGGCCGACCTGCCCTGGGCCATGCATCTGCGCGGAGTGGCCGGGTCCTGCGGGCGCCAGCTCGGCCAGATCTTACTCACCCTTGCATTTCTGCCCTACGACACGTTCATCAGCCTGGATGCCGTCGGAAGGACGTTGCTGCGCCAGCTGGTGACGCACAGGAGGCTCCTCGAATGGCAGACATCGAACGACTCCGAACGGGAGACCCGCGCGGACCTTGCAGGCTTCCTCGCCTCCATGTGGATCGCGCCTGCCGTCGCGCTGCTGGTCGGATCCCTGATGGTTCTGCTGCAGCCGACGAAGTGGCCCCTGGCTCTGCCGATCCTCGGCTTGTGGCTGGCGGCTCCGTGGATCGCCTGGTGGATCAGCAAGCCCATTGAAGCCGAGGCACCGGACTTGGCGGCGGACCAGCTGGCCTTTCTGCGGCTCACCGCCCGCAGGACCTGGCACTTTTTTGACACCTTTGTCTCCGCGCAGGAAAACTGGCTGCCGCCGGACAATTTCCAGGAAGTTCCCGAGCCGACGATCGCCTCGCGTACCTCCCCAACGAACATGGGCCTGGCCCTGCTCGCCAATCTGGCCGCGAGGGATTTCGGGTACCTTTCGACGGGCGGCCTCATCCGACGAACGCACGACGCCTTTGCCACGATGAAGCGCCTCGAGCGGTACCGGGGGCACTTCTACAATTGGTATGATACCCGCACGCTCCAGCCGCTCGTTCCCCTCTATGTATCAAGCGTGGACAGCGGCAATCTCGCCGGGCATCTGTTCACGCACAGTTCCGGGCTAAGGGAGCTTCCGGACGAGAGGATATTCACCCCCCAGGTGTTTGCCGGCCTGCGCGACACGGTGGCGGTCCTGAATGAACTAGCCCCCAAGAACCCGGCGCTGGCGAGGCTTGGGAGCGAATTGGAGGGGGCGCCTTCGACCCTGCGTGCCGCATTTGCCTTGCTGGTGAGCGTCGCGGGCCAAGCGGCCCGGTTCGCCGATTCGGCGGCAAAAGACGGCGAGGAGCTCAAAGGGTGGGCCCAGACGCTCAGGCAAAACTGCGACGAACACCTGGAGGAACTGCGGTTCATCGCGCCGTGGCTGGAGCTGCCGTCGGTGTCCGCGAGGTTGGAGAGGAGGCTCGCCCAGCTCGACCAGGCTCCCACGTTGCGTGAAATCTCGGAGCTGGGTCAACCACCCAGGCCACCGGCCGAGGAAGGCGCTGACCCGCCCGAGCTCCTGCGCTGCCTGCGCATGGCGACCGAACGCGCCAGCCGGCGCCTTCTCGAGGTGGAATCTCTGGCCTCGCAGGGCGACGAACTGGCCGAGATGGATTTCACTTTCTTGTTTGACCGGAGGAGGGACTTGTTCTCCACAGGGTTCAATGTCGGCGAGCGCCGCAGTGACCCGGGTTTCTATGACCTGCTGGCCTCGGAGGCGCGGTTGTGCAGCTTCGTCGCCATCGCGATGGGGCAGGTTCCCCAGGACCACTGGTTCTCGCTCGGCCGGCTGCTTGTCGCCTCAGGATCCGGGCCGGTGCTCGTCTCGTGGAGCGGCACGATGTTCGAATACCTGATGCCGCTGCTGGTCATGCCGACCTACGAGAGCACCCTGCTCGACCAAACGTATCACGCGGCGGTGCGCCAACAGATCGAGTACGGGCGGTCGCGGTCGGTGCCGTGGGGGATCTCCGAATCGGGCTACAATCGGACCGACGTCCATCAGAGCTACCAATACCGCGCCTTCGGAGTGCCGGGACTGGGTCTGAAGCGGGGATTGGCCGATGACCTGGTGATCGCACCCTATGCCACCGCCATCGCGCTGACGGTTGCCCCGGCTGAGGCCTGTGAGAACCTGCAGCGGCTGGCGTCCGAAGGGCGCGCCGGTGCCTACGGCTTCTACGAGGCGGTGGACTACACGGCGGCGCGCCTGCCGCCGGGCGAAACGAGCGCCACCATCCGGTCATTCATGGCGCATCACCAAGGGATGAGTCTGCTGGCACTGGCGAATGTGCTTCGGGATTGCCCGATGCAACGGCGCTTCATGTCCTGCGCGCAGTTCAGGGCGGCGGACCTGCTGCTGCAGGAGCGCGTCCCCAGAGCTGCCGCCAGCGTGTTCGAGGAGGACAGCGTCTCGGAAATGACGCGTAGGCCGTCCGGCGAACGCGAAAGCACGATGCGCGTCTGCACGAACCCAACCCCGCCGGCACCGGAGGTTCACCTCCTGTCAAACGGCCGATACCATGTCGCCATCAGCAGCTCCGGCGGCGGATACAGCCGCTGGCGCGACCTTGCGGTCACCCGGTGGCACGAGGATGCCACGCGCGACTGCTGGGGAACGTTCGTCTACCTGCGCGACCCTGCGACGGGAGACTTCTGGTCCGCCGCGCACCAGCCGACGCTGCGCGCGACGAAAGGCTACGAGGCGATCTTCACGCAGGCGCGCGCCGAATTCAGGCACAGCCATGGCGGGCTCGAGGTCCACACCGAAATCAGCGTGTCGCCGGAGGACGACGTCGAGCTGCGGCGCATCACGATCACGAACCGCTCGTTCAGGGAGCGTGTCGTCGAGTTGACCAGCTTGGCGGAAGTGGTGCTCGCGCCTCCGTGGGCGGATGCGGCGCATCCCGCCTTCAGCAATCTCTTCGTGGAGACGGAGTTCGCGCGCGATTCCTCTGCGATCCTCTGCACCCGCCGCGCCCGCTCTCCGGAGGAAAAGCCGCCGTGGCTGCTGCATCTCATGGTGGCCCAGGGCGGCAAGCAGGGGGTAGTCTCCTGCGAAACCGATCGCCTTCGCTTTGTCGGACGAGGGGGGACGCTGGCCGACCCCGCCGCGATGCACGGCAACTTGCCGCTGTCCGACACCGTCGGCCCCGTGCTCGACCCCATCGTTTCGCTTCGGCGCACGGTCTCCCTGCCGCCCAACGAGAATGCCGTTATCGACCTGCTGCTTGGCGTGTCGGAAAGCCGGGAGACGGCGCTCGCGCAGGTCGCCAAATATCAGAGCTCCCGCATGACCGACCGCGCGTTCGAGCTGGCTTGGACGCACAGCCAAGTGACCCTGCGCCACCTCAACGTGTCGGAGGGGGAGGCCCAGCTCTATGGCCGGCTGGCCAGCGCCCTGATCTACGCCGACCCATCCCGGCGGGCAAGTCCGAGCGTCCTCAACATGAGCCGGCGTGACCAGAGCGGCCTGTGGAGTCATGGCATATCAGGCGACGTGCCAATCGTTTTGCTCCACATCAGCGACCCGGAGAAGATCGAGATCGTCCGGCAGCTCATCCAGGCGCATTCCTACTGGCGCACGAAGGGGCTGACGGCCGAGTTGGTCATCGTGAGCGAGGACGTCTCGGTCTACCTCCAGTCCCTGCACGACCGAATAAACAGCCAAATTGCGTCAGGGGTTGAGGCGCAGATGCAGGACAAGCCGGGCGGCATCTTCGTCATGCGGCGCGAGCAGATCTCCCATGACGATCTGCTGCTGCTGCAGGCTGTCGCTCGGGTTGTCCTGGACGACGAGAACGGCTCCCTGGCCGAGCAGCTGGAGCAACGGAACATGCTGGAGCCGCCGGTCCCGGCGCTGGTGCCCGCCCGCCACGCGCGCCACGATCGGCGCGTGCCAGTTCCCCCGCGCAAGCTTCTCTTCCCCAACGGCCTCGGCGGCTTCACAAGCGATGGGCACGAGTATGTCATCACCCTCCAACCCGGGCAGATGACCCCGGCCCCGTGGGTCAATGTGCTCGCCAATCCGTCGTTTGGCACGGTTGTCTCCGAAGTCGGCAGCGCCTACACTTGGGCGGACAACGCCCATGAGTTTCGATTGACGCCTTGGAGCAATGATCCGGTCCAGGACACGACAGGGGAGGCGTTCTACATCCGCGATGAGCAGACCGGGCAGTTCTGGTCTCCGACGCCACTGCCCGCGCGCGGCGCAGCGCCCTATGTCATTCGCCACGGCTTTGGATACACCGTGTTCGAGCATTCCGAGAACGGCATCACCTCCGAGCTGTGGGTTTATGTCGCGATCGACGCCCCGGTCAAATTCCTCGTCTTGAAGCTACGCAACGCCTCGGGGCACCCGCGCCGCGTCACGGTCACCGGCTACTGGGAATGGGTACTGGGCGAGCTGCGGCAGAAGAGCCTTCTGCACGTGCGAACCGAGGTGGACCTCAGCACTGGCGCGCTTCTGGCTCGAAACTATTACAACACCGAGTTCTCAGACCGTATTGCCTTCATCGACGCCAGCGATGGCGCGCGTACGGTCACAGGGGACCGAAAGGAATTCCTGGGGAGGAACGGAAGCCTGTCGCATCCGGCGGCCCTAAGGCGCGCGCGCCTTTCGGGCAAGGTCGGCGCGGGGCTCGACCCCTGCGGAGCCGTGCAGGTCATGGTCGACCTGCCGAACGGGCAGGAGCGAGAAGCGAGCTTCCGCCTTGGGGTCGGCCGCGATCCGTCCGAGGTGCAGAGCCTTATTCAACGCTTTCATCGGGCGGACGCCAGCCGCGCCGCGCTCGAGGGCGTCTGGGCGCATTGGAATCAAACCCTCGGCGCGGTAAACGTGGACACGCCCGACCCATCCGTGAACGTGATGGCGAACGGCTGGCTGTTGTACCAGACCCTGAGCAGCCGGGTCTGGGGCCGGACGGGATTTTATCAGTCCAGCGGAGCCTACGGGTTCCGCGACCAACTGCAGGACGCGATGGCGCTTGTGCATGCCGAACCTGCCTTGACGCGCGAGCACCTACTCCGGGCGGCTGCCCATCAATTTCGCGAGGGCGACGTGCAGCATTGGTGGCACCCGCCGGCGGGACGCGGCGTGCGGACGCATTGCTCCGACGACTACCTGTGGCTCCCTTACGCCACCTGCCGCTACGTCGCCTGTGTTGCCGATCACGGCGTGCTCGACGAAAGGATCCACTTCCTGGAGGGACGGCCGGTCAAGCCGGACGAAGAGGCCTACTATGACCTGCCTAATCGATCCGAGGAGTCGGCCACGCTCTACGATCATGGCGTCCGCGCGATCGAGCGGGGATTGAGATTCGGCGCGCATGGCCTGCCGCTCATGGGCTGCGGCGACTGGAATGATGGCCTGAATCGGGTGGGAAACCAGGGACGCGGCGAGAGCGTCTGGCTGGCCTTTTTTCTCTACGACGTGCTTACCCAGTTTGCCGGACTGGCGCGCGCCCACAGGGATCCCGCCTTTGCAGAGCGCTGCCTCGCCGAGGCGCTGAAGCTCCAGCAGAACATCGAGCTGCATGCCTGGGACGGCGATTGGTATCGCCGCGCCTTCTTCGACAACGGCGATCCGCTCGGCTCCCGGTCCAATCTGGAGTGCCAGATCGATTCCCTGCCGCAGAGTTGGTCGGTGATCAGCGGCGCCGGCGGCCTGCCGCGCTCGCTTCAAGCGATGCGATCCGTGGATCAGCGCCTGGTCCACCGCGACACTGGACTGGTCCAATTATTCGATCCCCCCTTCGACCGATCGCCGCTGAATCCAGGATACATCAAAGGCTACATCCCCGGCGTGCGCGAGAACGGCGGTCAATACACCCACGGCGCGATTTGGACAGCGATGGCCTTTGCGCTCATGGGAGAAAGCGACCGGGCGTGGGAACTCTTCGCCATGCTCAATCCCATTCATCACGGCGGGACACCCGGGCAGATCGCCGTGTACAGGGTTGAGCCCTACGTCGTCGCCGCGGATGTCTATGCGATCGCGCCGCATGTGGGCCGGGGCGGCTGGACCTGGTACACGGGTTCTGCTGGCTGGATGTACCGGCTGCTGATCGAGACGCTGCTGGGTGCGAACCTAGAGGGTGAGCAACTGCGTCTGGCTCCCCGGCTGCCAAAGGCTTGGACGACATTCAAGATCCACTACCGGTACCGGCAGACGGTCTATCACATCACCGTCACCCGGCTTGCCTCTGATGTGGCCGACTCGAGTCTACTCTCCCTAGATGGGCAGGAGATAACCGGAACAGTGATTCCCCTGCGGGACGATCGTCGTGAGCATACCGTCGAATTGAAGGTCCGTTAACTTGCCTCGGCCTGTGACCTGCCTTCATGCTACCCGGAGTGCCAAGATGGGGTCCCAGGCAAGGGGCGCACAGTTCGTCCGCCTGTGCCTTCGTCTCGACAATTGAACGGACTCTGGGGCATCTTCGCCGTCTGGTTTCCACGACAAATCGCCCGCGAGGCAACTTTCTCACCTTTGGCCATTTGGCGTGTTTCATGTGCGAAAAGCGGCAAGAACGTGGCAAGGGTTCAGCTGCCAGAGGGGGGATGCCTTGAAATGCTTTCATTAGCATGTTTAGACCCGCGCGCGAGACCTCGACCTCGTCCTCGGATTTTCCGCCGCTGAACGCCGCGATTGCATAGCCCGACTTTGTTCGAGCTACCATCCCGCCCTGCCATCCAAACTGGCCGACCAAAGGCGGGCGCGTACCGCTTGCGCTGTTGCGAAGTGTGTCAGCCCTCTCGCATGCTTTCTTGTAGGCAATCCCTAACAGATTGGCTCCGTTGTTTCCGGCGCTCGGCGCGTCCTTCATGCTGCCGACAACCAACATCTTCGAACTCCACGAGCGAACGCGCTCGCCATCGAAGCAAGCCATGACGGCGCCGCCGCCGATCTTCAATTCTCCCGCCCTTTTTGCCATCTGGCCCAGAGCTTCCTCCGCCGTGGCATCAAAACCTCCAGGCCTTTCGGATAGAGGGGCGCGAACTGCGCGAATGTTATTCACGAAGAAGGCGCCCCCGCCAGAATGCCAGGGCCCGATTCCGATATAAGCTGCAAGCTCGTTTACGCATGCCGGCTTGAACATTGCGCTCTTGCGCTTGAGTTCGAGCCAATCGGGATGGCGTAACGAAGAAAACGGTATCGAAAACACGCGAGGTGCGATTCAGCGGGGTTTTGACCGATCTTGGCTGCCGTGGCCTTTTCCTCACGTACAGCCTATCCGATTGCGCGTGGCGCGGGACTGTTGAATTCATCCGGTATTGAGCTGTCTAAGGAGCCTGCTGCTCCCTTTGGTTATAGGGCATTAGGGGAAGACCCCATATGAGCAGCAGAAGCGGGGTACTATGGTTTCGCCATGAACCTAGTACTCTTAATCATCGTGCTGCTTCTCTTGTTCGGCGGTGGCGGATTCTACTTTGGCGGGCCCATGATCGGCGGAGGTGGGCTTGGCCTCGTTCTGTTGATATGCCTTATCATCTTCTTGATGGGCGGATTCCGTGCGAAGACATGAAGTGATAAGGAGTTGCCAGAATGAAGGATGCGCACCGGCCCTACGAAGTCCAAGCTAAGCCTAATGCGCGAGGCGCAGCCAATCGCAATCTCAGTGATGCATCGTTCAGGATATAAAATCGCTCTGGACGCACGGCTGAACTTCCAGACGGTTCCAAAATCGGCGCCTGTTGAGACATTCGGAGGGCGGCGGTCGCTGGATGCTGTCCAACTGCATTTTCAAGCGGGAAACGATGAACAGACTAATGTTGGGCGGCCCTAAGACGCACCCGCGGCTCGGCGCATGAAGATTCTCCTAATAAGTCCGAAAACGCCGAACACCTTCTGGAGCTTCAAGCATGTGCTGCGGTTCGTCGCAAAGAAGGCCGCCTTCCCGCCGCTCGGGCTTATCACGGTTGCAGCCATGCTCCCGGACGATTGGGAGCTCAAGCTCATCGACCTCAACGTCGACCGCCTTGAGGATTCGGATCTCCGATGGGCCGATTACGTCCTGATCAGCGCGATGATCGTGCACCAGAAATCTGTGCGCGAGATTGCAGCGCGCTGCAGTGCCCTTGGCAGACGCATCGTGGCCGGCGGCCCGCTGTTCACCACGGGACACGAGTCCTTTCCAGAGATTACGCACTTCGTCCTCGGCGAGGCGGAGGAGGTCATCCCGCAGCTTGTTGCGGATCTGCGAGCCGGAGCGCCCCAGCGCCTATACCGCGCGCCTGGTTTTCCCAGCCTCAACCAGACGCCGATACCGCGCTATGATCTGCTCAGGCTGCGCAACTACGTGACGATGGCCGCGCAATTCTCGCGCGGCTGCCCATACGACTGCGAGTTCTGCGATATCATCGTTATGAACGGCAGGGTGCCTCGGACCAAGGCGCCTGCGCAGTTCATCGCCGAATTGGAGGCCCTGCGCCGCCTCGGCTGGAAGGACATGGTGTTTGTCGTGGATGACAACTTCATCGGCAACAAGGCGCGCACCAAGGCACTCCTTCGAGCCATGATCGAGTGGCGCGAGCGGACCCGCCCCCAAATGGGGTTTCTCACGGAGGCGTCGATCAATCTCGCCGACGACGCCGAGCTGCGTGAGCTGATGGTGGCGGCGGGTTTCCGCAAGGTCTTCGTGGGCATAGAGACGCCCTCGGCCGCCGCGCTCGAGGAATGCCGCAAGTTTCAGAACACGGGCCGGGATCTCGTCTCGGCCGTGCAGACGCTTCAGAAGTCCGGCCTCGAGGTCATGGGCGGCTTCATCGTCGGGTTCGACAGCGACACGGGTGACATCTTCAAGCAGCAGTTCGACTTCATTCAGCGCTCCGGAGTAGCGACCGCAATGGTCGGCCTGCTCACCGCGCTGCCGCAGACGCGCCTCTACCAGCGCCTGAAGCGCGAAGGCCGGCTCATCTCGGAGACATCGGGCGACAATACGGCGATGGGCGCCCTGAACTTCCATCCAAAGCTCAGCCGCGAGTACCTGGAAAATGGCTATCGGGAGCTCATGCGCCGTCTTTACGAGCCGCGGAATTATTACAGCCGCATCCGGATATTCCTCAAGAACTACCGGGGCGGCAGAGACCGGCTGCGCATTTCAAGGGCCGACATAGAGGCATTTCTGAAGTCGTTCTGGCTGCTCGGTGTTTGGGACCGTGGCCGCTGGGCCTATTGGCGATTCTTCCTTGGGACCCTCGTCCACCGTCCAATGCATTTCCGCGTCGCGATCGAACTCGCCATCGTCGGCCATCATTTTCGCCGGGTGGCTGCGGCGCTTTGACCCGCCCAACGGGAAGCCGGCGCCGCAAGGGGGAGATGGGCACGAACTTTCTGGCGCGCAGGAGCCATGCCCGAGGCAGACGTCGGATCCGTTAGCTGGCTAGGCGTCACTCCGTCGAACTGGGATAAGCGATGCGAATCAAGAGCGGCGCGCCTCGGATAAGCCACAACGCCACCAGGAACGGCCATGCGATCATGATGATAATGCCAAGAGAACTACGAACGGAGCCCGTGGAGAAGATCGAAAGGAGCTCCGGCAGTGCCGACAGCCCACGAAATAGAAAGACCAGGCCAAGAACTCGCACTGCCAAGCTGAATACGGATTTAGGGGTCATAATGGGTTGAATGTTGTGGTTTGTTTCCATGCCTAAAAATCATTTGACCGAGGTCGGCGCGTCGCATGCGCTCTCGCGGCCACGACGAGCGCACGCCCGCAGGCTTGGACGGGCTCAAACCAGGCCGGGGGCGAAGCATCCGGCGCCAATTCGGTATAAGGCTCCGCAAGAAGAATGCGGAGCTTTTCGCAGGCTCGCCCGAGCCGGCTTTTCACGGTGCCGATGCTTATCCCGAGCTTCTGAGTTATCTCCACGGCATCGGCATGGTTGCGCAGATGGCTGAGCGCGATTGAGTGCATCCTTCCCCGAAATCGAGTTACGATTTCGACGAACGCAACCTCGTCGCCGGCCTTGAATCGGCGAACGAGCTCGGCGTCATGCACCGCCTCATGGCCCGAAGTGACCGCTCGGCCGCTGGGGGCCGACCGAGTGCGCGTGACTTGAAAGGGGGAGCCGAGCTGTAGGGCGTGCAGGGCGTCTGCGACCATAGCGGGCAGAAGAATACACGCGATCCCCTAGGCCGGGAATGGGGTGTTATGCGGTCTATGTAATTGCGGTGATGATCCTAGGGATACGGTCAACACCCCATGGTCGAGGCAGGAGATGTTCGGTAGTCTTCCTCGGGTGGCCATCGTAAGCGCCATTCCAAGGCCATTCACCGCGCGAATCGTTCCTTTTGATCCTCCACCTCAGGCAAGCATCCTCAAGTGGGTCATTTTCCCCCCAAAAAACGATCAAATGAAAACACGAACACAGATTGCATTCCTGTTCGCCGCGGCCCTCCCGGTCGCGCTATTTGCCTCCTCATCCACTGACCGGAAGATCGAGGATGCCGCCAAGGCCTCTTATAACTACCGCACGGTCCTTGAGAACCACGTGACGGTCACAGTGAACGACGGCGTCGTCACGCTGACCGGCACCGTGCGGGACAAGGATGAAAGGGCACTCGCCAAGGACACCGTGGAGAATCTTCCCGGCGTCGTCAGAGTCGATAATCAGATCGCAGTCAAATCCGAGATCCCTGAGCACTCCGACGCGTGGATCGCCCTGAAGATCCGCAGCGAGCTGCTCATGAAGGCCAACGTGAGCGCCGCCGCCACAAAGGTCGACGTGAAGGACGGGGTAGTCACGCTTACGGGCACCGTCCAGAACCTTGCCCAGAAGGATCTCACTGAGGCCTACGCGAAGGACATCGACAACGTGAAGTCAGTCAGGAACGAACTCGTTGTTGAAGCTCCGGCGGCGGGCAGCAGCACGGTCGGCGAGACCATTGACGACGCTTCGATCACCGCCCAGGTCAAGTTTGCGCTCTTTAGCCACCGCTCGACGAGCGCGCTTTCGACCAAGGTCACCACTGAAAATGCCGTTGTCAGCATCACGGGTATTGCAGGCTCAGATGCTGAGAAGTCTCTCGTCGCCAAGCTTGCCCAAGACACCCGCGGGGTGAAGTCGGTCGTCAACGACATGACGGTCAAGCCCTGAGGATACGACAGGCAGGCCGAGTCCATGCGGCTCAAGTTCGATCAGGCGGTGCGGCCGGCCTTTGCCGGCCGCACCTATTTCGGGTCGCTGCCGCTATAATATACCGGAACGCTTCTTCCCCCAATTCTGTCATTCGCCAACAGCCGGAGGCGGTGAAAGCTGCGCAGGCAGACGGGCCGTTCCTGGAACGTTCTTTTTTCCGCCCTCGCTCTCGACAGTTTGCCCGTCTCTGGGGCAGATTCGCCATCCGGTGTCCACGAGCGAGCGTCTCTCCCCGAGCTTTATAACCTTCGGTCGAAGGGGCATATCCACGCGGGGATTGTGGCAGAACCGTGGCAGTATCCCCGCGGCAAGAGGGGAGGCGCCGTGAAGATCGTTCATATGCTCACATTGGTAATCAATGAGTTGTGAGCCACAGGTCTATTCGCCCTCTATAAAAAAGACGGCAGAAAGACGGCACTGAGTTCGAAGCCGCCTTTTGAGATGGCAGAATATGGCATTTCGCTCGCCGGAAAGGGCTAGATCGTGATCTCAAATCGCCCCGTGTTCGCCAATAGTCTCCTGACCCCTGAGCGCTCCCGACCCGTGAGTTCTCGGGTGATCGGACGGTTCTGATCCCCTTACCGGGACGGCGTTACAATCGCGGCGCGGAGGCGCTCGATCTCCTGCAACGACTCCTGCACGTCCACCGTCAGTCGACCGGCGACCTTATCGGGGGCGAGCATTGCGTCGGTTTCATCCAGCAGTTCCTTGCGGCGCGCTTCCTCGAAGGGAACGTTGGGATCCAGGAAGCTGGCCGCAAGAATACGGACGGTGGCCAGGTGTTTCTGGGCCCGCCAATATTCGGGAAAACTCGGTGCCCACCACTCATTGGCATAGCGCAATTCGTCCATCCGTTTCCTGGCCTTCGTAAGCTCACCGTTCTTCCGCAGCGCGTCGACCCAGGCACTCTCGATGGCCCACACAACCGTGCCGCCATCGCAGGCGCCAGCGAGCGATGGATTTTCTTGGGTCGCCTTCAAGGCGTCTCTCGCCGCCTGCAACTGCGGCGCTGCCGCCACGTTCTGGCCCGCACCGGCGAGGGCCAAGGCGGCGAAACTGTCCGCCATCGCTCGGCGTTTGAACAGTTCTTCGCTGGAGGGCTGCTTTTTCAGTGCATCCACGCATTCGGCATGCGCTTCGTCCGCCAGTCGCGCCAATCGGGACCAGTCGCGCAGCCACCACGCAGTCCACGCGGACTCCTCCAGAAATCGAATTAAAGCGAGGCTGCCGCCCGCCGAACCCACCGGCAAGCTATCGCGGTAGCCATCGAATCTTTTCCGGGCCTCTTCGAGCCAGCCGTCTGCATCAGCTTTGTCGCCGACCGACGCGGCCAGTTGGGCGAGATAGAGGCAGTTGAACAGCCGCGTACGCAATACGCTGTTGTAACCCTTCCGCCCGACGAACGGCCCGAGCAGCAAGTCATACTGTCGAAAGGCCGCACGTGCCGGCGCGATTTGTCCTTCCCAACCTAAATGCACAAAGCACTCCATCCGGTGGGACTCCGCAAGAAGGAAGCGATAGGCATCGTTTTCAGGAAAACGTGCTATCAGCGCGCGGTAACCCTCGCGCGCGGCTAGGTTCGCCTCGCGCGCTTCGGGCGACGAGATGGCCGACGAGGCCATCAGGAGATTCCACGTGGATTCACCTGCCCGCGTGATCCGTTCGCTGGCCTCCGGGTCGGACGCCGCCGCAGCGCTGAGCAGTCGTCCCGTCTTCTCCAGTGCCTCCGGCGCCAGGCTCGCAGCCGCCGCTACCCGCAGCCGCGCGATCATCGCCAGGTTTTCCTTCCCATCCGGCGTAAGTCGACCGGCAAGCGCCGGATTGGTCAGCATGATCTTTGCCCGGTCGGCGAGTCCAAGACACCGGAGCGCTTCTTCTGGGGCGCACACGCTTGCCGCGAGCGTCAGCGCCCCGGCTTCCGACTCCTGCGCTGGCAGCTCGGAAACGTACGGGGCTTCGAACTCGAATTGCAGAAGCTGTTCAGAAACCTGCCTCGCCTCTTCGGTGTCGCCGTGCGGCACGAGCGACTGGATCAAGGCTCGCTGGGCCAATCCAAGAAACCCATGCAGATCCAGAACGGAATACACCCGCGGAGTCGTACGCATGATCCCGATTGCCGGGCGCAACTGCTCAATAGCTTCGGCGGATCGGCCTTCGCGTTGCGCTGCGATGCCGAGAAAAGCGTTGGCCTCGGCCTGGCGGAGAAGCAGTCCACCGTGGGCCGGATTTTGCTTCAGCCCGTCTCTAATTTCCGCCTGGCTTTCCCGCGCGACTTCCGTCATCGCCGGCCAATCGCGCAGCCAGTACATTACCAACCCCTTCATAAAGAGAAAATTGACCCGCGCAAGACACCGCCCAAACGCCCCCTCGGGCAACCTGCTGCAATAGCCGGACAAGCGCAGTTGGGCTCGCTCAATCTCTTCCCGGGCGTCGGCTGGTTCGCCCAACCATGCCGCGATGACGCCGAGCACCAAGTGTTCCTGGACGCTCAACGTCTGCCATTGGTCGTAATACCCCCCCCGATCGAGGATCGGCTCAAATAGAGCGAGAAATTCGCGAAAAGCCTTCCGCGGGGCTTCCAAGTCTGGAGCGCGATTTAACAATTGCCAGGGCTCCATGGAATGCGCCCGGGCGTAGCCGAGTCGGTATTTCTGATTATTGGGACTTAGTTCGACGAGCACCCGATTATGCTCGCGGGCTATGCGCTCCGCGTCACCCACCTTCTCCCAGGAAGCGCAGCGATGGCTGGCATTAATTGCCGCCTCCGCCGTTAGTTCGCGAAGACTCACGTTTCCCGGGTCCGCTCTCAGCGCATCGGCACAATAGGCGAGCGCCTGCTCGGACAGCGCCGCCGAATGTCCAATGTAGCCAGCCGCATCCGAGGCTCTGGCCAAAGCATTTAGGATCATTCCGATGCGGTCGGAGGGTATTTTGTCCTTCGGTTGGGAGACCAACAGTTCTTCCAGCAGTGTCTCGCGCTCAGCAAAGCTGGCGTCTGTCTCGCGCGAATTGCCGAGCTGCTGGTAGATAGAACCAACGTACCCCGACAGAACATCCGCCAGACACTGCGTCACGCGGAGGTTGCCGGGAAACCGCCGATGGAGTTCCCGCCCGCGACTGACCATCGCCTTCCAGCGTGCCTCGGAGATGGTCGCGGTTGATTCGCCGATCACCTCAGGCAGCTCATATTCGTCCGACAACCACGCGGCGCCCGCCTCGGGATCATCAGGATTCTCCCGCGCGATCTTCTCGCGCAACGCCAGCGCCGCCCGCAGGGCCGCTTCGGCACCCTTGAAATCGTTCAGCGAGCGCCCGCGCAAGCGCCCCAGCGCGGCCAGGGCATCGGCTTGACCCTGATCGACCTTGGTGTTGCGGAGCTCGGACGGCAGCGTTTCGTAATAGTGGACCGTTGCCTCGGTCATCTGAATCAATTGCGGCAAGCCGCCCCGTTGTTCTACAACCGGCTTTAACTCGTGCGAAATGAGCGCGATCAATTGCCCGGCCTGGCCTCGGGCTGCATCGGCCGCGCGCCGCTGGACAACGGCCCGGCGGAAGCCGAACAACGCCAGGCCCAGGCCCACGGCCAGCGCCAGGAAGACGGCCGCTGCCGCAACGACGGCGGTACGGTGCCGCCGGGCGAACTTGCCCATCCGATAAAGTGTACCGGGCGGCTGTGCGCGGATCGGGCGGTCGCTGAGAAACCGTTCGACGTCCTCGGCCACCTCCGCGGCCGTCGCGTACCGTCGCGCCGGATCTTTGGCTAAGCACTTAAGGCAGATCGTCTCTAGGTCGCGCGGTAGCGCGGGATTGAGCAGCCGCGGAGGCGCGGGGTCGGTGTCGAGAACCAGCCGAAGCGTCTCGGTGGGGGTAGCGGCATTGAACGGGGCCCGACCGGTTACAAGGTGGTAAAAAAGCGCGCCCAGGCCGTAGACATCACTAGCAGCGGTGATCTCCGCGCCGCGGACCGCCGCCTGCTCAGGAGAGGCGTAGCTTGGCGAACCGAGCATCTGGCCGGTCAGCGTCGCGCCCTCTGTACTGCCGAGCATCTTGGCCAGGCCGAAGTCGGCGATCCGTGGGTGGTCGTGCTCGTCAACGAGCACATTGGATGGCTTGAGGTCGCGGTGAAGGATGCCGCGTTGGTGCGCATAGTGTACCGCGCCAGCCAGCAGCCGCATGAACTCCGCGGCCCGCCGGATCAGTAGCGGCCGGCCGGCGCAAAGCTCCCCAAGGTTCGGACCGGACACCAGATCCATAGCGTAATAAGGCTGGCCGTCCACCTCGCCGTAGTCGTGGATCGCGACAATGTTCGGATGTTGAAGCCCGGCCGCGGCTGCAGCCTCGAGACGAAACCGGCGCAGTGCGGCGTCACTACCGTAGGCCCCCGAGAGCAGGAGCTTCACTGCCACGGTGCGGCCGAGCGCGGGCTGCCGCGCCGCGTAGACCACACCCATGCCGCCCCGGCCGATTTCCTCCACCAACTCATATGGACCGAAAGCTCGCGGGAGCGGCGAATGCACCACACTCGCCGCTGCTATTTCCGGCTCCGCTCCCAGGGCCAACCGCAGCAGGCAGGTCGGGCAAAGCCCATCGACCGGGGTAATGCCCAATCGAGCGCCGCAGTTTGGGCAGCTCATGGTGGCGGTCATTTGCTGAGTCAATCCACCTAACAAGCTTAAACAAAATCTTGCCCAGAGTTACAGGCATGCAGCCGCAAGCAGGTGGCGCGTTTCGTCGTCGATCTCGGCCAGATTCATGACGGTCTTGGCTACCTCCGCCCGGAGCGTCTCTCGAAGGCGCCGGCGAAGACGGTGCACTGCCACTCTGATGGCGCCCTCGGTCGAGCCGAGCTGATGGGCGATCGCCGCATAGCTCGCGGCGCCGTCCTCGCGCCAGAGAACGGCCTTCAATGCCTGGAACAGCAGGCCGTTGCCGACGGTCGCATACTCTTGGCGCACAACAGCGACCGCCTGCTCGATCAGGCTTAGCGCCCATTCCCGGTCGAATATCTTCTCCGGCGAGTCGGCGGTGACCGGATCGTCCTGGAAGCGCGACTCTACCTCCTGGAGGGATACAAACTCACAACCGCCGCCGCGCTTGGCCGCTTCAGCGTGCGCCCGCTGGTACGAATGGAAGTTCTTGAATGAAGCGAGCAAGAATGTGCGGAAGCGCCCCCGCGCCGGGTCAGCCTTTGCCAACGCGCCACGGGCAAGCAGGTCGGCGAGAAAACTCTGGGTGAGATCCTCGGCGTCTGCCGGAGGCAGACCGCGACGCCTGGCAAACCAGTAGAGCGGATGCCAGTAAATCCGGCAGAGCTCCTCCAGCGCGGCCCGGCCCCCGGCCGTCCCGGTTTCTGCCGCTTGCGTGATGATGCTCCAGTGCGTTGTCGCAAATGTTCCCGTGGGGCGCTGTGCGTCCTCGATCTCCTCGGCCCGTAGGCTTCTCGCCTTCACGCAAACGACTCTCTTGGCCTGTTTCGGACTACAACTCAAGCCCGGCGTCGCGACGAAGGCCGCAGGAGGAATCAACAGTCTGTGATCCGTGGGCACGGGGCGCTCTGTAACATTAGCCCCTAATTCGTTTAGTACTTGTTGGCGCAATCTTATGTGCCCGCGGTTCATTCCGCCTCCGCGGGGACCAACCGCTCTCCCGTAGAAGCTCACCCACCAAACCTCAAATCAAGACGCATATGAAAAAGGCATTCCTAATCTTTGCATTCGCAGCCTTGGCCTTGGCTAGCCAAGCCGAGGCGGCCGTTCGTTGGTCGCTAAAGTATAGCTACGGCGATCACCGCGTTAACGCCATAATCACGACCGGCGATTTCTATGACCTTGCTGGCGGCTATCCCATACTGAACATTTCGGGTGAAAGGGATGGCGTACCCATTGACGGCCTGGAACATGGATACGATTTCGCGCCCGGTCCGAGTTATGTTCTTGTAGACACCCTTAATCCGAACCCGAACCCTGCCTTCACTTTCTTGTTCGATAACATCGTCTTTGTTAACGGAGGGAAGGCGGGGTTTGATGATTTTGGCCTCTGCTACAATGCGGGGGGGCTTGAGTACAATGTGTTCTCTAACGGCGTGACCGTCTGGGAGCTTGACGATGCGAATTCTGTGGCTACCGGAGGAGAAGGAGAGGTCGTGACGAATTTCGAGATTCGCGAACTCCACGACGGATGCGACAAGGATAACTGAATAAGCGATTATAAACACTGGCAAAACGATCTCGAAACCCGACGATCGAATTTAGGGTTTCGTAATGCCGTATCGCAAGTTCGCCAACAAGGACAGCTTGAATCTAATCAACAAGCCCGCCGGAAACGGCGGGCTTGTTCATAGGCTGATTCTTGTGAGTGGATCCGCCTTTTCGAGTCACCCTCTGTGTCGGTCTAGATGGCTCTTGAAGTGCCTGCGCTTATCGAGCCAGTGGGAACAAGCAAATAGCAGAAATTGAGAAACAATCCGCTGGGTTTAGGCATCGTACACCTTGGAACGGTGCCCCACTGATAAAACAAAGACAGTCAGGATACCCTGGTCCAATCGGCAAAGGATGCGGTAATCGCGGACGCGGTAGCGCCAAAAGCCTTTCAGCGGGCCACGTAGCGGCTTACCAAATTGCCTAGGATCGGAGGAACCGCGAATTCGTGTGTCGAGATAGTCAAAAACCTCCGCGGCTACCGATGGGCCGAGGTTTCGCAACTCATGCAGTGCCGACTCTTCAACCTTGTAAACCCAGCTCACGCTTGGCCTCTTCCGGTGTGTAGAGCCGTGTTCCGTTCTGCATGTGACTCTCCCAGCGAGCAGCGGCAGTGCGATAATCACGCTCGTCCTCAACGGCGGCCAAGAGGCTGGCGGCAAGACGTTCCAGGCGGACAAGATTGGTATCATCGGATGCATTGATGCCCCGCAGGGCTGCCCGTTTGATGTAAGCCGCTGGACTGATACCCCGCTTACGCGCAGCAGCGGCAATATGGCGCTTTTCGATGGCTGTGAGCCGTATGGATGTTGGATTGGTCGTCGTGGCCATGCACTACAAGTGTAATACAATTTGATGCCTGTCAATCGGCTATTGTCGGCGAGGATTCATTTTGTTGCCAACTCGGTGACGTAATTGCGGCGATTCGAGTTGCTCGAAGGATCGGACTGGTCCGGTCCTTTACTTCCTCGATCTCGACAATTTGCCCATGTCTGGGGTAGATTCGGCGTCCGGTGTCCAAGAGCCAGCGTCCATTCCCAAGCTGTATAACCTTCAGTCGAAGGGGCATGGCCACGCGGGGATTGTGGCAGAATCGTGGCGGCAGTTGGGCTGCCGGAGGGGGGACGCCGTGAAGATCGTTCATTTGACCCGGATTGCGAATCAACGACTTAAGATTTTCCGGTTTGCCTCTAGAGGGAGCAAAGTGTGGCAATTTTGTGGCAGCTGTCAGAAGAGCCACGGTCTCCCGTGGCAGTTTGTGGCATTTCGCTCGCCGGAAAGGGCTAGATTGTGATCGCAGTCCGGCCGGTTTGTGCCCACCGCTTCTTAGCATCCAGACAGTACTAGGTGCGGGTCGCTGGACAGCCGTGCACCGATTGGCAAAAAAGGCCCGCCTCGCGGAAAAAGTGGTAGCCGCGGCCCATCGGGTCGTCGATGTCGGAGCCAATGATGGCGTGGTCCAGCACTTGGATGTCGAGGATCTTGCCGGCCTCGCGCATCGTGCGCGTGAGCTGGATGTCGGCTGCGGAGGGTTTCGGAATTCCCGAGGGGTGGTTGTGGGTGAGGATGCAGCAGGCGGCGGATCCCAGCACGGCTGCGCGGAAGACCTCGCGGGGGTGGGCGAGGGTGGATGTCGCCCTTCCGACGCTTATACGGTGGCGTCCCATGGGGTGGTTGCGACGGTCCAGCAAGATGACCCAGAATTGTTCGGACAACTGGAGCTCGTCGAAAGCGTTCTTCATGTACTCGACCACCTTGGCGAGGTTAGAGAGCATCTGGGCGGGGCCCTCTTCAATGAGGTGATAGTGGATCGTTGCTTCGTAACGGCGCATATGTCTGCTCCGCACAGGCGCCTCACCGGCTCCGCGTAATGCGGAGTTATCGGCAGGCTGCCCGATTGGATGCCTGGCTTCCCAGGTACCGAGTCAAACGGTGTACGGAGCGCCGAGGCAAAGGCCGCTTGACAACAATGGCAGGGCTAGAACGTAGGGATGCCATCTACTGCATCACCGATGCGGTGAACTTGGGAGGGACACCGCTGTCATCAGTTGGGGCGACAAGCTTGAGGCGGCCATGGAACACGCCGGGAAGCCGGTGAAGCAATTGAGGGTGTCGGCATCAAGTGGACAATGGGCAGCGTGGAACAGGCCGGGCCTTTGTGGTGGCATGTTTTCCAGCAACCACTCAGGCTGGCGCGGCCAGCGCCAGGTTCATGCGCTTAATCGCTTCGTCCACCTCGTCCGTGTTCTTGAAGCCGATGACGACAGCGTCGAGCTCCGGCCGCGCCATGGCGAAGCGGATGGATTTTTCGCGGTCTTCCGGTGCGTGGAACTCTCCGTCGCCGATGATTTTCATGCCGATAACGCCGCGACCTTTGGCGCGCATTATTTTTAATTCGGCCAGCACGGGGGTCACATCGTTGTGCGGGGAGACCTTGTCCCAAAATTCCGGAACCCTGCCGTCCACATGGCGGCCCTGGGGATTGACCCGCACCAAGTGGACCTCCGTCCAATCAGAAGCCACAGCGGCGCGCAAGGCGGGAAGATTGTGGCACGAGACGCCTTTAGCCCGAATCCACTTCCTTTCCTTGGCTTGGTCAAATCCGTCCATGATGCGTGTCCATTCATCCGTCCAGCCGCCCTTGACCATGCAATGGATCAGCATGCTATCAATATAATCAGTGTTAAAGTTCTTGCGATGAAGGTCGATCCTCTCAAGCACTTCGGCGGGTTTGCCGTCAATCTTGGACTGGATGAAAAGCTTCTCCCGCGGGAGTCCTTTGATGGCGTCGGCGATCCACCCAAAGGTGGAGTAGGCTTCCGCGCAGTCGAAGTAGCGGATGCCCTGATCGTAGGCATAATGGACGAGCTTGATGAATGCATCCTTGCCAAGGGCGGATTGGACCTGGCCGCCGCCGCTGCCGGTGCCCATCCCGAGGCGGCTGAGCTTGAGGCCGGTAAGGCCGAGGGTGACCTCGTCCACCGCCGTGCGTTTGGCCGCGCTTTGGGCGCCCAGTGCCCCGCCCGGAACCAGCACAACGGCACCGGCGGCCAACGAAGAGAGTCTTACAAATTGGCGACGGCTGTATTTGGAGTTCATAAAGGAGCGGGGAAAGGGCGCATGTTCGTGGCTTCAAACCTGGCCTCGCCGATCGTCCACAGTCATCTGGGTGCCGCCCAGGCCAATGCGGTCTATCTTGCCGCCGAGGCGCCGCCGCAGCGTGCCGCCCCCCTCATACAGAACGAAACGAATGCTCGACGAGCCGCCGTTGATCGCCAGTACGCAGCGCGGTTCAGATTTCATGGGCAGATCCCGCGATGAGACTATGTGTCCTCGGTGCCTTTTGGGAATCGGTCATCACGCTCGCACGATAAAGCACGATTGGCGACGGCACAATGGCATGCTCGCGAAAATGTAACCCGGAGCAAACAACGCCTCCCACGTAAGACAGACGGATAGGCGCATGCCGGGGAATTGCCGCGCGTCAGAAGTATATGTTCCATTCAACATCGCGGCCAGTGGGCGCTGTGAAATCCACAAGGAGGAGATTGCCATCCGCCTTCGTTGTGGACGCTATACCGTCGCTTAGCTCCACGCGCGTTGCCGTAAATCCGGTTGGAACAAAGATGCGCAACTCATACGGGTCTCTGGCGACCGCCCGCGAGACGCCTCTCAGAAGGCGCTGTCGGCCGTCGTAAGCGAGGGCCTTGATGTCAAACGCCATCTGCCGGACATGCCGGCTGGTGGAGAGAAGGAACGGGTGGTCCTGCTTCTCGACGATGGTGTAGATGTCGCAATCGTAAGGATTCAGCGGGCGCAGGACGAAGGTTCCCTTGAAAGCCCCGATCAACTGCCTGCTCCAGAATTCATAGGCGACGTATTCCTTGTCAGGATCGAGGCGGAGATCTCTTGCCGCGTCTAGCGACGCCGTAAACCGCTGGTCGGGTTTGCCGGTGAAATTGAAGACGGCCAAGACGGACCAATTCGCAAAGGGGCGCTCGACGGGCATGTTCCAGATATGCGCCGGCTTCCGGACAAACAGGTCGACTGGATACGCGACGTCCATGGTCGGCGGAGAAATCCGCTTCAGCAGCTCAATCCGGTCGGCAGGGTAGGGCACGTTGAATGCCTCGGATACGAAGAGGGTGTTCCCGGCCATCGCGTGGAAGTTGGCGCTGACCTTCGCCTGGGAATACGTGAAGTCGCGTCCATCGGGCGCGTTGTATCTGAACACGTGAAAGCCGTCGCAATCATTCCAGAACACCCGGCCGTTGTAGAAAAAGCGGTTGGCTCCGCCGAGCACCGCCTCGGTCAGCAGCCCCGTGAATTCCGTCTGCGCCAGCGTTGAATCGCCCACCTCATAGCCGTGGTCGGCATCCTCCGAGATCCGGCAGATGTCGACGATCCCGTACGAGTAATCGACGGGCTGCATGTTTGAGCGGATGACCCTCCGAGGGGCCTTCTGGTCGATCGCCTCGCGCCAAGGTGCGCCCCCCGCGCGGTAGGTTTCCAATGCGCTCATGTAGGGGTCATACTGCCCGGGCCACTTGTCCCACCAGTCCGCAAAATCCATCTCCGCCCGGCCCGTGTCGCCCTCGTGGCCGGCAACCCACCTAAAGGCGCGCTCGCGCTCAAGCCTCACCGCCAGGGGATTGGAAAAGTCGATGACCCTTTCGCCCCCGTATTTCACGGTGTGGATCGGGAGGAAGCATTCGGCCGGGTAGTTGATTCGCGACGGGCGGCCCTGCGTGCTTCCCCCGGATCCGTAGATTCCGAAGCTTCCCTGGGGGCCGGGTCCCCCGAGTCCCCAGTAGAAGTCGAACAGCCCATTGGCCCTAAAGAACTGCGTGGCATCGGCGGCGCTGCCACCGGACATCCACCCGTGGAACCGGCTGTAGTTGTTTGCCACGAGTTCCCTGTCGTCGGGGTTAATAGGCCGCCTCTGCTTGAGGCGTATGTCGCTGGCGATCGCGATCAGGTCCGCCTGATGCTCCATTGCGCGGAGCGCCTCCCTGTTGAAATCGATCAGCAGCATTTCTCCGGGGAAAGACCTTCCCGGGGGCATGGTGACCTTGTAGCTGCAGTATCCGCGGACCTGCATCCGGTCGGGGGTCCTTCCCTGCCAGCCTGACGCGACTTCGAACCTCGACGCGCCCTTCGTGGTCGTCACGTGCCCCATCAGGAGGCTGTTGCCCGTCTCGCTGTCCCTGACCACGTGGTTCACCGAATACACCTTGGGCGTGATCAGGTTCATCACCGACCAAAGCTCGTAATAGTCGCGGTTGCGGGACTGGGTCCCAAGGGAGATCCATTTGTCTGTGGATCCCCCCAGCCGGGCGTCGCCCGACACGAAGTAATCCATGTCGCCGATATCGACCGGCCTGCCCGTGTTGTTCGAGCGGCCCAGACTAACGAGGATGTCGTCCCCGGCCTTGCTCACGGAGATCCGATAGTCGAAATCAAGCTGCCCGGGTTTCGTGCCGTGCAGAGTTGCCGTGACGAACGAGCCAAGGCCGTTGGAGTCATCTTCGTTGACGGAACTGGCCACGGTCCAGCCCGAGGGGTCGTCGCCGGGAAGGAAATGAACATCGTTGAGCTCCATCGGCGTGCCCTTGATCTGGGCGGACCAGCGGCAATTGACGGGGTCGACAATCACCACGACGTCGCGCGCGTCGATTCTGAGGGAGGGCGCGGCATCGGCCGGCAATTGGCCGAGGGCCAAGATGTAAACCAGGTGGCATGTGCGAATTCGAGGGATGATCATCGAAGGCGGTGGGTTCTCGGTTGGTCGCGGGAGGCGGACGAAGGGATGACACTTCAAGGCACGGCCGAAAGCCCAGTCTGGCCGCGCCGCCGCCGAGTGCAACAGCCGCTGAAAAGGCCGGCGGGGCACCTCCCGGCGCCGACTCACTCCGGTCGAGGCACTCCTGCCGAATGATCCTGCCGATGTGTCGCCGCAGGTTCCCCGCTGGGGAGCCGGCGAGCCTCAGCTCCAGACTTCGTCCCCGACGTTCCAGGCCCGGCGAGCGGGCTCGCGCACGAACCGGTCGAAATCCGGATGGTTGGTCACGCGCATGGCGGCAGCATCCCACTCGATGTCCTGGCTGGTGCGCTGGGCCATGACGCCGACGAAGGCCATCTCGGTGAGCCGGGCGGAGTATTCGAAGTTCGAGCCGGGCATCGGGCCTTCGCCCTTGATGGCGCGTATACACTTCTGGAACGGGCCGCCCTTGACCTGGGGTATGGTCTTGGGACCACATCCGCGGAACCCGTTGCCTGCGCCCGATCCTAGAAAACATTCTCTCGGGGGCAGGGCCGCAACCCTCGCGAAAGGCAGGCGGCGGCGGCAGCCAGGGAGCTGGCCGCCGAGACGGTGCTGGCGATCCTTGGAGGACTGCGCCTGCGCTTGTTCAAGGGGGTGCTCCGTTGGGCGCAACACTGTGCGCCGTTGCGCGAGGACGCGCTCGCAGATGTCGGCCTGGGATGGCCGGTGCTTCGGCGTATGTTGCGCGAGGTGGGACGCCGCATGGCAGCGGCGGGCGCAATCGCGGAACGTGACGGGGAGTTTTGGCTGGCGTGGGAGTTGGCCGAGGCGGCGGCGCGGGCGCTCGATGCCGGTCAGGCCGCGGGCGGCCACAAGCGCGCGATCGCGGAGCGGCGGAAGAGCTGGAGGCGGGAGCATGGCGTAACGCCGTCCGTGGTGCTGCCCATCAAGGGCGGCGGCCGGCTCTTCGATCTTCAGTCCGGCCGCGAGCTTCAGGGTTATCTGAAGGGCGGCACCACGGTATTTGAAGTGTTGCACGAACCGCGGACGTACAACGTGTATCGCTTCGAGTGAGCCGTTCCGACTCTTGTCTGTGACATCTCACGCTCCGACACAGACGCCGCACGGGCTGGGCATTTCGCACCGTTGTCCTTGCGAGGAGCGAGGCGGCGAAACAATCCAGCCATCCCATCATCGGTCACCGATACCGGGCGCGTCGCGGGCAGGAGACAGAAGGCACCGTCTCATCATCATTTCTGTGGCGATCCCAATCCTGCTCACGGCACTGCGGCACGCAGGGCCGCAAGGCGGGCCGAAACGGTGCCCTCGGCCGAAACCAGGCCGTCGGATTCTGCCTTGAGGTCGATCACTCCGGCTTCCCGCGTAGACTGCACGATGACCTGCGCCAGGCCGTTGAACAGGCTGCGCCGCGCGGGCGGTGCCGACGTCAAGGCGCGCAGAGAACCCAGCCTCGTCAGCTCGGGGATGTGGTTCAGTCTGTCGGCAAACGGCGTCACGATAAGCTGCACGCGGTTTACGCCTGCGACCAACTGTGCCGGGTCGAGCCGGAGCGCGGGACCAACCTTCGAGGTGTCAATGTCGCGCGCCAGTTCGCGGCCATTGAGCCATAGGGAGGTCTTTGCGCCGAACGTCGGAAGGAATAATTCCAAAGCTCCATCGGGTACCGCTGGCAGGTTGAACGCACCGGAAAGGTCGTAGACCTCGCCTGGCTTGGGGAGCGGAGCCTGGTAGTAGCCCAATTTGGGCAGAGGCACCTGTGACTCCAAAGCCAACGGGGCGGTGGTGCCAACGGGCGCTATGCGACCGCGCCAGTCTTCGAGTGTGAACAGCGCGATGCTCTCGATAAATTTGTCTGGCTCGTGGCAACCCGGATTGCCGTTGCCGACACCGATGATCCGGCCGTTTGTGATCTCGAGGTTCACCAGGTTCGCGGCAGTCGGGACAGTGCGCCCATGCGCGTCGCGGGCCGAAACGGTGAAGACCGCCACATCGGCTCCGTCAGCGTTGATAGCCGTGAGATTGGGCGTGAGCACGAGTTGAGTGGGCGCGCCGGTGGTCTCGACGCGGGTAGTCGCGACCATTCGGCCGCCGCGGTAGCCGCGGGCCTCTAGCGCGCCGGGTGCGTACGCAACCTTCCATTCAAGGTGACCGTTGCGCGGCATGGCCTTCCTCCCGAGTGCGACGCCGTTGAGGAACAGCTCGATCTCCTCGTGGTTGCTGAAGCAACCGACGGTGATCTCCTGGCCCTCCCTGCCCGGCCAATTCCAATGAGGATAGAGGTGGAGCACGGGCTCGTCGGTCCACCAGGACTTAATGTAATAGGCGGTGTCCTTCGGGAAACCGCACGCGTCGAGAAAACCGAAATGCGATACGACGCCCGGCCAGCCGGACGGCCACGCCTCGCCACGCAGGTCGAATCCGGTCCAGAAAAACAGGCCCGCGAGGAAGGGCCGGGCCGCATAGTAATTCCAGCCTTTCTCGCTGTTGCCCCCGGTGTCACCCCTGAACTGCGGCGACAGAAGGGCGCGAGAGGGGTCGTCGAAATAGATGCCGCGGGTGCATTGGGTGGTTGTCTCCTCGGTACCGACTCCGGGTTGGTTCGGGAACCTCGCGTGCTGTTCGTCGGGATTGGACTGGTTGATGTAATTATAGCCGACGAGGTCGATCACTGTCGAAATGCCGCCCCACCCGCCGCTGTTCGCATAGGTCGTGCGGCGCGTGGGGTCGAGCCGGTGCGCAAACGCCTGCATCGAGGCGGCGACGCGGGCGCCCTTCGCGTTGGCCTCGAGCGACCACTCCTCGTTTCCGAGCGACCAGAGGATGACGCACGGGTGATTGCGGTCGCGGCGGATCATGCTCTCGAGCTGACCCAGTTGCTCAGGGCTCACGCCCATGAGGCGGTTCTCGTCGAGCACAAGCAGGCCGAGGCGGTCGCAGGCGTCGAGAAACTCGGGCGTCGGCGGGTTGTGCGAGGAACGGTAGGCGTTCACTCCAATCTCCTTCAGGCGGGCAACACGGAAATCCTGCAGCGCGTCGGGAAGTGCCACGCCCACGCCGGCATGGTCCTGGTGATTGTTGGTGCCATGGATCTCCACATGCCGACCGTTGAGGAAGAAGCCGCGATCGGGGTCGAAGCGGATCGTACGAATGCCGAAGGTTGTCTCATAGCGGTCCACTTCGGCGCCGGCGACGCGTATCGTCGTCACGAGCCGGTGAAGCGCGGGCGACTCAATCGACCAGAGCTTTGGGTGCGGGACGTTGAGGCCGCAGGAAAATTCGCCCGTGTCTCCCGCCGCGAGCGACAGCGAGCGCAGCGAGCCGGTGGCAACGATGCGGCCGTCGGGATCCACGACGGTCTGCTCGACCTCGAAAGGGGCGGGCTCAACCCCTTCATTGGCGACCGAGGTGCGCGCGGCAACGGCGGCCCCGTCCCCGTCGACCTCGGTCGTCACATACGTGCCCCATTGGGTCACGTGCAGCGGCGCCGTCTTGACCAGCCAGACGTGCCGGTAGATTCCCGCGCCCTCATAGAACCATCCTTCCTCCATCGAGGCGTCCACCCGAACCGCGATGACATTGTCGCCGCCGTAGTTGAGGTAGTCGGTTAGGTCGTAGCGGAAGCCGGTGTAGCCGCATGTGTGGCGGCCGAGGTAGAAGCCGTTTATCCACACGACCGAGTCGCGAAATACGCCGTCGAACTCGACGCTGATGCGTCGGCCGAGATCCGATGCTGGGATGGCGAAGGTCTTGCGATACCAGCCGATGGAGCGCTCGGGGAAGCCTCGTCCGCTGGCCTTGTATCCGTGGCTTGGACTGGCATTGGCGTCGAACGGGGCCTCCACAGCCCAGTCGTGCGGCAGGCCGAGCTGGCGCCACCCGCGGTCCTCGAAGGCCGCGGCGGCCGGACCGTCGGCATAGCCGGCCTTGGCGAAACAGGAGAAATAGCCGGTCGCGTAGAAGAAATCACGGGCCTTGTCGGATGGATGCCCGAAGGCGAAGCGCCAGCCGGTGTCCATGAGCAAGCGCTCGCGCGGCGGAACTTGTACGGAATCTGCGGCAAGAGCGGGCGCTGCGAACGCCGCGACCATCAGCAGAGAGCGAATAGCTGGATTCATGGGGTAAGCGGGGAAGCATCCATCGTGAGCGGACCCGTCCGAAGGTCGAGCCACCTCCCGCCGTTTACGACAGCTGCCTCATCCCCTGGGCGGTGCGCCAACCCTCGGCGAGGCAAACGGCCGGCGGCCGCTGCCTCACTTGCCGGGCGAGAGGATCGCCACGGTTCCACCCGCGGGCGCCAACTTCAGCCGCAGGATATCCGTTGGTTTCACGGTTCTCTCGGTCTTGACGAGGTGCTCGGCATTCTGGCCGCTGTCGGGCGCGTCTTCCCAAAGCGTGGCCTTCCAGTCGCCTGCGCCCAGGAACTTCAGAGGTACTGACAATTCGCGGGCACTGCTGTCGGTGATCGCGGCCAGATACCAGTTCTTCCCGTTGCGGCGAACTTCGACCACGAATTTTCCCACTTCACCATCCAGGCCTCGGGTTTCGTCCCAGACGGTGGGCAAACCCTTGAGAAAGTCCATGCCGGGCAGGTATTTGCCGTCCTGGTCCTTGTAGTTCCTATACGAATCGCAGGCGACGGTGAACGGGCTCTCGATGAGGATGAACATCGCGAGCTCGCCGGCGCGTGTGGCCTGGACCTGCGTGTCGACCTTGACGTTCTGAAACTGTGACGGCTGGCGGTTGTGGAAGCCGCCTGGCGTGTAGTCAGCCGGGCCGGCCAAAAGGCGTGTGAATGGCAGGGTAGCCCTGTGTTCGGGCGTCTCCTTGGTGCTCCACTTGTTGTATTCATTGCCCTGGATGCCTTCGCGGGTGATCTGATTTGGCCAGGTGCGATTCAGGCCCGTCGGTTTGAACGCGCCGTGGAAATCGATCAGCAAGTGGTTCTCCGCCGCCGTCCTGCAGATATCCTCGTACCAGTTGACCGCCCACTGATCATCCCGATCGATAAAGTCTATCTTCAGTCCTGCTAGGCCCCATTTCGCGTACATGGGAAAGTCTCTCTTGTACACGGCGCTATCGATGAAGTCATTAAAGTGGAACCAGAGCCACACGCACACGCCCCTTGCTTTGGCATAGGCCACCAGATCGGGCACAATCGACTTGTCGTGAATCTCCGACAATTGATAAGGCCAGCCCATGTCGGCGGAGAGTTGAATGTATTGTTTGAGCGTGGGGAGATCATTTTTGCCCGTGGCGGACCACCAGGTACCCCAGGACGACATGCCCGGCTTGATCCAGGAGGTGTCGGCGATCTTGCTCGGTGTGGCGAGGTTCAACACCAGGTCGCTCTGAATGAGCTCGCAGGGCCTGCGGCCGATGATGAACGTCCGCCACGGGGAATTGTGGGGGGTCATGGCCACCACCAGGCCTTTTTGAACCTCGCCGACCGGCGGGGCGGATTGGGCCTCCACACTGTTCGTCGCCGAGGGCATTCGGGACGGCCATGGCTGCGCCGGCAGTGGCGGGGAAAGTTGCACCTCCAGGGTGTTCTTTGCGCCAGACTTGGGGGCGAGCCACATTCCGGCCCAGTCAAGCAAATCAGATTCGGTGATGGCGACATATGCCGCAGGGGTCTGGACTAGAAACGGCAGCCCGTATTTGAAACTGGGTTTGAGCGTTGAAAGCCTCGCGGGCAGGTAACGCCACTCTTGCGAGCCGATGAATCCCCCCTCGGGGCGGCTTGGGCCCTCCGGGTTGTTCCAACCCGCCCAGAGTTGATCATCGCCGGCAAATGTGAACTCCGTGGCGTCGCGCATGACGGCAAATGAATCCATTCCGGATTGCCGTGGGAGAATCAGCCGCAGGCCCACGCCGTCGTCATAAGCCCGGGCGACCACTCCAAAGGTAAGCCCGCTTTCCTTCAGCGTCAGGTGCAACTCGTTGAAATGGTCCCTCACGTCGCGGTTCTTGCCAAAGCTGTTTTCCCAATGATTGTCGGCTGAACTCCGCTCCTCGCTCTGCACGGTGGGCCTTTCGCCCAGGTTCACATTTCCGGCCAGTTCCAGCCCAAGGCGCGAACGCAGCAACACCAGATGGCCGTCTACTGCAATGCTGTAACCCAAGGGGGCATCCGTGTAGATTGTCACGACGATTGTCCCGTCGGGTGAGCTGACTGCGCGCGCCGCGGCGTTCAAATCGGGCGGGAATGAGAAACCGGTAATCCCGAGAATCATACCAAACCCAAAGGACCAGCGTCGGATGCTCATGATCTTTCTCCTATTGGTTGATGAGTGAGCCCAGGAAGCCCCGAATAAACTCCGCGGCTCCGCATAATTCACTTTAGATAACGGCGACTGTTCAAACGTGGCTAGCCTAATTGCACGTTGCTCGGTGCCAGCTTGGGCCTCATTACATCGGGCAACGATTGAGGAAGATCATCTGAATTGACCGCTTTCGAATCGAGCGGCAGGCTTGTGCTCCGACTTAAACCCCAACCTGCGCGCGCCAGCCTATCCTGCTTCCGCGTCCATTTCTAACGAGACCGGAGGGCCGAATATGAAGATGAATTCCGCCGTCATGGGCATTGTCGCGACCACATTTGCCGTCATAACTGCCCACGCCCAGATCAAGGAGTGTCCTCTGCCCCGCCTAGAGCAAAAGGACGGACGCTTCGCCCTGTTCGTCGACGATGCTCCATTTCTGATCTTGGGTGTAGAGAATCAAGACATAGGTTTAGAGAGCACTTGGCCCAAGCGTGCAAAAGACTGGCTTGCGATAGGATACCTGAATGCCAACACGGTCGAAGTACCGATCTACTGGGATCAGTTCGAAGCTCAGCCCGGACAGTACGACTATTCGTCGATCGACAGGCTTCTGACAGAGGCTCGTCAGCATAACGTTCGCCTGGTGCCGCTCTGGTTCTCCACGTACAAGAACGGCAGCCAGCACTACATGCCGGAATGGATGTTGATGGACCCCGGCCGCTTTTCACATATGATCGACAGGAACGGGCAGGCGGTGGACTCGCCTTCACCGTTCGCCACGGCATCGCTCGATGCGGACAAGAGCGCGTTCGCCGCCTTCATGCGACACCTCAAGGAAGTCGACCCGCAGCGCACCGTAATCATGGTTCAGGTGGAGAATGAGCCCGGCAGCTGGGAAAGCGTCCGCGATTACTCCCCGGCCGCGCAAAAACTCTTCGAAGCACCCGTGCCGCCTGATGTTCTTAGCGCGATGCATATGAATATCGCTTCTCCATCCCCGAGCTGGCAGGAAGCCTTTGGCCCTGACGCGGACGAGTACTTCAACGCCTGGTCGGTGGCGAGATATGTGGGGCAAGTCGCGGCCGCGGGAAAGGCCGCTTATCCCCTGCCCATGGACGTCAACGTGGCTGTGCGCGACCCTTTCCATCCAGGCCCTGCCGGCCAGCCTGGCGCTCCCGGCAACTACGAGAGCGGGGGCGCCACCGACAATGTGATCCCCATCTGGAAGGTCGCGGCGCCGGCGGTCGACATTCTGGGGCCCGACGACTACCGGGCCGACCCCGCAGCATATTTGAGAGTGCTCGAGCTCTATCACCGTGGCGACAATGCATTGTTCCTGCCTGAGAGCGGCTGCCCTGGGTGCGGCCTTGAAGGTGAAGAAGAGAATGGCCGTTTCTTCTTCTCGGCACTCGGCCTTCAGGCCGTCGGAGTCTCGGAGTCCGGGAATTCTCCGGTGCCTTATCTGGCGATGAATTTCCGGCTGATCGGCCCGATGCAGCGGGAGATCGCCAGTTTGAATTTCGAGGGGAAGCTCCAGGCCGTGGCCGAGCCGCTGCGGTATAAGGGCGGGGATCAGGGCAAGCTCACGCAAACCCTGCCTTTCGGATCCTGGAACGCTGTGGTGTCGTACGGGACGTCCCGCGGGGGTCCCGCCTTGGGCAATCCGACACCTACGGGGCGCGTTTTGGTTGCACAACTCAAGGCCAACCAGTTTCTGGTGGCCGGATACTTCTGTCGCGTCGACTTCCGACCGGCCGGCACTGAGCAGCAACGGAAGACCCAACATATCGTGGAAGGAACGGGCCAGACTCCCTCAGCCCTGATTGACGGCAAATGGCAGCACCGGCAGTTCCTGCGTGTCGAGCAAGGGACCTACGAGAACGGAGTCTTCAGGCTCATTCGTACACAGAATGGTGATGCAACGGACTGGGGCCTCAACTTTGGCGAGGAGCCCGTCGTGCTGCGCGTTTCGCTTGCGACGTATTAGCGATCGATTTGCGCGTTAGAAAGACCGCGTCGCCATGATGGGCGTTAACGTGATTCTGCCGATTCGAGCAGCTTGAAGAGTCGGTTTGGGCCAATTCGCGCTCTCGACAATTTGACCGTGTCTGGGGTAGATTCGGCGTCCGGTGTCCACGAGCCAGCGTCCATCCCCGAGCTTCATAACCTTCGGTAGAAGGGGCATATCCACGCGGGGATCGTGGCAGAAACGTGGCAGTGGCTGGGCCGCCGGAGGGGAGATGCCATGAAGATCGTTCATATGCGCATATTGGTAATCAATGAGTTGTGAGCCACAGATCCATTCGCCCTCTATAAAAAAGACGGCAGAAAGACGGCACTGAGTTCGAAGCCGCCTTTTGAGATGGCAGAATATGGCATTTCGCTCGCCGGAAAGGGCTGGATCGTGATCTCAAATCGCCCCGTGTTCGCCAACAGTCTCCTGACCCCTGAGCGCTCCTGACCCGTGAGTTCTCGGGTGATCGGACGCATCTGATCCCCTTACCGGGACGGCGTTACAATCGCGGCGCGGAGGCGCTCGATCTCCTGCAACGCCTCCTGCACGTCCACCGTCAGTCGACCGGCGACCTTGTCGGGGGTGAGGATTGCGGCAGCCTGGTCCAAAAGCTCCTTCCGTTTGGCGGCCTCAAGGGGACCGGCGGGATCGAGGAAGCTCGCCGCAAGAACGCAGATGCCCGCCAGATGTTTCTGGGCCCGCCAATAGTCGGGAAAACTCGGCACCCACCACTCATAGCCGGCCAGCAATTCGTCCGAACATTTTCTGGCCTGCGCCAGGTCGCCGTTTTTCCGCAGGGCCTCGACCCAGGTGTACTCGATGGCCCACACAACCATGTCGCTACCATCAACGCCGTGGACGGATTGGTTCCCCTTGGCGGTCATCAAACGAACTCTCGCTGCCTGCAACCGCGGCGCAACGTCCGCGCTCTGGCCCGCGCCGGCCAACGCCAAGGCGGCGAACCCGTCCGCCATCGCCTGGCGTTTCAGCAGTTCCTCGCTGGCCGGTTGTTCCTTCAGTGCGGCCTCGCATCCGGCCTGTGCCTCCTGCGCCAACCGCGCCAATTCGGGCCGGTCGCGCAACCACCACGCACTCCAGGCCGATTCTTCCAAGAACCGAACGCGGGCGAGGCCGCGGCCCTGCGACCCTTCTGGCAGGCGATCGCAGTAGGCTTCGAATCGCTTCCGGGCCTCTGCGAGCCAGCTGGCGGCGTCGGCTTTGTCGCCGACAGAGGCGGCGAGTTGGGCAAGGTTCAGGCTGTTCTCCAGCCGCGTCCGCAGCACGCTCTCGTATCCCTTCCTCCCCACGAACGGCTCAAGCAGCGCATCGTATTGCCGAAAAGCCGCGCGCCCCGGTTCGACCTGTCCGTCCCACCCGAAATGCAGGTAGCATTCCATGCGGTGCGTCTCAGCGAAGAGGAAGCGGTACGCTCTTATCTCTGGGAAGCGCGCCATCAGCGTGCGGTAGTTTTCGCGGACAGCGAGTTCCGCCTCGCGCGCTTCGGGCGAAGAGATTGCCGAGGAGCACGGTATGAAATCCCAGGTGGCTTCACCCGCGCGCGTGAACCGTTCGCTCGCGTCCGGGTCGGTCGCCGCCGCGGCATCGAGCTGCCGTCCCGCCCTTTCCAGCGCCTCCGGCGCCAGGTTCGCCGCTGCGTCGGCCCGCAGCCGCGCGATTGTCGCCAGGTTCTCTTTCCCGTAGACCGAGAGCCGGCCGATGGCCGCCGGATTGGTCAGCATCATCTTCACCCGATCGGCGAGCCCGATGCGCCGGACCGCCTCCGCCGAATCGCACAGGCTAGCGGCGAGCGTCAGCGCCACCGGCCCAAGGTCACCTACAGTCGGATCCGGATACCAGATATCGGGCCCGAGCAGCAGCTGTTCAGCAACCCGCCTGGCCGGTTCGAGATCACCGTGCTGCACGTACGACTCGGCTAGGGCCTCTTGGGCAATTCCCAGAGTTGAGGCCAATCTAGGTGAGGAATAATCGCGCGGGGAGGCCGCACGGATGAATGCGATCAGCGCCGGCAATTGGGCGATCGCCTCGGCGGTCCTGCCTTCGTGCTGCGCCGTGATGGCGAGAAAGACACGGGCATCGGCCTGGCGGCACAGCAACGGCCCATTGCCCGGCTCTCGTTTGAGCCCCGCCTCGGTCTCCGCCAGGCATTCCCGTGCGGCCACTGCCATCGCCGGCCAATCGCGCAGCCAATACAGCACATACGCATTCATCGACAGGTAATCGACGCGCGCGTTGCACCGCTCACGCGAATTCTCGGCCAATTTGATCCAAAGATCGGCGAGGCCAACCTGCGTCTGTTCGATCAGCTGACGGGCCTCGTCCGGTTTGCCCGCCCACGCCTGGAAAGCGGCGAGCCACAGGCAGGGGTAGGTCAGGGCGTAATAATTTCCTGGCCCGTACAGTGCGGATAATTCGCGAAAGGCCTTTGGCGCAGCCTCAAGATCTGGACCGCGGTTGAACAGGTACCAGAACTCATTCAGGTGCGCTGTGGCGTAGCCCTCCCGGTACAACCGATTGTCCGGGTCCAATTGGACGAGCACCCGATAGTGTTCGCGCGCGACGCGCTCCGCATCACGCTTCCCGTTCCAGGTGGGAGTGCTGTCGGCGAGATCATGTGCCGCTTGCGCCGCAAAGAAACGCAATTTCACGTTGCCGGGATCAACCTTCAAAGCCTCAGTGAAATATACCAGCGCCTGCTCAGCCACCGCTGCCGCGCGGGCTCTTTCACCCGTCCACCATAAACCTTCCGCCAGATTGATCAGGCTCTGTCCGAGGTCGTCCGTTGGCATCTCCTTCCGCAGGCCGGTCATCAGCTGATCGACCAAAACCTGGCATTCCGCTATGGCGGCCACAGCCTCGCGTGGCTTGTTGTATGTGCGGGCGGCTTCAACAGCATAAGCGCCCAGCAGACGCGCGATCAGGGTACTCACCCGTCGATTGTCTGGGAACCGCGCGTGAAGTTCGCGTCCACGGCGGATCATCGACTCAAGCCAAGCCTCGGTTACTGGCGAAGCTGTGTAAAACGGAGTCGCGGCGGCATCCTCCAACCAGGCGGTGGCGGCCTCAGGATCGCCGGGATTCTCCCGCACGATCTTCTCGCGCAATGCCAACGCAGCCCGCAAAGCCGCTTCGGCGCCCTTGAAATCGTGCAGTGAGCCCCCCCGCAGGCGTCCCAGCACGGCCAGGGCGTCGGCCTGGGCCTGATCAGTCTGGGTGGTGCGCAGTTCCGGCGGCAGCGACTCGTAATAACGGACCGTGGCTTCGGTCGCCTTGAGCAATTGCTGCGACCCGCCCCGCTGTTCGACGACCGGTTTCAACTCGTGCGAAATGAGTTCGATCAGCTGCCCCGCCTGGCCGCGTGCGGCATCGGCCGCGCGCCGCTGCACGACGGCCCGGCGGTACTGGGTCAGCGAAATCGCAAGCCCGACGACCAGCGCGAACAGGGTGACACCAGTCGCGGCCACGCCCACGCGATGGCGCCGCGCAAACTTGTCCATCTTGTAGAGGGCGTTGGGCGGTCGTGCGCGGATCGGCCGCTCGCCGAGAAAACGCTCCACATCGTCGGCCAAATCGGCCGCCGTCGCGTAGCGGCGCGCCGGTTTCTTGTCCAGGCACTTGAGGCAGATGGTCTCCAAGTCGCGCGGCAGCACGGGATTGAGCAACCGAGGCGGAGGCGGATCGGTGTCGAGCACTAGCCGCAGGGTTTCCGTTGGGGTCGCGGCGTTGAACGGAGCCCGGCCAGTCACCAGGTGATAGAAGAGCGCCCCCAGGCCGTAGACATCGCTGGCCACGGTGATCTCCGCTTCACGGCCCATCGCCTGCTCGGGCGCGGCGTAGCTTGGCGAGCCGAGCATCTGGCCGGTCACCGTCGCCCCTTCCGTGCCGCCGAGCAGCTTGGCCAGGCCGAAGTCGGTGATTCGCGGCCGGTTCTCGTCGTCGACGAGAACATTGGAGGGCTTGAGATCGCGGTGCAGGACGCCGCTTTGATGCGCGTGGTGCACCGCCCTGGCCAGAAGCTGAAGGAACTCCGCGGCCTTTCGCGCCGGCAGCGGCCGCCCGGAGCAAAGCTCCGTTAGGTTCTGTCCAGTCACAAGATCCATTGCGTAGTACGGCTGACCGTCCACCTCGCCGAAGTCGTGGATCGCGACGATGTTCGGATGCTGGAGTCCGGCTGCGGCAGCCGCCTCGAGTTGAAACCTGCGCAGCGCCGCCTCGCTTCCGTAGGCGCCCTCTAGCAGGAGTTTCACCGCCACGGTGCGACCGAGCGCGGGTTGCCGCGCTGCGTAGACGACACCCATGCCGCCACGGCCGATCTCCTCGATCAACTCGTAGGGGCCAAATGTCCGCGGCAGCGCGAGATGGCCCGCCTTTGCCGCGGCTTCACAGTGCGACTCCTCCAGAGCCGACCGCAGCACGCAAGCCGGGCAAAGCCCTTCAGCCGAGGGCGGGCTCAACGGGGCGCCGCACCTTTGGCAGTTCGGGCTGGCATTCATGTGGTGCGTGGACCCGTTTATTGATACTAACAGAAACCATGGCCGGAGTCACTGGCTCACCGCTTCGAGGAGATACTTCATCTCGTCCTCGAGGTCGGCGGGATCCAGTACGGTCTTGGCCACTTCGTCTTGGAGCGCCCTTGCGGCGCGCCGACGCAGCCTGAGTACCGCCATCTTGATGGCGCTTTCAGTCGAGCCGAGCTGGTGCGCGATTTCGGCATAGCTTCCGACGTCGCGCCCGCCCCACAAAGCCATCTTCAGCGAGTCGAACAAAGGTCCTTTGCCGACAGCCACATACTCGCGGCACACGGTGGCAAACGCTTGGTCGATAAGACTTATCGCCCATTTTCGGTCAAAAACCTTCTCCGGCGAATCGGCCGAGACCGGCTCCTCCTGAAAACGCCACGCGGCCTCCTGCAGCGCATTGAGCGGCACGAACTTGCAGCTACCGCCGCGCTTCAAAGTTGATGCACGCGCCCGCTCGTGCGACTGGAAGTTCTTAAACGATGCGAGGAGGAAGGAGCGGAAGCGTCCGCGAGCCGCGTCGGCCTGCGCTACCGCGCCCCGCGCGAGCAGGTCCGCAAAGAACCCCTGGGTTAGGTCCTCTGCGTCCGCTGGCGCCAACCCGCGGTGCAGGGCATACCAGTAAAGCGGGTACCAATAGACCCGGCAGAGCTCTTCCAGGGCGGCTCGGCCCGCGGGCGTACGGGCCCCGGCGGCGCGCACCACCAGACTCCAGTGCGTCGTCGCGAACGCACGAGGATTGTGGGCGGCAGTGGGACCGCCCACCGGTGGTACTTTCGTTCCCACGAGGAACACGGATTAACGTTTCCTAGAATCGTACTCAAGCGCTGCGTGCCGCCCGGGTCTTGTGCACATGGCATTCAAGAGGCGGACCCGTGGCAGCGGCGGCGCCCTGTGACCTTCCGACGCCCTTCGGTTAATAGATATTGGGCGCAACCATGGTTCCATGAAATGCGCGCTAATAACAAGTCACGGTAACCGGAGATACGTTTATGAAGAAACTATCACTACTGTTAGTAATTGGATTGTCAGCCTTTGTTTGCAGGTCTGAGGCTGCGATTAGTTGGTTGCTAGAATACACAAATGGTAATCATCACGCATCGGCAATCATCACCACCGGTGATTTTGATCCCTCAGTGGGCGGATATCCGTTCAGTGTCGGATGGATTCCCGAAAGCCCCGGAGGTGGGTATCCAATCATCAGCATTGTTGGCGAACGGGACGGCGTCCCGATCGAGGGTCTTCAGCATGGATATGCCTTGGAGGCCATTCAGTATGAACCTTTCGACGCGGTGGAAAACCCGTTCGGGGGCCTGCCGCGGTATGTCCTTGGAGATGGCGCCACGGCTTTGCCAGGCACATACACGGCGACTTCCTTTGCCCTATTCGATAATGTTATCGTAGATACCGCTACAGGCGTCGACTATTTCGGCCTCTGCTTCACCGCTGGCGGCAAAGAGTATAATCTCTTTTCAGATGGAGTCAGCGTATGGGAACTCGACACAGAAAATGTCATGTCAACAGATGATGCCGGGGTCGTTGTGACGCACTTTAAGATCCATCGCCTGCCGAATCTCTGACGGACCGGAAAGGACTGCATAGGAATCTGGGCGATCGCAACAGCATGATTACGCCTCGAATAAGAGGCCGTAATTAGGCCGATCGAGCTATCCAACAAAGCCCGCCTGCATAGACGGGCTTTGTTTATTCTTGTAAAAGGCCCGGGGGGTCCTGGAAGCAAAAACTCCGAAGGGCGACATTTCCTTACCTGATATTCCCCGCGGGGACTGTTTGGCACGTCCTTGGCCGATTACATCCCAGGGGAACCGCTGACCTGACTGGGCCGAATCGGGCCGCTTGAAGAGCCGGGCTTGTCCGATTCTCTTCTTCCGCGCTCTCGACAATTAGCCCGCGCGTGGAGTAGGTTTGGCGTCCGGTGTCCACGAGCCAGCGTCCATCCCCGAGCTTCATAACCTTCGGTCGAAGGGGCATATCCGCGCGAGGATTGCGGCAGAAACCTGGCAATGGTTCGGCTGCCGGAGGGGGGGCGCCATGAAGATCGTTCATGCGGCGAGTGAACTGTACCCCTATGTTAAGACGGGGGGGCTTGCGGACGTAATCGGGGCGCTCGCTGGAACCTTGGCGGAAATGGGCCACGACGTGTCGGCATTCCTACCCGGGTACCGGGACGCGCTCGCTCACCCGGCGGCGGCGGGGGCGGAACGCAAGTATCGCCTGAAGATCGAGATGGGGGATCAATACCTTTCGGGGGACGTGCTGGCATTCTCCCCGAGGAAGCATCTGACCGTCTATCTGGTGCGCAGGGACGAGTTTTTCGACCGGCGCAACCCCTATGGAGATGGGGACCGGGACTACGAGGACAACGCGGACCGGTTCATCTTCTTCTGCAAGGCCGTGGTCGAGACGATCCGGCTGGCAGAGCTCGGGGCGGACATCGTCCACACGCACGACTGGCAGGCGGCGCTGCTGCCCCTCCTGCTTAGGGAAGCCGAGCGGCGCTTCGGGGCTACACTGGCGATGAAGACCGTCTTCACCGTGCATAACATTTCCTACCAGGGGCTGTTCCCCGAGGCATGCTTCCAGAGGACAAACCTCCCTGAGGAGATGTTCAGCAAGGATGGATTGGAATACTACGGGCAGGTGAACTTCTTGAAGGGCGGGATCATGTTCGCGGATCGGGTAACGACCGTGAGCCCCCGTTACGCGAGGGAAATCCAGACTCCGGAGTTCGGCTGCGGGCTTGAGGGCGTCGTCCAGACGCGCATCGACGACCTCTTCGGGCTGACCAACGGCGTGGACACTGCGATCTGGAACCCCGCGGCCGACTCGTTGATCCCCGCCCGTTACTCGGCCGCGAACCTGGCGGGAAAGCGCGACTGCCGAAGGGCGCTCCTGAAGCAGTGCGGCATGGATCCCCAGTTCAACGGCCCCATCTTTGCGATGATATGCCGGCTGACCGAGCAGAAAGGCGTGGATCTCGTCCTGGCGAACTCGGGTTTCTTCACCGACCGTGAGTGCAGGCTCGTGGTCCTGGGGACGGGGGACAAGCGAATGGAGAGGGATTTTCAACGGCTCGCGACGGGGTCTCCCGGAAAGGTCTTCATATGCACGAAGCTCGACGAGGCGATGAGCCACCTCATCGAAGCGGGAAGCGACTTCTTTGTCATGCCGTCGCTTTTCGAGCCGTGTGGCCTGAACCAGATGTACTCGCAGGTGTACGGCACGATCCCAATCGTAAGCCGGGTGGGCGGCCTTGTGGACACCGTCCGCGACGCCGACGAGGACCCCGCGGGCGGCACCGGAATCATGTGCGAACCCAATGCGGCGGCGCTGCGCGACGCGCTCGAGCGCGCGCTGAAGCTATTTGGCAACAAGCCGCGGTTTGCAGCGATCCAGCAGCGCGGGATGGCCCGCGACTTCAGCTGGAAAACCGCGGCGGCGGCCTACGAGGCCCTCTACCGCGATTCGCTGTGACGCCCGCGCTCCCTCCGGACCGGGCGGAATACCCGTGCCTGGGCCCAGGCCGGCACGGGCGGGAGGCGGGGTGGGGGCCGCGGCCTCCCCATGCGCCCCCCGGCCGCCGGGAGACGGCCCCGGTTCGGGATGTCTTGCCCTTTCGCGGCACATAATTGGGATTTCGCAATGCGCCACGAGGGGCAGGCCAGAAATCAATGAAGATACTCATCGCCGGAGCATCGGGATTGATCGGCCGCGCCACTGCGGCGGTGCTCAGGGATGATGGTCACGAGGTCGTGCGCCTGGTGCGGCGTGCCTCCGCCTCCCCCGACGAGGTGTCCTGGGATCCGGCGGCGGGCGGGCTGAGCGTCGAGGCGTGCCACTCCGCTGAGGTGGTCATCAATCTTTGCGGCGCCAGCCTCACGTCGAGGCGGTGGACACCGAGGAGGCGCGAGGAGATCCGGGCCAGCCGGGTCGACGTGACGCGCGCCATCGCCAAGGCATTTGGCGGGACGGTTTCCGACGGCCAGAGGCCGCGCGTGCTGGTGAACGCGTCCGCCATCGGCTTCTACGGGGACCGCGGCAATCTCGAGGTGGATGAAACTAACGCGCCGGGAAAGGGATTCCTTGCGGAGCTTTGCCGCGATTGGGAGGCGGCGGCGATGGAGGCGGCGGGCCTTGGGGCTCGCGTTGTCTGCGTCCGGTTCGGGGTCATCCTTTCACGCGAGGGCGGCCTGTTGCCGCGGATCGTGCCGTTCTACCGGGCAGGCCTGGGATGCCCCCTCGGCACGGGACGCCAATGGATGAGCTGGATCGCGCTGGAGGACGCCGTCGGGGTCATCCGGTTCGCCATTTGCGAGGACTGGCTTTCGGGGCCGGTGAATGCGGTCTCGCCGATGGCGGTCATGAATTCGGGGTTCACAAGGGCTCTCGGCCGCATTTTCGGGCGCCAGCTGACCGCGCCGGTACCTCCATTCGTCCTCCGGCTCGCGATGGGACCGATGGCGGACGAGACTATCTTGGCCAGCACCCATGCGGTTCCGGCAAAGCTCCTGAGCTCGGGCTATCCGTTCCGATACAGGAATCTGGAGGATGCTCTATATCAAGCGCTTGCCATGGAAAAAGTCGAGGCCTGATCACCAAAATCGTGCTTCCCATCAGGAGGGGCATCCCTATGTTCATCCCTTCCTATGGAGAGAACCCTCATCATTTTTAAGCCGGACTGCATGGAGAAGCGGCACGTGGGATACGTGCTCGACCGCTTTGAAAAGGCCGGTTTCTCGATTGTCGGATGCAAGATGATCCGGCTCGGCGCAAAGGTCCTTCACGAACACTACGCCCACGTGGCGAGCCTGCCGTTCTATCCCGAGATCGAGAAGTTCATGAGCTCGCGGCCCGTGATCGTCATGGCGCTGGAGGGGCACTCCGTGGTAAAGAAAGTGCGCGATTTGCTGGGCCCCACAGATTCGCGCAAGGCGCCCAAGGGAACCATCCGCGGCGACTTTGGAACCGACATGATGCGCAACGTCGTGCACGCGTCCGACAGCGTCGAGAACGCAAAGATCGAAATCGCGCGTTTCTTCGGGCCCGGGGAGACGTTCAGCGCCTAGTTGGAAAGCTTGTTCGGGCCCTCGTCCAGGGGACGGAGTCCCACCTGTTCAACAGGGTGTTCCAGGTGCGCCGGCTGAAGCAGTGACTGCCGCGTTCCCGCGCCAATATCATTGATGCGAAACGGCCGACGCGAGTAACTCCACTGACCTGACATGCAAATTGCCATCACCGGCGGCAGCGGATTCCTCGGGTGCCGGCTCGCCAGGGCCCTTCTTGCGGATCCCGGCGTCGATAGCATTGTCCTGGCGGACATGGTCCAAGCGCAGGCGCCCGGCGAGGATGCCCGCCTCGTGTTTCTTAGGGCGGATCTCTCGCAGGCCGGAGCCGCGGAATCAGTCGCGGAGGGCGCCGACGTGATCTTTCACCTAGCGGCGGTCCTGAGCGGCCAGGCCGAGGCGGATTTCGACCTCGGCATGGGCGTCAACATTGACGCCACCCGGCGGCTGCTCGAGGCCGCGCGGGCCGGGGGCCGGCGGCCGCGGTTTGTGTTCACGAGCTCGCTCGCGGTGTTCGGGCCGCCATTGCCACCGATGGTCACCGACGAGACGGCCGTCCGCCCGCTTTCATCCTACGGGACCGAAAAGGCCGTCGGGGAGCTGCTGGTCTCCGATTACAGCCGGCGGGGCTTTGTCGACGGCCGGATCCTTCGGCTGCCGACCGTCTGCGTCCGTCCCGGCAGGCCCAACGCCGCCGCGTCGTCATTCGTGAGCGGGATCATCCGCGAGCCTCTCCACGGGGAGACCGCCGTCTGCCCGGCGGATCCGGATCTTGAGCTGTGGCTCTCCATCGCCGCGGACCGCCGTGCGGAACCTGTTGCATGCCGCTTCCTTGCCCGAGGAGGCGCTCGGGACGGACAGGATCATCAACCTCCCGGGCATCACGGGAACTGTGGCGGGGATAGTCGCCTCCCTCGGGCGCGTGGCCGGGCCCGATGTCGCAGCGCGGGTCATCTTCAAGGAGGATCCGGTTGCGCGCCGGATTGTCTCCAGCTGGCCTGCCCGATTCGACGTGACGAGGGCGCTGGCGCTCGGCTTCAGCCAAGACCGGGACTTCGAGGCCCTCATCCGCGAGTTTCTGGAGGACGAAGCCGCAGAGAAGAATATCAGGGCATTGTAGCGATCAGGTTTCCCCGGGCGTTCAGCCCGCCGACATCCCTGGCCCGCACAACGTAGCTCCGGCTTGGGACTGAGGTCCCTGATCCTACTCATCATACGGATACCCTTGGCGACGTCTCGTCGAGCGCGCGCGCGAGCCGCTCGAATCCGGTTGAATAGCCAAGACACTTTCGGCAGACACGGCACGTCACATGGAAATCGATCGGCGGCAGTTTCTCGTGATTTCCGGCGCGGTGGTGCAGGGCAGCGTCCTGGCCAGCCTGGGGGCGCGGGCCCTCCTGGGAGGAATCGCCGATGCGTCCGGCGGCGGTGCGCTGCCCTGGCACCAGCAAATCCGGCGGATCGGGCAGCTTAATTTCAACGAGCGCGACCCAGTCGAGCTCGATGTCGGGGCGTGGGCCGACTACTGGGCCAGCTTGAACGTCGACGCGGTGCTGGTGAGCGTCACGGGCATACTTGCGTTCTATCCGACGCAGGTGCCTTTCCACCGGCGAAGCAAGTTCCTGGGCGACCGGGACCTCTTCGGCGCCTGCACGGCGGCGGCGAAGGAGCGTGGAATGAGAGTTATTGCCCGCTTGAGCCCCGACCTGAACTGGGAGGAGGCCCTGCGGCCCCATCCGGAGTGGTTCATGCGCGACGCCGATGGAGGCTTTCTCCCTCACAGCGAAGAGCCGCGCCTCTACCGGACGTGCACGTTCTCGACCTATTTCACCGAATATGTGCCCGCGGTCATGCGCGAGGTCCAGTCCCGCTACGACGTCGACGGGCTCTTCACAAATGCCTGGCCGCCGCTCGATGGCCTGCCGGTCTGCCACTGCGACGAGTGCCGCAAGCTGGCTAAGCCCCAGTCTCCGGAATACTGGGGGCAGTTCACGGAGCGCGTCGTCTTCCTGTGGAAGTACTTCGACAAAATCGCCAAGGAGAAGAAGCCGGACAACCTCTTCTTCGCCAACCTTGGCGGCGGCATTCGGGCCACTCCGAACCTGAGGCGGCTCGCGGACGTGTGCGAATGGTTCAACTGCGACAACCAGGGCCGAGGCGGCGAAGGGGCGCCGGTCTGGGGCGCTGCGCAGCAGGGGCGCGTAGCGACCGCGGTCATGAAGCGGCGCACGGTGACTAATGTCACGGGCGCATGGTCGACCTGCGGCGCGGTGCGCTGGCGGAACGTGGCCAAGTCCAGGGCCGAGGCCGAAATCTGGATGGACCAGACGGCCGCCAGCGGCATGACAATCTGGTACCACTGGGTCGGCGCGCAGGGCGGACTGGGCGAGGACAGGCGCTGGCAGCAGATCGGCCGCCGGTACATGGAATGGCTGAAGCGCCACGACCTCCATTTTGAGCGGCTGCGCAGCGTGGCCAACGTGGGGGTGGTGATGGGACAGCGCGCCCATCTGTTCTACACGCCGCCTGGGGAGGGTGGGATGCAGCAGTTCACCGACGGGCTTTACTATGCGCTCCTCGAGGGTCGCTTCCTGTTCGATTTCGTGCATGAGGACGACCTGGTCCCGGAGACGATAGGCCGCTATTCGGCGCTGCTCCTGCCGAACATTGCCTGGCTGAGCGACGCCCAGTGCCGGCAGCTGCGCGACTACGCGGCCGCGGGGGGCTCGCTGATGGCCTCGTTCGAGACGGCGATGTTCGACGAGAACGGCCGCCGCAGGGATAATCCGGGGCTGGCCGAGGTTTTCGGCATCGAGTCGGCCGGGCCGGTCGCCGGCCCCAAGGGCAACGGCTTCTATGCCCGGATCGAGCGCCCGCACGAGATCCTGACGGGCTTCGACGACACGAACGTGATTCCCGGCGGGGCCTACCGGCTCCCGGTGAAGGCGACGGGCCAGCCGGTGTTGTCAGTGGTGCCCGCGTACACCGCCTATCCGCCGGAGCTCTCCTACGCCCCGGATTCCAGGACCGACGAGCCCGCCGTCGTCGTACGCGAGAATGGCGCCAGCCGGCTGGTCTACTTTCCCGGCGACCTGGAGCGCTCAGCCTGGCGCTCGGGGCACACGGATTTGAGCCGCCTGCTGCAGAACTCGGTGGCGTGGCTCACCCACGGGACACAGCCGGTCAAAATCGAGGGCGAAGGCATTTTGGAATGCTTTGTCTGGGAGACATGGTCCGGGTTCGCCGTGCACCTGCTCAACTATACGAACCCCAACATGCATCGCGGCTGGCTCCGGCGCCATTGCCCGATCGGGGAGCAGAAGGTGTGGATGGCGATTCCGCCGGACCGGCGGGTGGCGAGGGTCGAGCTCCTGCGCGCGGAGAGGGACGTCCCGTTCCACCAGGACGGGGGCGGCGTCGAATTCACGATCCCGCGGATCGCGGACTACGAAGTGGCCGCGGTGTACGCGTGATCGCCGGCGGCGCCTCCGGCGCCTGGCCGCTCAGAAGAGGCCGAGCAACTGCGTGGGATCCAGCCCGAACCACACGATCAGGGCGGCGGCCGCCACGAGCGTGAGCGCGGTTACGCGCGGCACCTTGATCGGCCGTGCGTCCGCCGCGGGTGCGGCGACAAGGGCCTGCTTCAGGACGATCAGGTAATAGTACAATGCCACTGCGCTGAGCGCGATCGCCAGGATAGCAAGCCAGCCGGCCGGGCCGGCAACCCCGCCCAGGCGCAGCGCCGCGGCGAAGACCATGAACTTGCCGAAGAATCCGGCGAGCGGCGGAATGCCGGCGAGCGAGAGGATGAACACGGCCAGGCAGCCGGCAAGCAGCGGCGAGCGCCGGTGGAGTCCCGCCAGGTCGGTGATGTATTCGCAGCGGCCCTCTCGCTCCATCGCCGAGATCACGCCAAACGCGCCCACCGTGGCGAGGCCGTACGTCGATGCGTAGTAGAACAAAGGCGCCGGCCCCGAGCGCCCGGCAGCCATGACGCCGAGCAGCAGGGCGCCCGAGTGGGCAATGGCCGAATAGGCGAGCAGGCGGCGGAGGCTGGACTGGGCCAGCGCGGCAAAATTGCCTAGCAGCAGCGACGCTGCCGAAAGCACGGCGACTACCGGTAGCCAGCCCGGTCCGGCGGTCAGCGCATAGACATTTCCGACGGCGCCGTGGAATCCCGGCCAGAGCAGGCGGGTGAAAAGCGTGAAGCCTGCGAGCTTCGAGGCGGATGAGATCAGCGCCGCGGAGGAGGTCGGCGCTCCCTGGTAGACGTCCGGCGCCCAGAGATGGAACGGGGCCGCGGCGACCTTGAAGCCGAAGGCGACCAGGACCATGACGATCGCCACCATGAGGAGCGGGTCGGCGCCCTGCAGGGATATCTGCGCGGCGATCTGCGGAAGCTCGATCGATCCGGTCACGCCGTAGATAAGGCTGAATCCGAAAAGCAGGAACGCCGCGGCCATCCCGCCGAAGAGGAAGTACTTAAGGGCCGCCTCGGCGGACTCGGGCCGCGCGCGGTCGAAGCCTGCGAGAACATAGAGCGAGAGGCTGGCGAGCTCCAGCGAGAGGAACGCGATCAGCAGCTGTTGCGCGGCGGCCATCAGCATGAGCCCGGTCGCCGCAAAGAGGATCACGGCGACGTACTCCGCGGGCTGGCGGGGCGGGGCGGCGCCGCGCGCCACGCCGAGGGTCAGGAGCGTTAGCGCCAGGACGCCGAGGCGGGTGGCGACCGCGAGATGGTCGAGGATCAGAACGCCGCCGTAAACCGCGCCGCGCGCCCCCAGCCACACGCCCGCGCCGGCCGTCAGCACCGCGAGGCTTGCGACCCAGAGAGCGAGCCGCAGGCGCTCGGCGGCGGGATGACGCCGGAAGACCGAGAGGTCCAGGCCGAGCACGGCCAGGGATCCCACCACCAGAGCCGTCTCGGGCTGCAGCGCACTAAAGAGACCCGCGTAGTCCGGATTCATGGGGTGCCGGCCTTCAGCGCGGCCTGCAGCAGCGGCGACTGGAGCGCCGGGTTGATCCAGTTGAGCAGCAGATCCGGGTACAATCCGATGATCACTGTTGCGCCGATCAGCAGCAGGGCGCCCGCCTTCTCGGCCAAGGTGATGGGCCCAAAATGAACGGCGTGTTCAGACGGGCGCCCGTTTGCGGGCGCCTGCTGTTTCTCCATCTGCCCGAAGAAGCCAAGCTGGATTGCGCGGAGAGTGAAGGCCGCGGCGACCAGCACGCCTAGGGCTGCGACGGCCGCCCAAGCCGGGGCCCTCTTCCAGGCGCCGATCAGGATGGTCAGCTCGGCAGGGAACCCGCTGAAGCCAGGCAGGCCCATCGATGCGACGCCGGCGATGACAAACACAGCGGCCGCAAAGGGCAGGAGCCGGTACATCGGCATGGCCCGCAGGTCCGAGAGCTTGCGGGTGTGCGTGCGGTCGTAGACCATCCGGCCGACGACGGCGAAGAGCAGGCCGGCGATGACGCCGTGCGAGAACATCTGGAGCACGGCCCCGCTCACCGCCTGGGCGTTTGCGGCGGCTATGCCGAGCAGGACGAAGCCCATGTGGCTCACGCTCGAGTAGCCTATCACGAACTTGAAGTCCTCCTGCATCAGCGCCACCAGGCCGGCGTAGACGATGCCGATCACGGCAAGCCACGCGATGGGGGCCTGCCAGTAGGCAAACCCCACCGGGGAAAGGGGCAGCGCCACGCGCAGGCAGCCGTACGCGCCGAGCTTCATCACGACGCCGGCGAGCAGCATCGAGGCCGCGGTCGGCGCGGCCACATGGCCGGTCGGGGCCCACGTGTGCAGCGGAAAGATGCCGGCGAGGGTGGCGAACCCGAAGAACACAAGGGCGAAGATGGCAATCTGGTGCTGCCGGGGCAGGGTTGCGGCCGCCCGCGCCAGGTCTCCAAAGCCGAAGCCATGGCCGCCGCCGTCCGCATAGGCCCACAAGAGCCCTGCCAGCACCATGCTGCTTCCCGCGAATGAATACAGGGCCAGCTTCATCGCGCCATACTCCCGGTTCGTCGAGCCCCAGCCCGCGATCAGGAAGTACTTCGGGACGATCGCGACCTCATAGAAGACGAAGAGCACCAGCGCATCCGCGCTCAGGAAGACGCCGTAGACCCCGGCCACGAGGGTGAGGAACAGCGCGAAGAACTGGCCCGTGCGCTCCTCGATGTTCCATGAGAAAAGGACCCCAGCCGTCGCCGCGAGCCCGGTCAGCACCAGGAGCGTGAGGCTGATGCCGTCGGCCGCAAGGTGGTAGCGCACGCCCATGGAGGGAATCCACGCCATGTCGACCAGCGTCTGCAGACCCGGGCCCGGAACGAACCGGGTCGCGGCGAGCAAGGTGAGAAGCCACGCCCCGGCGGCTGTCAGGAGCGCGATCCAGCGCGCGGTCCGGGCGGAGCGCAATCCGCCCGCCAGGGCGAGCAACGCGCCGGCCAGCGAAAGGAAGATGCTCCAGGGCAGCAGGCTCACGGCAGTGACAAATGGTTGGCCCACATGGTGATAAGCGGGTTGTACAGTCCGGTCAGAAGCTGCGGCAGCACGCCGAGGATGAACATCATGGCGACCAGCGGGCTCAGGACGGTGATATCAAGGGGGGCAAGGTCGGGAAACTCGCCCGCGCCAGCGCCCGCGCGCGGCCCGTGAAACACCCGCTGCCAGAAGGTGATGAGGAAGAACGCGGTGGCAAAGAGCCCGAGGCAGGCCACCGCCGCAGCCCACGGCACAAGGCCCCAAACACCGCGAAAGATCAGGAACTCGCCGATGAATCCGTTCAGGCCCGGGAGGCCGAGGGACGAGAACATCGCGATGCCGCACAATCCGGCGAATACCGGCGCCACCGTCTGCACGCCGCCGAAGTCACCAAGGCCGCGCCGGCCGCCGGCCCGCGCCTCCAGCACGCCGACGCAGTAGAAAAGCGCGCCGGCCGAGAGGCCGTGGTTGAACATCTGGAGCAGGGTGCCGCTCAGCGCGGCCGCCGCGGCCTCGCTCGTCAGCCCCGAGCGCCCGGTCGCCGCGGAGACCGCGAAGAGGGCGAGCAGGCAGTAGCTGACGTGGTTGACCGATGAGTAGGCGATCATCCGCTTCAGGTCGGTCTGGCGCATCGCGGCGTACGCGCCCAGGACGGCGCCTCCCAGGGCGAGCCACACGAGCGGCACTGCCGCGGCGTGCAGGGGCCCCGGGAAGAGCGGCCAGAGCAGGCGGAGGAAGCCGTAGACGCCCATCTTCGACATCACGCCCGTGAGGAACATTGACACGCCGGTCGGCGCCTCCGCGTAGGCCGGGGGCAGCCATGTGTGGAAGGGGAAAAGCGGCACCTTGACCGCGAAGCCAAGGAACACCCCGAGGAACACCGCCTGCGGCCAGAAGCTGCCGAGGGATGCGAGCCTGGCCCCGAGCGTCCCGTCCGCGGCGAGCGAGGCCAGCCTGACAAAGTCGAGCGTGCCGGTCGCGGCATAGATCGCCACGAAGCCGAGCAGCAGGAACGCGCTGCCTCCGATCGTGTATATCACGAACTGATAGGCCGCGTTGGCGGCACCCGGGCCGCCCCACAGCTTGATCAGGAGATACGCGGGGATGAGGCTCAGCTCCCAGAAGATGAACCAGTGGAAGAAATCGAGTGCGAGGAAGACCCCGAGGGCGGCGCCCTGCAGGATCAGAAAGAGCAGCCCGAAGAGGCGCGGGTCCTGGATTCCGCGCCACGATGCAAGCAGGCAGGCCGGGGCCAGAAGCCCGGTGAGGAGCACGAGAAGCAGGCTGAGCCCGTCCATCCCAAGGTGGTAGTTGGAATTGAGGGCCCCGACCCAGCCGTGCCGCTCGACGAACTGGTATCCCGTCGATGCGCAGTCGAAGGAGCCCAGGGCGGCGAGAGCGAGAACGATCGTGGAAAGGCTGAAGACCAGGGCAAGCAGGCGGCTGGCGGGCGCGCCCAGGCGCGGGAGCGAGGCGAGCAGGAGCGCCCCGATCCACGGGACGAAGATGATGAGGGACAACAGGGGCACCGAGCTCATCGGCCGCCTCCCAGCAGGACAAGGAGCGCGAGCACCACGAAGGCGACCGCCAGGGTGCGCAGGTAACCGTGGGCCTCGCCGGTCTGCGCGCGCGAGTAGGCGCGCCCGGCACCGCGGATCCTCTCGCTTATGGAGTCGAATCCGGCGTTCAGGCCGCCCTCGTCGACCTCCCGGTTCACGGATCCCGTGAATTCGCCGAAGCGCGCAATGAGTCCGACCGCGCCGCCCCAGACCCAGCGATCGAGGACGACCGCCAGGGCCGCGCCAAGGGTGTTGAGGCGCCCGACCGTGGCGGCGTAAAGCTCGTCCAGCTTCATCCGCGCCCGGAGGAACGCGAAGAGCCGGGGGGCGGCCGCGGCCAGCGGATCGTCAACGCCGGCGGCGGCGCGCAGGCGGCGGCCATAGAGGGCCCAGCCGGCCCCGAGGCCTATGGCGACGAGCACAATGGAGAGCGCCATCAGGGCGCCGCCCTCGAGCAGCGGGCGGGCGGGGACCTCCCTGCCGGTGAGCTTTGACTGAAGCCACGGCCATGCGGGGGTTCCAAGGAACCCGAGGGCGAATGCGCCAATCGCAAGCACGACAAGCGGGACCGTCATCACGGCGGGGCTTTCGTGCGCGTGCGCCGCCGCCGGGGAGCGCGGCCTGCCCCAGAATACCTCGCACAGGAGGCGCGTCATGTAGAAGGCGGTGAGGACGACGCCGGCAAGCCCGGCGTAAAGCGGCAGGCGGGAGACGTCCCACTCCGACGCGGCGTGGAGGATGGCCTCCTTGCTCCAAAAGCCGGAGAACACGAACGGAAAGCCCGCAAGCGCCAACATGCCCACGGCGAACGTGACGTACGTCACCCGCATCGGGGCGCGCAGCCCGCCGAGGCTGCGGATGTCCTGCTCGTGGTGCGCGGCGTGGATGACCGAGCCCGCCCCGAGGAAGAGGAGGGCCTTGAAGAAGGCGTGCGTGAGCAGATGGAAGATGGCCGCAACCCACGACCCGACCCCGAGCGCGAGCATCATGTACCCGAGCTGGGAGACCGTGGAAAAGGCGAGGATCCGCTTCAGGTCGTACTGCGCGACCGCGATCGCCGCCCCCATGAACGCGGTGATGGCGCCGATGCCGGCCACCACGGTGAGAACATGGACGGGCGCCGTCGCCAGCCCCAGGTCGGCCGAGACGAGGGGGAAGATCCGGGCGATCAGAAACACGCCGGCCGCCACCATGGTCGCCGCATGAATGAGCGCGCTGACCGGGGTCGGGCCCTCCATGGCGTCGGGAAGCCAGACATGGAGCGGGAATTGGCCGGACTTTCCGACCGCGCCGCAGAAGATCAGGAGGCCGATCGCCGTGGAGGCGGCCAGCCCACCCGCGAGGACCTGCGTGGTCAGGTCGCCGAGGACATGGCTCTCGAGGACCCCGTTGCCCCCGTCGTAGAGCAGCAGCGAGCCGGTGGTGTCATAGAGCCAGACAAGCCCGAGGAGGAAGCCCAGGTCGCCTATCCGCGTCGTGATGAACGCCTTCTTCGCCGCCGCGGCCGCCGCAGGCCTCTCAAACCAGAAGCCGATCAGGAGGTACGACGCCAGCCCCACAAGCTCCCAGCCGATGAAGAGGAGCAGCAGGCTGTTGGCGACGACGACGCACAGCATCGCCGCGGCGAAGAGGCTCAGGAAGCAGAAGAACCGCGTGAAGTTCTCATCGGCGTCCATGTAGCCCAGGCTGAAGATGAAGATCAGCAGCCCCACGAGGCTCACCATGACGCACATGAAGGCGTTGAGCGGGTCGAGTAGCCAGCCGAGCGCGACCGCGCCGTTTCCGAGGTCGAACCACCTGAAGTTGTAGAAGAGGTGCGCGGATGGGTCCGCCAGGGCCACGCGCAGGGCGAGGCACGAGACGACGAGCGCGCCGACCATCGCGGCAATCGCCGCGCCGGCGGCTATGCGCCGGGAGCCCCGGGGGGTCACGGACCCAAGGGCGGCGGCGGCAAGCGGGAGGGCGGGAATGATCCAGAGATATGCGACCAGGGATTCCATGGTTCAGCCCTTGAGCCGGGTCGCCTCCTGGAGGCGGATGTTACTCTGGTGCCGGTAGATCGATATGATGAGCGCGAGCCCCACCGCGGCCTCGGCGGCGGCGACGGCTATGGCGAAGATGACGAAGATGACGCCGGTCGCGGGGGAGTGGGAGGGGCTGTAGCGCCAGAATGCAATGAAGTTCAGGTTCGCCGCATTCAGCATCAGCTCGATGCCGAGCAGGACCAGGATGCTGTTGCTGCGCGCAAGCGCGCCGGTCAGGCCGACGGCAAAGAGCACGCTTGAGAAGGCAAGGCAGAGCTGCAGCGGGCTCACGGCGCGTCCTCCGGCTTCTCTGGCCCGCCGCCGGCGGCAACGACGACCGCGCCGATGAGAGCCACCGTGAGCAGCACACCCGTCACGAGCAGGCTTGCCGCGTGCGGCCCCATCAGCTGGCGGCCAAGCTGGCGCACGGTGACGACCGGGACGGGCGACGGCGCCACGGCGAGCGAACCCCGCGCCACGGCGGCCAGCAGGACGCCGGCAAGGGCGGCCCCGGCCAGCATGGCGTAGAGCGCGCGGCTCCGCACGGCGGGCCCGGGGGCAAAATCCTCCCGAGAGCGCCGGGTGAGGAGCACCGCGAACAGAAGGGCCATCGAGATGGCGCCGACGTAGATGAGCGCCTGCGCAAAGGCTGCGAATTCGGCCCCCGCCCAGAGGAAGAACGCCGCGATGCCCACCCAACTGCCCGCGAGGAGAAGCACGCTGTTCAGCAGGCTGCGCCGGCTCATCGCCGCGACGGCGGTGCCGATGGTCAAAAGGGCGATGAGGGCGAGCGCGGCGGTCATGCGAAGCGGTACGTGCGGGTGCCGAGGCCCGTGGTCAGCCCGCGGCCCAGGAGGACGTATGGCCCGGCCACCAGGCCGAGGGCGACCGCCCAGCGGAGCAGCTGGAGCGGGCCGGCCCACTGAAAGGTGAGCGACCAGAAGGCGACGGTGCCCAGGTTAACGAGCGCGAGCGGCACGAGGAACTTCCAGGCGAAGCGCGTGAGCTGGTCGATGCGCAGGCGCGGCATCGTGGCGCGGACCAAGATGAAGCCGAACAGAAGGGCGGCGAACTTCACCGCGAACCACACGTAGGAGGGGATGAACTCGAGCGCCGGCAGCGGCGCGTGCCACCCGCCCAGGAAGAGGGTCACGGCCAGTCCGCTCGACGCGCACATCGCGAAGTACTCGGCCATGAAGAAGAGGGCGTACTTGAAGCCGGAGAATTCCGTGAGGTGCCCGGCGATCAGCTCGCTTTCGGCCTCCGGCAGGTCGAACGGCGACCGGTTGGACTCGGCGAGCGCGGAGACCATGAATATCGCGAAGGCGGCCGCGCCCCACGGGGTGAACACGACCCAGTGGGGGACGACGCCCCACTTCCAGCCGGACTGCGCCGCGACTATGCCCGACGTCGAGAGGGTGCCCGTGGCCAACACGACCGGCACAACCGAGAGCAGGAGGGGCAGCTCGTAGCTGATCAGCTGGGCCAGCGCGCGCATCGCGGCGAGGAGCGCGTACTTGTTGTGGCTCGCCCATCCGGCCGTGAACACGGCGAGCTCGGTCGCCGCGCCGGCGGCGAAGAAGTAGAGGACGGCGGCGTCAAGCTCGACCGGGAGCAGGTGCCGGCCGTACGGAATCACGGCGAACGTGAGGATGGAGGCCGCGAGGATCACGACCGGCGCGATGAAGTGGAGGACCGGGTTGGCGGCGCGCGGGACGATGTCCTCCTTCGTGAGCATCTTGATGCCGTCGGCGAACGGCTGAAGGAGGCCGCACCAGCCCGTGCGGTTGGGGCCGGGACGGTTCTGGACGCGCCCCAGGATCTTCCGCTCGGCGAGCGTGAGGAAGGCGAACAGCAGGCCGAACACCGCGAGGATGGCGACGATGATGATGAGGCAGTTCGCCAGCCAGCGGGCCGGCTCCGGCAGGAACGCCGTCAGCCAGTCGCGCAGAATCACCGGGGCTCGTTCGAGGAGGGGATCGTTCGTGGTCGCGGCGGGGCTCATGCGGCGGGTGGAGCGGCTTTCCGCGGCTGCGAGCCGGGCTCCGCAGGCGGGGGCGCGGGCACGGCGGCCTTGGCTGCCGCCTGCGCCTTCTTCCCGATGGCGACGCGCTCGGCCGCGAGCCGCTCGTCCACATCGGCCGCCTGCTGAGGGTGAATCTTGTGGAAGTATCTGTTGGGCTTTGCCAGGGCGCCCCGGTCGAGGATGAGCCCGGTGAAGCGGTCCGTGGCCGCGATCTCGAACACCTGGTCCATCTCGATCGCGTCGAACGGGCAGACCTCGACGCAGATCTGGCAGCTCATGCAGACCGCTATGTCGATGTCGAAGACCGCCGGATAGATCTGCATCTTGCCGTTCGCGTCGGGCTTCTTGTCCTTGCTCTTCTCGATGTAGATGCACTGCGGCGGGCATTCCTTCTCGCAGATCTGGCAGGCGACGCAGCGCAGCGTGCCGATCGGGTCGTCCGCGCTTTCGCTGACGAGGAAGGGGAAGTTCCGGTAGGCCTCGGGCAGCGCGGTCCTCTCCTCGGGGTATTGCGTGGTGACGAACCGCGCCGGGTCGTGGAAGCTGCCAACGAAGTTCTTGGCGGTGACCGCTAGGCCTTGGAGTAGTCCGGAGCCGAGCATGGGCGGGGGAGGGTCAGCGATCGACCTCGCCGAGGACGATGTCGATGCTGCCGAGGATGACGATCGTGTCGGCGACCGTGTGGCCGAGGCACAGGTCCTCGAGGACGGTCAGGTTGATGAAGGACGGCGGGCGCACGCGATACCGGTAAGGATTCGGCCCGCCCTCGCTGATCAGGTAGAATCCGATCTCGCCCTTCGGGCCCTCGATCCGGCCGTAGGCCTCGCCCGGCTTTGCGCGGAACCCGCGGAGCCTGGCCTTCGGGTCCATGACCGGGCCAGCGGGGATGTCGCGCAGCGCCTGCTGGAGGATCTTGATCGACTCCCGCATCTCGAGGACGCGCACCATGTAGCGGTCATAGGTGTCGCCGTGGTCGCCGAGCGGCACGCGGAAACCGAAGCGGGGGTAGAGGCCGTATCCGTCGACCTTGCGGATGTCGTAGGCGACGCCGGCGGCGCGCAGCATGGGGCCGGTGACGCCGGCACTGACCGCGAGCCTCGCCGGGAGCCGGCCGATGCCCTGGGTTCGGGCCATGAGAATCTCGTTGCCCGTGAGCAGCTCCTCGTACTCGTCGAGGAAGCGGCCGTAGTTGTCGGCCAGGGCGCGCGCCGCCTCGAGCCAGCCGGGGGGCGCGTCGACGCGGCAGCCGCCGAAGCGCTGGTAGTTGCACATCATGCGGGACCCGCTGAGCGCCTCGAAAAGGTCGAGGATCTTCTCGCGCTCGCGGAACGCGTACATGAGGGGTGTGCCGCTGCAGCCGCCGTCCTGCAGCAGGAAACCCGCGAGGCACGTGTGGTTGAGCAGGCGGGTGAGCTCCGCGAGGATGATGCGCAGGTACTCCGCCCGCTCCGGCACGGTCTGCCCGGAGAGCTTCTCGACGGCCAGGGCGTAGGCCCAGTTGTTCGTCATCGAGCAGAGGTAGTCGAGCCGGTCCGTGTAGGGCATCGAGGCGAGATAGGTCGTGTTCTCGCCGATCTTCTCGTGGTTTCGGTGGAGGTATCCGAAGACCGGCTTGAGCTTGACGACGATCTCGCCGTCGAGCGTGACGACCATCCGGAAGACGCCGTGGGTCGACGGGTGGTGCGGGCCCATCGAAATCTCCAGAAGGTCGCCGTGGAACTGGTCGCGCACGGCGCGGACGCGGGATCCGGGCGCGGGCGACAGCGGCGAGACCTCGGCGACGCTCACGGCTTGGCCTCCCCCTTCACGGACGCGGCGGGCTCGGCCGCCGGGTAGTGCCGCTTCGCCTTGGCGAGCACGTCGCCGTGCGGCGTCGGCTCCCATTCGTAGTCGTCGGGCTCGGCGTAGTCCTTGCGCATGGGATGGTCCCTGAACTCGTCCCACATCAGGATCCGGCGCAGGTCGGGATGGCCCGCGAAGACGATGCCGAAGAGGTCGAAGACCTCGCGCTCCTGGAACTCGCAGGAGCGCCAGACCGGGGTGAGGGAGGGGAGCGTGACCTGGTCCCTCCGGTCCGCGGTGCGCAGGCGGAGAACGACGGGGCCGTGCTTCAGCGCCATCGAGTACAGGTGGTAGACGGCCTCCAGATAACCGGGATGGGGGCGCCTTATCTTCTGCTCCGCGAACGTGGCCGGCCCGGCGCCGGGACCGGGCGTCGGCGTCTTGATCGTCTCGACGATCTCGCGGTCGAGCCAGTCGACACCGCTCACGTTGGAGCAGAAGTCGAGCTGCAGGCCCGGGTCGTCGCGCAGGAACTCCGCGATTTCCCTCGCATGGGCGGCTCCGAGGAGGAGCGAGTGCTGGGCGGCAGGCCCCGGGTTCACGACCACGGACACGGCGGCGCCGGGGATGCGGGCGAGGAGGCGGTCCCTGATCTGCTCCGGGGTTTCCATGGCGGCAGGGAAGGCTATGCCCCCTCCTTGCGGGTCAGGACGGGCGGCTGCCAGACCGCGGGGTTCTTTGGCGGCACGAGGTCGTGCTCGCCGAAACCCGGCACCGGGTAGTCGCACGCCGCGTCGGGCTGCAGGTGCCGCGGCGCATCGCGCCCGGAGATGGCCTGCCCCCGGATCTTCTTCTGGAGCTCGATCAGGCCGTGCAGCAGCGCCTCGGGCCGCGGGGGGCAGCCGGGGACGTAGATGTCGACCGGGACGTAGCGGTCGATGCCCTTGAGCACGTTGTAGCCCTGCTTGAAGGGCCCTCCGGAAATGGCGCAGGCGCCCATCGCGATGCAGTATTTCGGCTCGGGCATCTGGTTCCAGATGCGCACGACCTGCGGGGCCATCTTCTTGGTCACCGTGCCCGAGACGATGAGCAGGTCCGCCTGGCGGGGCGACGGGCGAAAGACCTCGGAGCCGAATCGGGCGATGTCAAAGCGCGCCATCGAGGCGGCGATCATCTCGATCGCGCAGCAGGCGAGCCCGAACTGCAGCGGCCACACCGAGTTGCTTCGGCCCCAATTGTAGAGCTCCTGCATGCTCGTCAGCAGGATCCCCTGGCGGCGCAGTTCGGCCCTCTCGGCATCCGTCAGCGCGGGAGGGGAGGGGGCGTCGTCGCTCATGTCACTTCCACTCGAGGTGCCCGCGGTGCCATGCCCAGACGAGGCCCTCGGCCAGGAGGAGGATGAACACGAGCATGGCAATGAGCGCGCCCGCGGGCAGGGCCGTGAAGGCCACCGCGAAGGGCAAGAGAAACAGCAGTTCGACGTCGAAGATCAGGAACAGGATCGCGTACAGGTAGTAGTGGGCCTTGAACTGGATCCAGGAGTCGCCCGTAGGCGCGATCCCGCACTCGTAGATGTCGTTCTTGGCGGCCCCCGGCTTCGCGGGCTGGATGAACCGGAACCACAGCCGCGCGACCCACAGCAGCGCGACCGGAAACGCCACCGCCGCCGCGGCGAAAACGGCCAGAAACGCGTAAGGGTGGAGGCTCATTTGTTTCGTACCAGCATTACCGCAGCGCCGCGCCTTGGCTCAATGCTTATTGGCAGAAACTGCGCATTAATTGTCGTGGTGCAACTGGCGCGCGCCACGGGAGCGGAGGACGCCCGGGGAAGGGCGCGGGGCGGGGGCGCAATCCGCCGGTTTCCCCGGCCCGTCGGCCCAATCCGCGCTCGCAGCGCGCGCCTCCGCCGCCATTCTCCCATTCAACAAGCGAGCCCCGCGATCCATGCACGGTCCTCAACGCGCCGGTCTTCTATGCACTTAAGCATGATTCCCGTTTCGGCAGGGGTTATCGGGACAGGGATCATCCTGATCGGGCTCGGTCTCTTCTCGGCATTCTGTGTCCTCCGGTTCGCGGCGGGCCGGCTGGCGGCGTCCGGGCCGGGGAGGGGACGCCTCGTCCTGGCCGCCTGCGGGGCCGGATTGCTGGCGTTCGGGTGCCGGCTCAGCATCGCCGGGGGCCACGTCTCATGGGTGCCCTATCTCGACCAATGGGGGGCGGAGATCTCGGGGCTCGTGGCCCCGCTGGCGCACGGGACGCTCGGCTGGCGGGATCTTGCCGCCGGAAACAACGAGCACAGGGTCCTTCTGACCCGGGCCCTTTCCCTGGCCGTCATCCAGTGCAACGGCGCATGGGACAACCGCGTCATGGTGATCGGGAATTACCTGCTCGATTCGCTCCTGGTCGCTTGGGTCTGCGGGCTAGCCTGGAGCTACCTCGGCTGGGTGCGCGGCAGCTTCGTCGGGGCCGCCGCACTTCTCCCCATGCTCCTCGTCTGCGGGTGGGAGGGCATCGTGTCCAGCAACCAGACCCAGTTCGTCTTCCTGGCGTTCGGGTCCGTCGTTGCGCTGTCGCTGTGCCGAAGCCACTCCCTGGGGTCGCTGGAGAGCTGGGGGGCGCTGGCCGCAGCGCTCCTGACGCTCGGAAGCATGGTGTCGGGGTTCCTGACGCCGCTGGCCATGATGGCGACGGCATTGATCATGGCGCCGGACCGAAGGCGGGTCGGCCGGTCGGTCGCCGGATTCTGCGCGCTGTGCGCGGCCGTCGCCGCTCTTGGCTGGCTGACCCGCGTCCATTTCTCGGTCCTTCATTTCATCTACGCGAAGAGCGCCGGCGAGTGGCTCGACGCCTTTCTCGCGTATGGCGCTTGGCCGATGCCCGCAAGCTTCCTCGGGCTTCTATGCCTGTGGCTGCCGTGGTGCATCCTGCTTGCGCGGGCGCTGGGGCGCCGGGAGCCGGAGCCCGCCGCCCCGTTCGCTTTCGGCCTGGGCCTGTGGGTGCTGCTGCAGGCCGGCGCGCTCGCCTGGGCCCGGGCCGGGCTGAGCGGCCTCGTGAGCTCCCGCTACACGGAATTCCTGGGCTGGGGCCTCGTCGCCAATGCCCTGTCAATGGCCATCGTCCTCAAGGGTCCAGGGGCCGCCGGCCGCGGCCGCCTCGTGGCGTGGGCGGCAATGGCGGTCTGGCTGGCCGGAGTCGGAGGCTGCGAGGTTTGGCGGTCGCAGGCGGTCTACCGGCCCTATTACGAGGCCTTCCGCGGCCAGTCGACCGAGCAGGAGAGTAGGCTGGGGACATTCATGCGCACCGGCGACGCCGGAGTCATCACGGGGGCCGCCTTCCCGCAGATCCCCCACTATTCACCGGAGCTCATCGTGTCCCTGCTGGGGGATCCCCAGGTCCAGGGGCTGCTTCCGGGGCCGCTTCGCCGCGACCTGGTGCGCGACCGCGAGCCCTCCGTCGTTTCCTCGGTCCGCGACGGGCCGCTGAGCCTCGCCGCCGTCCACGCCCTGCGCGACGGGCCCTGGATAGCGGCCGCCGGAGCCGCCGTGCTCCTCGCCGCATTCGGCTGCGCGCGCAGGCCGGCCGCTGCCGCGGCGCCTCCCGGGGACCGGGAGGCCGCGCGCTGAACGGCGGATCAGGCCGCCCACACCCCGGCGATCGGCGTTCCGCAGAAGTGGCATTTGCCGCCGTCGAGGCGGAAGCTCGTGACGGCGAAGGCGTCGCGCTCGATGACCGGCTGCCTGCAGTTCGGGCAATAGGTCGTCCCGGCGTCGGCGACCTCGCGGACATTGCCGATGTACACGTAGCGCAGGCCCGCTGCGCGCGCCGCGTCCCGCGCCCGGACCAGGATGTCGATGGGGGTGACCGGGAGGTGGTCCAGCTTGTGCTGGGGCATGAAGCGCGAGAAGTGCAGCGGTCGGTCGGGGCCAAGGTTGTCGACGAGCCAGCCGCACATGCGCTTGATGGAGTCGAGGTCGTCCGTGTAGGTCGGGACGATGAGGTTGATGACCTCGAACCAGATCCCGAGCTCGTTGTAGGTCTTGAGCGTGTTGAGGATCGTCTGGAGCTTGCCGGAGTTGAGGCGGTGGTACGTCTCGTCGTCGAATCCCTTGAGGTCCACGTGGGCCGCGTCCACGAACTTGGCGAGGTCGCGCAGCGGGCGGTCCTCGATCGAGCCGCAGCTGACGATTATGTTCTTCAGCCCGCTCTCGCGGGCGAGCCTGCAGGTGTCGAAGGTGTATTCGTAGAAGGCGGTCGGCTCCGAATAGGTGTACGCGATCGAGGGGCAGGAGAGAGCCTTTGTCACCTCGACGACATCGTCCGGGAAAAGGCTGATGCGCGCCACGTCCTCGTAGGTCAGCGAGCGAAGGAGCGAAGGGCGGAGCCTCAGCTCGGGGCCGCTTGGATCCTTGGTCTCCTCGGGCTTCTTTTGTGAGATCTCCCAGTTCTGGCAGTTCAGGCAGCGGAAGACGCACCCGGAGGTCGCCAGCGAGAACGCGCGGCTGCCCGGGTGGAAGTGGTACAGGGGCTTCTTCTCGACGGGGTCCACGTGGAAGGTGCACGGGTTCCCGTAGACCATCGTGTACAGGATCCCGTCGACGTTGACCTTGTTACGGCAGTGGCTCCTGTCGCCGGGCTCGAGGATGCAGTTGTTCGGGCAGGTCTTGCACTGGACGTTCGCGCCGAGCTTGAGGTAGTGCGCCGCCTCCTTCACCCAGCCCCGCTCGCGCCACTGCGCCCAGAGCCTGGCGTCCGGCGCGTCGCCCTTGAAGATCTCCGCCGGGGCCTCGGAGTCGCCGAGGTGCAGGAGGCTGTCGATCCACGAGCCGCTGCAGCGCAGGCCCGCGCCCGCGAAGGCCGCCGCGCCGCACGCCAGCGCGCGGCGCCGGGTCATCAGGCCCCCGACCGTTGTTTGATCCATCCCCATCGGAGCATTGCAAGATACAGCGAAGGCAAGACATGTGCAACCACGAGAATGATCAGGGGCGCGTGCATCATCTTGTGGAGGGTGAGGGCCGTCCGCTCATTGGCCAGGGCCCCGAACCCGTACCGCCCGCTCATCGCGTATCCCGTGGCGAAGAACGCCAGGACTAACGGGATAAGGAGCCACCCGGTCCAGCGGACGATCTTCAGGCAGAGGAAATTCAGGGTGGGCATGGCCTGACGCCCCAGGCTAGCGCGGCGGCGGCGGCGTTCAACACCGCAGTGAGGAGGCAGACCGCGGGAACCCCGAGGAGCGGAATGAGAAACGAGCTCACGAGGAGGGCGCCCAGGGCGGCCCCGGCGAGGTCCGAGCTGAATAGATGCGCGGGGACCGCCGCGGCGCCGGGGGTCCCCGCCGCGCCCGCCAGCGGGAACTGCGCGCCGACCAGGGTGGCGAGCAGGAAGGTGGCCAGCAGGATGCACCCCTGGCCCATGAATTCCGAACCCGCCCATGCGTCGAGGGCCCCGCTTGCACGCAGGACGAGGGGAACGGCCGCTGCGAGGCCCGCTATTGCGACGCCTAGGAGCGACAGCCCGCGCGCCGGGACGACGCGGGCCGACACCCGCCCCGCGGCCCAGGCGCCCGACGCCAGGCCGGCCATGAAGACGGTCACGACCAGCCCGACCTGCCGGTAGACCGACCCGTAGAGCATCTGGAAGCCGAGGAGCAGCACGATCTCGATTCCGGAGGCCGCGAATCCGGCCGCAAATATGACCCGCGGGACCGGGCCGAGGCGGACGAGGTAGGCGGCCAGCGCGAGCGCGAGGAGCGCGCCCGGGACGGCGCTAAGGCCCCCGAATTGGCTCAGCCACCGGCGCATCTCGTAGTAATACAGGACGGGGTTCCGGTCGGTGTTGAGGGCGGCCGGGCGCTCGACCGCGCGGGCGATATCGCCAATGCGGTCCGCCGTCAGCATGCCATCGAGGTAATGGCGGTTGACGAGGCGCGGATGAATGCCGATGGACTCGAGGCGGCCGGCGATGTCCGGCTCCAGCGCCCCGTCCGATGCCAGGAAGAACACGCGCCCGCCGGGGATCAGGACTACGTGGCGAAAGGTGCCCTCCAGGGTCCGCCGGGCCGAGGAGAGGAGGCGCGCAAGCTCGGGGCCGACGAAGTTCTCATAGTGCCCGAGGCCGAATGCAAGGACGCCTCCTGGCACCAGGGCCCGGCGCGCCTCCTCGAAGAAACCGGCCGTGTAATACCGGTTGAGCTGCGAGGTCGACGGGTCCGGCAGGTCCACGATGACGACGTCGAAGAGGCCGCGGCTATCCTGCACGAAACGCCTCCCGTCGGCGGCCCTGGGGCTGATCCTGGGATCGCCCAGGTTCCCCGGGACCAGCAGCCGGCCCGCCGCGATGATCGCCGGGTCGAGCTCGACGTAGGTGACCCCGGCGACCGCCGGGTAGCGGAGGATCTCGCGGGCGTCGCCGGCGATGCCGCCCCCGATCAGGAGGACCCGGCGCGCCTGCGGGCGCTGGCACATCGCGTAGTTCACCGCCTCCTCGACCTGGGCGGTGTTCTCCGTCGCGGCGACCGGGACCCCGTTCTCGTAGAAGGTCAGGAGCCCGGAGTTGTCGCACACGATCAGCCTGCCGTATGGCGAGTTCGCCCGGTAGATGACGCGCTCGCCGCGGTGCTGCAGGGACGTCGTGAACGAGTCTGCGTCGGCGAGCGCCACGAGCAGGGCCAGGGCGCCCGCGAGGGCCCCGCCGGCGGCTAGGAGAACCCACGCCCGCGTCCGCCATGCCAGGAAGGCCCCCAGGGCAAGATTCAGGAACGCGGGTGCGCAAAGGAGCGCAAAATGGTCGAAATGCGGCACGAGCACGAAGACGAAGAGAGCACCTCCGGCGACCGATCCCGCCGTGTCGGCAAGGTAGACCGGCCCGATGCCGCCGGGCCCGCCGTCTTCCGCGACCATCCGGCAGGCGAGTGTCAAGAGCGCTCCGGCGACAAGGCAGTACGGGGCAAGCAACGCCAGGCTGGCAAGCCAGGTGCCGGCAACGCCGACCGCCTCGCCCCGGAGAAACACGATGTCGCGCAGGCCGCGCACGGCGGCCACCTGCGCGAGGGGTATCAGGGCGGCGGCCAGCTGGCCGGCGACGAACGCCCGCCCGGGGCGCTTGAGGCGTCCGGCCGCCTCGCCGGCCCATGCCCCGACGGCGGTCAGCACGAACCAGTTTCCGAGGCAGATACCGAGGACAAGCTCGTTGCCGGAGAAGGCTCCGAGGAGCTCGCGCAGGAGGCTCAGCTGCGTCGCGATCGACGACAGGCCGAGCCCTCCAATCGAAAGAAGGATGGCGCCGCGGATCCCGACCTGCCGTGGCGCCGCCGGACAAGTCATGGCGCCTAGGGCTCCGGTTCCTTGAAGACCTCGGCCTCGTACAGGTAGACGACTGTCCCGGGAATGCGCCAGTCCGAGGGGCCGCAGCCGGCCTTCTCCGCCAGGCTGCTGAGAAAGGCCTTCTTGTCGGGAATCTGCTCCCAGACCTGGGGAAGGTAGGTCGCGACGTGGTCCCCGATCCGCAGGATGACCCCGTCCACGCCCGGCTGGAGCTTCTGGAGGAGGTCGTCGGGCGACGAGAACGACAGCCGCTGCGGCTCGGAAAGGACGCTGATCTCGATGTTCAGGCCGTCCGCCTCGCGCGCGGTCACGGGCGGGAAGCGCGGGTCCTCCAGCGCGGCGTTGCGGGCATTTTCAGCCACCGCCTGGTACAGGGGGCCCCGGGGCGTGAGGTACCCTATGCAGCCGCGCAGCTCGCCGTGGCGGGTGAGGGTGACAAAACAGCCCCTCGGCTCCGACAGGCCTGGGCCGGGAGAGGGGGTGTCGGGCAGGCGGCCCGTGTCCACGGCAGCGCGAAGGGCGCCCCGCGCAATGCGCAGGAGAGACTTTCGCTGGTCGGCGCTGATGCGCTCCCCGAAGGGAGCATAGAACGCGATCGCGGCGTAGCCGACGACGCGCGACTTCTCCCCGGCCGTGTCTCCGCTGTTCCGGGCGTCGAGAAGCCGCACCTTCCAGCCGCGGTCCCTCGCGACGTTCATCAGGATCAGTATCGGGATCCTGCCGCATGCCTCCTGGCCCTCCATCGCGGTTATGTCGAGGCGGCAGATCGCATCGACGCAGCTATGGTCGAGCTCGCGGGCCCGGTCGTACGGGTAGTAGTGGCTGAGGTCGGAGCTGGCGATGACGAGCGTCCGGTCGTCTAGCACCGGCTCCAGCGCCTTGGCGGCGCGGGCGGGGTCGACGTCCCCGCAGACGACGGGGACAAGCTGGAATTGGCCGAGCACCTTCTGGAGAAAGGGGATCTCGACCTCGACCGAGTGCTCCCACGTCTCCGCCGTGTCGACGGCCGGCGCCAGGCGCGAGGACTGCAGCCACCAGTCCGGGCGCTGCACCATGCAGGACGGCTCCAGTGCGAATGGGCTGGACCCGGCGAGGATCCTGGCCTTTTCCGAGATCGGCACGTCGCCGAGCGGCGTCCGGTACAGGCTATCGTTTGCCACCGAGGCGGCGTGAAGGTAGGCGTAATGGCTGGGCCCCATCACCACAACCGTGTCGTAGTGTTTCCCTGAGAGGAGCTTGTAGCCATACGCAGCTACCGGTCCCGAATACGGGTAGCCGGCGTGAGGACACACGAGCGCCTTGAGCTCCCCGACCGGCTGAACCTCCGCCGCGGCCAGGCAGGCTTCGATCATCTTGGACAGCTCGGCCGGGTCCTTCGGATAGAACAGGCCGGCGACGGCGGGCTCGCGCACGCGTGCCGCGACGGCAGCTTCGCCCGACGCCGCCAACGCTTGCTGGTTGGCCCACAAGCCGGTCAGCCCAACTGTTGCGGCAAAAAGACCGCGGGAGAAGAGCCTCCAGTACAGCATAACGGCGCGTCCCTTGGGACGATCGTCAGTCTAGACGCCCTGGGCCCCGAGGACAAGCCTGTCCGGAAGGAGGCGACGTTGTCTGGCCCTGGTTGGGTTGGCTTGCCAAGCCTATGCCCGTCGAAGAAGTAATGAGGTGGCTCCCTTAAGAGAGCGATGGAAAGAGCGCGGCGAGGCCGGCAGGCATCTGTCGACCGGATCGGCCAAGAAAGCCGCCGATCGACCTCCGCCCAGATCTGCGCCTGCTTTGCATCGGCGCCGCCCTTTCTCTAATGTCGAATTCATGAATGACTCGACCATCGTCGTAGCGGGTGCCACCGGCAATCTCGGCGGACGCATTGCGCGGGCTCTGGTCGAACGGGGAGCCTATGTAAGAGCGCTTGTTCGCTGCGGCACTGCGCTGAACAAGGTCGAGCGACTACGAGAACTCGGCGCAACGATTGCCAGCGTCGACTTGAGCAGCGCTTCCGGGGTGGCATCGGCATGCTCGGGCGCGTCTTGCGTGGTGTCCGCGCTGCAGGGATTGGGGGACGTGATCGTGGAAGCGCAGTCGGTTCTGCTCGACGCTGCGGTCAAGGCAGGCGTGCCACGATTCATCCCGTCCGACTACTCGATCGATTTCACCAAGTTTCCGCCCGGAGAGAACCGCAACCTTGATTTGCGGCGAGACTTCCACCGGCGTCTCGACCAGGCGTCTATTTCAGCGACTACGATCTTCAACGGTGCGTTTGCCGATATGCTGACCGGCCAGATGCCGCTGATTCTCTTCAAACTGAGGAGAGTCCTCTATTGGGGCGACGCAGACCAGCAAATGGACTTCACGACCATAGACGACACGGCCGCATTCACGGCGAGCGCGGCGCTTGATCCGTCCACCCCACGCTTTCTGCGAATTGCTGGCGATCAACTCAGCGCCCGAGAATTGACTGCGGTCGTCAGCAAGGTGACCGGAAGGCAGTTTCGCCTATTCCGCGCCGGAGGCTTGGGAACGCTCGGCACGCTCATCAAGGTCGCGCGCGCGGTCGCTCCCGGGCAGAAGGAGCTTTTCCCGGCGTGGCAGGGCATGCAGTACATGCGTAACATGTTCGACGGCCGGGCGAAACTGGAGCCGCTCGACAACGATCGCTATCCTGGCATTCCTTGGGCGACTGCGCGGGATGTGCTATTGGCGCGCCAAATCACCCAACCATAAGGCCTTCATTTAATGGATCGCGATAGCTAGAGTGCCTAAGACAGGGTTCTTCACGGCAACTCGTTAAAGACTGGCTCTTCGTCAAGGAATGGGGACATAGGGCGTTGAACGAACCGACAGGTGTCCTCCCCACGTCTTGGTGTGGGCGCCGGATTCCGCACTCCCTCCGTAGATGGCGCCCTCAAGGGGCGTCATTCTCAGAGGGAGCCATAAAGCAGGGAACGGAAAGGGAACAAACCTGCCAGTCTGAAAGGCCCAATGCGGCCATTCCTATGGTCCTAAAGAGGCCCGATCAGGCCCCGCCCGTCGAGCTCTTGCGGCGGGCCGGCCAATTCCTCACCTGCCGCTCGCTGAACATGATCTTTTTTCTACCCACGTGGACGCCGGCCTTATGTGACGGGAGAGTTTGACGTCACTTGGCCCTTCAAGGGGCGCGGCATGGCCTCAGTGCGTTCAAGGCAGGCGCGCAGTGGCCAATGCCTACACCAACTTGGCCCAGCGCACCCGTTTCAGGATCATCGCGAACCATGGAGTGATTCCTCCGGACAGCTGGAGCGCCGCCATTTGCTCTTGGTCCACCCATCGCAGGGCCGAGATTTCCGCACGGTTTGGCCTTACGGGCGCGTTTTCATCGAGCCTGGCATAGAATACGTGGTCCAGTTCGTGCTCGAACGCTCCGGAGACGGGACAGCGCACTGGGCCATATAACATGCTGAACGCGGGCGAGACGGTGCCGCGGATCCGCAGCTCTTCAAATAGCCGGCGCCTGGCGGCCGCCGCGTACGGCTCCCTTGGCAGCGGGTGGCTGCATACGGCATTACTCCAGAAACCGGGCCATGTCGCCTTGGACGCCGCGCGACGGGTGACGAGCATTCTTGTGCGGGAGGTGTTCCACGCCACGATGCTGATCGCGCGATGCGCCATTCCCACCCGATGCGCCTCGATGATTCCAACGGCCGGCCCGATGCTGCCATTGCAATTGACTGTCTCTACGAGCCTCATTGGCGTGAAGATAGGGACGCATTTCGCTGCCTGTCGATAGCTGATTGGCCTTCGCGATGATCCGCACCGGCCCGGCTTATCGGCAAGGAGGCACCCACCGCAAGCCCGCCCCCTTTCCGAGGAACCGGGCGCGGCTGTTTGCACCCATCGGGCTCGCATTGCCGGGTCGCTGGTCTGAATCGGCCGGGAAGCGCTGATTTCGGAAAAGATGTCGGTTGCCGTTTGAATTCCTTCAAAATGTCGGCAACGTCGAGCCAACCGCTTGAGGCGGGGCCCACCCCTCTGGGCTGCCCGGAGGGGCATTGAATTTCTTGAACCGAATGCCGATCACGCAGGAAAAGACACCAACCGAAACAGCTGGATTTGCCCGGCCGGACGCGAGCCTGGCAGCTGTGCAGTCGGCCATCGTCCGCTCACGGGACTTCCTTCTATCCCAACAGCATCCCGAGGGTTATTGGAGTGGCGAACTCGAGGCTGACTCGATGCTCGAGGCCGATTATATCTATCTGCACACGCTGCTTGGTAGCGGCGAGCCGGGGCGCATGAAGCGCGCGCTCGCCGAGATTCTGCGCTGTCAGAACGAGGACGGCAGCTGGAGCCTCTACCCCGGGGGTCCGGGCAATATCTCACTCGCCGTCAAGTGCTACCTTGCCTGCAAGCTGATGGGTATCGGCGCGGGCGATCCGCGGCTGGCCAAATGCGGCCAGTGGATTCTGGAGCATGGCGGCGTTGTCGGGTGCAACACCTTCACCAAGATTTATCTCTGCGCGCTTGGCCAGTACGACTACGATGCGGTGCCGGCCATTCCTCCGGAGATCGTCCTGTTCCCCAGGTGGTTCTATTTCAATATCTACGAGATTTCATCCTGGTCGCGCGCGATCCTTGTGCCGCTGGCAATCGTGTACGACAAGAAGCCGTTCAAGAGAATTCCTCCGGAGCAGGGCATCGACGAGCTGTTCGTCGGCGGCCGCGCCAACGCCGATTTGCGCCTCCGCATGAACCGCGATGCCATCTTCTCCTGGCGCAACTTCTTCCTCGTTTTGGACAGGATCCTGCATGGGCTGGAGGCCGCCCGGATCCGCCCGCTGCGAAGGCTGGCATTGGACCGCGCGGAGAAGTGGTTGGTGGGGCGTATGGAGATGTCTGCCGGCTTAGGCGCCATCTATCCGGCCATGTTGAACGCCATCATAGCGCTGCGCTGCCTGGGCTACTCAGAGGACGATCCGCAGGTCATCCGCGCCCGCAGCGAGTTTGAGAAACTGGGAATCGAGCAGCCGGGCACCACGGAGGCGCCCGAGCCGACTTTCCGCATGCAGCCGTGCCTCTCGCCCGTTTGGGACACGGCGCAGGCGGTTTATGCTCTCGGCGAGGCCGGCATGCCGCGCGACCACCCGCGCATGCTCAAGGCTGCGGAATGGCTGCTGTCCAAGGAGGTTCGCCACAAGGGCGACTGGGCAGTCAAGGTCCCGAACACCATGCCCGGCGGCTGGTACTTCGAGTTCGCCAACGAGTTTTATCCCGATACGGACGACACGGCACAGGTGCTGCTGGCTTTGAGCAAGGTGGACCATCCCCGCGGGCACGACCAGCGCCAGGCGGCGCAGCGCGCCATCCACTGGGAGTTCGCGATGCAGTGCCGCAACGGCGGCTGGGGCAGCTTCGACAAAGACTGCGCCAAGATGATCTTCGAGAACATCCCTTTCGCGGATCACAACGCGATGCTGGACCCGCCCACGGCGGACATTACCGGGCGCATTCTGGAGATGCTGGCGGCCTTTGGTCACACCTGCGCCGACAAGCGCGTGGAGAAGGCTGTCAGGTTCATCTTCTCCCAGCAGGAACCGGACGGGAGCTGGTTTGGCCGCTGGGGTGTGAATTACGTCTATGGCACCTTCCTGGCACTGCGCGGGCTTGACGCCATCGGCATCGACCATGACAAGCCGCAGGTCCAGCGGGCCGCGGAGTGGCTTCGCACGGTGCAGAATTCCGACGGCGGCTGGGGCGAGACCTGCGGCAGCTACGACGACCCCGGCACGCGCGGAACGGGACCAAGCACACCGTCGCAGACGGCCTGGGCGCTGCTTGGCCTGCTGGCCGCGGGCGACGGTCGGTCCGACTCCAAAGCCAAGGCCGTGCGTTGGCTGCTTAGCCGGCAGCGGGCCGACGGCAGTTGGGATGAGTCCTCCGGCTCCGGGCCAGCCCGCCAGGCCCTATACACGGCAACCGGCTTCCCCAGGGTATTTTATCTGGCGTACCACCTGTATCGACAATACTTCCCTCTGCTGGCCCTCGCCAGCTATCGGCGGGCCATGGAACACGCATCCTGCAGCAGCGCCAGAAGTTGAAGCGAATATGGCTATCCCGATCTCCCAGATGTGGACCGTTGCCACCTATGTCCTCAAGAATAGGCTGGCCGGCAACAGGCGCTTCCCGCTTGTGCTGATGCTGGAGCCGCTCTTCCGCTGCAACCTGGCATGCGCCGGCTGCGGAAAGGTTCAGTATCCGCCCCATATTCTCAAGCGGCAGCTCACGCCCGAGCAGTGTTTCACCGCGGCGGAGGAATGCGGAGCCCCGATGGTTTCGCTGCCCGGCGGCGAACCGCTGTTGCATCCGCAAATCGTCGAGATCGTCAACGGCCTCGTTGCACGCAAGAAGTACGTCTACCTGTGCACCAACGCGCTGTTGCTCAAGCGCCGCCTGCCGGAGTTCACGCCATCAAAGCACCTCACCTTCTCGGTGCACTTGGACGGACAGCGCGAGCACCACGACTTCTCAGTCTGCCGCGAGGGCGGCTACGACATCGCCGTCGATGGCATCAAGGAGGCGGTCAGGCGCGGCTTTCGCGTGACCACCAACGCCACTTTCTTCGACGGCGCCGATCCGGGCAGCATCCGCTGCTTCTTCGACGAGGTGATGGACATGGGCGTCGAGGGCATCGTCCTCTCGCCGGGCTACAGCTACGACAAGGCCCCGGACCAGAACCATTTCATGGGCCGCGCCCGCGCGCGCCGGCTATTCCGCACGGCCCTGTCCAACCGCAAGCGCAGGTGGAAGTTCAATATGTCGCCGCTGTTCCTCGAATTCCTGATGGGCGACCGCAAGTACGAGTGCACGCCGTGGGGTTCGCCGTGCTTCAGCATTTTCGGCTGGCAGCGGCCCTGTTATCTGCTTCAGGACGGCTACGCGGAGAGCTTCAAGGAGCTGCTCGAAACCACGAATTGGGAAGGATACGGCGCGGCGAGCGGCAATCCCAAGTGCGCCAATTGCATGGTCAGCTGCGGCTATGAACCATCCGCGGTAATGGACGGCTTTAGCTCGCTGAGCGGCTTTTGGGGGATGGTGCGCGGGTCCTTCAGGACCTATGGCGACCCGCACGCTCTGAAGCTGCTGAGCCAGGCCGCACCCCACGGGCCGGCGGCACCCGTGCAGATCGAAGACCCCGTGCCCAGTCTTGAGGAGACCAAGTCATGACCGCCGAGGTGCCGAGATACACGCTGGAGCAGGTCGAGGCGCTGGAGTTGGCTCCTGGCGCCGAGCGTAACAATCTGGAAGGATGGATTCCCTCGCTTGCCGGCGAAGACGACCTGCGCAAGGCCCTCGAGAAGGCCTTCGACTATCGCGGCGACGTGATGCTTACGCTCAAGAGCGGCGAACGGATCGTGGCCTTCATCTTCAACCGTCAAACCGGGGCCACGCTGGCCGACTCCCATGTGCAGTACTTCACCCCGGGTGCGCCGGAGAAACGCAAGGTGAGCTACGCCGAGATCGCCCGCCTCGAGTTCAGCGGCAAGGACTGCACCGCCGGCAAGCAGTGGGAGGACTGGGTAAAGAAGTACAACGAGCGCAAGGCGGCCGGTGAAAAGGGCATTGCGCTAAGCCCGGAGGCGCTTGATTAGGGCATCGCACGTCTGCATTGCAGCAAGCCGGCGGCTTTTCGATTGATCCGGGAGGTTGCGCAGCCCATCCATGAAAATCTTCCTTACGGGCGCGACCGGATTCGTGGGCCATCATGTGGCCCGTGCGCTGGCCGAGCACGGCGCCGAGCTGCGCCTGCTGGTTCGCAGGACCAGCAATCTCGCCAACCTCGAAGGCATACCCGGCGGGACCCACGTGGGCGACCTTGCCCAACCCGAGTCGCTGCGGCCCGCGCTGGCTGGCTGCGATGCTGTGGTTCACGTGGCCGCCGATTACCGGCTATGGATTCGAGACCCGCCGGCCATGTACCGCGCCAATGTAGACGGCACGCGCGACCTCCTGCGGCTGGCCCGCGAGGCCCGGGTGCCGCGGTTCGTTTACACGTCCAGCGTGGCCACCATGCACTTCCGCACCGATGGCCTCGTCATCGATGAGGACACGCCGGTCTCCCTTCGCGACATGGTGGGCCACTACAAGCGCTCCAAGTTTCTTGCAGAGCAGCAGGCCATTGCCGCCGCGCAAGATGGACAGGAGGTCATCATCCTCAACCCTACCACACCCATCGGCCCCAACGATGCCAAGCCCACGCCCACGGGCCGCATCATTGTGGACTTTCTCAACGGCAGGTTTGCCGCCTACATGGACACCGGGCTCAACCTCGTGGATGTGGCCGAGGTCGCACGCACCCACGTTGACGCGCTCACCCGGGGCAAGCCCGGCCGCCGTTATATTCTGGGCGGTGAAAACCTGACCCTGAAGCAGATTCTCGACAAGATGGCGGAGATCGCCGGCATCCCGTCGCCCAGGGTCAGGATTCCGTTCGCCGTCGCGGCGACCTACGCCTTCTTCGAGGAGTGGATCACGGGCCGCATCCTCAGACACGAGCCGCGGGCCACGCTGGAGGAGATCCGCATGGGGAGGAAGAAGATGTACGCCTCCAGCGTCCGCGCGCAACATGAGCTGGGCTTCCGCATCGTGCCTGTCGACCTGGCCCTGCGCGCCGCCATCGGTTGGTTCCGCGCCCACGGTTACGCGCCCTAAGCATGACCAGGGTCGCCATCATTGCCGCCATCGCGGGCGAGTTGAAACCACTGGTGCGCGGCTGGCGGCGCGAATCCCGCAACGGCGTCGAACTCTGGCGCCGGACCCGCGGGGACGACGTTTGGATTGCAGCGTGCGCCGGCGCCGGCGTGGATGCCGCAATGCGCGCTCTTTCCGAAATCGATAAGGAGGGAGCCATTGATCTTTTCGTTTCCACAGGCTGGGCGGGAGCCCTGCGCGAGGAGCTTGAAACCGGCCGGGCCTACCGTGTCTCCGGCGTCGTCGATGCGCGCACCGGGGAGCGTTTCGGCGTTGCCGGCGCGTCCGGGGTTTGCTGGCTGGTGACCAGCGGCAGGATCGCGGATCGGGTAGAAAAGCGGCGCCTTGCCGCCGCCTATGGCGCCGGCTTCGTGGATATGGAGGCGGCCGAGGTCGCCCGCCAGGCTAGGATGCGCGGCATTCCTTTTTGTTGCGTCAAAGGAGTCAGTGACGGCTTTTCGGACCACCTTCCTGAATTCAACGGCTTCATCTCGGCGAAAGGACAATTCCAATGGGTTCGGTTCATCCTCTTCGCCATGCTTCGGCCTTGGCACTGGCCCGCGCTGCTGCGGTTGGGCAAGAATAGCCGAAAGGCCGCCAAAGGCATCAGAGAGACCGTGCTAGAAATTCTGGATGAACGAGGAATTGTCCGGAAGCCATGAAGATTGTAATTGAGCCGTGCTCGGCGCGGAAGCTAAGTAGGAGTGGCCTTAGGGGAAGTTATGACCGCCGCAACCCAGCAACCGGCAACAAAGCGATGGAAAATGAAGCCCTGATAGAGCGTGGCTGGGCCGCGCTGCCAGCTTCCTATCGCATCCCCGAGGTCGCGCCCACGCTCGACGAGGCCCGCGTATATTGCCGGCGGCTGGCCGAATCGCACTACGAGAACTTTCACGTGGCGTCGTGGTTTCTACCCAAAGCGCTGCGCCCGCATTTTCACGCGATCTACGCCTACTGCCGCATCTCGGATGACCTGGGCGACGAGGTGTGCGACGCGGAGCAGTCCCTGGCTTTGCTCGGTCTGTGGGGCCGCGAGCTGGATGCCTGCTATGAGGGCCGCACGCGTCATCCAGTTTTTGTCGCACTCAGCGAGACGATCCGCGCCTGCCACATTCCCAAGGAGCCGTTTGCCGACTTGCTGACGGCCTTCCGCCAGGACCAGAACGTTGTACGCTACGCGTCGAAGCAGGACGTGCTTGCCTATTGCCGATATTCAGCCAATCCCGTGGGCCGACTGGTGCTCTACGCCTGCGGCGAGGCGGACGACGAGCGATTTCGCCTTTCCGACGCAACTTGTTCCGCGCTCCAACTGACCAATTTCTGGCAGGGAGTGCGCACGGACTATACCAAGGGCCGCGTCTACCTGCCGCAGAACGATATGCGGCGCTTTGGCGTGAGCGAAGAGACCATCGCCGGCGGCGTTGCCACGCCAGAGTTTCGCGCGCTGCTCCGTGACGAGGTCGACTTTACACGCAGCCTTTTTGAGGAGGGACTCGCATTGGTCGGCATGGTCGGCCGCGATCTGGCGCTGGACCTGGATCTCTTCAACCGTGGCGGCTCGGAGGTTTTGCGCGCGATCGAACGGCAGGACTACGACGTGCTTCGCGCTCAGCCGGTCGTTTCGAAAAGCACCAAGCTCAAGCTCGCGCTGCGCGCCGTGGGTAGCAAGGCACTGCCTTTTCTGAGCCTCAGCAGGCGATCCACACGGACGGCGCCTTGACACCCGTACTCACATCGGACGGGCCCACATTGGGCAGGGCCTACGCGGCCTGCCGGGCGATCGCCAAGTGCAAGGCGAAGAACTTCTACTATGCTTTTGTCGCCCTGCCCGTGTCGCGGCGCGACGCCATCTGCGCCATCTATGCCTTCATGCGCCGGGCCGATGACCTAGCCGATGACGAGATTCTCCCCCGCGAAGAGCGCCGCCGCCGCTTGGGGGAGTGGCTGGCGGCATGGCGGGACGTTTGCCGTGGCGGAGAAACTGCCGACCCGGTTTTCTTAGCTGTGCGCGATGCAACAGGGCAGTTTGCCATTCCACTCAGCCTCCTGGAAGAGCTGGTAGCCGGCATTGCGAGGGATCTGAATCCTGCGGCGGGCAATGCGCCGGAAACCTATGCCACCTTCGCCGATCTCTACGCCTATTGCTACGGAGTGGCATCGGTTGTTGGCCTCGTCTGCATCCGCATCTTCGGCTACAAGGACCGCAGCGCGGAGAAGCTGGCCGAGGAGACGGGCATCGCGTTCCAGCTCACCAACATTCTGCGCGACGTGGCCGAGGATGCGGAGCGCAACCGGGTCTACCTGCCGCTTGAAGACCTCAAGGCCCACGGCGTTTCGTTGGAATCCCTGCTGCATCGTGCGCCCGGCGCGCCGCCAACGACCAGCGAGCGCGCACTGCTTTCGGGCATCGCCCGCCGCGCGGAAGACTATTACCAATCAGCGCATATGCTGCTGCCGCTAATCAACCCGGAAAGCCGGCCCGCCATGTGGGTGTTGATTTCGATCTATCATCGCCTGCTCAGGCGCATTCAGCGCGCGGACTACGATGTTTTCTCTCGCCGCGCCCGCGTGCCGCTGGTGGAAAAGCTCGGGATCTTGGCTGTGGGTCAGGCGCGCATGGCCCTGGCGCGGCTGTTTCTTTGAGCTGCTTGCGGCAGAATCTCGAGAGGACCGTCACAGTGGTCGGCGGGGGCGTCGCCGGCATGAGCGCGGCTTGCGCACTATCCGAGGCCGGCCTGCGCGTGCAGCTCGTCGAGCGGCGCAATTACCTGGGCGGGCGCGCCTCGTCGTATCTGCATCCGGGCGTGGGCGAGGTCATCGACAACTGCCAGCACGTGCTCTTCGGCTGCTGCACCAACCTCACCGGCTTCTACCGGCGCATCGGGGTCGCGGACCGCATCCACTGGACCAGCGAGATGACCCTAATTGAGCCCGGAGGGCGGCGCTCAACGCTCGGCCCTTCATGGCTGCCCGCGCCGCTGCACGGCCTTCCGCGCTTCCTGGCCGCAAGGGCGTTCACGATGAGCGACAAGCTGGCCCTTGTGCGCGCCTTTCGCGGCCTCATGCGCCCGATCCCAAGCGATCCGGCCGAAAGCCTGGGCGCGTGGCTGGCACGCAACAAGCAGACGAAAGGGGCGCTCAACCGCTTCTGGCGCCTGGTGATCGCCAGCGCGCTGAACGCGGACATCGACTCCATCGCACTGCCTTACGCGGCAAAGGTGATCCGAGAGCTGTTTATAAACTCGGCGCAGGCGGGCAGCATGGGCATGAGCACGGTGCCGCTCGGCGAGCTTTATGCGGGCGCGGCCGAATTCCTACGGCGGCACGGCTCCGGCGTCCTGCTCAATGCAAGGGTGGAGTCGGCAGAGTGGGACGAGGAGACCTCGAGATGGACGCTCATCACCAACGCCGGTGCCCTGACGTCGGAGATTCTGGTGCTGGCGCTGCCCTTTGAAGCCATGGCCAAACTGCTGCCGCGCATGCCGGCGGTCAAAGGCGCGGACGGGCTGGCTGCCCAGCTGGAACGCCACGAGCACTGGCCTGTCTGCAGCGTGCACCTATGGTTCGACCGCGAGATCACGACGCTTGAGCACGCCGTGCTGCTGGACCGCGAGATTCACTGGATGTACAACAAGGGCCGGCTCCAGCCCCGGCGCAAGGTCAACGGCAGCTATCTCGAGCTGGTGGTGAGCGCCTCGCGCGCCTTTGCCGCGCTCTCCAGCGAGCAGGCCATCGCGCAGGCCGTCGGCCAGCTGATCGAGTTCTTTCCAGCCGTCCGCTCAGCGCACCTCGAGAAGTCTGCACTGGTGAAGGAAGTGCGCGCCACATTCGGGGTGTTTCCGGGGATCGACGCCTCACGGCCGACCTCCGTTTCGCCGTGGCCGAACTGTTTCCTGGCCGGCGATTGGACCGCAACCGGCTGGCCTTCGACGATGGAGAGCGCCGCGCGGTCGGGACACTTGGCCGCCGAAGCCATCTGCCAGAGCGTTGGCGAACCACGGACCATCCTCAACCCCGACCTGAAGCCGCAGCAATTTATGCGGCTGGTCGGGGCGGGCGCCTCCCGATTGAAACTCGGAAACGGAGAGCCGGCTCGGACCCCGAAAACTGTTTGAATCTCGCTCCCGGCGGCAGCATCGTGGTCACGTGGAAGTCAAAGACGCCAAACTCGCCTTCGCGGCCTCCCGCCGCGACTTCGAGCCAGTCGGGGAATCCGTGGAATCGGACAGGGTTGCGCCTCCCGTCCGGCTCATGGACGCGATTGACGGACCGGCGGCCGTCAAGGCTCTCGCCCCGGAACAGCTTTCCCAACTGGTGCAGGAGATCCGCGACGAGATCATCGCGGTCACTGCGGTCAACGGCGGCCACGTCGGACCAAACCTCGGCGTCGTCGACCTCACGGTCGCCCTGCACCGGGTGTTCGATTCGAGCGCCGACCGCTTTGTCTTCGACGTCTCGCACCAGGGATACGCTCATAAGCTGCTCACCGGCCGCGGAGGCGTCTACTTCCGCAAGCTGCGCCTGACGGCCGGAGCGAGCGGCTTTCTCACGCGGGCCGAAAGCCGCCATGACGCATACGGCGCCGGCCACGCGGGCACGGCTCTAAGCGCGGCACTCGGCATGGCGACGGCGAGGGACCTGCGCGGCTCGAAGGAACACGTGATCGCAGTGTGCGGCGACGCTGCGTTTACCTGCGGCATCACGATGGAGGCGTTGAACAATGTCACCGCCTGCACGAAGCGGCTGATCGTAGTCCTCAACGACAACAAGTGGTCCATCGCTCGCAATGTTGGGGCCGTGGCCCATTGCCTGAACCGCCTGAGCACGAACCCCACGTACAACAGGATCCACCACGACCTAGAGAATTTTTTTCTCAAGCTGCCGTACGGCCATGCCATGCACCGGCTGTGGCTCAAATGGAAGCGCGAGACCAAGGACTTCTTCGTCGGCTCGAACCTCTTCGAGCATTTCGGCATGCGCTACCTCGGGCCTATCGACGGGCATAACATGGAGGAGCTCATTAAGAACCTCGAATTCGCAAAGCAGGCTGACAGCCCGATCCTCCTCCACGTCCTGACTAATAAAGGCAACGGCCTAGCCGCCGCTCGCAACGCGCCCGAAAAGTTCCACGGCTTGGGCGCATTCGACCCCGTCACCGGTGAAAGTCGGAAGCCTGCGCTTGGAAGCCCGCCGGCCTACCAGGACGTGTTCGGCCGCGCCCTCTTGCGCTTCGCCCGGGGCAACCCCAGGATCGTCGGTATCACCGGCGCCATGCCGTCGGGCACCGGCCTATCTGCCCTGGCGGCCGAGCTGCCGCGCCAGTTCTTCGACGTCGGGATTGCTGAGGAGCATGCGGTCCTGTTCGCTGCCGGGCTCGCCGCCCAGGGTTTCCGGCCGGTGTGCGCCATTTACTCAACCTTCCTACAGCGCGCCTACGATCCGATCATCCATGACGTTGCGCTGCAGGCCCTGCCGGTGACCTTCTGCCTCGACCGCGCCGGCCTTTCGCCCAACGACGGACCGACCCATCACGGCCTGTTCGACATCGCCTACTTGCGATGCGTGCCCGGAGTCGTGGTCATGCAGCCCAAAGACGAGGACGAACTCGTGGACATGGTGCACACCAGCCTGCAGTTGAACGGGCCCGCGTTCATACGCTATCCGCGGGGTGCCGCCACGGGCGTGAAGATCAAGGATGAGCCGGCGAGCCTGCCCGTCGGCCGCGCCGAGGTCCTGCGGGAAGGGTCGAACATCGTGATCTGGGCCCTGGGCCCGATGGTGGCCGAGGCCATTCGGATCGCGGTCCGCCTCGCCGGGGAAGAGCATCTCTCGGTCGGCGTCGTGAACGCCCGCTTCGCGAAGCCACTGGACCGAGCGTTGCTGCTCCGCCAGGCGGCCGTCGTCCCGCTCCTGGTCACCATGGAAGACCACGTGATCGAGGGAGGCTTCGGCAGCGCCGTCCTCGAGGCGCTGCAGGAGTCCGACTACAGGGGATTCGTCGAGCGCATTGGCTGGCCCGACAAGTTCATCGAGCACGGCACGAACGCGGACGAGCTGCGCGCTGGCCAAGGTTTGGCACCCGACGACATTTACCGCCGCGTCCTCGAATGCTGGCGCCGACATGGCGCCAAGCGAGGCGAAGCCGGCCACTGAAACTACCGCCTGCGCGCCATTGCTCAGTGCGGTTGAACAACATCCACCATGTCTTCCGACAACCCGTCCCGAAACTTTGGTGTAGACCCAAACTTTGGCGTAGACCCTTACTCTCCCGCTTGGCAGATGGCGCCCTCAAGGGGAATTGAACCCCTGTTTGGGCCTTGAGAGGGCCCCGTCCTAGCCGCTAGACGATGAGGGCGTTTGGCGGAAGGGAGAACGGTCCAAATTTGGCAGCGATCGTCAAGCCGCGAGTGCGCATTTTGCTCTTTCACGGGTTTTCATGTTCCGATGATACTCGTCCCGTGCCAGACTCATTCAGGAAGATTCTCGGGGTCAGGTTCTACACCGCCGATCTCGAGGGGCTTATAGATCTCGTGGCCGGGGGAGGGCTGATCGTCGTGCCGTCGGCGCCCGTCATGGCCCGGCTTGCGGATGACGAGGCCCACCGCGAGGCGATGGAGGGTGCGGATTTCGCGGTCACCGACAGCGCATTCATGGTCATTCTCTGGGTCATGCTGACCGGCGAGCGCGTCAGGAGGATTACCGGGCTGCGGCTTCTCCGCGGGCTTTTCAGCGGCGGCGGGTTCCGGGCCCGGGGGGAGACCTTCTGGGTCATGCCCTCGGCTGCGGACTCCGACGCCAACCTTGCCTGGCTGCGATCCAAGGGCTTCGACGTTTCCAGCGACGACGCCTACGTTGCGCCGGTGTACCCGAGGGAGGGGGCTTTATCCGACGACCGCCTCCGGGAGATTATCGGCGCGCGCCGGCCGCGGCTGGTCATTATCGCGCTCAGCGGCGGCGTGCAGGAGAGGCTAGGGTGGTACCTGCGCAAGAATCTCGGCTACATGCCGACGATCCTCTGCATCGGTGGGGCCATCGCTTTTCTCTCGGGGCGCCAGACGCGGATCCCCGTCTGGGCCGACCGCATGGCGCTCGGCTGGTTCCTTCGCCTCATCTTCTCCCCACGGGCGTTTACGGCAAAGCTGAAGGGCACCCATCGGCTGGTGCCGATGATGTGGAAATACAGGTCCGGGAGCATTCGCGGCGGACGGGCGCCAACCATGCACCCCGGTTGAAGCGGGCTGAGGGCGACAGGCGCGCCGGGATCCTCGGCAGCATCGCCAAGGCCCGGTTAGGCGCACGCGAAGAGGAAGCCTGCAGGTGCGCTCCCGGGAGCTCAGCCTAAGAGTCCGCCGCCATCCCATGCGGCAGTTGAACTCGGGGCGTTTTCCGTATCCTATGGCCACCCAACGCTATGGTCCTCGGACTTACCGGAGGTTTTGGCTGCGGCAAATCGACAGCGGCGAAGCTGTTTGTCGAGCGGGGATTCCTTCATATCGACTCGGATGCCGTCGTCCGCGAGCGGGTGCTCCCTTCCGACGGGGTGAAGGCGGCGTTGAGGACGCATTTCGGCGATGCCATTTTCACTCCCGCCGGGGAGGTCGACCGCCCTGCGCTCGCCCGCATCGTCTTTTCAGATGATGTGGAACGGCTTTGGCTTGAGGAGCTTACGCATCCAATGGTGTTTGAGATCGCCCGGGCGGCGCTCCGGGCCGACCCGGATGCCGATTTCCTCGTGGAGGTGCCGCTCCTGTTCGAGAAGTCGCTCGAGAATTGGTTTGATTTCACCGTCTGTGTCGCATGTGATCCGCATTCGCAACTCGCCCGCCTGGAGCAGCGCGGTATGGACCGCGCGCTCGCCGTGCAACGCATATCCAAGCAATTGCCGCTGGCTCGGAAGATCGAGCTGTCCGATTTCGTCCTATGGAATGACGGTTCAACCGTCTTCCTGAAGGCCCAGGTCGACCGCATCGTGGATTCCCTGGAAAGAGCCAAGGCAGGCGCCCCACTCAAAAAATCCTGATGCCATCCCCTCCCAAGACCGACGACGAGATCTCGACGTCCGGCGACGACTCTGGCGCAAAACCCGCCAGGCGCGGGAGGCCGCGGACGCGCAAGACTGAAGGGGAGCCCGCGGCGGCGCCCGTTGAGGCGCCCGCAGCGGTCTTCGTCCCGGAGCCAACGCCCGAGCCCCCGGCGCCGGCGCCGGCCGCTCCTTCCGCGGCCCAGGAGGCGGTTCCGGCCGGGGAGGCCGTCGAGACGCGCGAACCCGCTCCCGAAATGGCTGGCGGCGATGGCCGGCAGGGCGGCGGACACGGGGATTGGCAGGATCGCAATTCCTGGAAGCGCAACAAGCGCAAGCGCGGGCGGCACGGCGGCCATTGGCAGCCAGGCCCAGGGGGGCCGGCTTCGCATTACCCCCCGCAGCCTCCGCCGCCCACCCCCGCTCCCGTTTATGGCGACCTTCCGGATCCCGCCCGGTTCGCGGACCTGGCAGCGCTTGATGCCCTTGCGAAGGAGATTTCCTCCGGGAAGGGTGAGCCGCTTTACCTCGACCACCTCTATTCACTCAACCTGGCGGACCTGACGGCGTTCGCGCGCGGCCTGAAGATTCCATTCGAGGGCGCCCCCAACCGGCTGCAGCTGATCCTTCAGATTTTCTCCGCGGCGACCCAGGAACGCCGGCCGCTCGCGGACCGCGGCTACGTCGACATCACCGACCGCGGCGCTTTCATCGTCCACGAGCAGGTCAACTACCGCCTTTACCCCGAGGATGCCTACCTCCCCGAGAGCCTTATCCGGCGCTACGGGCTGAAGCGGGGCCACCGGGTCGAGGTGCTGATCCAGCCGCCCCGGGAAGGGGAGCGCTGCCCGTCGGTCGTGCGGTTAGACAAGGTGATGGGGCTCGATCCGGAGGAGATATCAAAGGTCGTTCCCTTTGAGGAGCTGATCCCCTATTACCCGCTCAAGCGGATCCTCCTGGAGGACGTGGAGGTCCAGAAGGACGTCTCGATGCGCACGGTGGACATCCTGACCCCCATCGGGTTCGGCCAGCGCGGACTCATCGTCGCTCCGCCGCGGACGGGGAAGACGATTCTTCTCCAGAACATCGCGAATTCGGTGTCGGCGAACAGCCCCTTCGCGAAGCTGATCCTCCTGCTGGTCGACGAGCGCCCCGAGGAGGTCACCGACTTCAGGCGGCACACGAAGGGCGAGGTCGTCTCGTCGACCTTCGACGAGGCCCCGGAGAGCCACGTCCACTGCGCGGAGATGGTGGGAGAGAAGGCCCGGCGCCTCGTGGAGCAGGGGGAGCATGTCGTCATCCTGCTCGACTCGATCACGCGGCTCGCGCGCGCCTACAACGCGCTTGCCTCAAGCTCGGGCAAGATCATGTCGGGCGGCATCGAGTCGAACGCCCTCCAGAAGCCGAAGCGGTTCTTCGGCGCCGCGAGGAACATCGAGGGCGCCGGCAGCCTGACAATCGTCGCCACGGCGCTCATCGACACGGGCAGCCGCGCGGACGAAATCATTTTCGAGGAGTTCAAGGGCACCGGCAACATGGAGCTCCACCTCGACCGCGGCCTCGTCGAGCGTAGGATCTTCCCCGCAATCAACATCGACCGCTCCGGCACCCGCAAGGAGGAGCTGATCTACCACCCCGAGGAACTCCAGCGGATATATGGCCTGAGGCGGGCGATGCAGGGCCTCGGGCCGATCGAGTCCATGGAAATGTTGATTCAGCGCTTGAAGAAGACTAAGTCGAACGCTGAATTCCTATTGAGCCTCAGCCGGCAGTAAACCCCATGCCAGAGCCCATCCTCAACTACGAGATGAACGAGCTGCTCGAGCTAGTGGTCGAGCAGAACGCGTCCGATCTGCACCTGCAGGTTGGGCAGCCGCCGACGCTGCGCCTGAGCGGCAGCATGACCCCAATCGACGGGCCGGCGCTCACGGCGCTCGACACGGAGAAGCTCATGCTGTCGATAACGCCCGACATCCACGTACAGGGCACCAAGCTGAACGGCGGCGCGGACTTCGGATTCTCCTACATGGACAAGGCGCGCTTCCGCGTGTCGGTGCTCAGGTCGAAGGGAAACTACGGCCTTGTCCTGCGCCAGATCCCGAATCGGATGTTCGGCCTCAGGGACATCGGATTGCCCGACAAGGTGCGCGAGCTGCTCTACCGCCCCCGCGGGCTCATCCTCGTCACGGGGCCGACGGGCTCGGGCAAATCGACGACCCTGGCCTCGATGATCAACTACATAAACGAGAACCGGGACGGCCACATCATAACGATCGAGGACCCGATCGAGTACTACCACACGCACAAGCGATGCGTGGTCACCCAGCGCGAGGTGCACGTCGACGTCCCAAGCTTCTCCGAGGCGATCCGCCGCGGGCTGAGGCAGGACCCCGACATCATACTCGTGGGCGAAATGCGCGACCTGGAGACGATCGAGGCCGCGATCAGCGCGGCCGAGACGGGCCACCTCGTGTTTGCCACCCTGCACACCAACGGGGCCGCCAAGACGATCGACCGAATAGTCGACGCGTTCTCCGCGAACATGAAGGACATGATCCGGACGCAGCTTGCCTCGTCGCTGGTTGCCGTCATCTCCCAGGTCCTCTGCAAGAAGATCGGCGGCGGGCGCATCGCCAGCTACGAGATCATGGTCAGCACCAATTCGATCTCGTCGCTGATCCGCGAGAACAAGACCTTCCGCATCAACTCCGACATACAGACGGGCGCGAACCTCGGGATGATCACGATGGACACGCACCTCATGAACCTTGTGAACCGGGAGCTGATCTCGCCCGACGAGGCGATGGACAAGGCGCAGGACGCCGTGATGATGAGGGACAAGCTCGTCCAGCTGGGCGCCCGCCTCCGGGAGCTCTGACAGGACCGTTGCGCCCGCTCAGGTTGGAAGGCGCCTTACCAGGAGGGGAGTGTCCAAACCGAGGATCCTGTCGGTGAATTCATCGCCGGGCGGCGCGTTGCGGATGGCCCGCTGGACCATGCCCATCTTTGCGTCCAGCTCGTCGACCTTCGAGACGAACACCGCCTCGGGCGTGGCTGCGAGCGCGGCGGCGCCCCACTCGAGCTTCCCCTGGTGGCTGAGGATGATGTGCTCGAGCCGCTCGGCCCGTTCGGGGTCGAGCTTCGCCTTGATCGCCGCCCTGCGCACGAGCTGGTAGCCCAGCACGACATGGCCCTGCAGGATGCCGCGCCGGCCCCGCCGCGTCGCAAGAGCCCCCTCGTATTCGATGGCCTTGCCGGCGTCGTGGAGGAGGACGCCCGCCATGGCGAGCTCGGGGTCGACCTCGGGGTAAAGGGGCAGCAGGACCTTGGCGGCGCGCGCCATGTGGACCGTGTGCTCGAGGAGCCCGTGGCGGTAGGCGTGGTGCATCTGGGTGGCCGCGGGCGCCGTCCGGAAGGCGTCGCCGAGCTCGTCAAGCACGTGCCGGACGGTGGCCCTGAGCTCGCCCAGCGCGATCGAGTCGACGAAGCCGTTGAGCTCCCTCCAGAGGGAGTCCGCGTCCTCGGGCGCCGTCTCCACCAGGTTGGCGGCGACCTCGGCCGACGAAAGCTCCCCGGGCGGCACGACCGACGCGCGCGTGATCCTGGGGGAGAGCCGGCCCTGGTAGGAGTCGACCTTGCCGTCCACCCGCAGCACCGCGCCCTCCTCGGCGGCGCGGATGGCGTCGAAGGCGGGGCTGTCCGAGAACACGGTGCACGTGAACGAGCCCGTCCGGTCGCCCAATTCCGCGTTTAGGTAGGGATTGCCGTTCGAGGCCGTCTTGGCCGCCAGCTTCCTGAGGACGAGGATGCTGGCGAATGGTCGCCCTGCGGCGACGTCCGCGGCCTTCAGGTCGCGCACCGACGAAAGGGGGAAGGGGGCTTCAGGCATATTTTTTGACGAGTTCCGTGTAGGCCCTGAAGAAGGGATGTTCCGCCCCCCCCAGGATTGAGTAAAAGACGGTCTCGGCCGGCAGCACGTGGACGCCGGCTCCGGCGAGCGCCTCCAGGCACACCCGGGCATCCTCCTCGCGTCGCGCGCCGACGCAGTCGGCGAGCACCGTGACCGAGAGGCCGGACTGGAGCGCATCGACCGCGGTCTGGTAGACGCAGACCGGGGTCTCCACCCCGCAGAGGACAAGGTGCTCGACGGCCTTGCCGCCGACGATCGAGCTGCGTGCCGGGCTGCCGGCCGCAAGGGCCGAGAAGGACCCCTTTGCGTGGACCGCCGGCGCCTCGGCGAGGGCAAGGATGGCGGGATCCGTTGCCCCAAGCTTCTGGGGCACCTGCTCCGTGAATGCCACCGGGATCCCAAGGCCGCGCGCCGCGGCGACCGCGAACTGGCACCGCCTGAGGACCTGCCCGCCGTTGGCGACGGCGCGCAGGAACACGGGCTGCAGGTCCAGGCACAGGAGCAGGGCTCCCTCGGCGGGCTTGTCGGCCTTCATGGGAAGTACTTCTGGCGGGCCCTGACCTGGACGAGGCGCCTCTCGGGGAATATCAGGGCGGTCAGGAACCCGCCAAGGACGCAGCCCGTGTCGATTCCGATGGACCACTTGAGCTTGTAGACCTCGGCCCTCGGCGTGTGGCCGTAGACCACGTACGGCGGTCCCCCCCAGAGGTCGGCCCACGGCGGCGCATCCGGCGCGTCGGCGCGCCGTCTGGGCTCCCCGTCCTTGTCGATGACCTGGATCCGGGTCACCACCTCGGCGGGCTGCTTCTGCCACGGCTCGCCCGGCAGGAAGCCGCCATGGACAAAGACGGTGTTGAGCTCCGTCTCCTCGTAGGTGAGCGGCATCGATTCCATGTAGGTCCAGTCTTCGGGGCGGAGCGTGTCAAGGGTCTCGAGATCGCGCTCCTTCAGCAATCTGTTGTCGCCGCTCTTCCGGAACTTGAGGAGCCTCAGCTCGTGGTTGCCGAGCAGCGAAATGGAGCCCGCCGCGCGCGCGAGGTCGATCACCTTGGTGCTGTCCGGGCCGCGGTTCACGAGGTCGCCGAGGAGCACGAGGCGGTCGCCGCCCTTGAGATCGAGCTGCCCGAGCATCTCGGCGAATTCGGCGTGGCAGCCGTGGATGTCTCCTATGGCGATGAGGCGTCCGGTCATGAATGGCGCCGCGGGTGGCGTTGCGGCGCAAATTTGCTAGCGTCCACCCGGCGGGGAAGTAAACAAGAAAGGCTCCAACCCATGGAAATGCACCTCCAGCCCCGGGCCGCGTCATGCTTCGTCTCCGGCCGCACCTTTTGCGAGGGCGACCGCGTGGCAAGCCTCCTGACAAGGAAGGACTCCGGGGAAGTCGTCCGCTACGACGCCCTCGAGTCCGAGGCGGGCTCGCTGCGGCCCGAGGGGTTTGTCGCGTGCCGCTGGGTCCAGGTCCTCAGGCAGCATCCGAAGGATGAGAACCCGGACCGCGCCCTCAGGCTCACGGCCGAGAACCTCTTCCTCACTCTCGCCGACCCCGCGACCGAGGCGACCCCGGAGACGGCGCGCCTCGTCCGCTTCCTGGCGCTCCTGCTGGAACGGAAAAGGCTGCTCCGCCCGAAGGGCCGGACGCCCGACGGGCTGCGGGACCTCTACGAGCACGCCCGGACGAAGCAGCTCTTCGAGGTGCCGGCAATCGAGCTGGAGCCGGAGTTCTTCGTTGCCGTTCGGGAACAGCTGACCGTGCTGGTGGGCGGGCCGAAGGCGCCGCCCGAGGCGCCGGTCGAGCCGGCGGCGCCCGCAACCTGATGGCCTCCCTGCGCCTTGAGCTGCCCGCGCCGGTCTCCGGCCGCATCGGGACCCTCGATGAGCTAAGGGGCGTGGCGATCCTCCTGGTCATCCTGTACCACGCCGGCGGGGTGCTGGGCCTGAGGAACACGGCGCACGGAGACGTGGGCGTCGACATGTTCGTCATCCTGAGCGGCGTGGGCCTGACCCTGGGCTCGACCTCGTCCGGGGGCGCGGGCCGCTTCCTCATGCGCCGCTTCTGGAGGATCTACCCCGCATACTGGGTCGCGCTCACCGGGTTCCTCCTTGGGGACGCCTATATCTGGAACAAGCACTTCGCGCCGGCGGACGTGTTCCTGCACTACGTCGGCCTCCACGGGTGGTTCGGCGACGCGTACGCCCTGAGCATCAACGACTCTTTCTGGTTCGTGACGCTCATCGTCACCCTTTACCTCCTGTACGTCCCGCTGAGACGGTTTGTCGGCCGGCCGGACGTGCTACTCCTGCTCGGGTCCCTGGTCTCGATCGTGCCGGCGGTGTACTTCTACCGGACCCGCCAGCCCGTTGAGTTCGACCATCTGTCGCTGCGCATCCCGGGATTCTTCCTCGGGATCCTCCTCGGCCGGCTGCTCAAGACAGGCCGCCTCGACATCTCGGCGACAACAGCGCTCGGGGGCGCCTTCCTCGTGACGTTCTACGTCCCCTTCACGCAGAACTTTGTGTTCGCCACGGTCTGGGTCGGCGCCGCGCTCATGGCGGCGTACGCCTACATGATACGGCCGTTCCTGAGCGCGCCGAGCCGCGGCGCCCTCAAGTTCCTGGGCGACCGTTCCCTGGAGATATTCCTGATCCACCAGCCCCTGATCCGCGAATACAACGGCTTCGCGTACCGCCATCTGTTCCCGAACGCGGCCGTAACGCCCTGGTCGATAACGGCGGGGATGCTCGTCGGCCTGGCCGTGACGGTGGCGATAAGCGACGCGCTCCACAGGCTTCTTAAGAGGATTCCGGTGCCCGGGCGCGATCAGCCGCCGCCGGGAACGGCCTGACCGGCCGCTACAGCCGTACGGGCACGCCCTGATCCGACAGGTACCGCTTGACGCCGGGAATCGTGAGCGTCCCGAAATGGAAAAGGGACGCGGCAAGGACGGCGCTGGCCCCGCCCCTGTCGAGCACGTCCGCGAAGTGCTCGAGCCGCCCGGCGCCGCCGCTCGCGACAACCGGCACGGGCACGGCGTCGCTCACGCGCCGCGTGAGCTCGATGTCGTAGCCGGACTGCGTGCCGTCCCGGTCCATGCTCGTGAGGAGGATCTCGCCCGCGCCCATCTCGACGCCCTTCACCGCCCACTCGATGGCCTCGAGCTCGGTGGGGTTGCGCCCGCCGTGGGTGAAGACGCGCCAGCGCGGCTCGGGGCCGGGCTCGAACTTGGCGTCGATGGCGAGGACGATGCACTGTGACCCGAAGCGGTCGGAGGCATCCAGGATCAGGTTGGGGTCGGCGATCGCCGCCGTGTTCAGGGAGACCTTGTCGGCGCCGGACTTGAGCATCGCGCCGATGTCGTCCGCCGAGCGGAGGCCGCCGCCCACGGTGAGGGGCATGAAGCAGCGCTCGGCCGTCGCCGCCACGACGTCGCGCATGATCCTGCGCCCGTCGCTCGAGGCCGTGATGTCGAGGAAGACGAGCTCGTCGGCCCCCTGCGCGTCATACGCCGCGGCGCACTCGACCGGGTCGCCCGCGTCGCGCAGTTCCTGGAACCTCACGCCCTTGACGACCCGCCCGGCTGTGACGTCGAGGCAGGGGATGATCCGCCGCGAAAGCATCAACCCTCCTCGCGCGCGACATCCGGCTCGAAACTGACGGCCAGCCGGTAGACGTGCCCCGGCCTCATGATGAGCGGATGGTCCCTTATCAGGTACTGGAGGTAGTGGATCTTCCCGAAATTGGTCCGGTAGGTCGGATCCGCGCTCACCACCTCGGTGTCCTGCCAGGTGGCCTGGAAATCGTCCTTGATGACGCTGCAGCGGTGACCGAGCGGGCCCAGGATCGGGGAGCCCGGCACGCGGTACTTGGAGTGGGGGGCGGCGACCACAAGGACGTAGCGGAACCTGTCAAGCGTCACCTGCTGCTTGACCGTGTAGGCGAACTCGCACGCGACCTTCTTGCCGGAGAAGTTCCACTGGACCTTCACGCTTCCGAGGCCGCGGGCCATCTCCTCCTTGGTCGTGATCAGCTCGGGCTGCTCGTAGCGGAAGAAGAAGCTGTTGCGCATGCCGAGCCCCGTGACGCAGTTCTTGCCGTAGAACGCCGGCAGGGTGACGTGGTCGCCGAAGGTGAGCTCGGGCAGCATCACCGGCAGGTACACGTTGTTCGGCCAGTCAAAGATGCCGGGCGAGTGGGGGAAGGGGAGCGCGTCGCTCGAGAGGAACCCCCCGCAGCTTATCAGCGGGAGCGTCAGGTGCAGGCCGGATTCGGCGTCGCGGTACAGGAAGAGGCCCTGCTCCTTGCGGTTCGCCTTGTCAAAGATGACAAAGCGGCCGGATGTGCGGGGCGGCTCCGACCACGGGGCCCCCGTGGGCATCTGCACGGACTTGATCAGGCGGGACCACTGGCAGAGGTAGCGCGCGGCGTCGAAGTTGGCCATCCGCGTCGTGTGCGGATCGTAGGCCGTCCGCTCGTCGTCGCGCAGGTCGATGAACCCCTGCTCCTGGTCCAGGTACGTCTGGTAGAAGAAGAGGAATAACCTGCGGAGGAT